>Ga0182739_1002791_pt1 | contig 15979 bp, 11 predicted proteins | sample eDN5th30CBELigBY_FD_128873 | JGI IMG/M metagenome (GOLD analysis project Ga0182739, IMG submission 128873) | Enriched backyard soil microbial communities from Emeryville, California, USA - eDNA 5th pass 30_C BE-Lig BY (version 2) (version 2) | ecosystem: Environmental > Terrestrial > Soil >... | reverse complement strand
GGCGCCTGAAACACGAAATGCAACGCGCGCATCGGCTGGCCATGGTGGCCTCGTGCACGGACGAACTGACTGGCCTGAACAACCGACGTGCTTTTTTCGACAACGCGTCGACGCAACACGCCCAGTGCAAGGACGCAGGTGCATTCATGGCCGTGTTGATGCTGGACGTCGACCATTTCAAACAGATCAACGACACGTTCGGGCATGCCGCGGGCGACCAGGTGCTGCAGCGCATCGGTGCAGCGATCAGTGCCAGCCTGCGTGACAACGACATTGCCGGCAGGCTGGGCGGCGAGGAGTTCGCCATCCTGCTGCCCAATACGCCGCCAGACACGGCGATTGAGGTTGCCGAGCGCCTGCGGGCCCTGATAGCCAAACTGCGTGTGAATGATGAACACCCGGTCACCGCAAGCATAGGTTTAGCGTTCGCGAAGGCCCCTGCCTCTGAGCTCGGCGCCTTGCTCAGCAGTGCAGACAGCGCCATGTACCTTTCCAAGGTATCGGGCCGTAACCGGGTCACGGTCGCCAAACCGGAGCAGGAGGCATTGCGCAAGCAGCACTAGCCCCCAAGGAAGCGCTATGCAGGGTCCTGAGCCGCAGCCTCACCCGGCTCCGGGCGTTGCGTGCGGGTTCGGTGTTTCAGCAGCGCACGTGCCGCCAACGCCGCGAGCACCAGGCCCGGAGCCGCGGCCATCAGCAGCCCCCCCGCACCTGCGCCTGCTGCAAGGATCTGCCCAGCCGCCAGAGGGCCGGCCATGGAACCCAGGCGCCCCACCGCCACCGAAGCGCCCAAGCCCGTTGCGCGCACCTGGGTCGAATACAGCGTCGGCGCCAGCGCGTACAGCACCAACTGGCCACCAATGGCGCAATACCCTGCAGTGAACCCGGCCAGCAACATCAGCCCGAAACTGCTCGACAGCCCCAGCCCCGCCAACGACGCCAGCATGCCGGCGTAGGCGATCAATACCGCCCGCCCGGCAAACCCGCGGTCCATCATCCGACCGGTCAGGAACGATCCAGCCGCCCCACCCAGGTTGAACAGAATCTGCACGGCGCCCGCCTGCGGTCGGCTGAAGCCTTGGCCGATCAACAGCGACGGCAGCCAGTTGAGCAACATGTACAACACTGTCAGGGTGAAGAAACATGCCACCCACAGCAACAGCGTGCGGCTTGCCTGCTGCGGCCCGAACAGTTGGGCAAGCACACCTTCACTGCCAGCCTTGGCAACGCCTTGGGCACGGAATGCCTGGGACTCTTTCAGCCAGATCATCAGCACAAAGGCGATCACGATCGGTGCGATGCCGCCGACGTAGAACACCGTACGCCAACCGTCGCCCACGCCGGCCATGCCGATCAGCGACGCAACCGCCCCGCCCAGCGGCACACCACAGTAAGTCAGGCTGACCGCTGTGCTGCGCAGACGCTCGGGCGCCGCCTCGCTGGCCAGGGCGATCAGGATTGGCAACGCCGCCCCCAGCCCGAGCCCTGTCATCAGCCGCGCGATCAACAGCGAATCGTAGGTCTGGGCATGGGCGGTCCCTAGCGAGAAGCCGCCAAACAGCAGCACCGCCACGATCAGGATCGCTTTGCGGCCAAAGCGGTCTGCCAGCCAACCGCCGATCAGCGCGCCGGGCAGCAACCCCAGCAACCCAGCACTGAATACCCAACCGAGCATGGCAGGGGTCAGGTTGAATGCCTTGGCCATGTGCGGCGCGGCGATGCCGGTGGCCTGCAGGTCCAGCCCTTCCAGCAAGGCAACGAGAAAACACAAGCCGATGGTGAGCACGGCCTTGCCCGATGACGCGGATGAATGATGCATGTGTGGCCCTCTGTTGTTGTTATCGGTCGGGTGGTCAAAGGCGGAACGTGGCACGTACTGAGACGAACGACGAATCTTCGCCGCCAGCCTCCTTGATGGCCGTGCCCACGTCGTAGTACTTCAGGTCAAGGTCCAGGGTCAGGTTGGGAGTGGCAAGCCAGCGCGTGCTGGCGCGGTAGATGGTACCGACATGGCGACCCGTGCCGCGGGTGTTGGCCAACATGCTCATGCCGGGCATGTACACGCCGTCTTCCTCACGCTGTTTCCACACTTCGAAGATGCCGGGCTCGATGCGCAGCGTGCGCCAGGGCGAGAAGCCGAAGGTCGGCCCCACCACGATGATGTTGCTCAGGGTGGTGAGGCTGGCTTCGCCATAGACACCATTGCGTGGGTAAAGCGGGTCGAAGGTGCCGACTTTTCCGTCGCCCAGGTCACTGTCGCCGCTTGCGGCATCGATGCGCATGGCCAGGCGCGGTTGCCAGGGGTGGGTGAAGGTGAAGCCGCTGTCGCTCGACAGCGCCCAGGCGCGGATCGACGCGTTGCCCAGGTGGCCGGTCTGCCCGACGAGGTTCCAGCTCCAGTCCAGTGCCTGATGGCGGCCGAACAGCCGCGTGCCGAAAGTGTAGCGCTGCTCGTCACCCGACTCGCCGGCCAGGCTGCGGTCGTCGGTTTCCAGGCCAAAGGCTAGCAGGTCCATGTTCCACGACGCCGACAGCGGCAAGGTGCCGTAAAGGCCGTAGAACTTGATGTTGTTGTTGCTGCCATCGTCCCAACTGTCTTCACCGGTTTTCAGCGGGCGCACAGCGAATGCATCCAGCTTGCGTCCGTCCTTGAGGTTGAGGCTGGCGCGCACGCCGTCGAAGCTCAGGCGGATGTTCGGCGCGTCGCGGTAGGTGACCAACACCTGGTCGCCGAAGCCCATCTCCTGGCGACCTATGCGTGTGGTATAGCGCCCGGCGGCGAAATCGTGGTTGAAATCGACGAAGGCCTGTCGCACTTCATTGCGGCTTTCATCATTGGGCGAGTACAAGTCCTTGCCGAAGGCGCGGGTATTCTCGACCTGGACGAAAGTACGCACGGCATCGTCGAACAGGTGCAGGTCGGCATGGGCCTGCAGCCGTTGCTGCAGATAGGAATCGTCGTTCAGCCCGCGCAGGCCAAAGAAGGGTTTGTCCGAAGCATCGGCCCGGTAGCGGGCCTCAGCCCCGAGTTGCAGCCAGGCCGACTCTGACAGCCGATGGTAGCGCAGGCCATCGAAGGGGGCAGTGGCCTTGGCGGGGTCGTCGAGAAAGCGGTAGTCCTCGATCCAGCGAGGGGCCCCTGGCCTCCCCGGCCGGCTCTCTTCAAGCGGGCTGGCCGCGTAGGCGGACTGGCACAGCGAAAGCACCATGAGGGGCAGGCATACCCCGTTCAACGGCTTGATCATCAGAATTTCCCTTCACTTGTTTTTATAATTGTTCTTACAAACTGGATAACTCTATTAACGATTATTTTTGTTAACCATATGCGCCGTCAATAGCGTTTTGCCCGTGTACAAGGAATGATCAGCATCAAGCGTTCGCTAATCGCACACTTCTGCAGCGAGCGGCTGCGGCATTCATTCATCCGTCGCTAGAATCCAGTGGCGTGCTGTCTATTCAGAGGCCATGCGCAAAATTCGAGTCCATTACAAAAACAAGAGTCCCCCCATGAATTGCCTCCGCCCCCTTGCCGCCCTCGGCGTGCTCATGCTCGGTGCCAGCCACGCCATGGCCGCACCAACCGTTAAACAACCAAACATTCTGCTGGTGGTCGCTGATGACCTCGGCTTCTCCGACCTGTCGGCCCTGGGCAGCGAAATCCAGACGCCCAACCTGGACAAACTGTTGGCCGACGGCCGCCTGATGCTCGATTTCCATGCCGCGCCCAGTTGCTCGCCGACGCGGGCGATGCTGATGTCCGGCAACGACCCACACCTGGTCGGGTTGGGCATGATGTCGGAGACGCGCAAGCGCCTACCGGCCGGCGCAGAGGTACGCGCCGGCTACGAAGGCGTGCTCGGTGCCAATGTCGCGACCCTCGCCGAACTGCTGCACGACGCCGGCTACCGCACCTACATCGCCGGCAAATGGCACCTGGGCATGCAACCGGCCCAGCAGCCACACAACCGCGGCTTCGACCAGGCCTACGTGCTGCTCGAAGGCGGCGCGGCGCACTTCAAGCAGGCCAACATGGACCTGCAGTCGAACTACAGCGCCACCTATCGCCACAACGGCGAGCCGATCACGCTGCCCGACGACTTCTATTCCACCACCTGGTACACCGACCGCCTGATCGACGCGATCGACCAAGGCAAGGCCAGCAACAAACCGTTCTTCGCCTTTGCCGCCTACACCGCGCCGCACTGGCCGCTGCAGGCGCCGGATGCGTACCTGGCGCAGTACCGAGGCCGCTACGACCAAGGCTACGAAGTCATCGCCCACGAGCGCCTGAAGCGCCAGCGCGAAGCCGGCCTGGTGCCCGCCGACTTCCCCTTGCAAGCACAACTGGAAGGCGTGCCGAGCTGGGCATCGCTGAGCGATGAACAAAAACGCCAGTCCGCGCGCACCATGGAGGTATACGCCGCCATGGTCACGGCGCTGGACGCCGAGGTGGGGCGCCTGGTGGAACACCTGCGCAAGACCGGCGAGCTGGAAAACACGATGATCCTGTTCATGTCCGACAACGGTCCGGAGAACGCCACCCGTGTCGACCCCGAGTGGATCAAGGCAAACTTCGATAACCGCCTGGACAACTACGGCCGCCGCGATTCGTTCCTGATGATCGGCTCGGCCTGGGCCCAGGTCAGCGCCCTGCCCAGCCGTCGCTACAAGATGACCACCTACCAGGGCGGCATCCGCGTACCGGCCTTCGTCTACTACCCGGCCACCATCAAGGCCGGCCGCAGCGAAGAGCTGGCCAGCGTCCGCGACATCATGCCGACCCTGCTGCAACTGGCCGGTGCGCCGATGCCCGGCGTCAAGTACCGAGACCGCGATATCGTGCCGCCGCAAGGCACATCGGCGCTGAACTACCTGCAAGGCAAGGACAGCCAGATCCACGCCCATGACGAAGCCCTGGGGTGGGAAATCAACGGCAGCGCCTCGTTGCGCAAGGGCCCGCTGAAGCTGGTGTGGGATGCCACCGACAGCAAGCCGAGCTGGCACTTGTATGACCTGCGCAAGGACCCTGGCGAGCACCATGACATCGGCGCAGGGCACCCCGAGCAGGTGGCGCTGATGCTGCGCGACTGGAAGGCTTATGCCCAACGCGGCAATATCGCGGTCGATGCCGACGGCCGTCCGGCCAGCCCGATCCTGGTCAAGCCGCAATGATCGCCCGGGCAGCCGGCTGCGCAGCACTCGCCGCCGGCCTGCTCGCCGCCGCCTATGCCGTGTGGCCGCAAGCCCCGGCGCCGGCGCTGCTGTGCACGGGCTACAGCGGCCTGCCCGCGCAGCGCCAAGGCCCTTGGCGGGACGGCATGGTGCACGTGCCGGGCGGCGAGTTCAGCTTTGGTTCAAGCCGCTTTTACGACGAAGAAGGCCCGCCTCACCCCGCCAAGGTGTCCGGCTTCTGGATTGACGTGCATCCGGTCACCAACGCCCAGTTCGCGCGCTTCGTCAAGGCCACCGGGTATGTCACCCATGCCGAGCGCGGTACCCGTATCGAGGACGACCCTGCCCTGCCCGACGCGCTGCGGGTACCGGGTGCGATGGTGTTTCATCAGGGTGCGGACGAGCTCAGCCCCGGCTGGCAGTTCGTGCCCGGCGCCAACTGGCGACACCCGCAAGGGCCGGGCAGCAGCTTGGCCGGGCTGGACAATCATCCGGTGGTGCAGATCGCCCTGGAAGATGCCCAGGCCTATGCCCGCTGGGCAGGCCGCGAACTGCCCAGCGAGGCGCAGCTGGAATACGCCATGCGCGGCGGCCTGACCGATGCCGACTTCAGCTGGGGTACCACCGAGCAGCCCAAGGGCAAGCTCATGGCCAATACCTGGCAGGGTCAGTTCCCTTATCGCAATGCGGCGAAGGATGGTTTTACCGGTACATCACCCGTGGGCTGCTTCCCGGCCAACGGCTTTGGCCTGTTCGATGCCGGCGGCAATGTCTGGGAGCTGACTCGCACGGGCTATCGGCCAGGCCATGACGCACAGCGCGACGCCAAGCTCGACCCCTCAGGCCCGGCCCTGAGTGACAGCTTCGACCCGGCAGACCCCGGCGTGCCGGTGGCGGTAATCAAAGGCGGCTCGCACCTGTGTTCGGCGGACCGCTGCATGCGCTACCGCCCCTCGGCACGCCAGCCGCAGCCGGTGTTCATGACGACCTCGCACGTGGGTTTCAGAACGATTCGGCAATGAATGGCAACGGCGTGGCGGCCGCGTCGATGGCCGCCACCTGCCGGTCGAGGTCGGGCAGCAGGTAGCTGAGGAAGAACCCAACGCTTTCCTGCTTTTCCCGGCGCTGCGCCGCCCCCAATGGCAACGCCTCGATGCAGCGCGCGCTGCGGGCCCAGGCGAAGGCCTGCAGCACCGTTGCGCACAACTGCAGGAAGTCGCCTGCGGCGCGGTACGGAAATTCGGGATCGCCCGCGGTCATCGACAGCACCTTGGCCAGCACTGCCTCCAGCGTGTCGCACGCGCTGCCCAACGCGGTGGCGGCTGCACCAGCGTCCGCAGCGGCCTCGGTACGCAACTCACCCAACAGCAGGGCGAAACCTTCCCCCCCATCGCCCAATACCTTGCGCAGCATCAGGTCGTTGGCCTGTATTTCGTTGGTGCCTTCGTAGATCATCGCGATGCGGCTGTCGCGCAAGGTCTGCTCGATGGCAAACTCCTGGGTGTAGCCATAGCCACCCAACACCTGCAAGGCCTTGCTTGCCAGGCCGAACCCCTGCTCGGTGAAGGCCGCCTTGACGATGGGGGTCAGCAGCGCCGCCAATGTCGCGGCCTTCGCCCGTTGTGCAGGCTCGACGGCGGCGACGGCGATATCCAGCCACTGGGCCGTCCAGTAAGCCAGCGCGCGCATCCCCTCGGTACGCACCCGCAACTCCAGCAAGACCCGCCGCATGGCCGGATGCAGGTGGATCGGGTCGGCGCCCTGGGCGCCCCCCTTGGCCCGCCCCGGGGCACTCATCTGGCGCCGCTCCAGGGCATAGTCGCGGGCCTGTTGCCAGGCGGCCTCGGCATGCCCCAGCCCTTGCAGGCCAACATGCAGCCGCGCGGAATTCATCATCACGAACATCGCCGCCAGGCCGCCATGGGGCTGGCCTATCAACCAGCCCCGGGCCCCCTCCAGGCGCAGTGCGCAGGTGGCGCTGCCACGGATGCCCAGCTTATGTTCCAGGCCGTCGCAGTACAGTGTATTGCGCTGGCCATCCTCCAGCCATTTCGGCACCAGCAACAGCGAGAGCCCGCGGTTGCCGGGCGGCGCATCCGGCAACCGGGCCAACACCAGGTGGAGTATGTCGCGGGTCAGGTCGTGTTCGCCGCCAGAGATGAACAGCTTGTTGCCACTGACCGCGTAGCCACCGTCGCCCAGGGGCACGGCGCGGCAGCGCAACAGGCTTAGATCGCTGCCGGCCTGGGGTTCGGTCAGGCACATGGTAGGCAGGGTGGCACCACTGACGATGCCCGGCAGATAGCGCGCCTGCAGCTCGGCGGATGCATGGGCTTTCAGGCACAGGTAGGCACCGTGGGCAATGCCGGTGTACATGGCCCAGCCGTGGTTGCTGCCGAACAGCATTTCTTGCAAGGCCGCCTCCAGCACTAACGGCAGCCCTTGGCCGCCAAGCGCCGGGGCGCATGCCAGCGACGGCCAGCCACCGTCGACGTAGGCGCGATAAGCCGCCGGGAATCCGTCCGGGGTGCGTACCTCCCCGCCCTCCATCTGGCAGCCCTGGCGATCGCCCGAACTGTTCAAAGGGGCCAGCACCTGCTCGCAGAAACGGGCCGCCTCTTCCAGTACCTGAGCCGCCAGATCGAGGTCGACGTCGGCATATGCCGGTAATTGCGCCCAGGCCTGATCGGCCCGCAGCCAGTGTTGCAGGACGAACTGCATGTCGCGCAGGGGTGCCTTCCAGGTCATCGGATACCTCCGGGTCAGGCAATGAAATGAGGGTTTTCGATCAGCAGCGCCATGCCTTGGCCGCCGCCGATGCACGCCGCTGCGATGCCATAGCGCAAGTTGCCGTCGCGCAATTGACGGGCCAAGGTGTGGACCAGGCGCAGACCTGTAGCGGCCAGTGGGTGACCGAGGGCGATAGCGCCGCCATGGACATTGAGCTTGTCCACATCGAGTTCGAGCGCCTGGGCCACCGCCAGCACTTGGGCGGCCTGGGCCTCGTTGATTTCCAGGCGGTCGATCTGCTCCAGGCGCAGGCCGCTGCGCTCGAGCAGCAAGGTAATGGCCGGCGCCGGCCCGATGCCCATGAGGCCGGGCGGCACGCCAACGGCCGTGGCCATCAGCAAGCGCGCCAAAGGCGGATGAGTGCAATCGGAGTAGCGCGTGACCAAGGCAGCCGCCGCGCCATCGACCACCGCGCAACTGTTGCCAGCCGTCTGCACGCCACCGGCGTGCACCGGGCGCAGCCGGGCCAGTGCGGCGGCATCGGTAGGCCTCGGGTGGCTGTCCTGGCTGACCTTACTCACGCCACGCGGCAATGCAATGCCGCGTGGCTGGCAGCCTTCTGCCTCCAGTGCCTGCGCGGTGACGCTGACGATTTCCTCGTCGAACCAGCCCTGCACCTGGGCTTGCAGGGCCCGCTGATGGCTGCGCAGGGCCCACGCGTCCACCGTTTCACGAGCGAGGCCATAGGCACGGGCCAGGTTTTCCGCAGTACCGATCATGTCCACGCCGGCAGCCGGGTCGTACAGGGCTTCCCAGAGAAAGTCCTTGAACCCGACCGGCGCCCCCAGGCGAAAACCGCCCCGGTGTTCATAGGCCGCGATCGGATTGCGCGACATCGACTCCGCGCCCACGCACAGCACCTGGCGGGCGCCACTGCGCAGCTGTTCACCGGCCTGACGCAACAGTTCAAGGCCCGTGCCACAGATGCGCTGCACCGCCAGTGCCGGTACCGCCTGCGGCACGCCACAGTAGAGGCCGACATGGCGTGGCAGCATGTAGGCGTCGAAGCTGGCCTGGGCCATGCTGCCGGCGAGCACACTGTCTACCGCCTGAGGGGCGGCAGCTGCACGTGCCAGCACCGCGCGGCCGGCCTGAATGCCCAGGTCGATGGGCGAGATCGCGGCCAATGCGCCACCCAGGTCGACCCAGGGCGTGCGCACCATCTGGACGATGGCCGTGTCCTCGAAGACGGTGCACAGCCCGGCCGCACTCAAGGCCGCACCTTGGCGTGCAATGCGTCGGGGTCTTCGCCACGGTACAGCGCCTCGACTTGAGCGGCGCGCCGCTGCAGCACGGCGCGCTGATTGATCGAGCCCTTGTCGGTGATTTCACCGGCGTCGATCGACGGCGGCTCGGCCAGCAGCGACAGCCATTCGATACGGCTGGCGTTGCCCTGGGCATCGCGGTTCAAGCGCTCCAGCCAGTCAGCGAACCAACTGCGCACGGTGTCGTTGGCCAGCACCTGCGCATCGCTGGCATCCTCTGCCAGCCCGGCCAGGCGCCGACACTCGGGCAGACGCGGGAACACCAGCAGGCCCAGGCATTCACGGTCCGGCGCGGTGACCACGATGTCCTGTACGTAAGGCGAGCCCTCCAGCACTGCGCGGTTGCGCAGCGGCCCGACACTGACGAATACCCCGGACGAAAGTTTGAAGTCCTCAGCGATACGGCCATCGAACATCAGGCCAAGCTCGGGCTGCCTGGCATCGGCCAGCTTCAACGCGTCGCCCGAACAGTAGAAACCCTCCTCGTCGAACGCCTCGGCGGTCTGCTGCGGCGAGCGCCAGTAGCCCGGCATGATATGCGGGCCACGGAAGCGCGCCTCGAGCTTGTCGCCCACCGGCACCAGCTTCACTTCGCAGCCAGGTGCCGGCAGCCCGACATAGCCGGCCATCGACAAAGGCCCGGTGGTGAAGGTGCACGATGGTGAAGCTTCGGTCATGCCAAGGCCGGCCATCATGCGGATGCGTTCGCCGCAGTGTTGCTCGGCTATGCGGTCCAGCCGGTCCCAGACGCTTTGCGACAGGCCTGCGGCGGCAAAGAAGAACAGCTTGATGCGGGCAAAGAACACCTCGCGCAGCGCGGGGTCCTGCTCCAGTGCCTTGACCAGTTCCTCCCAGCCCTTGGGTACGGTGAGGTAGGCCGTGGGGGAAATCTCGCGCAGATTGCGCAAGGTCTCGGCGAAGCCTTGCGGGGTCGGCTTGCCGGCGTCCAGGTAGAAACTGCCCCCGTTGTAAAGCACGATGCCGAGGTTGTGGCTACCGCCGAACGTGTGGTTCCACGGCAGCCAGTCCACCAGCACCGGCGGCTCCTCGGCGAACGTCGGAAAAGTCTGCAGAAGCATCTGCTGATTGGCGCACAGCATGCGCTGGGTGGTGATCACCGCCTTGGGCAGCTTGGTCGAGCCCGAGGTGAAGAGGAATTTGGCGATGGTGTCCGGCCCGGTGGCGGCGAAAGCCGCATCGGCCGCCGCCAGGTCACCCGGTTGCAACAGGCTGTCGAAGCTTATATGGGGGCGACCTGCGACCTGGCCACGCACGCTGATCACGCCGACCGAATCGTTCAGCACCGCCTCGAAGGCGCGCTGGAACGGCTGGCTATCGCTGACGAAGACCACTCCGGGGGTGAGCACCTCGCAGACATGGCGCAACTTGGCGAAGTCTTGCGACAACAGCGCGTAGGCCGGCGACACCGGGCAATAGGCAATACCGGCATACATGGCGCCGAGGGCGATTTGCAGGTGTTCGATGTCGTTGCCGGAAAGCAGCGCCAGCGGGCGCTCGGCACTGAGGCCCAGTCCTAGCAAGTTGGCGGCGATGGTGCGCACATCGGCGAGCATCTGCACGTAGCTGATCGAACGCCAGGCACCGTCTGCCTGGCGTGCCGCGATGAAAGTGGTGTCCGGGCGCACCTGGGCCCAATGTACCAGGCGCTCGAGCAGGCGCGCCGGCAGCGGCGCCAGTGGCTCGACAGGTTGCATGCGCAGCACGTCGTCGACGTGGCTGACCTGCACCTGGGGATGCCCGATGGCCACCTGGCGGTAGCGCGGACGTTGGCCAGGGTCGGTCGACCCTGAGCGGGCTTCGTTATTCACGCAGGTTGCTCCTTGTTCTTGTTGTACATCCTGCCGCCGCCCGAAATGACGGGCGGCGGTCATCTTGCCAGTGGCCTGGGCCTGCCGCGGCTAGATGGGATAGTGACGCGGACCGTGCTGGAGGGTGACCCAGCGCAACTGGGTGAACTGATCGATGGCCGTGCGGCTGCCGAAGCTGCCATAGCCGCTGGACTTGACCCCGCCAAACGGCATCTGCGCTTCATCGTGAACGGTCGGCCCGTTGATATGGCAGATACCCGACTCCACCCGTTGAGCCAAGGCCAGGGCGCGGCTGGTGTCGCGGCTGAAAATGGCCGATGACAGACCGAACTCCGAGTCGTTGGCCAGCTGCAGCAAGGCTTCGTCGCCTTCGGCGCGCAGTACCACCGCCACCGGGCCGAAGGACTCCTCGCGGTACAGGCGCATGCTGGCATCGACGTTGTCGAGCAAGGTCGGTTGCAGGATGCTGCCTTCCAGCTGGCCGCCGCTGACCAGGCGCGCGCCCTTGGCCACGGCATCGTCGATCAGTGCCTTGATGCGCTCGCCGGCCGCTGCGCTGACCAGCGAGCCGAGCACCGAGGTGCTGGCTTGCGGATCACCTGCACGCAGCCCGGCGATCTTCACCGCCAGCTTGTCGACGAAGGCGTCGGCAATACGGCTGTCCACCACAAGGCGCTCGGTGGACATGCAGATCTGCCCCTGGTTGAAGTAGGCACCAAAGGCCGCCGCTTCGACCGTGGCGTCCAGGTCGGCATCGTCGAGCACCAGCAAAGGCGCCTTGCCGCCCAGTTCGAGCAGGGCCGGCTTGAGGTGGCGGGCCGCCAGTTCGCCGACGATGCGCCCGACGTGCGTCGAACCGGTGAAGTTGACCCGGCGTACCGCAGGGTTGGCGATCAGCCGCTCGACGATGGCCGGGGCATCCTGCGGCGCATTGCTGATGACATTGACCACGCCGTCGCCGATGCCTGCATCGTGCAGCACCTGGCCGATCAGCCGATGGACCGCCGGGCTCAGCTCCGAGGCCTTGAGCACCACGGTGTTGCCGCAGGCCAGCGGCATGGCAATGGCACGCGTGGCCAGTATCACCGGGGCGTTCCACGGTGCGATGCCCAACACCACGCCGCAGGGCGCGCGCAGGGCCATTGCGAAGCTGCCGGGAACGTCCGAGGGGATCACTTCACCGGTGATCTGCGTGGTCATGGCTGCAGCCTCGCGCAGCATGTTGGCGGCCAACTTCACGTTGAAGCCATACCAGTTGGCCATGGCCCCGGTTTCACCGGCGGCGGCGATGAACTCGGCGGCCCTCGCCTGCAACAGATCAGCGCCTGCCAGCAAGCGGCTGCGCCGCTCGCCCGGTGCCAGGGCGGCCCAGGCCGGAAACGCCGCGCTGGCAGCAGCCACCGCGGCATCGGCATCGGCCAGTGTGGCGGCGGCAGCCTGCGACACCACCTCGCCAGTCACCGGGTTACAGCGCTCGAAGGTTCGTCCATCGCTGGCGGGGCGCGACTGCCCGCCAATCAGCAAAGGCACCTGCAACATGCTCATTCCTCTTGTTGTCGTTATAGAGAAATACCCGCGGGCTTTGGCGCGGCACACCGTCGCCCGCGGTGCGACTCAGCGCTTGTAGGCCTGCAGGCCTGGCTTGATGCTCTTGTCGTCGAGGAACTGCTTCATGCCCTGCTCGCGGCCGCCAGTAGTGTCCAGCAGGCGCGACTGGTCGAGCTTGGCGTAGAGGTAGTCTTCGTTCTGTTCCCAGGTCAGCTCGCGGCAGCGCTTGAAGCCATTCTTCGCGGCGCGCAGCACCACCGGGTTCTTTTCCAGCAGGTTCAGCGCCAACTCGCGGGTGGTTTCACGCAGCTCGGCCAGCGGCACACTGTCGTTCACCAGGCCCATCTCGGCAGCCTTGCGACCATCGAAGGTCTTGCCGGTCATGATGTAGTACAGCGACTGACGATGGCCAACGGTATCGGCCATGGCCTTGCTGACCAGATTGCCAGGCGGGATGCCCCAGTTGATTTCCGACAGGCCGAAGGTCGCTTCGTTGGCGCAGATCGCCAGGTCGCATGCCACCAGTGGGCTGAAGCCGCCGCCGAAGCACCAGCCGTTGACCATGGCGATGGTCGGTTTGGCATACAGACGCAGCAACTTCCATTGCCATTGCGAGGCTTCGCGACGAATCTTCTCCTGGAGGATTTCCGGGCCGGCGTCCACCTCGCGGAAGTACTCCTTCAGGTCCATGCCGGCGGTCCAGGACTCGCCGGCACCGGTCAATACCAGCACGCCAGCGTCAGCGTCCTGTTCGAGGGTTTCCAGCACGTCGACCATTTCCCGGTTCAGGGTGGGGCTCATGGCATTGCGTTTTTCCGGGCGATTGAGGGTCACCCAGGCGATGCCCGCTTCCAGTTCGACCTTCACGGTGGTCCAGCGGCCTTCATATTTGCTCATGGTTCTGCACTCTTGTTGTTCGAGGTGATGGGGCCACGCTAACGGGTCAAATTAGTTATGTCAATTAACCATTAACAAATTTATCTTTAACCCATGGGTAGGCGCGCTGCCTTTTTCCAAAGCCTCTCTAGCCGAATCGCATAAGGACAGGCAAAATAGGTAACTTTATTACCCATGATCGAGGAGCATGAACCCTGATGGCTAGGTCTGCCCGTAGTACCGACGACGCTTGCGTGGCTGCTCCTGTGGGAGAAGGGGTGCTTGAAGACTTGATCGGCTACGCCTTGCGACGCGCGCAATTGAAGCTGTTTCAGAACCTTATTGCCCGGCTCTCGGCCCATGACCTGCGCCCGGCACAATTTTCCGACCTGGCGATCATCGACCAGAACCCCGGGCTGATGCAGGCCGACCTGGCGCGTGCGTTGGCAATCGAACCCCCGCAAGTCGTGCCAATGCTGAACAAACTGGAAGAGCGCGCGCTGGCCGTGCGCGTGCGGTGCAAACCGGACAAGCGCTCGTATGGGATTTTCCTGAGCAAATCGGGCGAAGCCCTGTTGAAGGAGTTGAAGCACATCGCCGCCGACAGCGATCACCAGGCGACATCCAACCTCTCGGATGACGAAAGGACTGAACTGTTGCGGTTATTGAAGAAAATCTACCGGGACTGACTCAGTCTGCCCAGCGTGGTGAAATCCGATCGACCTGTTGCGCCTCTTTGACGTCCCAAGAAAGCACCTTGGCAAATCAACCCAGAGGCGAGGTACTCATGAACGACCGCATCATCGCGTTTTTCACCGAAACCACCGTATTCGGCATCTCCATTCTCAATCTGCTGGTGGCGCTGACAGTCGCCACCTTGGTCTTCCTGGTCGCCCGTGCCGCCATCAGTTTCCTGATGCGCCGGGTACGGCGCTGGTCCGAACACGAAGGCCCACTGAGCCAGATAATGGCCAAGGTGCTTTCCGGCACCAGCAACTTTCTGTTGTTGCTGGCCTCTTTGCTGGTGGGCCTGAGCATGCTCGACCTGCCCGAGCGCTGGCTGAGCAGGGTCAGCAGCCTGTGGTTCGTGGTCGCTGCCTTGCAGATTGGCCTGTGGGCCAACCGCGCCATCGGCCTGGGCCTGAGCCGCTACTTCGCCCGCCACCGTACCGACGGCCTGAACCAGGGCAGCGCACTGGCAACCCTTTCGGCCTGGGGCGCGCGGGTCCTGTTGTGGTCAGTCGTAGTGCTGGCGATGCTGTCGAACCTGGGGGTGAACATCACCGCCTTCGTCGCCAGCCTGGGCGTGGGCGGCATCGCAGTGGCGCTGGCTGTGCAGAATATCCTTGGCGACCTGTTCGCTTCGTTGTCGATCGCCGTGGACAAGCCGTTCGAGATCGGTGACTTCATCGTCATCGGGCCCCTGGCGGGCACCGTTGAGCACGTTGGCCTCAAAACCACACGCATCCGCAGCCTCGGCGGCGAACAGATCGTCATGGCCAACGCCAGCATGATCAGCAGCACCATCCAGAATTACAAGCGCCTGCAAGAGCGTCGCATCGTGTTCGAGTTCGGGCTTTCCTACGACACGCCCACCGAGGCCGTGAAGAAAGCGCCAGGCATCGTCGAAGACGCCATCAAGGCCCAGGAGCAGGCGCGTTTCGACCGCGCTCACCTGCGTGGCTTCGGCAAAGAGGCGCTGGAGTTCGAGTGTGTCTACATCGTCCAGGACCCAGGCTACAACCTTTACATGGACATTCAGCAGGCGATCAACTTCAGGCTGCTGGAGCGGTTCTCGCAAATCGGCGCCAAGTTCGCCGTACCGGTGCGCGCGATCAAGGTCACGGCATTGCCAGAGGCCGCCGGCCTGCATGGCCAGGCTCGCGAAGGCCTGAGCATCAGAGGCGCTTGATGCTGGCCGGCTCGCCAGATAGGTGCGCCGCAGGGCGTGCACATGCGCACGCCCTGCCCGCGCTGAAACGCTATTTAAGCGCCGCGGTGAAGCTGTCTTTCAGCACCTCGAGAAGGAAGTCCGCATTGGCCCGGCTGAAAATCATCGAAGGCCGCATTTTCAGCACGTTGTCATGCGGGCCTTCGGTGCCGATCAACACGCCGCGCTCCCGGGCACCATCAGCCACTTTTCTGGCCAGGGCCGTGGCTGGCGCCTTCGACTTGCGGTCAGTGACCAGCACGATGCCGAGGAACAGGCCCAACCCGCGCACATCGCCAATCACGTCGAATTGCTGCTGAAGCTTGCGCAAACCCTCGAGCAGGTAATGGCCGACACTCAAGGCGTTTTCTTTCAACTGGTCGCGCTCGATTGCATCGAGTACCGCCAGGCCTACCGCGCATGACACCGGGTTACCGGCGAAGGTATTGAAATACTCCATGCCGTTGTTGAAAGCATCGGCAACCTCGCGCGTGGTCACTACCGCCGACATCGGGTGGCCGTTACCAATGGGTTTGCCCATGCTGACGGCATCCGGGACCACGCCCTGG
>Ga0182739_1002790_pt1 | contig 15980 bp, 13 predicted proteins | sample eDN5th30CBELigBY_FD_128873 | JGI IMG/M metagenome (GOLD analysis project Ga0182739, IMG submission 128873) | Enriched backyard soil microbial communities from Emeryville, California, USA - eDNA 5th pass 30_C BE-Lig BY (version 2) (version 2) | ecosystem: Environmental > Terrestrial > Soil >... | reverse complement strand
GCCGGGCGCGCACCGTCGTCGATATAGACCAGCCCGAATCCCGGCCGCAGATATTCCAAGAGGAAGCCGTCGCGCCCATTCCGGTCGCGCACAGGCGCATCGGGCATCGGCGCTCCGAGCCGGGCCGCGCCGCCGAACGCATCCTCGTCGGGGGTCGAAAGCGGACTGTCGTGGACCGTCGCGGTCGAGAGCCGGCCGGAATTGACCATCCGGCGGGCGAAACCGGCATGCGGCGCCAGCGCGAGCACGGCGTTGCGCAGGGTGCGCTTGGCAGCCGAATGCGGTGCGATGAAGTCGGTCGAGCGGGTCGAATGCGCGATGTTCTCGTCCGCCGCCTGGGTGCGCTCGATGTCGTAGCTCGCGATCAGCTTCGGCCCGCCCCGGCCCTGCAACAGCGCGGCGAGCTTCCAGGCGATGTTTTCGGCGTCCTGCACGCCCGAATTGCCGCCGCGGGCGCCGAAGGGCGAGACCTGATGCGCCGAATCCCCGGCGAAGATCACGCGCCCGTGGACGAAGCGGTCGATCCGGCGGCAGTGAAAGCGGTAGACCGAGACCCATTCCAGCACGAAGGCGCGGTCGCCGAGCATTCGCTTAAGCCGCGCAACGACACGCTCCGGCTTCTGTTCCTCCTCGGCATCGGCGTCCGGCCCGAGCTGGAGGTCGATGCGCCAGACATTGCCGGGCTGGCGGTGCATCAGCGCCGACTGCCCGGAATGGAACGGAGGATCGAACCAGAACCGCCGCTCGGTCGGAAGATCGGCCTCCATGCGGATGTCGGCGATGAGGAACTGTTCGGCAAAGGCGACGCCGCTGAACTTCAGCCCAAGCAGGTCGCGCAGCGTCGAATGCCCGCCATCGGCCGCGATCACCCATTCGGCGTCGAGCGGGTAGCGGCCGTCCGGCGTGTCGATGGTCAGCCGGACGCCGTCGTCATGGGCGTCCAGGCCGACGACGCGGTTGCGCCAGCGCAGGTCGATGCCGGTCAAGGTCGCGGCGCGATCAATCAGGGTTTTCTCGAGCAGGTACTGCTGCAGGTTGATGAAGGCCGGCATCTTGTGGCCGCGCTCCGGCAGCAGGTCGAAGGAATAGGCCAGTTCCTCGCCCCGGAACACCCTGCCCAGCTGCCAGGTGACGCCCTGCGCCACCAGCGCCTCGCCGACCCCTAGCCGGTCCCAGATCTCCAGCGACCGCTTCGCGTGGCAGATGCCGCGCGAGCCCTCGCCGATGTGGTCGGAATCGTCGAGCAGCACGACCGGCACCCCGCGCAGCGCGAGGTCGATGGCCGCCGTCAGACCGACCGGCCCTGCGCCGACCACGACAACGGGATGGCGCGCAGGCTCACGCCGGTCCTGGTCGCGCGAGCGCCGATAGGCATAGGAAAAGAGCGCCCTGCGGGGCGTCGAAGCCGAAGGTCCAGCAGAAACCGGCCCAGGCATGACGCACGCCCTCTTCTCCGCGTTCAGTCTCCGATCAGATCGGCCAGTTCCGGCACCACCCAGAGCGGACGCTCGCCGCGCGCGACCCGCTGCACATTGTCGAAGGCATTGCGAAAGCGGGCTACGTGATTGTCCCAGGTCGGGCCGGCGAAATGCGCGGTCAGCACGACGTTGTCGAGCTTGAGCAGCGGATTGTCGGGCGGCGTCGGCTCCTGGTCGAACACATCGAGCCCGGCCCCGAAAATCCTGCCCGCTGCAAGCGTACGCGTAAGCGCCGCCTCATCCACGACGGGGCCGCGTGAAGTATTGACGAGGATGGCGTCCGGCTTCATCAGCGCCAGTTCGCCCTCCCCGATCATCCCGCGGGTCGAGTCGTTGAGCGGCACATGCAGCGAGATCACGTCGGCGTTCCGCATCAATTCGCGCAGCAGCCGGAAGCGCACGCCGAGCGCATCCTCCGCATCCTCGCTTAGCCGCGCGATGTCGAAATACATGACGCGCATGCCGAAGGCGCGTGCGAGCCGCGCCACCTTCTTGCCTATGGTGCCGAGCCCGACGATCCCCAGCGTCTTGTCGTAGATTTCGTACATGCGCGGCGCGGGGCCGTTGCCGCGCCAGCGGCCACCCGCGACATTGCCGTGCTGCCAGATCAGCCGGCGATAGGTGGTGAGCATCAGCATCATGGCATGCTCGGCGACCGAGATCGCATTCGCACCGCCATTGTTCGAAACCGGAACCTTCGCGCGCCGCGCGGCCGCGAGGTCCACATTGTCGTAGCCGGCGCTCAAGAGGTGTACGAGGCGCAGTTTCGGCGCCGTGCGATAGAAATTGTCGCGCAGCGGGACGTTCGGATAGCAGACCATGTATTCGGCGCTCGGCAGAGCGGCTTCGAGCTCGGCGCCGGGAGAGGCGATGACCACGTCGAAGCCGGACGGCGCCATTTCGCGGGCGATGTCGACGACGTCAGGCGATGGGGGAACGACGATGAGACGCGGAGTCATGCGGGTCCTTCGCTATTTCCTTGGGGTGGCATCGTCAGGGGAACAGAAAACCGGCAAGGCGCGAAAGTGTCCCGAAAGGACGGACGGGTGTTCATCGCCAGTGCCGGATGTCATCTTCCTCCCGTTGTCGTTATTTGCTTGCAGCCGGGCATGCCGAAGGCTGTCTTTGCGAATAGCACTACCCTAGATCGGATCGCGGCGGAACGAAATGCCCGACGCGCCCCGAAGGAGACGCCACGATGGCTCCGCGCAAGCTGTCTTCCATCGGTCTGTTCGGCATTTTCGGCCGCTCGTCGGACCTGCGCCAATGCGATCAGGCGCTGCGCTCGGTCGATGTCCACCCCCGGATGGTGCCGGAAGCGGTGAAGCTCACCATGGTCCGGCTGCTGCGCGACCATGCCGGCGAGCAGGAGCCGCAGCCGCCAGCCTATCGCGCGGCCGCGGAACTTGTCGGCTACTGCATGATTGGCGCCGAGGCGTTTGCGGGCGCCAACGACGTCACGCTGGCGCAGCAGGTCGAGCGACGGATCGAACTGGCGCTCATCTCGGGCGAAAGCCTCGATGCCCAGCTCGTGCTGCTGACGCTGCACGCCAGGGTGATTCAGCCGAGCGTGGTGCATCAGTTCCAGCTGGAGGGGAATGCCGATTAGATCCGCCCGCCCGCATTACCGACACTAAGACGGCACATCCTCGTAAGAGACGAACGCGTAAGAAAAGCAGTGCAGACGAAAGACCCCATGAAACCGATCGTGACCCTCACCCTCAACCCCTCGATCGACGGCGCGAGCGAGGCCGAGGAAGTGCGCCCGATCCGCAAGATCCGCACCTCCAATGAGCGCTACGATCCGGGCGGCGGCGGCATCAACGTGGCGCGCGTGATAGCCGAACTGGGCGGCCCGTCGCTGGCGATCTACATGGCCGGCGGCGTGACCGGATCCGTGCTCGATGGCCTGCTTGATCACGTGAAACTCGCCCGGCAGCGCGTGGGCATCGAGGACCACACCCGCATCAGCCATGTCGTGTTCGAACGCTCGACCGGCACGGAGTATCGCTTCACGCCGGAGGGGCCGGCGATCCGCGAAGCGGAGTGGCGGCGCTGCCTCGAGGTGATTGCGGACCACGATTTCGATTGTCTGGTCGCGAGCGGCAGCCTCGCCCGCGGCGTGCCGGAGGACTTCTACATTCGCGCGGCCGGCATCGTCAGCGAAAAGGGCGCGCGCCTTGTGCTCGACACCTCCGGCCCGGCGCTGCGCGCGACGCTCGACGCCGGCGGGGTCTTTCTCGTAAAGCCGAGCCAGGGCGAGTTCGAGCAGTTGGTCGGGCGCAAGCTCACGGGCGAAGGCGCGCTGGAGCGTGCCGCGAAGGAGTTCGTCGAAAGCGGCAAGGCCGAGATCATCGCGGTGACGCTCGGTCACGAGGGCGCAGTGCTCGCGCATGCCGGCGGCGTTCTCCGCCTGCCGGCGCTGCCTGTGAAGCCGCGCAGCGCTGTCGGCGCGGGCGACAGTTTTGTCGCCGCCATGGTGCTCAAACTCGCGCAGGGCGCGCCGGTCGCGGACGCGTTCATGTACGGGGTCGCCGCCGGCACCGCGGCTGTTCTTTCGCCCGGAACCGCGCTCTGCGGGCGCGCGGAGGTGGATCGGCTGTACGGCGAGGTCCGGACGCGAAATAAGTAGGCGCGCAAGCCCAAATCCGACGCCGGCATCCATTGACCATGTGGCCGGCTGCAATATGCTCGATGGTCCTGAGGCTGCTTCGCCTCTACTCACAATAAATGGCCGCCGTCCGCATCGCGCCAAGCGACGCCGGACGCGCCGCGGGGGAACGCGTGTTGCTCCAGGAGGTTAGTGCCCGTGCGCACAGAACGTGCGCGCGGCAGGGAAAGGATGGGCGGGCGATGAAGCGCTGCCCGGCGTCGTGAGCGGAAGCGAGCGGCAGACGGCGCTCTCCCCCTTCCGCGTCCGCAGCTTCCGCTTCCAGTGGCCAGCCGATCTGTCGACCTCCTGGGCCTTCGAGATGGAGACCCTGATCCTCGGCTGGTACGTGCTGGTCGAGTCCGGCTCCGTGCTGATGCTCACCGTGTTCGGCGCGCTGCAATATCTTGGCACGCTGATTGCGCCGATGATGGGGGTGGCAGGCGACCGCATCGGCACCCGCAACCTGCTATGCCTGCTGCGGGCCAGCTACACGATGCTGTCGGCCTGCGTCGCCACGCTGGCCTTCACCGGCATGCTCACGCCGGAACTCGTGCTGGTGTTCGCCGGGCTGCTCGGCATCGTGCGCCCGTCCGACATGGGCATCCGCTCGTCGGTGGTGGCCGAGATCGTGCCCGCCCACCACCTCGTCTCGGCGATGGGGATTGCGCGCACCACGTCGGATTCAGCGCGCATCGTCGGCGCCCTCACCGGCGCCGGCATGTTCGCGGCGCTCGGCATGGCGCCGGCCTACGCGCTCGTCACCGTCTTCTATGCGGCAGGCTGCCTGTTCACCCTCGGCGTCGCGCGCGCCCCCTCGGCAGCGGCTTTGGCCGTCGAAACCGCGGCCGGCGCGTCCCGTCCCTCGCCGTGGCGCGATCTGCGCGAGGGCATCCTCTATGTCTGGAACACGCCGCATCTCTTGGCCGGCATGTGGCTGGCATGCCTCGTCAACCTCGTCGGCTTCCCGCTTTCGCTCAACCTGCTGCCTTATGTCGCCAAGTCCATCTACCTGACCGACCAGACCGGGCTCGGCTATCTGGTTGCGGGTTTTGCCGGCGGCGCGCTGCTGGGTTCGACCACCATGAGCTTCATCGGGGGCTGGATCCGGCCCGGCCGCATGATGATCGTCTTCGCCTGCCTCTGGCACCTCATGCTGCTGATCTTCGCGCAAGTGGAGACGGCGAGCGTGGGCGTCGTGGTGCTGGCGATCGCCGGCTTCACCCAGAGCTTCAGCATGGTGCCGATGTCGGTGATGCTGCTGCGCACGGCCGAGCCACGGTTCCGCGGCCGGGTCATGGGCGTGCGCGCGCTGGCGGTATACACGCTGCCGATCGGGCTCTTGACCGCAGGCGCGCTCATCGAACGGATCGGCTATCCCGCCACCGCGACGCTTTATGCGGGCTTCGGCATCCTCGTGACGTTGCTGATCGCGGTGTACTGGCGGAACGCCGTTTGGCGGATCGACGGCGCGGCCAACGCGCGTTGAGCGTTGGCGTTGGCCACCCGACGCCGTCAGTGCGTTTTCGAGCGAAGTGGGTACCGGTTCGCGTCAAGAAAACGCGTCACTACAAACAATTAGAGCTCCGGCTTTGATTCCATCAAAGCCGGAGCTCTAATGCGGACCAAGAACGCTGCCCGCTCGTCCTCGCGGAAGCGAGGCCTCTGCGAACCCCTCGGCCGTCATTCCGGCCGAGCGGAGCGAGGGCCGGAATCCATACTCCCGGTCGTTTTTTGATGAGAGACAGGGGATATGGATTCCGGGTTCGGCGCTCACGCGCCGCCCCGGAATGACAGACGAGAGGCTGAGGTCGTCAGCCGGATTTCGTATTACAGAATGCCCGCTTCCGGCGCCTTGCTGGCCCAGATCAGACCTTCCGCCACCTTCTTCACGGTGCCGTCCATGTCCTTGATCGGCAGGCCGTGAGTCGGCGCGATGGTCTTCACGTCGAGCTTCTTCAACAGCCATTCCAGCCGCTCGACATAACGCTCCATGTCGGCGAACTTGGTCCAGAACAGCGCGAGGTCGGCGAAGGTCGAGGACACGTCCGGGAGGTTGAGCGAGATCGCTTCCTCCGCGAACAGGCCGCAATGGCCGTCCTGGTGATAGTGGCTGTAGGCGAAGCCGTCGCCGGGGAACAGCACGCGGTCGCGGGTCTCGAAGCCCCACCAGCTGGTGCGCAGGTCGCGGATCACCGGCTCGACCGCCTGGAAACCACGCCCGCCGAGGTCGATCACCTCGTCGCGCTGCATCGAGCGGATGCGGTCGGCATATTGCGGGATGACGAGGTGATAGTCGCTGATGTCGCCGCACAGCACCGATTCCGGATAGCGGCTCATGATGCGGCCGAGCCCGCCGGAATGCGGCGTCTCCTGATGGGTGATGAACAGGTACTTCAGCGGCGCGCGCCCTTCCAGCAATTGCGCAAGCTGGCGCTCGATATGCGGGAAGTCCTTCGGGTGACCGGTCTCGACCAGCAGCGAAGCGTCATTGCCGATCACTAGGAAGGCGGCGTTGTAGGAGTGATAGATCACGCCCTTGTAGCGCTGCTCCAGGCACTCGCCGAGCCAGTAGACGTCCGGCGCGATCTCGCGCGGCAGCGGGTTGTGACGATGGAGCGTCGAGCCGGGGACGTGGCCCTCGACCGTGGGCTTCGGCTTGCTGACGACGGCGGCAGTGGTGGCGTCATTCATGGCTCTTATCTCTCTTCGTCGCGGTCGACATAGCGCGAGGTGTGCAGGCTCTTGTCGAGGCTCGCCAGCACTTCGTCGAAAATCTTGAACTGCTTCTCAACCTGGTCGCGGCCGCGGAAGATCGCCCCGTAGCCGGGCGCCAGCGTCTCGATGTCGTAGGTCTCGAACACCTTGTTGACCGCCTTGCGCAGCGGCGTGGTGCTCGCGCCCTCGATCCACCAGTAGCGGGTGTTGAGCAGGAACGAGCGCACGTGCTGGAACGAGGAGGGATCGTCGGCCTCGCTCACGAACCACGGGCCTTCCGGCTTGTTGCGCCAGACATGGGTGAACATGTCCGACGTGATCAGCGTCTTGGTCTCGCGGTCATACATCCAGCGGGTTGAGATCAGACGCACCGGAGCCTGGAACACGTCGATGATGCGGTCGCCCAGCTTGCCGACGGGCAGCGCCTCGTCGCGGCTGACCACGGTGACCTTCATCTTGTCGAGCACGCTGCCGCCGGCGTCCGACACCGCGCCGAAGTCGAACCACCAGGCCGCATCGGGGTTGCCGGTGTAGCACTGTTCGATGTTGAAGCGCGCCGCCAGCGTCTCGATGTTGTTGATCGACATGAACTCGTTGAGCCGCAGCGGGAACAGCGACAGCGGCGTGCCTTGCGGCAGCAGCGACTGCAACTGGGCCCGGATCACCGGCTCATGCGCGGCATAGCCAGTGTCGATCAGGACAGCGGCGTCCGGCTGCTTGAGCAGGTAGAGATTGGACATCGCATAGCCGCGGGCGGCAGCCGGATAGGCGCTGATGCGACCGTCAAGTTCGAGGACATTCTGCAAAACATACAGCTTGTCCTCGGCAAGCGTAACGACGTTGCTGCGCGCGACCTGATCTAACACGCTTCCTCCTGTACGGCAGGCTTGGGCGCGGACGCGCCAAGTATGAATTCGCTATGACGACTTGGATCAATTCGTGTTTAGCGCCTGGGAACGGCAATTGGTAGGCCATCTTCGCAGGGCTGACCGGCGGCCGGGCACGGGATCGGCGACCGGAACCACGGTCCGGCAGCGGCCCGGCGTCCCGCCTGCCCCTGCCCGGCCGAGCCTCAACAAAATCGGAAAAGGCCCGCCGCAGGCCTCTTTCCGGGCCGAGCGCCGCGGCCGGAAGGCCTCCGCAAAGGCCCGGCGATCGCCCCGGCCGGCCGGCGAGAGGCCAAAATGTCTCCTGGGGAAACAGAGACTTTCCAAATCCGCCCGGGAGAGCCCGCCCTTGAGACCGGGGACTTTTCTCACCCCGCGCGGTTGACGCGCTCGCGATGGCTCCTACGTCAGGCGATGCGGAACGCCCGATCCGAGAGATAGTTTTACCGCCACAAGGTCCTACCTCCTGGCGGAAGGGCGAACGGGCGCAGCGATCGGAGTGCCTCTGGCGCCGTGGGATCGCGTGACCCTTGTCGCAAACCCCATCCGGAGAGGAGCTTTCCATGCGATTGTCATCCAATCACGTCGAACGCGCGATCAGCCAGATCGAGGCGCAGCCGATCCCCGAGAACCACCCGGTCGTACCGCAACTCAACGAACTGTTCGGCGACCACACTTTCTTCCTCGACAACAAGGGTCTCAGCATCGTCGAGCCGGCCGACGCGCCGGAAGAAGGCCTGCAGGCCGTTCAGGTGGTGAATATCGCGGCCTGGAAGGACGAGAGCCACACCAGTCTGACCCCGCATCCGCCGGAGCCGACCGATACCGTCATCGTGCTGCCGAGCGAGCACTGACGACCTGACGAGCACTGACGGAACAAATTCATACGTCCGGCGAGGCCCAGCGAGGTCTCGCCGGACGGCTCTCCTGACACCGCGACCATGACAGCGTGACGCGTTTTCCTGGCGCGAACCACCATCCACCCCGGATCAGATCCGGGGCAGGCTTTCGCTCCAAAACGCTCCAGCCGTTACGGCTGCGGCCGCTCCTGGCGCCGCGGCTGCTGCGCGGGCTTCTGCTGCATAGGCTTCTTCGGGGCCGCGCCGGTATTGGTCGCAGGCGGGGACAGCGTGTCCATGGCCGTATCGGGCAGGCGCTCCCACACCTCCGTCTTGCCGAACAGGCTGATGCCGAGATAGCCGCGCACGCTCAGCTTTTTGCCGTCACGCGAGAGTTCCATCTCGGCGCTATAGACCGAGCCATCACGCGGATCGAGGATCGTGCCCTCATCATACTTCAATCCGGCGCGCTTCATGCCCTTGATGAAGGTGATGCCAAGCACGGGCGCATTCTTCTGCTCGCCCTCGCATCCGGTGCAGCGGAACGTGGTCGGATCCTCGCCCGGCTTCGGAAACATCTTGACGATCTGGCCTTCATAGACCCCGTTGTCGCGCTGCTGAATGCGGAACCAGGCCTCGGGCGAACCCTTGCTGTTCTTGTGCTGCCAGAGCCCGTCGGCGGTAGGCTGCCCCTGGGCCATCGCCTGAGGCAGGAATGGAATAGACGCCATCAAGGCGCCCGCGAACAGCGTCGAAGTCAGTCGCATCATGCGATCACCTGCCTGCCATCGTTCTCGTTCCGCCCCCACACCCGAAACTCAAGGATACCGGCAACGTAGCGACATGAAAACAACAGTCGTGCCCCGCTGCGGTGAGGGACCTCAATGCATGGCCCCTGATACGTTGCGGTAATGCGACAATAGGGCAAATCTTGGGGAAGTATGGGGCATCATAGCGAGCGCGGCGTCAACGAAAAAAGGAGCACGCATGACTTTGAGGGGAGCCGACATCATCGCGCGCTCACTTGAGCGTCTTGGCTGCCGATACGTCTTTACCTTGTCCGGCAACCATATCATGTCGATCTTCGACGCCGCGCTGGAAACGCACCTCGATCTTGTGCACGTGCGCCACGAAGCGGCAGCGGTGCATATGGCCGACGCATGGGGCCGGCTGACGGGCGAACCGGGGATTGCGCTGGTGACCGGCGGACCGGGCCACGCCAATGCCGTCGGCGCGCTGTTCACAGCGCTCGGCGCCGAGTCGCCGATGGTCCTGCTGTCGGGGCACGCCGCGACATGGGAACTCGGCCGCGGCGGCTTTCAGGAACTCCGGCAGGCCGATATGGCCGCGCCGGTGACCAAGGCCTCGTTCACGGCGACGTCGGTTGCGACGCTCGGCCGCGACCTCGGCGAAGCGATGCGCATCGCGAAATCCGGCCGGCCCGGCCCGGTCCATTTGAGCCTGCCGTCGGACCTGCTCGACGCGCGTATCGCGGAGGAGGCCGTCGTCTGGCCCGAGCGCGACGATCCCGCTTCTTCGATGCCGTCGCTCAGCAACGAGACGGCCGATGCCCTGCTCGCCGCCATCGGTGCAGCGGCGCGGCCGGTCATTATCGCAGGACCGCAGTTCTCCAGCGTCGAAGGCCGCACGCTGCTGGCCCGGCTGGAATCGGCGGTCAAGACGCCCGCCGTGATCGTCGAGAGCCCCCGCGGGCTTGCCGATGCGACGCTCGGCGCGTTCACGGACCTGACGCCGCGCGCCGACCTCGTGGTGCTGCTTGGCAAGGCGCTCGACTTCACGCTCAGATGGTGCGCACCGCCGGCCTTCGATGCCGGCGTAAAGCTGATCGCCATCGACCCGGAGGGCGCGCTGCTCGAACGCGCGGCAAAGGAGAAAGGCCCGGCGCTGCTGATGGGCTGCATCGCCAATGCCCGCCGCGCAGCCGAAACCCTGATCGCACGCAGCGCCAGTTGCCGCCGCAACGCAGCGTGGTTCGCGGAAGCCCGCGCAGCGCTCGACGACCGCCAGAGCGAATGGCGTCGCATCACGTCAAACACGACGGACCGGCTACATCCGGCCGAAGTCTTCCGTGCGCTGCGCCCCTACGTCGAACGCGACCCCGACACCGTACTGATCTGCGATGGCGGCGAGTTCGCACAATGGGGACAGAGCATGCTGCCGCTGCGCCGGCGACTCATCAACGGCGTCGCGGGCTCGATCGGCAGCGCGCTCTCCTTCGCGCTCGCCGCCAGGCTGATCGAACCGAAAGCGCCGGTCTTTGCGGTGCTCGGCGACGGCACCATCGGCTTCCACATTTCCGAATTCGAGACCGCGGTGCGCCGCGGCCTGCCCTTCGTCGCGATCCTCGGCAACGATGCGCGCTGGAACGCCGAAAGCGAAATCCAGCGCCGCGACTATGGGCCCAACCGCATGCACGGCTGCGAGCTGCTGCCGGCGCGCTACGACCAGGTGGTCACCGCGCTCGGCGGACATGGCGAGCACGTCACCAGCGCCGAAGCGCTGCCCGGCGCCATCGAACGCGCGCTGGCGAGCGGCAAGCCCACCTGTATCAACGTGATGATCGAGAGCACGGCCGCGCCGGTCATCAAGAGCGCGTCATAAGCCGCCGTCAATCCTGCCGGGGCCTTGCGGACATCGCGCAAGGCCCCCTACTCTGCTCCCACTTCGGGAAGGAAACGCAGGAAAACAGAACATGTATGTCGCAAATGCCAAGCGTCTGACCAGCGAGGGCGCACGCAAGATGGTGAACGTCGCGATCGCCGAGGCGGCCAAGGCCGGCGTCCCGATCTCGGTGGCGGTAACCGATGCGGGCGGGCACATGATCCATTTCGAGCGTATGGACGGCGGACGCTTTCACTCCGTGCATTCGTCGACGACGAAGGCGGTATGCGCCTCCTCCAACAAGCGGCCGACAACCTCGAAGGGCGCACAGGCGCAGGAACTCGACGTGGCGCATGCCATCGGTCTCGCGCTCGCGGCCGGCCCCGAACGCTGGACGGCGATGGAAGGCGGCTTCCCTGTGATCGTCGATGGCGAGTGCATCGGCGGCATCGGCGTGAGCGGCGGCGACTGGGAGACCGACGAGCGGCTGGCGCGCATGGCGGTCGAGGCCATCGGCGCGAACTGGAAGATCGACAAGAAGTAAGCCCGCGACAGACGCGCGCTTATCGAGGAACTGACCGAAAAGAGAAGGAGACGACGCCGCGTCGCAACAGGCTCTCATGACGCCTGATGCGGCGCTCAACGCAACGAACACCAGATGATCCCGCTATCGCGCCGTCTGAAGCACGAAGCGGAAACGACAAGGGAGGAGATGAAATGCAACTCGCAACGAGAGTAACGGCCGGGGCGTGCCTGGCCGCCATGCTGTGCGCGCTACCCGTCATGGCGACAGTGGCGACGGCGCAGACCTATCCATCGAAGCCGATCGTGATGGTGGTGCCGTTCCCGCCGGGCGGACCGAGCGACGTCGTCGCGCGGGTCGTGGCGGACGGCATGTCGCGCGCATTGGGCGGGCAGATCGTGATCGAAAATGTCGGCGGCGCCGGCGGCACTGTCGGCAGCACGCGCGTCGCCAATGCCGCGCCTGACGGATACACGCTGCTCGCGGGCAGCATGGGCTCGCACGTCGCCGCGCCCGTGCTGACGCCGAACGTCTCCTACGATTCCCTGCGCGACTTCGTGCCGGTCGGCGTGACCGCGCATGCACCGGCGGTGATCGTGACCCGCAAGGACTTCCCGGTGAAGAACCTGCGCGAATTCGTCGCCCACCTCAAGAAGAACGCCAAGGAGGTGAAGCAGGCGCATGGCGGGATCGGCGCGTCCTCGCACATGGCCTGCATAATGTTCAACACGGCGGTTGGCGCAGAGCCGCTCTCGGTCGCCTATCGCGGCACTGGACCCGCGATGAACGACCTTCTCGGCGGCCATGTCGACTTCCTGTGCGAGCAGGCGGTGAGCGTGAGCAGCCACATCGCCTCCGGCGGGGTCAAAGCGCTCGCGGTCTCCGCCAATGAGCGCCTGCAGACGCTGCCGGAGGTGCCGACCGCAAAGGAAGCCGGCGTCGATTACCAGATGAGTATCTGGGCCGGCATCTTCGCGCCGAAGGGCACCCCGCCTGCCATCGTCGACCGGCTCGCGAAGGCGCTCGATACCGCGCTCGACGACGAGGCGGTGCGCAAGCGCATCATCGGTCTCGGCGGCACGATACCCGACAAGGCGGAGCGCACGCCGGCGCGCTTCTCCGCTTACGTGAAAGCCGAGATCGACCGCTGGGCGCCGATCCTGAAAACGGCAAAGGAGGCGAGCGAGAAGTCCGGCAAGTAACTGATTGCTGCCGTTCGCTCCCGGCGCGGCCGGCCGACATCGCATCGAAATCCCGCTCCGGCCGCGCGCCTGAGCGGGACGGCCTTGGGACTATTTGCAGAGAGGAAGTGGAAATGACATCAGCGCCGCTGCGCGTCGCCGTACTCGGTATGGGCTGGTGGTCGGACGTGCTCGCGGATGCGATCAAGCGCTCGACCGCCATCGATATTGTCGCCTGCTACACCCGTTCCGAGGACAAGCGGCGCGCCTTCGCCGAGAAATATGGCTGCCGCGCCGCCGGGAGCTATGAGGAAATCCTGCGCGACCCCGGCATCGAGGCGATCGTCAACACGACGCCGAACAATGTCCATCTCGAGACGACGCAGCAGGCGGCCGAGGCCGGCAAGCACGTCTTCCTCGACAAGCCGATCGCCAACACCGTCGCCGAGGGCATGGAGATCGCACGCGTCTGCGAACAGGCGGGCGTCGTGCTGGCGCTCGGCTATCAGCGCCGCCGCGAGAACCACTTCCGCTGGATCAGGAACGAGATCGACGCCGGCCGATTCGGCAGACTGGTGCAGGCGGAATGCAACATCAGCCGCGACCGGCTGGGCAAGATCGACCTGTCATCCTGGCGCTACCAGGCCGCGGGCATGCCGGGCGGCGTCATGCTGCAGATCGGCATTCATTATGTCGACGTGCTCGAACTGCTGCTCGGGCCGGTGAAGCGGGTGGCGGCGATGTCGGCGCAACTGGTGCTGCCGGGCGACAACCCGGACGTCGCCAACCTGATCCTGCTGCACGAAAGCGGCGCGATCTCCAACCTCACCGCCTCCTATGCCTCGGCGTCGGAATATTACATGATGAATGTCTACGGCAAGGAAGCCTCGGCCTATTACGATTTGTTCCAGGGCCTGCGCCATCTCAGGCGCGGCGAGACTTCCGCCACGCCGGTCAAGGTCGAGGCCAACGACACTATCCGCGAGGAACTGGAGGAGTTCGCCCATTGCGTCCGCACCGGCGCTAAGCCGGAGACCGACGGCTACTGGGCGGCGCGCAACCTCGCGGTCATCAAGGCGGGCGTGAAGAGCGCACGCGAGGGCCGTGCCGTCGACGTCGCCGAGATCCTCGCGAGCGGGGAGTAGCTGGCGCCGTTCCTGCGCCAACTGGATGGCGAGTTTCCATAGTCCGGCGTCCGTTGTATTGGACAATGCGAGCAGGAGTTCCGCTGCCCGTCCAGAATAAATCCGAAGTGAGAAACTGATGAGCAAGAAAATCGCCGTTCTCGGCACCGGCGCCAATGGAAGCTGCGCGGCCGCGGATCTCGTCCATGCCGGGCATGACGTGATCCTGATCGACCAGTGGCCGGAGCATGTCGAGGCGATGCGCGCGGACGGGTTGCGCATCCGGATGCCGGAGGAAGAACGGCACGTCTCCGTGCGCGCCTATCACCTGTGCGACGTCTGCACGCTGAACGAGACGTTCGACGTCGTATTCCTGATGACGAAGGCTTACGACACGCGCTGGGCCGCCGAGTTCATCAAGCCCTATCTCAAGGATGACGGGCTGCTGATCGGCATCCAGAACGCCATGACGGCGGAGACGATCGCCGAGGTTGTCGGCGGAAACCGCACGCTCGGCTGCGTCATCGAACTGTCGTCGGAAATCTTCACGCCCGGCATCGCGCAGCGCAACACGCCGCCGGCCAAGACCTGGCTCGGCATCGGCAGCCTCGACCCGTCGATGGACGGGAGGATCGAAGAAGTCGCAGAAATCCTGCGCGCGGTCGGCAAGGTGTCGGTGACGAAGAACATCCTGGCCGCGAAGTGGATGAAGCTGGTGGTCAACACCATGAGCCTCGGGCCGCTCGCGATGATGGGGGTCAAGGTGTCAGAGGGCACGGCCCTGCCCGGCATGCGCGAGATACTGATGCGGATCGGCACCGAGGCGCTGGAGACCGGGCAATCGCTCGGCCACCCGATCGAGCCGATTTTCGGGCTGGCGCCGGAGGACCTCAAGGGCAGCAACCAGGTGATCGAAAAGCTTTTCGACAAGCTCACCCGCGATGTCGGTCCCAACGCGCGCGACTGCGTGCTGCAGGATCACCTCAAGGGCCGCTACAGCGAGGTCGACATGATCAACGGCGCGGTCGTCGAGGAGGCCCAGCGGCGCGGAAAATCCGCACCGGCCAATGCCGCCATCGTCGAGATTTCCCGGCGCATCCAGTCCGGCGAACTCAAGCCCGATCAGGCCAATTTCGCGCTGCTGCAAAAGATGCTGGCGGGGTAAGGACTGCTGGAGACACGATGGAACCGGTTCTCGATCACGCCGTGGTCAATGTCGCCGACGGGCTCGACGCGGCGGCCGCGCAATATGCCCGGCTCGGCTTCCAGATCACCCCGCGCGGCCACCACACGCTCGGCTCCAGCAACAATCTCGCGGTGTTCGAGGAGAACTACCTCGAACTTCTCGGCTACCTGCCCGGACGCGAGCAGTCGCGCCCCGGCATGTGGCGGCATCCGCGCGGGCTGCTCGGCCTCGTGTTCAAGGGCACGGAGGCCGACAGCCTCTACGCAGATATGCGCAGGCGCGGCGTGCCGGTGGACGAGCCGCTGCATTTCAGCCGTCCGGTCGAACTGCCGGAGGGCGCACGGGACGCGCGTTTCAGTGTGGTCGCCGTTTCCGACGACGCTCTGCAGAACGGTCGGACCTATTTCTGCTGCCACCACACGCCCGAGGTCGTGTGGCGGCCGCAATGGCTGGTGCATCCGAACGGCGCGCAGACGATCACGGAACTCGTCATCGCGTCGCATGAGCCTGCACGCACGGCCGCGCTCTACGACCAGATGTTCGGCCCCGGCCTGTTGCAGGCTGAAGAAGGCGGCGTCGGTTTCCGGGCCGGCAATGCGCGCGTCCTCGTGCTCGATCCGAAGGCGGTGGCAGCGCGCTACGCCGACGCCGCGCTCGTCAGCACCGATGGCAGCGACCGCATGGTGGCGCTCGGCTTCAGGACCGCCTCGCTCGCGCAGGCGCGCAGCGTGGTGCAGGCCGCGAATGCGGAAACGCGCGCGCTGAGCGGCGG
>Ga0182739_1002789_pt1 | contig 15981 bp, 13 predicted proteins | sample eDN5th30CBELigBY_FD_128873 | JGI IMG/M metagenome (GOLD analysis project Ga0182739, IMG submission 128873) | Enriched backyard soil microbial communities from Emeryville, California, USA - eDNA 5th pass 30_C BE-Lig BY (version 2) (version 2) | ecosystem: Environmental > Terrestrial > Soil >... | reverse complement strand
TTCAGGGTCGATTTCTCTCCCACCGGGTTCTCCGGGGGTGGCGCGCTCTCGCGCTTACCCCCGGCTGCCCCGCTTGAGCAACCCTTCAGGTTGCTTCTTATCTGCACCACTTTTAATCACACCTCGGCCGACCCGAAGAAAAAGAAAAGCTTGCATCGGTTTGTTTCATCGTGAATAGTGACGCGATAAACAACCGGTTCCACCTTTAACTTTTTCTTCAAAAACATGGCCAGACCCCGTTCTTACACCCTTTCCCCCACTCATCGCAAGATCGCGCATGAGATTGCCGTCATTGAACGAACCGGGTTTCCGGCGTTGATCAGCGATCTGGTGCGCAAGCTCAAGCTGGCCGGAAGCTCCAGTCTGACGCCGACCCTGCGCATCATGCAGCGCAATGGCTACATCATCATCAGCGGCGGCGGCAGCCAGGGGCGCGATCAACTGGTGCGCCTCTCGCCCAAGGCCCGCCTGGCGCTGGGGGAAGGCGGCATCCCGGTGCTGGGGGCGATTCCCGCCGGGCCGCTCAACGAAGCGATCGCCTCGACCAACGATGTTCTGGAACCCGAAACCCTTCTCCCGCACCGTCCGGGCGACTTTTTTCTCCGCGTCAAGGGAGACTCGATGATCAACGACGGCATTCTTTCGGGTGATCTCGTCCTGCTGCGCCCGGAGGCGGAGCTTCCCTATGGAGGGATCGCCGCCGTCCTCATTGGAAGCGAAACCGATGGCGATTTCGCGGGAGAATGCGAAACCACCCTGAAACGGGTCTACCACGACGGCGAAAAAGTCCGCCTGCAAGCCGCCAACCCGAACTACCCCGACACGGTTTTTCCGGCCAATGCCATCCGGGTGGCCGGAATCTATCTGGGACTGGTGCGGCAGGAAGGGTGAGGTCCCGTTAGCACTCCAAAGCCCCTCTTTTTTACCGGCTTTCCTTCTTATGGCGACTCCATCGCCAAGCTTGCCGACGCCGCTGATCCTGCCAGCGCCGACGCCGGGGCGATCCGTACGCCCTGCGCCTGCCAACCTGCACCACCTGCGGGCGCTGCTGGCGGAAAAGTTTCCCGAGGCGCACCAGCGGCGGGAACGCGACGATGCCCGCGCCTTCCCCATCGCCCTTGAGGCCACGGGAGCCGAACGGCTCGCGCTGCCATGCGGGGTGATGACGGAGGTGAATGGCTCCCACGGCTCCAGCGCCCTGTTTCTGGAGCGCCTGCTCGACGCGATGGCCGAAGCCCCGGCCTGGGGGGCACTGGTCGACTGCGGCGCCAGCTTTGACCCGGACGGAGCGGCGCAGCGGCTCGCACGCCTGCTCTGGGTCCGGTGCCACGATCTCCAGACGGCGCTCAAGGCGACCGACCTCCTGCTGCGCGACGGGAACCTCCCGCTGGTCGTGCTCGACCTCCAGATGCATCCCCGCCTGCACACCATCCCTTCGACCACTTGGTACCGTTTTGCCCGGATGCTGGAGCCGACCTCCACGGTGCTGGTCGTCTTCACGGCGCAGGCAACGCTCGGCGCGGCCGCCGGAGAACGCCTGACCCTCTCCAGCCGCTGGAGCTTGCGCGCCCTGCGCCAGCGGCGCTCGCGGCTTCGCCTTCAGGTTGAGCGCGGCGAAGCGGCCCGCCTCTCCGGACGGGCCGCAGGAACCCCTTTCAACGCGATGGATCGCCGGATTGCATGACACCCGCCCCCTCCCCGGCCCGATGCTCTTCTGCACCCTCCAACTTCCGCAGTTTCACCTGCAGGCCGCCCTGCGCCACCGCCCCGAAGCGTGGCGAAAGCCGCTCGCCGTGGTCGATGAAACCACCTCGCGCCTGGTCGGCCTCACCCCCCTCGCCGCAGAGGCCGGGGTGGAGATCGGGATGAGCCCCGCCCAGGGGGCCGCCCGCACACCCCGGCTTGAAATCCTCCCGCGCGCGGTCGATACCGAAGCCTCCCTTTCCCGGATCGTCCTCGAAATCGCCGGAACCTTGAGCGCCTACCTCGAAGCGACCGCGCCCGATCTCTGCACGCTCGACCTTCAGGGGTTGACCCTCGGCGACCCGGAGGCATGGGCAAAAAACCTCCTCCCGCGCTTTGAGGCGGTGCAACTCCGCATCCGCGCCGGGGTGGCGCAAACGCCGGATCTCTCCCTGCTCGCCGTCCATTCCACCACGCCGCGGGAGCCGGTCTGCGTCGTCCGCCATTCGCGCGCCTTTCTGGCCCCCCTGCCGCTGACGGCGGTCGCCTGCCCCGAAACGATTCGCACCGTCCTGCACGACTGGGGGATCACCACGCTGGGCGGGCTCACCCGGCTTGACAAGGACGAGATCGCCACCCGGCTCGGACCCGAAGCGCTCCGCCTCTGGGAACAGGCCGCCGGTTGCTCCCGGCGGGTGCTGCGCCTGGTCCGCCCGGTGGAACGTTTTGAGGAGACGTTTGACTTCGACTACGAACCCGACACCGCCCAGCCGCTCCTCTTCCTGCTGCGCCGGTTTGTCGACCAGCTCACCGCCCGGCTCGAAGGTGTCGGGCTGGTGGCCGAAGCGCTCCTGCTCACCCTGCCGCTCTGCGACGGCTCCGCCTACCAGCGCCGGTTTTCGATCCCCTCGCCGACCGCGAACCCGGAGGTCCTCTTCCGCATTCTCGACACCCACTTCGAATCGCTCCGGCTGGAACTCGCCCCCGTCGGCCTGCGTCTTCAGGCGTTCCCCACCCGACCGCACGCCCAACAGGAACGGTTGTTTGAAAAGGCGCTGCGCGACCCCCACCGTTTCGCGGAAACCGTCGCCCGGCTGATGGCGCTGGCGGGAAATGAAAACGTCGGCACGCCGCGCCTCCTGCCGACCCACCAGCCCGACGCTTCCGTGCTGGAACCGCCCCGCTTTGGCGAGCCGCCGCCCGCTCCTCCCCCGCCGCAGGAGGAGGAGGAGCCGGTCGGCCTGCCGCTCCGCCGCTTCCGCCCGCCGCTCCCTGCAAAGGTGGAACTGCGAGAGGCCCGGCCGGGCCACCTCGCCTGCCAGGCCGTGCGCGGGACGATCGTCGACACCCTCGGGCCGTACCGCCTCTCCGGCCAATGGTGGGAGGAGGGGTGGAGCACGGAGGAGTGGGACGTGGAACTCGAAGGCGGCGGCGGGCTCTACCGGCTTTCACGTAGCGGCGGGCAATGGCAGGTGGAGGGGTGCTATGAACGTTGAGCGGGAGGGGGGCGGCTACGTCGAACTTCACGCCCGGAGCGCCTTCAGCTTCCTGCGGGGGGCGAGCCAGCCCGAGGCGCTCGCACACCGTGCCGCCGAACTCGGCCTCCCCGCCATCGGCCTGTGCGATCGCGACGGCCTTTACGGCGCGCCCCGCTTTTACGCCGCCGCGCGCGAAGCCGGGGTGCGCGCGATCGTCGGCGCGGAACTAACGCTGGAGGATGGCAGCGTCCTCCCCGTGCTGGTGCAAAACCGCACCGGTTACCAGAACCTCTCGCGCCTGATCACCAAGGCCAAGCTGCGCGGCACCAAGGAACTCGCCCCGGTCCATTGGGACGACCTGCCGGAATTTGCCCAAGGGCTGATCTGCCTGAGCGGCGATGCGGAAGGACCGATCCGGCGCGCGCTCGCCCGGGGCGACCTCCCCGCTGCGCACGCCACGCTGGAACGGCTCACCCGCGTTTTTGGGAGAGACGGGGTCTATGTCGAAATCCAGCGCCACCTCGAACGGGGGGAAATGATCCTCAACGAAACCTTGTGCGATCTCGCGCAACAGACCCGCCTTCCCCTCCTCGCGACCGGCGGCATCCTTTACGCCGGGCGCGAAGGGCGAAAAGTGCTCGACGCCTTTACCTGCATCCGCCACCACACCCACCTCGACGCCGCCGGGCTGCTTTTGAGCCGCAACGCCGAGCGCCAGCTCAAACCGGCCCGCGCCATGCGCGCCCTTTTTGCCGACCTGCCCGAAGCGGTGGAGGAGAGCGTGCGATTGGCCGGGCGGCTCGACTTTTCGCTCGAAAACCTCGGGTACGAGTTCCCGACCTACCCGGTCCCACCGGGCGAAAGCACCGACTCGTTTCTGCGCCGCGTGACGCTGGAGGGAGCCCGCTCGCGTTACCCGAAGCTGCGGGGGCGCGTCATGGAACAACTGGAGCGCGAGCTGGCCCTGATCGCCCAACTCGGCTTCTCGGGCTATTTCCTGATCGTCTGGGACATCGCCAACTTCTGCCGTGAAAACGATATTTTGATGCAGGGGCGCGGGAGTGCGGCCAACAGCGCCGTCTGTTACTCGCTCGGCATCACGGCGTGCGACCCGATCGGCAACGAACTCCTTTTCGAGCGTTTTTTGAGCGAAGGCCGGCAGGGGTGGCCCGACATCGACCTCGACCTCCCGAGCGGCGACCGGCGCGAACGGGCGATCCAGGAACTCTACCGGCGCTACGGCGAACATGGCGCGGCGATGACCGCCAACGTCATCACCTACCGGGGCCGCAGCGCCATGCGCGAGATCGGCAAAACGCTCAACCTCTCGCCCGACCTGATCGCCCGCTGCGCCTCCCTCTTTACCGGGGGCGACTTCCCCCACACGCTGGAGCTGGAGGCCCACCTCGCCCAGGCCGGGTTCCCCAGGGAACATGGGCGGATGGCGGCGTTTGCCACCCTTTACCGGCAGATCGTCGGCCTGCCGCGCCACCTGGGGCAGCATTCGGGCGGGATGATCATCTGCCAGGGGAAGCTCGACGCCATGGTGCCGCTGGAACGGGCCTCCATGCCGGGGCGCGTCGTCGCCCAGTGGGACAAGGACGACTGCGAAGACTTGGGCATCATCAAGGTCGACCTGCTCGGGCTCGGGATGATGTCGGTCCTTCAGGACAGCCTGACACTCTGCGAAGCGCGGGGGCGCGGCATCGACCGTTCGCAGATCCCGCACGACGACCCGGCGGTCTTCGAACTGATGCAGCGGGCCGACACCATCGGCCTTTTCCAGATCGAAAGCCGGGCGCAGATGGCGACGCTCCCCCGGCTCAAACCGGCCTGTTTTTACGACGTGGTCATCGAAGTGGCGATCATCCGCCCCGGGCCGATCCAGGGCGACCTGATCCACCCCTACCTCAACCGCCGCGCGGGGCGGGAACCGGCCGACTGCATCCACCCGCTGCTGGAGCCGGTCTTAAAACGCACTCTCGGCGTCCCGCTCTTTCAGGAGCAGATCCTCAAAATTGCGATGGTCATGGCCGATTTTTCGGGAGCCGAAGCGGAAGAACTGCGCCGCGCCATGAGCTTTCACCGCTCCCACGAACGGATGGCCAAAGTGCTCGTCAAGCTGCGCCGGGCGATGGAGGAACGCTCCGTGCCGGGCGAGGCGATCGACAAGATCGAGCGCGCGGTCACCTCGTTTGCCCTTTACGGTTTCCCGGAAAGCCATGCCATCTCCTTTGCCAACCTCGTCTGGACCAGCGCGTGGCTCAAAGTCCACCGGAGCGCGGAGTTTTTTGCCGCATTGCTCAACAACCAGCCGATGGGGTTTTATTCCCCCGCCACGCTGGTGCGCGACGCCCGTCGCCACGGCCTCCGGTTCGAGCCCGTTTCCGTGGTCGATTCGCAGTGGGAATGCACCGTCACCGACGACCGGACGATCCGGCTCGGCCTCTGCATGGTCCGGGGGGTGAGCGCCCCGCACGTCCGCCGGATGCTGGAGGAACGCTCGCAGCGCCCCTTTGCCTCGTGGCACGACTGGCGGGTGCGCACCGGGTTTGACCGCGACGAACGCCGCACGCTCGCCCGGGTCGGCGCGCTCAACCCGCTGCCCGCCGCACCCGATGCCGGGCGTCCGCCCGCCCACCGCCGCGAACTTCTCTGGCAGGTGGAGGAAGGGATCGATCCCGATGACCTCTTTTCCTGGGGCCGGACCCGCCGCCACGGCTGCGCCGCGCCGCCCCCTTCGCCGCTGGAGCCGATGACGCTGCCTGAACGGATCACCGCCGACTACCACGGCACCGGCCTCACCATCGGCCCGCACCCGATGACCCTCCTGCGGCATGAATTTCCCGACGCCTGGCGCGCCGCCGACCTCCCGCAGGCGCGCGACGGCGAACGGATCACCATCGCCGGAAACGTCATCTGCCGCCAGCGCCCCGGCACCGCCAAGGGGTTTGTCTTTGTCAGCCTCGAAGACGAAAGCGGCATCTCCAACGCCATCATCGCCCCGGCGCTCTTTGAACGGTTGCGCCTGCTGATCACCGGGGAGTCGTTCCTGGCCGTCACCGGCATCGTGCAGAACCGGGAAAATGTCGTCCTGATCCGGGCGGAAACGATCCTCCCCTTCCCCCGGTCGCTCCAGGGGGCTGCTTCGCACGATTTTCATTGAACGAAACCGCCCTCGGCGGTGTCTCATCCCGAACCGCCTTTTTCCAGCACCTCCTCTTTTTTTCGCACGTGTCCACCGCCGTTGTTTCCTCCCCGCCATGCAATAGGGTTGCCGTCCTGCCGTCGAACCTGATAGCAACCTCGGGGATGAACGAGGAAGTAGACGACTCCGTATTGGTCGCCCGTGCGCAGGCAGGGGAGCCGTCGGCGTTTGACGACCTCGTGGTGAAATACTCCCCGCGCCTCTATGGCCTGGTCTACAACATGACCTCCAACCACGAGGACACCAACGATCTCCTTCAGGATATCTTTGCCAAGGCGTACCGCTCCATCGCCGGGTTCCGGGGTAAATCAAGCTTTTATACCTGGATTCACTCGATCGCGGTCAATATGACGATCAACTTCCTCAAGAAACGGGGGCGGCGTTTTCACATGAGCCTCGACGACATCGACGCAGGCGTGGCCAACGACAAGGAGTTCATTGAACTGACCGCCAAAACCACCCCCGTACGGGAGGCCGACCTCGCCGAACTTCAACAGAGATTGAACGAGTCGATGATGAAACTGTCTCATGATCATAGAGCGGTGGTGACGATGTTCGATATTCAGGGAATGCCCCACTCCGAGATCGCCAAAATCCTCGGGATTTCCGAAGGAACCGTCCGTTCCCGGCTTTTTTACGCACATCGCCAGTTGCAAAATTATCTCGAAGAGTTTCATTAAGAAAGAAGTACCCGCCATGCCCCACGACGACGATACCCTCTCCAAGCTTCTCCGGCTGAAGCGTCACGAGCAGCCGCCCCCCGAGTACTTCGAGAACTTCCTGCGCGAGTTCCAGAACCGCCAGCGCGCCGAAATGCTGCGCCGCCCGGTCTGGCGGATCGCGCTCGACCGGCTGGAGGCGTTTTTCGGGGAATTTTCCACCTCGCAGCTTTCCTATGCCACGGCCAGCGCCGCGGTCCTGCTCGTCGCGGCGGTCTTCACGGCGGACATGCTCCAGCACCCCGGCGGCGAGGGGGCGTCCGGCCAGTTTGCCCAGGCGGTCTCGCACGGCACCTACGAAGCCAACCCGAGCCTTTCGGCTCCCTTCGCTCACGAACCGGTGGTCCCCTTTACCGCGAGCCATGTCGCCCCGGAGGATTTCTTCCGCAACGCCCGGCTCGCATCGCAGGCGGCCCAAAGCGTCTCCCGCGCTCCCGCCATTCAGGTCGCCTCGGCCTCGGGTGAACCGTTGACGCTCACCCCGAAGATGCAGCTCAAGGAACTTTTCCAGGATGCGCCCATCACCCGTTCCGGAGCCACCCACCTTCACCCGCGCTACGTGCTCGATCCCCGGCCCGTCAGCTACGACGCCCCCATCAGTTTCTAGGAAAACCGTTGATTAAAGTGCTCGCAATACTCTCCACCGGCTGGCGCGCAGGTCTTGCCCTTACAGCACTTTCGGGGCTTTTTTTCACCAGCACCCCGGTGCGTGCGGAGGACGCCAGCATTGCCACGGCTCTTTCCGAAGAGGTCCGCTCGGTCTTCGAACGGGTCAAGGAAAGCGTCGTCAAGATCGAAGCGAGCGATAAAAACGGGCAACTGATCGGCACCGGTTTTTTCATTGATCCCAACGGCACCCTGCTTACCTCCTATTCCGTCGGGGGGGAAAGCATTAACATCGTCGTCTCCTACGGGGAAAAGAAATGCCCGGCCAAACGGCTGACAGCCGACCCCCGCAGCGGCATCGCCATCCTCCAACTGGAAAAGGGCCGGACCGCCCTCCCCTTCCTGCCGCTCGGCAAATCGAGGGAACTCAAAGTCGCCTCGCCGGTCATCATGGTCGCCTACCCGATGGACCTCCCCAAGGCTCCGAACTTCGGGATGATCGCCGGGTTTGAGCGCAAGTACCTCAACCGCTATTTTGCCACGACACACCTCCGCGCCAACGTCCCGGTCCAGCGCGGGGAAGGCGGCGCGCCGCTGCTCAACATGAAGGGGGAAGTGGTCGGCGTCGTCATCAGCAGTCTGGAAGGCGGGGCCTCCTGTTTTGCCGTGCCGAGCGAGGCGATCAACAAGATCCACCGCGACTATCTCCGCTTCGGCGCACCCCGTCCCGGTCGGCTCGGCCTGAGGGTCCACCCGATGGAGGAAAACGCCTCCAGCGGCACGATCGTCAGCATCGAAACCGTTGAAGAAGGCGGCCCGGCGCACGAAGCCGGTTTGCAGCCCAACGATATTCTGCAAAAAATCGGCCCGTACGAAATCTCCGCGCCGGAAGATGTCCTAAACGCCGTCTTTTTCCTGACGGCGGGTGATCCGGTCGACGTCACCGTCCTGCGCGATGGCAAAAGCCACACCGTCTCGCTCGAGCCGGTGGAACGCAACGCGCTCTCCATCCCCAAAAAAGGACGACTTTCCGGCAAGATCATCATGCCGATGGAATCGCGGGAAATCTCGCTCCGCCCCGTGACTGCCGACGAGACGCCGTAGCATGGCGCGAAAGCGTGCTGGGACAGCCTCCGCTTCTCCGCAGAAGAAGGAAGTAAAATTTTGCCACCTTGTGACGATCCGGGGGGTAACGGGTCGTCACGACACTTCCGGCTCTACTACCCCCTCCCCCGTCAGCATCGCCCGGAAGGCGGATTCATCGAGCACCCGTACGCCGAGTTTTTCGGCTTTTTCCAGTTTGCTCCCGGCTTCGTCGCCCGCCAGCAGGTAGTCGGTTTTCTTGCTGACGGCGCTTGTCACTTTTCCCCCCGCCTCGCGGATCATCGCGGCGATTTCGTCCCGCGACTGTGAAAGCGTTCCGGTGATCACCCAGATTCCTGCCAACGAAGGGCCATTGTGAACCTTGGGCGGTTCGTCGTGCTCGCCGAAGTTCAACCCCGAGGCGCGGAGGCGCTCGATCACGTCCCGGGTTTCGGGCCGCTCGAAAAACTGGATGATCGAAGGAGCAACCACCGGCCCGACATCGGGGATCTGCAGGAGTTGCTCCTCATCCGCCGCCATCAATGGGTCGAGCTGGTGAAAATGCGCGGCGAGCGCCCGGGCCGAAGTCACGCCGACGTGCAGGATGCCGAGTCCGAAAAGGAGCCGCCAGAGCGGACGCCGCTTGCTCTCTTCAATCGCGCCCAGAAGATTGGCGATGCTCTTTTCCCCCGTGCGCGGCACCTTGGCCAGTTTTTCCGCGTCGAGCCGGTAGATCGCGGCAATATCTTCCACCAGTTCGAGAGCGACCACCTGCTCGACCATCGCCTCGCCCATTCCTTCGATATCCATCGCCCCGCGCGAGGCAAAGTGGACGAGCCGCCGCCGGAGTTGCGCCGGGCAGGCGGGGTTGAGGCAGCGGATCGCCACCTGCGCCGGGTCGCGCACCACGGCATGGCCGCACGAAGGGCAGGTTTCCGGCATTTTGAAGACTTTCTCCTCCCCGGTACGCCGTTCCTTGCGGACTTCCACGACCGCCGGAATCACCTCCCCGGCTTTTTCGATCACCACCCAGTCGCCCACGCGGATATCCTTGCGCGCGATCTCCTCCTCGTTATGCAACGTCGCCCGGGCGACCGTGCTGCCGCTGACAAAGACCGGCTCCAGCTCCGCCACCGGCGTCAGGACTCCGGTCCGCCCGACCTGGACGGTGATCTCCTTCACCTGCGTCTCCCCCTGCTCCGGTTTGTACTTGTAGGCGAAGGCCCAGCGGGGCGATTTCGCCGTCATCCCGGCCATGGCGCGCTGGGCAAAGGAATTGAGCTTGAAGACCACCCCGTCGACCTCGAACGGGAAACGGTGCCGCTCTTCGTCGAGAAGCGCGATCGCCTCGTGCATCTCTTCACGGTTTTTGACCTGTCGCAGGCTTTCGACGCTGTGAACCGGCAGGCCGAGCGCCTTCAGCTTTTCCAGCGTGGTCCATTGGTCCTTCCACTCCGCCCCTTCGAGCGCCCCGGTCTGGTAAAAGATGATCTGCAACCCGCGTGTGGCGACGATCGCCGGGTCGAGCTGCTTGAGCGAACCGGCCGCCGCGTTGCGCGGGTTGGCGAACGGCGTCTCGCCCGCTGCCTGCCGTTCCTGGTTGAGCGCGGCAAAGCGGGCCTTGGGCAGATAAATTTCCCCACGCACCTCCATCAACTGCGGCAGGCTCCCCGGCTCCCCCTTCAAACGGCGGGGAACAGCGGGAATCGTGCAGACATTCTGCGTGACATCGTCGCCGCGCGTACCGTCGCCGCGCGTGGCCGCGTGGATCAGGCGGCCTTTTTCATAAAGCAGCGAAATCGCCACGCCGTCGATCTTTGGCTCCACCACAAACGAAAGCTCCTGCCCCGGCATCAACCGGGTGAGCCGCGCCACCGCCGCATCGAGTTCCTCCAGGCTATAGGTGTTGTCGAGGCTCAACATCGGCGTGCGGTGAACGATCGTCGCAAACGCTTCAAGCGGCGCGCCGCCGACCCGCTGCGTCGGGGAATCGGGCGTGATCCATTCCGGATACAGTGCCTCCAGATCGACCAGCCGCCGGTAGAGCCGATCGTATTCCAGATCGGAAATCGCAGGCTTTGCCTCCTGATAATAAAGGCGGTTATGCTCCTGGAGTTCCTTCCGGAGGGAGAGGATCTCGGCGTGGGCCTCCAGCGGCGTGAGCGGGGTCGGTTCGGACATAGAGAGCAATAAAAACAGAACCGGCCACGGCTCCAAGCAAATCCGCGAGCCAGTCAAAAACATCGCCCCCGGTGCGGCCCGGCGTGGAGAGCTGATGCCATTCGTCCGACCCGCCAAAGAGCGCCAGAAGCACGATGCTCGCGATGATCGCCCCCTTCCACGAAAACGAGGAACGCCAGAAGGCGAGCGCCATCAACGCACCGCCGCACGCGTACGCCACGAAATGGGCAAACTTGTCGAAGTGGGGAATGGTAAAGCCGACATCGGGCAGTTCATCGCCGGACTGGGAGGAGAGCCAGTAAATGGTCGCCGCCCAGAGGAGGACCACCACCCAATGCCACGCGGCGGGAAGCCGCACCCACCGCCGGAAAGCGCGTTTCATCCCGCGCTCCCCCCCTCCCTGACGCGGCGGGCCTTGATCTCGTCCCAGATGGCGTCGAGTTCCTCCAGCGTGGAGCTTCCCGGCTTGATCCCCCGCTCGTGCAGGACTGCTTCCAGCGCGCGGAACCGCTCGCTGAACTTGGCCGTGGCGCGGCGCAGGGCGACTTCGGGCTCGACCTTTGCCTTGCGCGTCAGGTTCGTGACGGCGAAGAGAAGATCGCCGAGTTCCTCCTCCAGCCGGTCGGCGGCATCGGGCTTCCCCGTACCGGCTTCGAGCACTTCCTCCACCTCGGCCAGTTCTTCGCGGATCTTTTCGACGACCTGCGAAAGCCGTTCCCAGTCAAAGCCGATTTTTGCCGCCCGTTTGGTGATCTTTTCCGCGTAGAGCAGCGCCGGAAGCGCCTTGGAAACGCCGTCGAGCACGGAGCGGTCGATGTTGCCGCGCTCGGCCCGTTTGATCGCGTCCCACTGGGTCAGCACTTCCCCGGAATTGCTGGCGGTGGCATCACCAAAGACGTGCGGGTGGCGGCGGACGAGCTTTTCACTGATCTCCGCGGCCACGGCGTCGAAGTCAAACCGCCCTTCTTCGGCGGCGATTTCGCTCTGCATGACGACCTGGAGCAGCAGGTCGCCCAGCTCCTCCCGCAGGTGGGCGTCGTTTTTTTCGTCGATCGCCTCGACCACTTCGTACGCCTCCTCGATCAACCCGCCGCGGAGCGAGGCATGGGTTTGTTCGCGGTCCCACGGGCAGCCGTCGGGAGCGCGCAAGCGGGTGACAATGGCGCGAAGCCGGTCGATGGGAGCAGGCATGGTGGGTGGTTCTATAAACGCCAGGCGGCCCGGTGTCCGCCAAATTCGCTCACCTCGCCGGAGGTGCGCCGGGCGACAAAGTAGGTCAGCCCGATCACCGTGCCGTACGTGATGACAAAGAGGAGCGCCACCGCCCAGCTTGAAAGGCCGCTGACCGCCAGAGCATGGTAAAACTGCCGGAAGCCGGTGATCGGCTGGACGGAATGGAGAAAAATTTTCACCAGCCACGCGGCGAGGATGACGATATAGATAAAAATATAATTGCGCTTGAGGCGACGCCCCACCGCTTCCAGCCGTGAAAGCTTGAAGGAGGGGAGCAACAGGTCTTCGCAGACGAGCTTCTGCCATTCGCCGTGGAGCATCTGTGTGTTCTGGGAGACCATCGGGACGAGGAAGTGGGCTTCCAGCATCCGGACCCGCGCCCGGAAAGCGTCGTAGAAGCGGTAACGGCGCGCTTCGATCCAGAGCATCATCGAGACGATGCAGATGTTGAAAAAGAAAATGATGTGGGGGACTTCCCGAAAAGAAAAGGCGACCGTGAAAATGGTCGTCGTACTGGTAATGGCCCAGGTCGTGGTCGTATCGAGCCGCAGGCGCCACGCCATGATGCGGCCCAGTTCGCCACGGTAAAAGTGCGACATGGCCGAGACGTAATTGCTGTTGTATTGCGGCCCGGATAGCTCGGTGACGGGAGGAGGAGGCGGCGGCGTATCGTTGCTCATGAAAAAAGTGGAAGCCCCCCGGGGCATTCCCCGGCGGGAAAAACGCCGCTCAACATAGCGTGTCGACCGGGTGACAGGAAAGGGTCTTTTTTTGGAGGCGCCCGGTCGCCATGGACCGCCTCACCGGCGGGAACGGTTGAGAAGCTCCTCCCGCGCCTGGTCGAGGCGTTTGCGCTCCTGTTCGGTGAGGCTCCCGATCCCTTGGCTGGCGATCTTGTCGAGGAGCGGGTCGATCGCCGCCACCGGATCGTCCGCAGCCGGCGATTCCGGCTGGCGCGGGCGGGTGCGCCGGGGAAGCGCCTGGGCCTCCGGTTCCGCTGCGCCGGGATGCGACGCCGGGTAATCGCTCCACCCCCGTCTGGAGGGGAAGCGCGGCCATGAGAGATTCCCCCGCAGCCCTTCAATGAAGAGGTAGGCGGTCAACGCATTGCCGAAAAGCGCGCAGAGCCTCGACCAGTCCGGGCCGGAAAGGTAAAAGAGGCCATAAAGCCCGAGGAATGCGAAGGCCAGCCAGCGCGCCTGGATGCGCAGGAAAAATTCCACGCGGGGATAAAGCGTGGCAAAAGCGATAAAGAAGGCGAAGTGAACCGACTGCGACCCGGCCAGCGCGGTCGGGATGAAAAGCCCGAGAAAGGTCAAAAGCAATGGCGGAACGAGAATCAGAAGCCCCGTGAGGAGCAAAAAGCGCCGCCGACCGAGGTATTTCTCCACTTCCAACCCAAAAATGTAGAGAAGAAACATCTCCAGAGCGAAAAAGATTGGGTTATACGGAGATTGCGCTACATAATAGGTCAACGCTTGCCAAACCGCACCATGTCCCAGCACTTCCGTACTGCGAAACGCCAACTGATCGGCAACACCTTTGTGGCCAAACGCAAAGGCGAGCGATACCGCGACGAGCATCGTGACATGAAGCGCCACCAGGAGGGTCGTCAGGTAGACCGGCCGCCCTCGAATCCACGTTAGCGGACCGAAGTCTTCGCTCTCACGGAAAGAAGTCATCGAAAAGTCATCATTTGGGGGCATTCGTTACAACAGATTGCCAAGATGGCTTCGTTTTAGCAAGAAACCAGAAATTCACGGTTGTCGGGCCATTGATTTAAATCATTAACGCTGCTGCTTTTTTTTAAATTCATCGAAAAAGAAGCCGCCCGGCGTTCGCCCGCAGACCGTTTGTTTCCCCTTTTTTTCATCTCCCTATCTTACCCTGCTTTTTTATGGAAACCATCGGAAATAACCAGCCCACCAATGCCGCTCTGCTCGACTTTGTTCGCTCCGTTGCCGCCCGCTGCCGGCCGGATCGCATCTTCTGGGTCGACGGTTCGGAAACCGAGAAGGAAGCGCTCTATGCTCAGGCCGTCGAAGATGGCGTCCTGATCAAGCTCAACCAGGAAAAACTCCCGGGCTGTTATTACCATCGCTCCAACCCGAACGACGTAGCCCGGGTCGAAGCGTGCACCTTCATCTGCACCCCGTACGAGCAACAGGCGGGGCCGACCAACAACTGGGCCGCGCCCGCCGAGATGTATGAAAAACTCTACGGCATGCTCGAAGGGTCGATGGAAGGGCGGACGATGTACATCATCCCCTACCTGATGGGGCCTCCCGGCTCGCCGTTAACGAAAATCGGCGTGGAGATCACCGATTCGATCTACGTCGTCCTCAACATGCGGATCATGAGCCGCATGGGGCGGATCGCCCTCGACGAACTCGGCGATCGCGACGACTTCAACCGCGGCATTCACTGCACGCTCGACTGCAACCCCGACCGGCGCTACATCGCCCATTTCCCGCAGGATAACACGATCATCTCGGTCGGGTCCGGCTACGGCGGCAACGTCCTGCTCGGCAAAAAGTGCCTGGCGCTGCGGATCGGCTCGTACCTCGGGCGCAACGAAGGGTGGATGGCCGAACACATGCTGCTGCTCTGCGTCGAATCGCCCCAGGGGGAGAAGACCTACGTCGCCGCCGCCTTCCCGAGCGCCTGCGGCAAGACGAACTTTGCGATGTTGATCCCGCCCAAGCGCTACGACGGGTGGAAGATCACCACCATCGGCGACGACATCGCCTGGATGAAACCGGGCGCGGACGGGCGGCTCTATGCCATCAATCCGGAGGCGGGTTACTTCGGCGTCGTGCCGGGGACAAACATGCAGTCCAACCCGAACGCGATGCGGAGCATTTCGCACGACACGATCTACACCAACGTGGCGCTGACCGACGATCTCGACGTCTGGTGGGAAGGCAAGGACGGTCCCGTTCCCGAAAAACTGACCGACTGGAAGGGGAACCCATGGACGCCGGAAAGCGGCGAAAAGGCGGCCCACCCCAACAGCCGTTTCACCACCCCGGCGACCAACAATCCGGTGCTAGCCTGCGAGTTCAACGATCCGCAGGGGGTGCCGGTCAGCGCGATCATTTTCGGCGGACGCCGCGCCACCACGGTTCCCTTGATCGTCCAGGCGTTCAACTGGAGCCAGGGGGTCTACCTTGGCGCAAGCATGGGCTCGGAAATGACCGCAGCGGCGGTCGGCGGGCAGGGGCAGGTGCGCCGCGACCCGATGGCAATGCTCCCCTTCTGCGGCTACAACATGGGCCACTACTTCCGGCACTGGCTCAACATGGGCAAGGCGATCAAGTACCCGCCGCTTGTCTTCAACGTCAACTGGTTCCGCAAGGACGAGGAGGGCAACTACATCTGGCCCGGGTTTGGGGATAACATGCGGGTGCTGGCGTGGATCGTCGACCGGTGCCGGGGCCGTGCGAACGGCTACGAGTGCCCGATCGGCTGGATGCCGTACCCGGAGGAGTTCGACCTGGAGGGGATCGAAGGGTTGACTCTCGAAAAGTTCGAGGAAATCCAGAAGATCGACAAACAGGAGTGGACCCGCGAACTGCTCCTTCAGGACGAGCTTTTCATCAAGCTCTACGAAGGGTTGCCCAAGGAGATGGTTTTCCAGCGTGAGTTGCTGGTCTCGCGACTCTAAGGAACCGCTGATTAAAGCAAGCTCGGTCGTAAACTTGCCATTTTTGCGTCTTTTTGGCCCGCTTTGTCCTCACCTGTCTTAGGACAGGCTGCGGAAATCGAACCAAAAATCCATCAAAACTGC
>Ga0182739_1002787_pt1 | contig 15987 bp, 14 predicted proteins | sample eDN5th30CBELigBY_FD_128873 | JGI IMG/M metagenome (GOLD analysis project Ga0182739, IMG submission 128873) | Enriched backyard soil microbial communities from Emeryville, California, USA - eDNA 5th pass 30_C BE-Lig BY (version 2) (version 2) | ecosystem: Environmental > Terrestrial > Soil >... | reverse complement strand
TGAGCTTTCGTGGTATTTTCTTACCTCTGATAGAGTTTATCATTCTATTAGTTAAGTGCTTACATTGACCTTACAGTCTATATTTATTTCCTTAAGATAAGTTCCGGGACTCAGCTTTAATAAATAAGCTACCGTATCGGCAATGTCTTCTGGCTGGATTTTAGCTTCATTCTCCACCGGAGCCTTACGGGTCATTTCGGTGTTCACAAAACCCGGATTAATGGCTGTCACCTTAATATTAAAGGGTAAAAGCTCCTTATAAAGCGCTTCATTAAGACCTACTAAACCGAATTTTGAGGCAGCATAACCGCCAAGCTGTGGGCGCGCTATTTTACCGGAACGCGAAGCTAAATTAATAATATAACCCGATTGCTGTTGTTTCATTTGCGGGATCACGGCGTGTAAAACGTAAAAAGCGCCTAGCAAATTTACCTTAACCATGGACTCGAAATTCTCTTTGCTGATTTCACTGGTACCTGGTAGCGAAATACCCGCGTTATTAAATAATAAATCAATGGAATGGTTATGTTTTATAATATCAGCAACGGCTTGTTCAACTAGTTGGCTATCCGTTACGTCTACGGGATAGCAAGTTATTTTTACCTTAGGATAAGCTTGATTGATCGTTTGTTTGACCTGCTGCAACTTTTCCGCGCTACGGGAAATTAAGGCTAAATTATAGTCTAGCTCGGCTAATTTATAGGCCACCGCCTTACCAATGCCTTGACTTGCACCCGTTACTAAAGCTAATTGATTACTCATAGTGCCCCTCCTATTAACTATGTTTTAACCCATGGCCTAAATCCGCTGTAAATTTACTAAACACACATGAAGCTCAACTTTTTTAAAATTGATCTTTATTAACAAGCTTTTAAATAAATGGGCGCAAAGGGTTCTGTTTGGACAATTTCCACCATGGCTTGCTTGAGCAACTCAAGCATAGCCATAAAGGTTACCACTACGCCTAGCTTACCCTCAGTCAAACTAAAAAAGGTTTGAAATTGACAAAATTGATCGCTTTGTAATTTAGCTAAAATATGAGTCATACGCTCCCGAATGGATAGAGTTTCGCGCTGAATTTGATGAGTTGCTGTAATATCTATTCGTTGCATGACCTCTTTAAAAGCCAATACAAGCTCCGTTAACTCTACTGACGGTAATAAACGAGTGGGTGGTAATGGTGGTAAAATTTGAGCCAAAAATAAATCTCGCTCTAAGCGTGGTAACTCATTCAGATTTTCCGCCGCTTGTTTAATCTGCTCATATTCTTGTAAGCGCCGAATTAATTCAGCTCGTGGGTCTTCTTCTTCGGTTAATTCTTCCGGTCTTGGCAGTAACATCCGAGATTTAATTTCGGCTAAAATAGCAGCCATTAATAAGTATTCGGCCGCTAATTCTAACTGTAAGTCCTGCATTAAATCGATATACCGCAGATACTGAGCGGTTATCTCAGCGACGGGAATATTTAAAATATCCAAATTTTGCCGCTTAATCAGATAGAGAAGCAGATCCAAAGGTCCCTCAAAAGTTTCTAAGAAAACCTTTAAAGCATCGGGTGGAATATAGAGATCGGCGGGCAAGGTGGTGAGAGATTCACTACCTACTCGGGCCAGAGGTTCAAACGGCTCGTCCATTATCTGCATCATTTAAACAGCCAAGGCCTCTACCGCGGGAATATAAGGATATTTCAAGTCCCTTGCCACGGCTTCATAAGTGACCAAGCCTTTATAAATATTAAGGCCATTCAGCAGATGAGGTTCACTCAGCAAAGCCTCCTTATAACCCTTATCGGCTAAAGCTAAGATATAGGGTAAGGTCGCATTGTTTAAGGCAAAAGCGGCAGTCCTTGCTACAGCACCTGGCATGTTGACAACACAGTAATGTACAACTCCGTCTACCACATAAGTGGGTTCTGCATGAGTAGTAGGCCTGCTGGTTTCAAAACACCCACCCTGATCAATTGCCAAATCAACCACTACAGAACCAGGGCGCATTTTTTTAATGAGATCATGCGATACTAATTTAGGAGCCGCAGCTCCCGGTACTAATACGGCGCCAACCACTAGATCGGCATCTAATACATATTCTTCTATTGCGCCACGGGTAGCATAAATCGTGTTTAGTTTAGAGCCAAATTGAAAATCTAATTCTTTTAAGCGATCTAGGGATTTATCAAGCACCGTTACTCTCGCCTCCATCCCCATCGCCATGCGAACCGCATTGGTACCGGCAACGCCACCACCTAACACCACTACCTTTGCAGGAGCAACCCCTGGTACTCCACCCAATAATACCCCGCTCCCACCTTGAGCTTTTTCTAAACAATGGGCACCTGCCTGAACAGACATACGACCAGCCACTTCACTCATAGGGGATAATAAGGGTAACCCACCGCGGGCATTGGTTACTGTTTCATAAGCAATAGCAATGCAACCCGATTCTAGTAGAAGCCTGGTTTGTTCGGGATCGGGGGCTAAATGTAGATAGGCAAATAATAGTTGTCCCTCACGCAACATTTTACATTCCTGTGGCTGGGGTTCCTTGACTTTCACTATCATCTCTGCTTCAGCGAAAACCTGTTGAGCCGATTTAGCAATACGCGCTCCTACCGCCCGATAGTCTTCATCTTGCATACCGATACCTATACCGGTTTCTGTTTCAACAACCACTTCATGGCCATGTGCAACTAGCTCCTGCACACTGCTGGGCGTCATACCAACGCGATATTCATGATTTTTAATTTCCTTTGGAACCCCAATTAACATAAAACACTCCTCGTTAAATTACGCCTTAAATCGGTTTCGGAGTTTCTGCATAAACTACCGTCATAACCATTTAGAAAAATAAGAACGGCTTACAACGCGCAGCTTACCCAATACTAAAAAACACAAGCTACTAATTTATAGCTAAACTTTTTAACTGTTTAAGACTCATTGTCCAAAATTTGCTCAAGCTCTGGGAGTAGTTTAAAAAGATCGCCCACTAAGCCATAATCCGCTATCTTAAAAATGGGTGCATCTGGATCTTTATTGATGGCCACAATCACCTTGCTGTCTTTCATACCGGCTATATGCTGAATTGCACCCGAAATACCCACGGCAATATAAAGCTCAGGCGCTACCACCTTACCTGTTTGGCCTATCTGATAATCATTAGGCGCAAAGCTTGCATCCACCGCGGCTCTTGTAGCCCCTACCGCTGCCCCTAATTTATCTGCCAATTGCTCAATTAATTTAAAATTTTCTGCACTTTGTAAACCGCGCCCTCCGGCAATAATAATCTGGGCACCTGCAAGTTCTGGCCGTGCCGTTGGGTTAGTTGCAAACTCAATAAATTTAACAGTAGGCTCTGCCACTTTTAGATTAAGTTTTTCTATAACAGCCACTTGGTCGGAGGCTTCTGCTAAGCCAAAACCCGTGATACGCACGGTAATGACCTTAATGGGAGCTAAGCACTGGATAGTAGCAATTGCATTGCCAGCATAAATGGGACGTTTAAAAATTTGTTCGTCAATAATGGCACAAATATCTGAGATCTGCTCAACATCTAGCAAAGCGGCAACCCGTGGCATAAAGTTTTTACCATAACTCGTAGCTGGCGTTAAAATATGGGTATAATTTGTGGCTAATTGCTGCACCAATGCAGCCATTGTTTCGGCCAATGGCTGCTGATAATAAAGCTCATCGGCAACTAATACTTTACTTATACCCTTTATTTTAGCAGCTTGTTCAGCGGCTCTTTGACACTGATAACCGGCTATTAACACCGTAATAGGTTTTTTAAGTTGGCTAGCAGCCGAAATAGTGGTTAAGGTACTAAGCTTTAAACCAACGTTATCATGTTCAGCAACGACTAATACTGCCATTTAGATTACCTTAGCCTCATGTTTTAACTTATCGACTAATTCAGCCACGGAATCTAGCAAGATGCCTGGTTTACGTTCTTTAGGGGGTTCCACCTGGAGCTGGGAAAGGGTAGATGATAAATTCAAATTCATACTAGCTAATGGCCTGTTAATTAATGGCTTACGTTTCGCCTGCATAATATTGGGCAAGGTAATATAACGTGGTTTATTTAAGCGCAAATCGGTAGTAATCACCGCAGGTAAGGGTAATAATAAGGTTTCAAGTCCCCCATCTACCTCTCGCACCACCTCTAACTTTTGCTGCACTGCATTGACCGTAATTTTAGAAGCGAAAGTAGCCTGGGGCCAATCTAACAATGCAGCCAGCATTTGCCCCGTTTGATTACAATCATCGTCAATAGCTTGCTTACCTAAAATCACTAGTTGAGGTTGTTCTTCTAATACCACTTGTTTAAGAATCTTAGCGATATTTAAGGGTGATAAAGTTTGTTCCGTTTCCAGCAAGATGCCGCTATCGGCTCCTAATGCTAAACCATAACGGATGGTTTCTTGACAGCCTTCATTACCAATGGAGATAACCATAATTTCTTGAGCAATACCCTGCTCTTTTAAACGAACCGCCGCTTCAACTGCAATCTCATCAAAGGGGTTCATAGACATTTTAGCATTAGCCGTTTCCACATCGGTCAAATCCGCTTTTATTGGAACCCGAACGCTATGATCAACAACCCGTTTAACCGGCACAAGAATTTTCATGATTGACTTAAAACCTATAATACCTTGATTTTGAGTATAACAATTGTATAGGAGATACATTAGAAATAAAACCAGGCTCTATAGTAAGGCAGAATTTTTCATGCCTTACCATAAAACCGTTTACACTACTGCTTAACGACCAAATTAAATCTTAAATTGAAACTAGTACGCAAATAGTGAATAAAACCCACCCCAGCTAAACAGCTTGTACATGCCACCAAAGCCGCCATATTGATGGTAGGTGCTATCACTTCGGCAACTATAGCTAACGAAATAGTTGCGTAAGATAAATATTTAGTTTTATCAATAAAAAGCACTAAAGCTAATATAGACATAAACGTGGGAATAACGGCCGCATGCAATGATAAATGAGCCCACATAAGAGTTCCTCCATGATTTAAAACAATCCATTAACTAGGGCATCTCCCTAATCAGTTTATTTAGCTTAGTACATCATTTTACAAATGCAAGGTAACGGAGCATGTCTCCAAAGGTTTGTGTGGTGGGCCTTGATAAGGTTTGGTAGTTTTTATTAAAAAAATTTTTTGGTTATGTTATTATAAAAGCTCTAAGCAATAATTGAACTACTTAAATATTCATAGTACGTAAATAAGAAGGGGATATTATGGCTATAAATAATCGTTCTATTAATTCTTATATCTTGTTAAGTTTAAATCCTGAAAATAATAATTCTCTCTCACCGCAATCCCCTATTAAAGAAAAGAAATCAAGGCGCAGCTGGTTTAATTGGAACACCTTATTTAAAGGAGCAGCCGTTACCTTATTAGTAGGGGGAGCCATTGCCGTTGGTTTTGGGATAGCCAGCGCACTTTGGCCAATTTCTATACCTTTGGCTATTTTTGTAACCGCAGCAGCCACGGGTACTTGGCTCATCGCTTCTCATAAAACCATTTATAATACCTTGGCCAAATGGGGTAGTGCTTTAGACGGGGATGATAAAAAACTCGATAAAGCAGAAACTTTGCTAAAGGATATTAATAAATTAAATAAAAGAGCAAACGAGGAACTCATTACCCTTAACGAGCTAGAACAAAAAAATGCTAAATTTTTAAAAATTAATCAACAGCTTGCTAAGCATGATGAGCAAACCGCCGCGCAATTGGCTAAACTGTATTTAGACAGTGCTAAACAACAAAATCATAAATACCGTGATTTTCATAAAATCGTTAAACATGTCAAACAGCTGGATCCCAAGCTAGCTAACAAGTTACATAAGCTTTATAGTACCGATAACTCGTTGCATGAACAAGACACTCTGATAAAAGCTAAACATTACTATCAACTTCTAGTCCGCAAAGATAAGCATCTAGCAGGAAAAATTGCAAAACTATACAGCGATCACCAACAGCAAGAGAGCCAAATTAACCAACAATTTTGCAAATTGCGAGCCAAAATACATAAGCAAGATCCAAAACTTGCCGAACAACTAACCAAGTTCACTCAAAATCCTAAATTTAAAAACGATGAGTCTGCAACATTTAACAAAGGGTATTTTAAGGCTTACCCATGTCAAATAAAACGCACTTGGACCCATTCACTGCTTCAAGAAATAAAAACTAAACAAGCAACAACCCACAAATTATTAAAAAATTCTCACGTTTATGATGAAATTAACCAAAAACGACAAAAAAAATGTAAAGATGAATTAGCAATGAGTATTGAAACCGTGAATGGATTTTATCCAAAACTACATACTCTAGCTAATCTTTATCAAGATTTTAAAACCACTCTTAAGGAATTTACTTACCCTCTTAAGGAGTCAATTAATCATTTCACTAAAGCCATTAAATCGCGTTCGGCATTTAAGCGAGCTATTTCAAAACGAACTATTAAAAGGTCGTTGCTTAATGAACAGCTTAAGCAACGTGAGGCCATTAATACTGAGGAAGAGTTAAACCATGCCGAAACATTGACCAACCACGGCTTATTTGCAACGGCTAACGAATCAGCTGAACTAGTAGCTCAAGGACAAGAAAAATCAGCTAAAAACCCTCCGTTAGCTACCGTATCAAAAATAGCCATTAGTAGTTAATTACTATACCATCTTGAAATTAGTTGCTACCCAGCGCATTATTGTAAGCTGAGTAGCAACTAAATTTTTTCGGTAGCCTTTAAATTACCTTAATCATAGCAAAATAGAGTTTATGCAATACGACGTTATTATCATTGGAGCAGGCCCTGCGGGTCTTGCAACGGCGATCCGCCTTAAACAGTTGAGCCCCCAACTCAAGCTTTGTATATTAGAAAAAGGGGCTGAAGTTGGCGCGCACCTGTTATCGGGGGCGGTCCTTGAAACCCGAGCCTTAGATGAGCTTCTTCCAGATTGGCAAACTCACGACTCTCCGTTAACTACACTCGTTAAACAAGATACATTTTTATGGCTCACGCAAAAAAGAGCTATCACCTTACCTACCCCGCGCCCTATGAATAATAAGGGCAATTACGTTATTAGTCTTGGCGTATTTTGCCGTTACCTAGCAAAGCAAGCGGAACAATTAGGGGTGGAGATTTACCCGGGCTTTGCCGCCAGCCAAATTTTATATAGCGAATTAGGCGAGGTAATAGGCGTTGCAACCGGGGATTTAGGAATAGACAAACAAGGCGACCACAAGGAAAACTATCAACCCGGAATGCAGCTTTTTGCTAAATATACGGTATTGGCCGAAGGCTGTCGCGGCTCGCTGACCAAACAGATTATCAAACGCTTTAATTTAAATCTAGCTAGCTCTCCTCAAACCTATGGTCTAGGCCTCAAGGAAATTTGGCGAATTGATCCGGCTAAACATGCCTCAGGTCAAGTGATTCACTCCATAGGTTGGCCCTTAGATCGGCAAACCTATGGTGGTTCTTTCATTTACCACTTACCCGATAATCTTATTGCCATCGGTTTTGTGGTTGGGCTTGATTATCAAAATCCTTATTTAAGCCCCTTTGAAGAGTTTCAACGCTTTAAAACTCACCCCGCTATCCGCACCTTATTAACAGGTGGTCAACGGCTTAGCTATGGAGCCCGCACCATTAGCGAGGGAGGTTTGCAATCCTTACCAAAACTAAGTTTTCCCGGTGGTTTATTGGTTGGCGATGGAGCCGGCTTTTTAAATGTACCTAAGATCAAGGGAATTCACACAGCCATGAAATCGGGGATGTTGGCCGCAGAAACCATTATTGAGTCTTTAGCAAGCGAACAAACCGATTTAACTTTCTATCAAAAAAAACTTGAGCAATCCTGGCTATGGCAAGAGCTAAAGCAGGTTCGTAATATTCGTCCGGCTTTTCGCTGGGGTTTATATTTGGGTTTAGCTTATGCAACTTTAGACACCTATCTGCTACGCGGCAGAACGCCTTGGACTCTAGTCAATCATGCCGATCATTTGCAACTTAAAAAAGCCAGTGCAGTTAAGCCAATTAACTACCCTAAACCCGATCAACTCATCAGCTTTGATAGACTCTCTTCGGTTTATTTATCTAACACCTATCATGAGGAAAATCAGCCTTGCCATTTACAGTTGCAAGATAATACTATCCCCATAGAGGTTAATTTAAAAGATTATGCGGCGCCAGAGACGCGCTACTGCCCCGCCCAGGTTTATGAAATAGTGGAACAAGATGGTAAACCTAGTTTACAAATCAATGCGGCTAATTGTGTACATTGCAAAGCCTGTGATATTAAGGATCCAACTCAGAATATTAACTGGGTGCCGCCCGAGAGCGGCGGCCCACATTATACAGAGATGTAAGCTATCCATAGCTTACATCTAGTATGAGGTTTCTCATCTATTTTGCAAGGAATGCGTCATCTGTAGAGGCTTTTCGTTTAACAAGCTTCTGCAAACCGTAAGATAGCTTTTATATTTTGCTAATTCTGGTTCGGTCATGGGATTTTCTTGGTCTTGCATACCTGTTCTTACAAAATTAATATAAGTGTCTATGGTTCCTTGTAAGGTTTCAGAGTCAGCTGAGTCAATGAAATTTTGTTTATAAAGCGTATCGATATAGTTGCGTGCATCAACATTGCTAGAATCGCTTGTTGAATACTGTTTTAAAAATTCAAAATAAGCCTGATCTAAACCTACTTTTTCATCCTCAACCAGCCACTTAGGCTCAATTACTTTTGGAATAGACTTATGTAAAGTAGGTAAGCTTCCAATACCGTAATTGCTGCTAACATTTCTGGCTATCACTTTGGTATCATTGGGTGTTTGTGGCACAGTGATAACATAAGTGGGTAACTTACTGATCACCTCATTTAAAACCGTTTGATTAGGCGCATTAAAATACTCGGCAAGATTTTGAGCAACCTGGTGTTGAGCCTCATTGGTTTTTAATAGTTTGCTGATTTCATTTTCCTTACCATCAAACTGCTTTTTAATTCTAAGCAGATTATCTTTTCCTACACCTTGCAGCTCAGGTGCGTTTTCACCCTTAATCAAGATAAGAATGGCTTGGGTTAATTCCTTATCAAAACTATAATTGCTAGTGGCTATTGATTCTAAAAATTCGGCAAAAGCATGTTTATCTACTAAACCACGTTGTTGTTTGGAAGTATGGGCTAAAGCCTGAATGGTATGATAAAAATGATTGCTGAGCTTGCCTTTATTTAAGGTAGGGCAATAGTCTAATAAATGATGAATGGTATTGGTACCGGTTTCTTTTTCCGAATTCTTTGCCACCTTTTTTCTTAAGGCATCAAACACGTTAATTTGCGGAGTTAAATTGATGGCACAAGCTACAATAAAATAAGCAGTTATCGCTAAGCGTTTATAATAACCCTCTTTATCGCCGCGGCTGGAAATAGATAATGCCGACAGACTAAAAACCGAAGCCGAGCGTTTTTTTACCGATTTTAGGGTACTTACTTCCGCTTCCTGAGTTTCGCTTTTATAAGCCTCATTACGTCTTGGGCCTAAATAAACTCTTATGGATTCATATCCCATGATGGCGGCAAGGCGCTTTGGGTTAAACAAATCGGCCTGCTTTTCTAAGCCATCTACCGTAGCCGTTTTACTGGCAAGTTTTATTAATCGTCCAGTAACTTCTTTTTTACCTATTAATACAACCGTTTCTATAATTTTATCAATTTCTTCTTTATTTTCATCCAGCTCTTTACCCATTTTGTTAGCGGTTTTATAGACCTTAGAATTTAATAGGCTTAACACATAGTTATCCTTTCCTTCTTCATTTTGCTTATTGTATAAATCTAAAATATATTCTTTATCTTGCTTTGATAGCGCCATTATCTCACCTCTTTTTATTTAAAAATTAATAAGCAAAAATTGAGTTTCTGCTTAGTTGCAATTGTTACCGGATAAATATCTTAATCATCATGAAGAAAAAATCTTAAGCTTTTCTTAACCTTAGATCCTTTGCAGACAGTTTTATTTCATAGTTAGTATATAATCGGGAATAATTTTAATACTTCAACTGAGCTATTTGAGCAGTATCATTCATATTTTTGGCACAAGCATCAATGGTCTCTAAAGTTTGTTTAAATAAATCGCCCAGTTCACCTGCGAAATCAAGGGCTGGGTAAATTTGCATTTCCGAGGTAAGCAAAAATCCATATAAGTTTTTTTGATCGGCTTCAGACCATTTTTCTTGGTCCAGCAGGGCAAGAAGTTGCTTGAGACTACAGATAGGCGTTACCTTAGTTGGAGCTAAAGCAGCCTTGGCTGAAGAACCCGTTAAATCCTCCTCAAAAGAAGCCCTGTTGGTAAAATTTAATTTTTGTTGAAAACCATTGAAGCGTGCTTTTTGTTCAATTTGCCCATTTAAATGGGCTGCGTTGCATACTATTTGCCTAAGCTCACCTAATTGATCGACTAAATTATCAAAATCGAGTTCTTGCACTAATGTACCATACATAGTAGCTAAATTAATTTTACGACGTTTAGTTTCTTTTTCCAGGGAAATTAAGTATCCGGCCCTGGCTTCCTCAACATAGCCTTTAGCTCCTTTTTCCATGAGTTCCTTGATATACCACAACGTAAGCTCTGCTTGCTCTGACTTTAGTACCGGTTGAAAAGTAGATTTTTTAAACAGTGGCATAACCCATTCCCGTTTATTGGCAAACTGAAGTTAATATTACTCGGTAAACCTTAAGGTTTTATTAAGTATCGGTAAAAATGCAAGTTTCATAGGGCAAAATTTATGAAAAAGATGAAAGCAAGAAGTTTACCTTTTACTAAACAGCCTTTAAACTTGGTGTATTATCTCCTAAACTCTTTTTTATGCAACTTACCTCTTTAGCCCTTACTAAACAACTTATTGCTGCTCCCTCGATTACTCCTTTTGATGCCAATTGCCAAACCCTTGTGGTTGATTTATTAAAAACTTGGGGATTTAGTATCGAGCAATTTGAATACCAGGGCGTAACTAATTTATGGGCTAGATTGGGCAATGCCGAGCCCCTGTTTGTCTTTGCAGGCCATACCGATGTGGTACCACCAGGCCCTGAGCATGACTGGGATTTTCCCGCTTTTACACCCACCGAACACGATGGCTATTTATATGGCCGAGGAGCTGCCGACATGAAGGGAGGCTTAGCCGCAATGCTAATCGCCACTCAACATTTTTTAGCTAATCACAATAACTTTAATGGCTCCATTGGTTTTTTAATTACTAGTGCGGAAGAAGGCCCAGGTGAGTTGGGTACGCCTAAAATCTTGGAACGTTTGACAGCGCGCCAGGAAAAAATTACTTGGTGCTTAATCGGTGAGCCTACTAGCAATAAAACCCTAGGCGATATGATCAAAATTGGCCGCCGTGGTTCCTTAACAGGCAGATTAACCATTTATGGTAAACAAGGTCATATAGCTTATCCTCATTTAGCCGATAATCCTATTCATCGCGCCTGCCCTGCCTTAACCGAACTCAGTCAAGTGATTTGGGACCAAGGTCATGAACACTTTCAGCCTACCTCATTTCAAATAGCTAATCTGCAAGCGGGCACCGGTGCCGACAATGTAATCCCTGGTGAGCTAAAAGTACAATTTAATCTGCGCTATAGCCCCAAAATAACCGCCGAACAGATTCAACAGCGAACTCAACAAGTACTTGATCAGCATCAATTAAATTATAGGATTGATTGGCATCACTCCGGCCTACCCTTTTATGCTCAGCCAGCCGAATTAGTTAAGGCCTGCCAGAATGCAATCCAAAGGGTTGTGGGTATAACTCCCGAGTTATCAACCAGTGGCGGAACCTCGGATGGTCGTTTTATTGCAAAGACCGGTTGTCAGGTAGTTGAGTTAGGTTTACTTAATGCAACCATTCATCAAGCGAATGAGAAAGTAAAAATTACAGATTTAACAAAGCTACAGGAAATTTACCAATACATTTTACAAGATTTGTTAAGTTATACCAATCCTGTGAAATAATCTACCTTAGTCAAGGTAAGCGCGAGTAGAGTTAGGTTAAACATATAGAGCGACTAGGTATCAGGATGATAGCCGGATGGCACGGGGATGTGACTTGGAGCTACATAAGCTTAACCTGGCTCTAATTACGCTCATAAGCTAGATTGTTTAACAGGATTGGTATTAAATGAGAGTTAAACGAGTTCTACTATTTTTGTTTAAGAAGGAAAATCTGAATGACTAAATGGTCTGCTAGCGCGCCTGCCAATATTGCTTTAATTAAATACATGGGTAAAACCGATGTCCATAATAATATTCCCAGCAATGCCTCCTTATCTTACACACTGGATCACTTACGCAGCACCGTTGAGCTAGAATCTTATGCAGGACTCAGCGATCGCTGGGAACCCTTAGCTAATGCACAAGGCAAGCTATTACAATTAAATGAACAGGCTCAACAGCGCTACTTAAAACATCTAGCTATGCTAAAACAACACTTTGGTTTTGCCGGCCATTTTATAGTACGCTCTAACAATAACTTTCCACATAACGCCGGCATTGCAAGTTCGGCCTCCAGTTATGCCGCCTTAACCCTATGCGCTTGCCAAGCCCTGAGTGAGCTTATGCATAAACCCTTACCTTACTTAGGCGAGCAAGCCAGACTCAGTGCAAAAGGTTCGGGTTCTTCCTGCCGTTCTTTTTTTCAACCTTGGGCTATTTGGCAAGAAGATAACATTAGCGGCTTAGAATTGCCTTATAAACAATTATTACATCAGGTCATTATCGTGGAAAAGCAAACTAAAGCCGTATCCTCCAGCGAAGCGCATCAACGAGTTAGCAGCAGTCTACTATTTGCAGGACGGCCCGCAAGAGCCGAAACCAGACTAGCCGAATTATTAACGAGTTTAAAAACTCAGGACTGGCAACGCAGCTTTGAACTTGTATGGCAAGAATTTTGGGATATGCATGCTCTTTTTGAAACCTCAAACCCATCCTTTGGCTATTTAACCGCCGATACTTTAACTGTTCTGAGCCATGTAAAAAATCTTTGGCAACAACAGGCCGACGGCCCTTTAGTAACCATTGACGCGGGCCCCAATGTCCACTTATTATTCCGCCCTGAACAAATTAATTTAATGAAGCAAATTGCCGAAGAATTGAGTCAATTTCATATTCGTGCAGCAAACTGACGAGTAACCTAATGCAAGCTAATTCTTATAATTTTACTACCACTACGCATGGTAAATGGATTTTAACCGGGGAACATGCCGTTTTGCGGGGAAGTCCCGCGATTATTTTTCCAATTGCTAGCCGAGCCTTGACACTTAATTATCAGATAAGCCATACCTCACCTCAAATTGAATTTATAGATAATCCTGAAAACGAGGTATTAAAAACTGCTTTTTTAGCCGTACTAAAGCGAGGAGCAGCCATTATCAATAAACCTATTGAGGCTATTTGCGGTAATTTTTATTTGACAAGTAATCTGCCTATTAGTGCCGGTATGGGCGCCTCGGCGGCACTTTGTGTGGCTATTGGACGTTGGTTTATTTGGCAACAATGGTTAGCCGAATCCGAGCTATACAATTTTGCACGAGAATTAGAAAATTTATTTCATGCCGAAAGCAGTGGCGCCGATATAGCCGCTTGCATGGCCAATGCCGGGGTTTATTTTAAACGCAATGGTGAACAGCACGTTATTAACATGAATTGGCAACCCATTTGGTTTTTATCGCACTGCCAACAGAATTCGACCACGGCCGATTGTGTACAAAAAGTTAAAACCTTATGGCAACGCAACCCTGTATTGGGCCAGCAAATTGATAAAGACATGCAGCGCAGTGTTTACTTAGCAGAAGAAGCACTTAAACTAGAGGCTAAGGCGGGTTTAGACCAATTAAAACAAGCTATTGATTTAGCTTGTAGCTGCTTTGTCCGTTGGGGATTAACCAGTGGCAAAGTAGCAGAACATCTTAATCAGCTCAGAGCAGCAGGAGCCCTCGCCGTTAAACCTACCGGTTCGGGTGATGGCGGATTTGTATTAAGTTTATGGCAGCAAAAACCACCCAATTTATCTTTGGAGTTAATTAACCTAAGCTAGGGTAAATAATACCCATCTCATTAAATAGTCGTCCATACAGAACTTGGGTCCTGTTAACTGTGTTTCTTAGTAAAGCCCGCCTGGCTTTGCTAAGAAACCAGCCTTGACCAAGGCGCTTCAGCGGGACAAAGCGGTGCTTGGTCTGTTCCCGCTTTCGCCCCCCTTAGTACTCGCACGCTGCGGGCGTAGGAGAAACACACACCTGTCACCCTCTTTTCAAGAAACGATTATTTATTAAAAAGGAACTACGTTTCTCTCAACGAGCTAATCCTTTTTGCTTAAGCTTGATCCAAGTATTAGTGAATTGATTTAGGAGCTATTGGCATTTCGCTATAGAAATATCAATAGCTCCTGATGTCCTTATAGTTTCTGCTACTTTGGCGAGGCATTAGTAAGGATTACACTTTAGAAGCTCTTTTCTTAGTCGTAAATAGTGCTGTTCATCAATATAGATTCGCTGCGCCATATCCCGTTCGATATCTTGTGCCCATTGGCTAAGATGCGCCGCAGGCCCTGCTTTCAATAACAGCAACTCTGAGCCAAACCCCGAACCATAAGAAAATGCCGTAATATTTTCGCCAACGGTTAAACCGCGCAGGGCATTAGCCACCGAGATCCACAAACTAGCTGTATACGCATTACCACTATAGCGGTTCCAATCCATGGTAGGCTCAATTTTCGTCTTATAAAACTCGGCTAATTGTAACTCATTCCAACCAAAATGTTGCGCTACTTGGCTAAAGGCTTTTTTCACCATTTTAGGAAAAGGCACATGAAAACATAAGGCGCTTAGTTCTGCCAAAACCTGTTCCGATTTGGCTTGTCCAATAAAGGCCTTAAAACATGCTATGGCAGCCCGTTGATAACATTCCTGACTAAAGGCACCTTCCACGCAAGGATAGGCTTGTCCTAAGGGCCGCCAAAAATCAAAAGCAGGTTCACTCCAGGCATGGGATTGAGGTTCTATAGTCGCAATCAAGGGCTCATCAATGATCATGGCAACTGCGCCAGCTCCCTGCGTAGGCTCACCCGGATCATTTTCCGCATACAGCGCAATATCGGCGGCAATCACTAAAGCGGCTTTGGCTTGCTGTGGATTAGCTAATTTCCATTCCAGCGCTTGACGCACGGCTAGAGTGCCGCCATAACAGGCGTGCTTAACTTCGTAAGAACGAACCGCACCTTTCAGTCCTAATTTATCGGCTACCCAAGCGCTTAAAGGCCGACTCATATCAATGGCACTCTCGGTACCCACGGCGATTAAACCAATATCGGATAATTGACCTTGCCACCTGCTCAACGCACGCTTAGCCGCTTCGGTTGCAAGTTCCACAATGGTGTAATCGGGTGGACATAACGCCATATCCTGCAAACCAAGTCCTTGAGTATACTTAGCAGGCTCTACTCCCCGCAACGTAGCTAAATCGGTGACTTTTAATGCCAACGGTGGAAGATGAAGCCCTATTGAGGCTATGCCTATAGATCTAGAATGGTTTTGCATGAATTACTGCTCCAAAAACTGAGGTTTATCATTAAATTTATTACTAAAATAAATTCGCTAAGCATTGTTGGAAATAGCGCCATAGGCTAGCAAAAAATGTGGATTGTTATCGGCTAATTTTATCATTAAGATACCGCGGCAGAATAAACAATATTACTATGCTTTGCTATTGAATAAAAAAGTATCGCGTTATAAAACCCTTGGGAGATTTAACAACTCATCAATGGCCTGATTAGCTAAACTGTCAGCCATCTCATTTTCGGGATGACCGCTATGCCCCTTCACCCAATGCCAGCTAATCTGATGTTTTGCCACCTGTTCAGCTAACTGTTGCCATAGATCAACGTTCTTAACGGGTTTTTTATCGGCCGTTTTCCAGCCCCGGGCC
>Ga0182739_1002786_pt1 | contig 15994 bp, 14 predicted proteins | sample eDN5th30CBELigBY_FD_128873 | JGI IMG/M metagenome (GOLD analysis project Ga0182739, IMG submission 128873) | Enriched backyard soil microbial communities from Emeryville, California, USA - eDNA 5th pass 30_C BE-Lig BY (version 2) (version 2) | ecosystem: Environmental > Terrestrial > Soil >... | reverse complement strand
ACAGGCGCCGAGTGCCCGGCGAGGGAGGCCACGTTCTTGGCGTCGCCGACGGTCCAGATCTTGACGCTCTTGTCAGCGGAGCCAGTGACGAGCCTGGAACCGTCGCGTGTCAGGTTCAGTGTCAGCACGGGCTCGGAGTGTCCGGCGAAGTCGCGGAGGAGCTTTCCTTCCTTGACATCCCAGAGCTTGGCGAGCTTGTCGTCCGAGGCCGAAACGAGAAGGTTACCGTTGTTGGGGGCGAACTCGAGCGCGTTGATCCTGGCGCCGTGGCCGTTCAGCTCCTTGGCGACCTTGGCTTCGGCGACATCGAGAATTCGGATCACCTTGTCTTCGCCCGCGGCCGCCACCTGGGCCCCATCGGCACGAATCGCGAGTGCCGTCACAGGGGCAGGGAGTGGGGTGAACTTCTTGATCTCCGCGCCGTCGGCGGCGTTGTGGAGTCGGACGACCAGGTTGGTCAGGGCAACGGCCACCTGGGTGCCATCCCCATTCAGCGCCAGAGCTGCGATCGGCTCATCCGCCGGGGAGAACTCCTTGGCAACCGACCCGTCAGCGGCATTGAGGAGCCGCACGATCTTGTCCGCGCCCGCGACGGCGATTCGCGTCCCATTTCCGCTCACCGCGAAAGCCGATCCCGCCGCCGCAAGGTCGGCGACCTTGGGCTCGGTGACCGGGAGTTGCCAGAGGCGGGCGAGCCCATCGGACCCGGCGGAGACGAGCTGCTGATTGTTGGGCAGATAGCTCAGGCTGAGGATGGTATCGGCCGGGGTTTCGATCACCCCCTGGGGGGCCCCGTCGGCGGCGTTCCAGAGTCGAATGGTTCGTGCTTTGTCTCCGGACGCGAACTGGGCTCCGTCGGGCCTCCAGGCCACGCTTTCCACCTCGGCGGCAGGCCCCTCGAGATCCTTGATGACGGTTCCCGCGCCCAGGTCCCAGAGTTTGAGCGACTTGGCCGAGGCGGCCGCGGCCTGCTTGCCGTCGGGCTTCACGGCCAGGGCATGCACACCGGCCGGATGACCGGCCAGGTCTTTCCCCGCACCGGTGACCGGCATCCGCCATACCTTGGCGGTTTTATCCAGGCTCCCGGAGAGAACGCTTTTGCCGTCGGGTGAGGGGGCAACCGAGAGAACGAGGTTCGAGTGCCCCTCGAACCGCTTGATCTCCTTGCGAGTGGCGGCGTCCCAGAGCCTGACGGTGTTGTCGAAGCCCCCGGTGATCACCGTCTTGCCGTCCGGGCTCCAGGCGATCGAGTAAACCGGATCGGTATGTCCGTCGAGCGTCCCGACCAGCACGGCGGCCTGCTGCGCCAGGGCGATACCGGTGGTCGCCAGGGCAACCGTCAGCGCGGCAGCGATCCGGGATCGAAGCTTGGTGACGCGTCTCATCATTGAAAGGCTCGCAACGTTGAGGATCGTTGGCGCCGGGTATGGCAGGGGACGGTGACTTTCCGTCTCGACCCGGTCTCGCATGTCGCCTCGCCGGCGCACGCCTGCGCTTGGCGAGGGAAACTGGCATGCTGCCGAACATAGACGCCGTCCGCCACCGTTGCAATGCTTTTCTCCCGACCGCACCTCGACCCTTCGACGTCTTCGACTCGACCTTCTTGCCGCGGGATGCGTCCACCGCGGCGCTGGATCGTGCGTCGGTACGTTCTTTTGTTACACTGGTTTCATGGACCCAGTTAAATCCTCACCCAGCTGGTTGAGAATGCTCTCTCGCGAGCTTTTTGGCGATCCTCTGCGCCTGAGCCGTGAGAGCGCGACACTGCTTGCCGTGAGCGTGCTCGATTTGCTGATGACTCATACCCTGCTGCGGCAAGGATTCCATTTTTACGAGTCGAACCCGGTCGCCAACTGGTTCTTCTCGCGCTGGAACATGGTGGGGATGGTGGCCTTCAAGTTCGTGTTGATCACCGTGGCCATCGTCTTCTGTGAAGTCGTCGAGCGTCGCCGGCCCGGACTGGGCCGTCGTGTCCTCGAACTAGGCACGGTCGCAGCGGGCGCGGTGGTGGCGTACAGCCTTCTCTTGTTCTTCCGACATGTCGTGCCGGTGATCGGCTGATCGATCAGGAGATCGAGACGGATTCCATGGCCACACCCGGGCGTTCCTCTTCTCAGCCCGACCCGGCGGGAACGGAGCAGGACAGGTCGGCGGACGAGTTGCTCCAGGCACTGGAGTTGCATGATCCTTACGCCGTGCTCCGACTGCCGGATTATCGTCGGTTTCTGATCTCGGGGTGGTTCTCGATCGTTGGCATCCAGGTGCAAGGAGTCGCGGTCGGCTGGGAACTCTATGAGCGGACCAACTCGGCGACGATCCTGGGGCTGGTCGGCCTCGTCCAGTTTTTTCCTCTGCTGGTGCTGGCTCTTCCGGCAGGTCATGCGGCCGAGAGGGTGCCACGCAAGCAGCAACTCCTTGTCGGTCAATGCCTCCTGGGAGTCGCCTCGTTGTGCCTGGCCCTTCTCTCCAGGTCGTCGGGGCCGGTGCCATTGATGCTCGGTGCCTTGTTGGTGGCCGGGATTGGCCAGGCGATCAACAGACCGGCCCGCTGGGCCATCTTGCCCGACCTGGTACCAACTCGGTTGTTGAGTCGTGCGGTGACGTGGAACAGTAGTGTCTGGCAGATTGGCTCCGTGCTGGGTCCAACCCTCGGTGGTCTGATCGTCGCCCTGACCCGGAGCGCCACGTTCTGCTACTGGCTCGATGTCCTCTGTGTTCTCACGGTCGTGATTTTGATTGTGCCGATCCGCGTTGGGACCAGGCATCGTGACTTCGAGCCTCTCTCGTGGAGTTCCGTCTTGGCGGGAATCCGTTTCGTCCGTGGTTCGGAGCTCATTCTAGCGACGATTACTCTCGACCTCTTCGCGGTTCTGTTGGGCGGTGCCACGGCGTTGCTGCCGATCTTCGCTCGCGACATCCTTCAGGTCGGTCCCACCGGGCTGGGCTGGTTGCGTGCGGCTCCATCGATCGGTGCCTGCGGCATGGCCCTGTTCCTGGCCCATCGTCCCCCGTTGCGACGCGCCGGTCCGGCGCTGCTCGGGGCGGTGACAGGGTTTGGCGTGACCACAATCATCTTTGGGCTTTCACGTGATCCTCGTCTTTCGTTCGTCATGCTCCTACTGACCGGCGCGTTCGACAACGTGAGCGTGGTGGTTCGGGCCACGCTGGTCCAGGTACTGACTCCCGACTCGATGCGAGGAAGGGTCTCGGCGGTCAACGCCATCTTCATTGGCTCCTCGGACGAGCTCGGTGGGTTCGAGTCGGGCCTGACCGCACGCCTGTTTGGACCGGTGGTTTCCGTTGTCGGCGGCGGAGTGGGGACGATTTTGATCGTCCTCATCGTCGCCTTACTCTGGCCGCAGATCTGCCGTCTGGGCGCATCTTCACGATGCGGGCCGGCTCCAGGACGGGTCCTTCCCGACCTCCGGCCCTGAATAACGGTCTGAGCGGAGAATTTGCTCGACCTTCCCGATCCACTCGTTTTGAGAGTTGATCCATCGAAGCATAACGGAATACGCCGAGGACGGGTGGCGTCGCCGCCATGTCCCGGCCCTCTTTGAGGAGAGCTGTCCTATGCCGAGCTCCAGCGATGAATTTACGATCGGGGTTGAAGAGGAGTATCAGATCGTCAATCCCGAGACGCGCGAGTTGCGCCAACGTGCGCAGCGGATCGTGGCCAAGGCTCAAAAGAAGGTGGGCGAAGACGTCACGAATGAGCTGTACCTCTCGCAGATCGAGATCGGCACCCCGGTCTGCCGAGGGCTCGATGAGGTCCGAGCCGAACTGGGCCGGCTGCGCGGCGAGGTCATTGCCGCGGCCGGTCGTGACGGGAGTCGGATCGTCGCCGCCGGTACCCATCCGTTTTCACACTGGGAAGACCAGGCGATCACCCCGAAGCCTCGGTATTACGGCATTGCCGCCGACTTTCAGCAGCTGGCTCGTGAGCAGATCATCTTTGGATGCCATGTCCACGTCGGCATCTCCGATCGGGAGCTTGCGATCCAGGTGATGAATCGGGCTCGACCCTGGCTGGCGCCCTTGCTGGCGCTGGCCGCGAATTCCCCGTTTTGGCTGGGGATCGAGACCGGCTACGCCAGCTATCGTACCGAGCTCTTCCAACGGTTTCCGATGTCGGGAACCCCACACGTCCTTGCGTCTCGCCTCGAATACGACGACCTGGTCGCGGCCCTGGTCGAAACCGGAAGCATCTCGGACGCGTCGAAGATTTACTGGGATATTCGGCCCTCATCCCGCTTTGAGACGCTCGAGTTCCGAGTCACCGACGTGTGCGCCTCGGTCGACGAGGCGGTGATGATCGCCGGACTCTGCCGGGCTCTGGCGTGGACGTGCGCCGAGCATGCGAGGGCTGGCCGGCCGATCGAGCACGCCCGCCCTGAGCTGCTCCGCGCGGCCAAGTGGCGGGCGTCGCGGTTCGGGCTCGATGGCGAGTTGATCGACGTTGAGGCGCGTCTGGCAGTACCCGCGTCCCAGTTGATTGACAAGCTTCTGGAATTCCTGCGTCCTGCGCTCGAGCAGGCAGGGGAGTGGGAGGAGATCCAGGCGATCGTTCACCAGACAATCGAGCGCGGCACCGGCGCCAAGCGGCAGCGCGACGCGTTCGCCCGACGCGGCCGTTTCGAGGATGTTGTGGATCTGCTGATTGAGGAGACAGCCCGCGGCACGAACTCTTGACGTCTGGGCTGGGACGGGGCGGGAGCCCTGGCATTTTGGACAGGTCCGCAAACGCACTCAGTCTCGCGCGAGCAGGACGGCGCTTCGGGCCAGGATCTTGGCGCCCAGCACCAGGGCCCGCTCGTCGATATCGAAGTCGGGCGAGTGCAGCGCCGGCCATTGAGTCGAGCGGGCCACTCCAAGTCGGAGCAAGCAGCCAGGGGCGCGGTCGAGATAACCCGAGAAATCCTCTCCTCCCATGCTCGGCAAGGGGATCTCCTCCACCTGGTCGGTTCCGACCACGTCGCTGGCCGCCAGCACGCAGCGGTCGGCGACGAGCGGGTCGTTGACCACGGCATCGGTTTCATGGCCAAACGAGAGCTCGATCGGGCAGAGGGTCGCCTCCGCCACCCCCTTCGCGATTCTGTTGAGGCGTTCACGTACATGGGCCGCCGTGGTGCGGCCGAGTGTCCGGATCGTTCCTTCCAGCTTGACCCGGTCGGGGATGACGTTGGAGTTGGCGCCACCGGCAATCGAGCCGAAGGAGACCACGACGGCGTCACGTGAGTCGATCGAGCGGGGCACGAGCTGATAGACCGAATTGATGAACTGAGCAGTCGCGGCGATCGGGTCGTGCGTGAGGTGAGGGCGGGCTGCGTGGCCGCCGACACCCCGTACGTTCACTGAGAACTCCTGACAAAACGCGGTCATCACACCGCGCCGAAGGGCGACTCGACCGACCGGGAGGTCGGGAGCCACATGGAGCGCGACGATGGCCTGGACTCCGTCCATGGCACCCGCCGCGACCATCTCTGCCGCCCCTTCACCCACTTCCTCGGCGGGCTGAAAGACCGCCCGCCACGGTACCGGCCAGGGGAAAAGACCTTTGGTTCGCTGGAGGGCCCACGACGCACCGAGGAGAATCGTGGAGTGGGCGTCGTGTCCACAGGCATGCATGACGCCGTCACGCATCGAGCGGTAGTCCACCGCCTTTCGATCCTGGATCCGCAGCGCATCCATGTCCGCGCGAAGCGCAACGGCTCGACCGTCGGGCGAGAGCGAAGACCCAGCGAGGATCCCTCGGCCTTCGAGCACGACCGTGGGACGGAGCCCACCGTCGAGAAGTCGGTCTGCAAGATAACGGGTGGTCCCGAACTCCTCCCGGCTCGGCTCGGGATGCGCGTGGAGATGACGTCGAATCTCGACAAGCTGGCCGGCGACCGAGTCGAGAAAGGCGTCAATCGCCTGGTGCCAGTCGAGCATCCTTATTGAATCTCCTCAAAAGAAGGTTAAAGAATCCTCTCATGGACCAGGTTTCATCATATCCGTGGACCTTGCCGGTCCGCCACCACGGTGGTGTGATTTCGCGATTCGGCTCGGTGCGGCCGATGCCATCGTGAGGTCCTCGGCCTGGAGCCATCGAACAGGTTTCTCCCATCAAGCGGAACCGACCCGAACCCTGGCTCGCTCACGATGATCTCGTTGGCTTGCCGGCGTCTGAGGGCGGCTGGGAGCCAGCTTCCAGGCCCAGGAGCAACACGCCAGGACGCTGGGAGCTCGAAAACGAAACCCCAGCGCCCCGGAACCACGGTGGCGGAACGAATTCGCGGAGTGGGGCTTGGCCGTTCGCGTGCGAAGCGTCGGTGCGCCTGAGGTGGCGGCGACGGCTCGGGATCGGCGTCCCCAAACGGCGCGAACGGGACCATCACTCAGTTCATGGCCGGCTCAAGCGGTCCGGCAAGCTGGTCCAGGTAGTAGAGCCGGCCCGGAAGCGTCGGCATGAAGGAACTGGGGACCCAGGGGTCGGGACCGTACCGGAGCGTCATCCAGAGACTGGTCCCTTGCCACTGCATTCCTCGGTCGAAGATCCCGTCGGCTCCGCCAATGATGCGATCGGCCTGCAGGAAGAGGCCGGGGCCGATCGTGTTGGCGAAGGCCGGCACGAGCGTCGTTCGGCTCTTGAAGCTGGTCAACGCGTTCTGTTCGATCGTTAACGGATGCAGACGCGCACCGATGCGGTGCGTTTCCGCCTTCCACTGGTCGACGGTGGTGTAATCGTCGGCGAAATGGGGTTCCCAGAACGCAATATGGCAGACTCGGCCGATCCCGAAGATCACGACGAGCTCTGCTCCCTCAGCCTTCAATTCGGCGATCCGAGCACCGTAGTGCGGAAGACGGTCGGGAGTGGCGAACCAGCGCTGAGCTTCGGGGACGGTTTTCGAGCCGAGGGGACCGTAGAACGCCGTCTGCATCGCGTTCTGGAAAGCGCCGGGGTCGGTCGAGGGGAGCGTCGCGCCGTTCCGGTCGCTCCACTCGTCCATGTTGAACCCATAGACATGACTGCAGGAGACGTTCCACTCCTTGAGAAAGTAGACCGCCCAGCGATACATTCCCATCGGCCCGACCGGCAAGATCAACGCGGCCTTGCGTCCCTCCTGACCGGTCCGCTGGATCGCTCGGGCGATCTCATGGCCGAGCATGACGTCAAAGTCGGCAAGATTGGTGCAGGGGATCGGCTCGAACTCCGAGTGCCACCACGACTGGCGTTCTCCGATCGATTCGGGAGGATGGGAACAGCAGGCGTCGATCTTGGCCAGGTCCCACCCTTTGGGGAGGAAACCTTCCATGAGAGAACCGGAGAAGGTAGTCAACAAGTTCATGGGAGTGCTGCAACCTCGTGGGTTCGTGCCGATAATGGGCCCGTCCGAAGAGAACGACGGCCAACTCCGCCATCACTCAGGAGGCGGCTCGAGGGAAAACCGATGATTCGCTGGGTGTTTCTCGATGTCGGCAATATCCTACTCGACGAAGATCCAATCGCATACCACTGCACCCGCCTTCACTGGGAGGCCATACGCCAGATCGATCCTGGGCTGACCTTTCTCGACCTGCTCGCCGCTCGGGAGGATCACTCGATGCGAGGGTCGCGCTGGCCGCTGTACGACGCGGTTTCGGCCTGGCTCGATGAGGCGGCCTGTGGTGAGGTCTGGAACCGGGCCGAACAGGAGATCCGGTCCCGCTTTGCCGAACTTTCTCCTGTGATCCCGGGTGCCGTCGAGCTTGTCGATCGATTGGCCCCTCAGTTCCGGCTCGGGCTCATCGCTAACCAGGGAACCGAATGCCGGCGTTGGCTGGACGCGCTGGGCCTTCTGCGCCGCTTCGAGATCGTGGCCTTGAGTGAAGAGGTCGGGAGCTACAAGCCCGAACCGGAACTCTATCGGGGGGCCCTCCGTGGCGCTGGAGTTGCGCCGGCTCAATGTGTCATGATCGGCGACCGACTCGACAACGACATTGTCCCGGCCGCAGCCCTGGGGATGGCGACCGTCTGGGTCCGCTGGTCGGAACGCTCCCGAAAGGGATGGCATTGTGACGATCCGGACGCAATCGCCTTCCGCGCCTCGCTTCAGCGATCCTCGACTCGTTCGTCCGACCACCGCTCGGGCCTCCGTCCCTCTCTGGTCGTGGAGCATCTCGATGCGATCGACTCCGCGCGACTCGTGGAACTGGCTCCACAAGCGTGACCCTGCCCAACGGACCATGCCAAGGGCAGGGGGCACCGCCAGGTCTCCGAGCCCGGCTCCCAAACGGTCGGTACCAGGCGTGCTCAGGTGATGGTGATCACAACCTTTCCGCTCAAGGTTCCCGCCTTCTCGAGAGTATTCTCTTCAAGCAGGCGTTGCGCCTGGGCGGCTTCGGCCAAAGGGAAGACCCGGCCGATGTGGGGCTTGAGCTGCCCGGCCTGGCTCCAACGGTTGATGTCGTCGGCCGCCTGCTTCTGTTCTTCGGCCGTCGCGTTGAACATGGCGAATCCGATGAGGGAACAGTCCCTGGGGTAGAATGAGCCGAGGGGCAGGGTGGGCTTGGCGGTCCGACCGGCCATCAGGATCATCCGGCCTCGCTTGCGGAGCAGGGGGATGGCGACTTCGAGGTCAGGCTCGCGCTGGGTTTCGTACCAGAGGTCGATACCATCCGGTGCGAAGCTCCGAAGCTGGGCCGGAATGTCGTCCGTCCTGTAGTTGAGAGCCAGGTCGGCCCCGAGTCGGCGGCAGAATTCAACTCGCTCCGCGCTTCCCGCCGAGGTGACCACGCGGGCTCCGACCGCCTTGGCCATTTGAATGACCATCGAGCCGACGCCGCCGCTCCCGCCCGGAACGTAAACCGTCTCCCCGGTTTGGAGTCGGCCCCGATTGAGTAAGCCGAGATGGGCGGTGATCGCGACGAGGGCGATTGACGCCGCGTCTTGATCGGTGAGTTTGGCGGGTGTGGGATAGCACCACTCTTCGTCGATCGCGGCGAACTCTGCGCAAACGCCTTGGCGGCCCAGAAGTCCTTGATTCGATCCCCAGACTCGATCGCCGACTCGGAATCGCTTCGACCCCGGATCGGCATGGACGACCGTGCCGGCGAAGTCGCAGCCGATGATGTAGGGGAACGAGGCGACCATCGGGATCAGCCCTGATCGCAAATAGAGGTCGATCGGATTGAGCGCCGAGGCTCCAACCTTGACGAGGACCTGACCGGGTCCGGACTTGGGGGCGGGCAGTTCGCCGACCTCAATGACGTCGGGAGAACCGGTTTGCTGGATGAAGGCGGCGCGCATTGTTGAAAAACTCCCTGAGAGAGTTGGGGCGTCCGTCTGACGGGGCAATGAAATTTGGAGTGGAACGGCTCTGCGCGAATGCCGTTGTCGTCGGCGTTCGACGGTGGAACTCTTGCAGAGCTTGGCAACGAACTTCATGATAACGGCGGGTGTCTGACGGGTGGAACCCCGTGCCGCCTCGTCCCTTCAAGCCGGAGTCCTTTCATGAGCGAGCCCGCCGCGGTCCCAACGGACCCTCCGAAATCGCCGACCGATGCGCCGAGTTCGAACGAAGTTAAGGCTCCCAACCATCTGGACGGGCTTCAGGTCGACGTGACCGGGGAAGAAGGGGTTGATCGTCGCCTCGCCGAGATCGAAATGGAGGGCGAAGAGGTGGCTGCGGGCTGGAAGCCCGCGGCTCACCAACCCTTGGCTCCGGAAGTCCGATTCCTGCATATTTCCCGTACGATCCATCAACTGATCACCGACCGCAACCGCTCCGTCGGCATCTTCCTGGCCGTGGCCTCGCTCTCATTCGCGGCCTCGAGTGCGCTGCTAAATGCAAAGGCTGACGTCGTACCGATCATCCCGCTGGCGTCGTTGCAGTTCTGGTGTCTGCCGGTCACCTTCGGCACGTTGGCGATCATCGGTGTTTTCATGTGTCTAATTCTCGTGCGCACGAGAATTGGTCTTATCTATGAAGTTTCGAAGATGAATGCACTGTTGGGGTTGCCCTCCGAGCGGGTCAAGCGGGTCAATCCCTTCTCGATCTTCTTTCTGATGTACCTGATGGTCTGCCTTTGTGGCGCCGCGTCGGGCGGTCTGGCTTCGGGGATGCTGATGCTCGATCGTCCTGCGGCCCCCGTGGCGTCGGCGTCGGTTGACCCACCGTCGGGACCGGCCAGAACCACCCTCGCCCGCCCGCAGCGAGGCGCGATCCTCGGGGGACTGGCGGTCGGGGGTCTCTACACCGCAATCTTTCTAACAACCTATTATGTGATGGTCCTGAGTGCGACCAGCGAGGACAAACTTGTCAAGGCTCGAAGCTGAGAAGGCCGTGGCGGTCGATCGTTCAATCTGTGTGTTCTGCGGCTCGTCGATGGGGACGAATCAGGCGTACGCCGAGGCCGCAAGGCGGGTCGGCTCGGCCATTGCGGCCAACCGGCTGGGATTAGTCTACGGTGGCGGCCAGGTCGGGCTCATGGGCGTGGTGGCCGACGCGACCCTGGCGGCCGGGGGCCGAGTCCTGGGCGTCATCCCCGACCCGCTGGCCACCAAGGAGATCGCTCATCACGGCCTGAGCGAGCTCATCGTCGTGCCTGGGATGCACGAACGCAAAGCGAAGATGGCCGAGCGCGCCGCTGGGTTTTTGACGCTCCCCGGCGGTGTCGGCACCTTGGAAGAGTTCTTCGAGATCCTGACCTGGTCCGTGCTGGGCTTGCATCGGAAGCCGATCGGGATCCTCAACGTCGAAGGGTATTACGACCCGCTGCTGGCCTTCCTGGATGACTCGGTGGCACGGGGATTCTTCCGTCCCGAGCATCGCCGTCTCATCGTCGTTTCCGACGACCCGGAATCGCTGGTCGCCGACTTGCTCGATCGTGAGGTTCCCAGGCCGCCGCGCCGCTGGATCGAGGCCGATGAGACCTGAGAGCGGCCCCCAGCCCTTCTTCCTCCAGGCGGTCCGGCAACTACCCCAAGCCCGGAACGGGAACCGAAGGACCGGGCGGGCCGGGACTAGTCCCGAGGGACCGGCTGAAGTGGTAGAGGAAGACCCCCGCGGCCACGGCCACGTTGAGCGATTCTGCGCCGGGCCGCATGGGGATTGTGACCTGTCTGTGACAGAGGCGAATCCAGTGGGGGTCCAGGCCCTCACTTTCGCTCCCCATGAGCAGCGCAAGCTTTTTAGGCCGCGGAATGGAATCGAACGGCTCCGCGCCCGGGTCGACGACCGTCGCGAACGACTCGTAGCCCCACTCGTCATGGAGCCGCTTGAGCTCCGCCTCGACGTCACTTCGAACAATCACCGGCAATTGGAGCGACGTTCCCATCGAAACTCGGAGCACCCTGCGCGACAGGGGGTCGGGGCACGAGCCTCCCACGAGCACGGCATCGACGCCGAACACGTCGCCAATCCGGATGATCGTTCCCAGGTTCTCCGGGTTATTCAAGGTCGGGCAGACGACGATCGTCGAAAGGCCCTCGTTGGCCGCTGATCCGGAGCGTTTGCCGCTGACGATTTCCGCGAGGTCCGGACCCGGTCGGCGAATCCCAGAGGCAAGGACACCGCGATGGAAGTTGAATCCCACGATCAAGCTGATCATGTCGGCAGCGACAATATATAGGGGAGTATCTGATGGAAGCCGAGCCTCGATTCGAGGCGCATGGCGCTCGGTCGCGAGAACAGACGCGACGGGATAGCGGCTCTCGAGCAGGCGGTCCAGGAGCTTTTCTCCCTCGACGATGAATTGCTCGTTGTCCCGCGTCTCATTGGTGCGCTTCAGGTGGCGAAAGGGCGCGATCCGAGGGTCTTCGAGATGATCGATCGGGACTTGGGGCATTGCGTTGAGAATTCCTTCACTCGGTCGGTTCAGACGAGGGCGGCCTTGAGGGACGCCGCCGCATACTGAATGGCGGCCTTCCCCTGGTCCATAACTCCCGCGAGTTGGAAGAAGCCGTGGATCATTCCCTCAAAGCGCCGGTGTTCTGTCGGAATCGACGCGGCTCGCAGCTTTGAGATGTAGGCCTCGCCCTCATCACGAAGCGGGTCGAACTCGGCCGTGATCACACAGGCCCGGGGGAGTCCACGGTGACTCGACGCCTTTAGCGGCGAGACCAGCGGGAGTTCACGCTCCTCAGGTCGAGCCAGGTAGTGATGGAGAAACCATTGAATTTCGGCACGAGTGAGGGCAAAACCCTTGGCGAACTCGCGGTGCGAGGGCGTGTCGAGCGCGGCGTCGGTCCCCGGATAGACGAGGAGCTGAAACGCGATCGCCGGGCCGCCTCGATCCCGGGCCAGCAGTGTGACAGCCGCGGCAAGGTTGCCCCCTGCGCTGTCACCTCCGATGGCCAACTTCGCAGGATCGATGCCGAACTCCGCAGCGTGCTCGACCACGTGCCGGGTGGCCAGATAGCAATCCTCCAGCCCGATCGGAAACCTGTGTTCGGGAGCGAGGCGATAGCCGACCGAGATCACCGTGCAGCCCGAGGCATTCGCCAGTTGGCGGCATGGGTTGTCAACCGTATCCAGGCTCCCGACCACCCATCCCCCTCCGTGAAAATAGACGAGAGCCGGCCTGGGGACTCGCCCCTCTTTCGGCGTGTAGACCCGGATCGGGAGGTTGCCGGCGATTGACCGGTTCTCGACCGTCGCCACCGCCTCCACGGGGCCGGCCATGGGCGTCATGGCCGCGAACGCGACCCGGGCCAGGGGGACCGGCAACTTCTCGAATCCCGGCACTCGCGATTGGCGAAGCCGTATCAGGAAGGCGTCCGCTTGGGGGTCGAGTGGCATGAAGGTCGTCCCCTTCCCTTGGTCAATTGGGCGGGTCGAATACGAGGTTAATGCGAGGCGGGCCCGGAGACGCCGGCCGAGTCGAACGTGGCCATCTCGCGGAGCAGGTCGGCCGCGGAACCCACCAGCGGCAGGGCGAGGGTGGCCCCGGTTCCTTCGCCGAGCCGGAGGCCCAGATCCAGCAAGGGGCGGAGCCCGATCTCAGCGAGGGCCACGCGGTGGCCGGGTTCGGGACCGAGGTGGGAGCCGACAAGCGCACCTCGGAGCGCAGGACAGAGTCGAACGGCGATCAGTCCGGCAACGGTACTGATCAGCCCGTCGAGCACGATCAGGGCTCGATTCCGCGCGGCTCCCAGGGCCAGCCCCGCCAGGCCGATGATCTCGAATCCGCCGAGTCGAGCCAGGGTGTCCCAAAGATCGACCACACCCGGACCGTGACGCGCCAGGGCTTCGACGATCACCCCGCACTTGCGGAGATACCCATCATCATCGACGCCGGTTCCTCGACCCACCACCTGCTCGACCGGGGCCCCGGTCAGAGCCGCCAGCAGGGCGGAGGCCGAGGTCGTGTTACCGATCCCCATCTCGCCGAGCGCGACGACACGGAAGCCGTCGCGTTTCGTCCATTGATCGCCGAGTCGAAGTCCCACGACGAACGCCCGGAAGGCGTCAGCCCGCGTCATCGCCGGTTCGTACAGGAAGTTCCTGGTACCCGCGGCGATCGGGAACGAGCCGAGCCGGTCGTCGCCCTTGAGCGAGTCCGGCAAGGCCGCGACTCCAAGATCGACCACGCGAACCATGGCGCCGGCCCTCCGGGCCAGCACATTGACGGCGGCCCCTCCGGCCAGATAGTTGGCGACCATCTGGCCGGTGACCTCGGAGGGATAGGCACTGACGCCGCTGGCCGCCACGCCATGATCACTGGCGAAGACCGCCACCAGCGCCGGGGTTCCGACCGGCTGGTCGGTGAGCTGAAGGGAAGCAAGCTGCCTCCCCAACTCGAGCAACCGGCCCAGGCTTCCCGGCGGCATCGTCAGACGTGCTTGTCGTGACCCGGCGCGGGCGGCCCATTCCGCGTCAGGCCGCGCGACCGCTTCAATCGCCTGGAGGATTTCAGAAGGGACCAAACCCAAGAGCCTCCAGCGTTCGTTAGAACGCCACCGGTTTGTTCAGCTTGCGACGCACGGCGACGAACTGCCCTGAGTGCAGGATGACGTGAGTGCCCGTCAACAACATCATGGCGCCGACGTTGGGCAGGAAATTCCGGATATGTTCGGGGGCGGGCGCATCGAGATCCGCGTCGCTCAGCCCCTCGAGCACCGCCTTCGTCACCGCACGTTGCTTCGACATCAATGAGACGTATTCGTTCTTCGAGAGATACTTGGACGTATCGCCAGTTTGGTCACCCTCCTTTACGTGGGCTTCCTCAAAGCCTTCAGGCAAGGGGGGGCACGAGCCCGGCTTGACGGCCTCCACCAGTTGCCGCTCGGTCGCCAGCAGGTGTCCGAGCTGCCAGGCGATGCAGTTCATCCCTTCGATGGGACGCAGTTGAAGGTCCGCATCCTCGAGGCCGTTCAGGTAGCGCTCGATGATCAGGTCGCTGTGGCCGATCGCAATGCGGATGACATCCGTAGCCTTCATGAATCGAAATCCTCGAATGAGTGGCGAGAGAGAGGGAACGGCGAATGGAGCGTCACTTCTCGGTGGACGTCTGGGTCGGCTCCACAAAATCAGCGATGAAGAGCTGGCTTGTCTTGTCCGCGGTCCGCCCCTTGGAGGTCCAGAGCATCCGCCGTCCGTCGGGACTGAAGACCGGCAGGCCGTCGAAGCCGTCGTGATAGGTCAGGCGGACCTGGGCGCCGGATTGGCTGTCGAGCCAGTAGACTTCGTAGTTCTGGTGACCATGTCGACTGGTCGAATAGACGAGGTGGCGGCTGTCCTTGAAGAAGAACGGGCCCCAGTTCACGGATTCGTCATTGGTCAGGGCACGTTCGGCGTCGCCCGCGGGTGTATTCACGAAGAGTTGGAGCAGGTCATTCTTCTTCCGATCACTCCGATAGATGATCTTCTTGGAGTCGGGCGAGAAGAAGGGGCCGCCGTCGTACCCCTCCTGCCGGGTGATCCGGCGCGGGTTCTTCCCGTCAGCATCCATGATGTAAATCTCAGCCTCGCCATCTCGAAACGATGTGAAGATGATCTGCTTGCCGTCCGCGGAGTAGCTTCCTTCAGCGTCATACCCCGGCGCGTCGGTCAGTCGGACGAGGTTCGACCCATCGAGGTTAGCCCGGAAGATGTCCATGGCGGGGTCGAAGTCCCACCGATAGCGCTCGCTCCGGCTGTAGGCGGGTTTCTTCGCCCTCTTCGCATCAGGCTTCTCCCCCTCAGAAAGCGCAGGGTCGAGGTGAGTTGAGGCGAAGAGAATCGACTTTCCATCGGGATGATAATAGCTGCAGGTGCACTTTCCCTTGCCCGTGCTGACCATCAACGGCTTCGCGCCTGGTTCGAGGTCGAGCGTGTAGATCTGGTAGTCGTCCTCGCCGGGCTTGGCCGCCTGGAAGATGATCGCCTTGCCGTCGGGGCGGAAGTAGCCTTCACCGGCCTTGGCGAAGTCGAAGGTGACCTGGCGGATGTTCTTGAGGTGCTTCGACTCGTGTGCGGTGACCTCCGCCGGCGACAAAGCGGGCTCTGCGCCCAGCAGGGCGGTCAGCGTCAGGAGGGTGAACATCGTGCGCGAGCTCCCTCAGGATCATAACGGGTATCGACGAGTTGGGACGCGTGTCCGCCTATTCTCGCCCGCGGTCGGTCAACGAGGCCGCACCTCGACAACTCAGGAGCACGAGGAAGCGGCCCCAGTACGAAGAGGGGCCCGGTCGACCTGACCGAACCGCCTCGGTCTGATTCCCAAGGGAATCAGCGTTTGGTGACCCTAGAAGGCCCGGGTCTCGATGCTTTCCCGGGGGCGAGGAGCTCTAGTAGTATAGGGCGAGGTCAAAGGGCCGCCAATGTTTCGCTCACTGGGAGTCGAAAGGTTCGACGTTGAAGATTTATACGAAGTCGGGTGATGACGGACAGACCGGGATTCTGGGGCAAGGTCGCCTCTTCAAGGATGACCTCCGGATCGAGGCCTATGGAACGATCGACGAACTGAACGCCGCGCTTGGCGTCGCTCGCGCCCTATCGCTCGATGCGGCTGCCGACGATCTGGTCGGGCGGCTTCAAGCCGAGCTCTT
>Ga0182739_1002785_pt1 | contig 15994 bp, 10 predicted proteins | sample eDN5th30CBELigBY_FD_128873 | JGI IMG/M metagenome (GOLD analysis project Ga0182739, IMG submission 128873) | Enriched backyard soil microbial communities from Emeryville, California, USA - eDNA 5th pass 30_C BE-Lig BY (version 2) (version 2) | ecosystem: Environmental > Terrestrial > Soil >... | reverse complement strand
GGATTACATGCTGCATTTTGAACACCAACAGATCAAACTCTATAGCGGTAATTACTCTACCTTTGAGCAACAACGTGCCAATCAATTATTGCAACAGCAAGCCGCTTATGAAAAACAGCAACGCGCTATTGCTCATGCCCAAAGTTTTATTGATAGATTTAAGGCCAAGGCCTCCAAGGCAAAACAAGCCCAAAGCCGAGTCAAGGCCTTAGCACGGCTAGAACTGGTGGCAGCCATACAAACAGAGTCACCTTTTAATTTTAGCTTTTTCGAACCCGCTAAATCGCCACCTATTTTAGTAAAGCTCGAACAGGCCAATCTAGGTTATGAAGCTAAAACCATTTTAACCCAGGTGAATTTACGCATTGAAGCAGGCGCAAGAATGGGTCTGTTAGGCCCTAATGGTGCCGGTAAATCAACCTTAATCAAGCTGCTTGCCGGCATCATCACAGCCCAAAGCGGCCAGCATGAACAGGCTAAAGATATCAAAATTGGCTATTATGCACAGCATCAATTAGAGCAGCTCAACGCGTTGGAGAGCCCCTTACAACATTTACAACGTTTAGCCCCTACGGTTAGCGAGCAACAACTGCGTAATTTTTTAGGCGGCTTTGGCTTTTCCAATGACATGGCTTTAACCAGTATTAAAAGTTTTTCGGGAGGTGAAAAAGCTCGCCTGGCCCTAGCCTTAATCGTCTGGCAACGCCCCAATTTACTGTTACTCGATGAACCTACTAACCATCTCGATCTTGAAATGCGTGCGGCTATTACCCTAGCCTTACAACAATATCAAGGGGCGGTGGTGATAGTTTCGCATGATCGTTATCTATTGCGTACCACGGTTGAACAATTTTTATTGGTGGCCAATCATAAGGTGGCCGAGTTCATTGGCGATCTAGACGACTACCAACAATGGCTAACCGAGTTTAGACAAACTCAGAAACCCGAAACTCTAACCGATAAAACTAAGCTTAAAGAAGAACGTAAACAACAACGTGAATTCATTAAGCAATTAGAAGTGCAGATTAAACAGCTAGAAAAAATCATGCCTAAATATACCATAGAGTTAGCCGCTATAGAGCAGAGCTTGGCAGAGCCCACTCTTTATCAAGCCGAACACCGCTCACAACTTAGCGATTACCTTGCCAAGCAGACAGAACTTAAAATCCAATTAAACCAAGCAGAAACCCAATGGCTAGACCTAAATGAGCAATTAGAACTGGCTTTAGGGCAGGATCAATAAGGCCAATAACTATCGTATAGCCCTAATCAGGATAAAGCTAAGCAGCTTTAGCACTTATTAAAGGCAATGAAACGGTGAAAGTAGAACCTTTGTTAAGTTTGCTCTTAACTTTTATGGTTCCACCCAGCTCATCAACAAATTGTTTAACAATATATAAACCAATTCCAGAGCCTTTAAATTCTGAATCCTGGTTAGAAAGTTTGATTTTATAAAACTTATCAAAAATAAAATTAAGCTTAGCCTGAGGAATGCCCATACCGGTATCGGTAATAGATATCATTAAATCCGACTTTAACTCAATCTTAAGGGTTATCATCCCCTGAGCCGTAAATTTGATGGCATTGCCTAAAAGATTAATTAAAATACGACTTAAGCGCATTTTATCGGTTCTAATAAAACTATCGGGGCACTCTATTGAAAACGTAATTCCCTTGGCATGTATCTCAACGGCTAAAAGCTCAAAAATCTCATCAATCAAATCTTTAATATTAATTTTATCATAAGCTAAAGGATGATCGCCTAACTTAGAAAGCTCTAAAACTTGATCTAGCAATTGCAACAACCTTCTAGATGATTGAACGATCATGCCCTGAAATTCCTTTTTTATAGGATCCATTTCTTGTTCAAAAAGCATAGTAGCTAAACTGATTAAACCAGAAAAAGGCGTCCTAAGATCATGACTCATATTTAATAAAAACTCATTTTTAGCAATCTCAGCCTGCTTCTGCTCGGTAATATTAACGCTTAAAACAATAATGCCTACACTCTGTTGATTCTTAATAACAGGTTGTTTTATAGATAAAAAGACCTGACCTCTAAATTTTTCTTCTTTTATTACGCGCTTTTTATCCCGCATCACTTTTTCACAATCAGCCCAAGTCACAGGATCAATATCTTTAGCATTTAGCAATTTTTGCGAGATGTTTTGATAATTTGCATTATTTCTATGAACATAATTCCCATTAACGTCAATAATGCTATAATTTAAGGATAAATTATCGAATAAAAGATCATGTAATTGCGGATTCGCAAGTTCTATTAATTCCTGCGAGCTAATATCCATTTAAAAATACCTTGTTAATTAAAAAAACCAAACTTAACTACGCTCTCAGAATTAAGGTTTTCCTTATTTTCATCACTATTGATATGCGTATTTAATAATTGTTTTTCCAGAGCTAACATCATACTTTTAAGTTCTAAAACCTGTTGTTGTAATTCACTAATCATTTTAGATTGATAATGGAGCATAGGTATAAGCTCTTGTGCTTCTAGCGCTAGTTTATTAGAAAGGTTCTCTGAACCATCCTGAGTAATTTTCCCATTTCCAATGTCATAGCCGATATATTGTAATTCATCTAATTTTTTATACTTAACAATGACATATTGTAATGCCAAATTTAAAGATTTATCGGGGTAAGTGGTTCTGCCATCAAACATTAAATACATTGCACATTCATCTAAAATATAATCTCTTGCGCTTTCAAACCCGCATTTTTTGCGCTTTTTAAATACCTCGGCTAGCTGATCGACTATCTTGCGAAAATCAACCTCATGCTCATAATCATCTTGTATTTGTTTAAAAAGGTCTTTATATTCCTGCTTAGCCGTTAACTCACTCCATCTAACAAATTTAAAAGGTACTGCTAAGGTTTTTTCATTGAAAAAATCGCTTGCTTGAGAAACCCATTCATCACCCATTAACCTTGCATTCTCTTTACCCACATAATGACCATAAATTTCACAGCCAACCACGATATAAAGCTTTTTAATTTTAGCAGAATGCCTATTGACTAAATTAGCAAATATCGCCAGATTATCGCCTTGCAATTTGGTATTATCTAAGCTAACGCCCAGCCACAAATTAACAGGGTTTCCCGCTGTAAAGCCCCAATAAATTTTGATTTAACCATACTTAATCCCATCAGCCTTATCACTGATTTGCTAAAAGATTGATTTTATTTTTATAGTTTAATTAACTATAATTTCGCCTAGATTTAATGTAAAAAATTGCCCTAAGCTGATAAAGGATTGCTTTTTAATTACAGGCAACTCCACTCCCATGACACTTCGCTTTATTTATAAAGAGTAATACCTTAGCATAAAAAGATTAAGGTTATATTAATCGAGTTAACTCAACCCAATTTGGAAAAATTATAATTTATGAACCGATTAAATAAAAATTAAAATTTTATTTCCCGATTTTTATAATGAGAGAAAATTTATACTATGTACTTAACCAAATCATAATTGGCTATGTTAATCATCGTCAACATATAAGTGTTAATCTTTCAGGTTGGCTATCGGGATGACTTATAGCAATAATGTGGGGAGTTACGGTGCGAGCAGGGCCTTTCTTTTAAACTGCCGAAAAAGTTGGGTTAGATACTTAATTAAAAGAATGGGGATTACATTCAAGCTAGTTATTTTTATAAAATGCAAAACTCTGGATAAAAAAGGTAAACGAATTAACCGCTTACCTTTTAATGAGTCATTAGTCTTTCTTCTCATCCGCTAAGCTGGGATCCAGAATCTTTACATAGGTACTATTACGCAACTGTTGTAACCAGCTTTGTACTTCTTCGCTAAATTTACGCTGTAAAATCATGGCTTTAACTTGCTCACGCTTATAATTAGCCGTATCTTCGATCTTCTTACGTTCTAGTACTTGAATCAAATGCCAACCCGCCGGTGTGGCAAAAGGCTGACTGAGTTTACCAACCGGTGTATTTTCAACCGTGCTAGCGAATGCAGGTGAAATCATGTTCGCTTTTATCCACCCCATATCGCCACCCTTACTAGCGGTAACGGGATCATCCGAGTAAGTTTCGGCTAACTTAGCAAAATCTGCGCCATGAAGTAACTCCGTCCGCAATTTCTGTAATTTTTGCTGATACACTTTGGCAGGATAATTAGGATTGGTTTTCAAATAAATCTGCCGGACATGAGCTTCATTCGCATAATGGACTTGCTCATCGCCTCGCATATCGGCAATTTTTAAAATATGAAACCCATTATCGGCTCGTATCGGCCCAATTAGATCGCCTTTTTGTTTATTTTTTACCGGTTCAACAAAAATGGTAGGCAATTCTGCCAATCTGCGCCAGCCCAAATCCCCACGTTGTAAGGCTTCTTCACCGGCCGATTCGGCAACGGCCAATTGATCAAAATTAGCCCCTTGGCGCAAACTTTGCATCAGATTTTCGGCTCGCTGTTTTGCCGCTTGAATTTGCTCCGAAGTTGGTGACTCGGGTAAGGCAATTAAAATGTCTTGAATATGATAAACTTTAGGCTGCATGAGCTGTGCTTTTAACACCCGCAAATAATCATCAATTTCTTGATCGCTAACTTTAATTTTGTCTTGTAATGCGGATTGTTGAACGTGCTGGATAAGAATTTGCTCATGAATTTGCTGACGAAAATCATTAAAGTCAACGCCATCGGCTGCAGCCGCTGCACGCAATTGCTCTAAAGACATCTTTTGACCTTCGGCAATAGACTGCAAGGCTCTATCCACATCGGCATCGGTAACCTTCATGCCATACTTTTCTGCTAATTGCTTTTGCAAACTGAAACTTATCATATGTTCAAGCACTTGTTTACGTAACACCTTATCAGAAGGTAAGGGAATCTGCTGTTTGGTAAGATTCTGCTTCACAAAAGTCACTTGTTGAATCAATTGAGCTTGGGTAATGACATCATCATTAGCCACTGCCACAACGGAATCTAATGTTTTTGGATTGGCATAACTCGCGGTACTTAAGGCTACGATCATTGCACTAAGCAATAGTTGTCTAGAAAATCTAACCATTTATATCTCTCCAAAATTATTCTGGTAACCCGGAATACCATTCATTAATAGTGTCGTTGGGTCATTAGTACTAAAATTGCCTAAACCCTTCAACTGTAGCTGCAAATAAAAACCGGTATTATATTGGGGGTTATTTATTTCATTGAAGGCCGTAAAATTTTTGTTTGCGATAAACCGGATAGCCCAGCAGCAGGTATTATACTCTAAACCCGAAAATACATTCTGTACATGACTTTGACCTAAATTATAGTTCCAGCGCCCAATGAACTTCCATTGTTTACCGAGTAAGGGCCAGGCCAAACTAACATCAGCCATATTTAAATCGATGGGTTGCCCACTAGGCAATAGATCTCCCTTACGTATAAAACTGTAACCTAAATTTAGTAATCGCCCCGCGCCTGGCACATATTGAAAATTGGCGCCAGCACTATATATATTTCCTTTATTGGCATTATAACCACCATTAGCAATTAAATGCCAATTATTGGCTAGGTAATAGTTCAGCTCCCCTATCAAAGGTGATACCTGAGCCGTTGAGGATAGCGCGCCTAACTGGCTTTGCGGAGCAAGCATTCCCGCCGGTGTTGAGGGATCACTTAGCTCTACACGCCTATTTTGAAAATAATAAATTTGCCCCAGGCTGGCGCGTAATTTTTCAATGCCGTTGTCTTGATCAATAAACCGGCTTGTCAAGGCTAGGGTTACTTGATTAGCGTCTCCAATGCGATCAATCCCGGTAAAACGGTTAGCGCTAAATAATTGTGCAAAGGTTAAGGGCTGCCATGCACTATCAAATACCGGAATATCGGTTTGATTAACATAAGGAACATATAAGTAAAAAACACGGGGTTCTAAAGTTTGTTCATAGCCATGTCCAAATAAGCGAGTGGAACGTGTAAAATATAATCCACTATCAATATTAAAAATAGGTAGTACCCGATTAATAGTATTAGGCTTATTGGCAATAGCATTACTCACATCATAATGGGTTAACTCAAGTTGTAAAGCCGGCGTCACATAGCCCCATGCTTGTTGTAAGGGCAGAGTTAAACCGGGTCTAAGGCTAATTCTATTACCGGTTGGATAAACAAATTGCGTTATGGGATCGCGGGGTCTATCAAAATGCACGAACTCACTACTAAAATTATAATTTAATCCCCAACCAATTTGAGGGTAATTGGCCGTCCATAGTAATTGCGGAAGCCGACTGTACTGATCCGCAACAAAAGGACGATTAATCGGATGCAAAGTGTGTAGCTGTTGTAAACGGCCTAAAAAGTTCCAATGAGTACCCGTATAGTTTACCTCGGCCTGTTGTAAAAACTGGTTTTCATTAATGGCATTAGGGTTAGTACCCAAATCTTGAAAATAATAATCATCACTTACTTGAGTCACATTAATACTGCTCGACCACTGATCATTAAAGCGAGTTTCATTATGCCAGTGGAGTAAATAGCGATTATCGTTGGCCGTTAACAAATCATTAAGCAAAGGATTGCCTAAATAATTGGTGCTAGCATCGGTCTTAAATGACTGAAAAGTTTTATCGTTAGGTAAATACTCTAGCGCAAAATCACCTTGCGCCAAAGGTGTTAAATAACGGAATAAACCATTCAATTGCATACCGCGTTTTTCCATGATGCGGGGCGTAATGGTTGCGTCATAATTAGGCGCAATATTCCAATAATAAGGGATACTAATATCCATTCCCGAATCGCTGGAATAACCATAAGTACCAAACAAAAAACCGGATTGGCGGCGTTTATCAATAGGGAAATTAAAATAAGGCGTATAAAAAACCGGAATATCTTTAACCTTTAATACCATATTTCTAGCCGTTCCACGGCCGGTTTCCCGATTCAGGGTCAATTTGCCGGTATGTAATTGCCAAACGGCATTTTGTGGAGTACAGGTAGTGAAGTCAGTTTTATAGAATGTAACCAAGTTCTTAGATAGTTGTTCTGCTTTCTGGGCTTTTCCCCAGCCTACTAAGCCATACAATAAGCGCTGCTTTTGATCGGCGGATAAAACAGCTAAAGGCGTGCCTAAAGACCAGCGATATAATACATCATATAAACTACCCTGCGACTGCCCCCAGATATAATGAGCCTTTTTAGCGATCAACAAATTACCGGGTTCACGCATCTTAACGTTACCTTGCAAATCAATGATTTTTTGCTGCGGATTAGCACTATAAAATTGGGCTTGATCCGCGGTAATTTGCCTGCCGGATTCCGCAATAATAACATGTCCCGAAACCGAGGTGCGTCCATTTAATATATAACTGCCAGAATCCGCCTTAATAGCAAACTGATCGGTGGTTAATTCAGTAGGAAGCAATAACTTCAACACGGGCTCTTGGTAATAACCATGGCATAAACTTGGACTTGTATCAGAAAACAACCAACCCAATTGCTTAGCCTCAATTTCTTGGTCTTGCATACTTACTTTATGGTTAGTTGCACCAAGATCAGCGGCTATTAAAAGACCAGTGGCAAAAACGCTGTTTATAATTAAGAGTTTCTTTTTCACAATTAAGTTAACTTCAAATCGAATTTTTTAAGCTTAAATTTACCCATTGACTGGCTGCTGAGCTAAGCATGTTAATAATGTATTGCATACGTGTTGCTGTTCCTGTGGGGTTAAATAAGGATGCATGGGTAAACTTAACACTCTTTCGGCCGCATATTCGGCTTGCGGAAAACTACCCTTTGGTTGTTTTAAATAAGCAAATACCGGCTGTAAATTTAAGGATATGGGATAATGCACGGCAGTAGGGATACCCTGCGCTTGTAAATAGTCTTGCACGGAACTGCGTTGCTCAACCTGTACGGTATATTGGGCATAAACGTGCGTATTATGAGGAGCTACATAGGGAGTGACCATTTTGTTCACGAGCAAATCGTTATAGCGTACGCCTATTTGCCCGCGCTGCTCTACCTCTTGTGGAAAAAGCTTCATTTTGGCAATAATGATGGCGGCTTGCAGAGTATCTAAACGCCCATTAATGCCTAATAGCGGATGATGATAACGCCTATCTTGCCCATGCACCCGAATCCAGCGCATTTTTTCCGCCAGTTGATCGTCATTGGTAAAACAAGCTCCACCATCTCCATAACAGCCCAGGGGTTTAGATGGGAAAAAACTGGTAACCCCAATGGTGCTTAAATTACAAGATTTTTTATTTTTATAATCAGCGCCAAAACTTTGGGCGGCATCTTCGATTACGGCGATACCATATTTATTAGCAATCGCATTGATAGCATCCATGTCGGGGCATTGGCCATATAGGCTAACCGGCATGATAGCCTTAGTCTTTTCGGTAATCGCCTGTTCGAGTAAGGCGGGATCCAGATTATAAGTTAGGGGATCTATATCCACAAAAACCGGTTTGGCTCCTAGCAAAACTATCATTTCCGCCGTGGCAAAAAAGGTAAAAGGAGTGGTGATAATTTCATCGCCAGCCTTGACATCTAATGCCATCAAGGCCATTAAAATGGCATCGGTGCCACTGGCCACGCCTAAACAATGCTTAGCTCCCACATAATCTGCTAAGAGTTTTTCCATGCTGGCCACTTCAGGACCCATGATGTATTGGCCATGTTCAAGAACGGTATCAATGGCTTGTTTAATCTCGGTCTTAAGATGTTGGTACTGGGTTTTTAAATCGATAAATTGCATAGCTTTACTTCATAAAATGACAATGGCTTCCCAGTATAAAGCTAAATGGTCTTGGCGCCAAATTGAAATTAAGAGTAGCGGCCATTAAATATATACAAAAATTGTCTAACGGCGAACCTCATCCTTAAAACCCGCTTTTTTTAAGATCTCAGCCACAAATTCATATTTACTATTGGTATATTGCTCTCTATCAAAAAAATACTCTAACATAGCCCGTTGTTTTAATTGCTCATAACGTTTGGCTTCTTCCGCATGGGTCTGTAAATAATCCCGAAATAAAAGTCTAGCTCGCCAATAGTCACTATTATAGTTAACTATATGAATGTGATGGGTTCGTTTACGACCAAAAGGTGGCATATTTTTCACAAAAAATAGCTTTTCTGGATTGGGGTTATCTTGCCAAAATTGATAACCTAAGGCCTCTAGAGATTTGACGGCTTGCAGAGCTTTTTGCACCGAACTCACCCCAACGTAAAGATCGATGATGGGCTTAGCGGCAAGCCCCGCAATGGCGGTACTGCCCACGTGTTGAATGTCGATCAGCCAATCATAAGGCAAAGCTTGTTTTAGCAGGGCAATTTCAGCTTGGGCTAGTTGCGGCCAATGGGTATCATAAGGCACTAGCGCAATCCTGTCCTTTAACAAACGTTTAATGGCTCGTAATCGCTCCCGATACAAGGCTTGTTTAATAGCTAAACCTTGTAAACCTTGGGCAATGAATTTTTCTGCCGTAATGGTAGCCGTTTGCCGATAAAGAGTTAACAGGTAATTGGCTTGCGGATAGGGTTTTTGCTCAAATCCTGTTCTACCTTGGGCATCCGCTTGACACGCTAATAAAAAACCCTGAAAACGTTGCGGACGCCGATAAGCATCGAGCTGTTCCAGCAGTTTTAACACCGTACTAGGCTTAATCTCAAAAACCTTATGACATAAGGTATGATAGCGGCTAACCAGCACAGCTAGCTCTTGATAATCTTTAGGCGCTCGATAACGCCGACATAAATTTTTTATAGGCGCGACTCCCATTTCATCATGACCATGGTGTTTAGGCCATAAGTGAGGAGCTGTCAAACCCTTGCCAAGATCATGCACCAAGGCGGCAAAGCGTACCATTCCTTCTTGACTAAGTTGTGCCGCTCTTTTTAATACCAAGAGAGTATGAATACCGGTATCTACTTCGGGATGCCACTGCGGTGGGGCTGGCACTCCAAATAAGTTATCGATTTCGGGAAACAATATCTTTAAGGCTCCACAAGCGCGTAGCTCCTCGAAAAAACGTTGGGGTTGCTTTTCTGTTAAAACTTTTTGTAATTCTTGCCAAACTCGCTCTATGACTAAGGCATTGACTTCACCGGCTCTTACCATTTTCTGCATCAGTTGCAGGGTCTCCTCGGCCACTGTAAAACCCGATGGAGCATAACGCGCGGCAAAGCGGGCGATCCGCAAAATACGCACCGGATCTTCGGCAAAAGCAGGAGACACATGACGTAACAAACGTTTCTCAATATCTTGTCTACCGCCATAGGGATCGATAATGTTTCCCTGCTTATCTTGCGCCATGGCATTAATGGTTAAATCGCGGCGCAATAAATCATCTTCTAAGGTCACATCGGGGGCAGCATAGCAGCTAAAGCCCTTGTAGCCGGGCCCTGTCTTGCGCTCGGTGCGAGCCAAGGCATACTCATCTTGCGTCTTGGGATGTAAAAAAACGGGAAAATCTTTACCCACTTGGCGATAACCCTTATCCAGCATTTGCTGAGGAGTGGCCCCAACCACTACCCAATCTCGCTCCTTAACGGGTAAGCCTAATAATTGGTCGCGTACCGCACCACCTACTAAATAAATTTGCAAGCACGTTCCCCTTAAATTCACGGCCTATCCTATTCATAAGCCTTTGCACAAATGGTATTAAGTATTTAACTTAAATCATGAGCATAGTTTTTATTTACGTATTTAATGGTATATAGTAAAGCTACCTTTAAGTTTTTAAATTATATGTCTAAACGCAAAATTAACCAACAACAAGCAAAGCGCATTCAGGCTTTGCAAACCAGAAAAAGAAATCATGTTCAGTCATCCGCCACTAATCTAGATGATAAACTATTAGGTCCAGCTCAAGCGGGTTTATTGATTGCCCGTTATGGCAAGCAACTTGAAGTTGAAGCAGAAAATGGCGAATTATATCAATGCCATAGCCGTCAAAATTTATTTGACTTAGTGGTAGGCGATAAGGTGGTTTGGCAGGCGGGCCCGAATTATACGGGTGTTATCGTGGCTTGCACACCTCGGCAGACTCTATTAGCCCGGGCTAGCTATAGGCAAACTCTTAAGCCGATCGCCGCTAATGTGGAGCAAATCTTGCTGGTGATAGCGCCAGAACCCATTCCAACCACTTTATTATTGGATAGTTACCTGGTCGCCGCCGAGTATACGGGCATTCCCTTAACTATCGCCGTTAACAAAGCCGATTTGCTTGAACAACAACCCCCTGAGTTACTAAAGTTGCTAGCGGATTACCGAGCCTTAGGCTATAGGATTATATCCACTAGCACCTTAACCGATGCGGGTTTGGCCGAGCTTAAAACTATTTTAGCCAACAGAACCAGCGTATTGGTCGGTCAATCGGGCGTGGGTAAATCCTCGCTAATAGCAAAGTTATTGCCTAAAACGACCGTTGCCATTGGTAAATTGGCCGGTAATACCAAATTAGGCGCTCACACTACTAGTGCCGCTCGCCTATATCATTTGCCAAGCGGTGGTAGCATCATCGACTCACCAGGCATTCGCGAATTTGCTTTAGGTCCCTTGAACTTAGAGCAAATTGTCAGTGGTTTTATTGAATTTAGACCTTTTTTAGGCGAATGTCGTTTTTCTAATTGTAAACATTTACAAGAGCCGGGCTGTGCCTTGCAAATGGCCGTTAGTAACCGGCAAATTTCTAGCCAACGCTTACTCAACTATCAACGCTTAGTGGCGGAGCAACAAACCACTAAATATTAAAGTTTTTGCATAACCTACCGTAATGAGATACACAACCTAGCTTGCATTATAGTAAAGCACTAGATAGGCAGGCGAGCTTTTATCTAGGTTCGGTTATAAGTATTTTCAAGGGATTGTACAGCTGCTACTTTTTCTCCTTGAGTTTGAACTAAGCTTAAATTAAGCTGGGCTGTACCATCTGTTAACTATCTGCAGGGAGTGCTTAACAAGAGGAATTAATGACATGAATAAATCTAAAAAGAACTCAACTACACCACCACCAACGCATAACAAGCTCCAAGCTACAGACCAAACGCCTCCATGGCTATATCCTCCAAACTCAAGCTCATCCTCAACAGCTAATAGCAACAAAGGCCCCACCGTTACCCAAAAAGGAAACGTGGCAGCAAAACGTAATTTTCTCGAACAAAACTTGAGTTTAAATGCACCGATTAACAAGAATACACCAACCACAGCTAAGCAAATCAGTAATCAACCTAAAAATGTATTGCCAAACAACACCAACCGAGGCGCTTATCCGCTATTTCCTTCTAAGCCACCCGTTACTCCTAAGCCATTAGCTACTACTAATCACGGAGCTTCTGCTGCCTCCCCCACCCCATTTCAACCCTTAAGTAGAGATGAACTACATCAGCGCATTCAAGCCATGGTGATTTACAAAGATCCTACCGTAGCCGACAATCAAGCTTTGATTAAAGCCATGGAAAGTATTTTGCAACTTAAACCATCCTTGGTCGAAACTCATGTCGTGTTATTAAATGCTCTTTACTTAAAAACTACGCTAGGCGCTTATGCGACAGAACGCAGAATAACTAGCATGGACCCTATAGCATTACAAAGCGCGCTATTAAGCCCTCATTATGGTAAAGATTTCCCAAAGTATTCAATCGATTCGGATCCCATGATTAGACGCTTACACAATGCCCTCATTTACTTAGAATATCATTTAGACCAAGATAACCCTTCGCTATTAGCGGGTAACGATGCCCTACCTCTATGGCAAAAGTTTATATTAAATCACTGTCAATCGCTTTTAGAGCCTTATTTGCAGGAGAGAGCGCAGTGGTTACATAAAGAATTGACCACCAAGGCAAAACAGCGGCTGACTAAGCTAACTATTGAAGCCCTAAAAAACTACCATACTGAAAAAAATCGGCTAACTATCTTTAACTATCTCTCTGTGGTGCTAGCCAATGTGTGTAAGATAAATCAACAGCTAGAAAGTAATAAGAACAATAAACGATTGTCTTATATGACGCTGCCACCTTTTGAAGAGTACCAAGATTTAGGTGAGCAACCTTATACTCCAGATGATATTCTTAAAGAATTCCTACCTCAAAAAACCTTCCCTATCCAACAAGATTCAAGCTACCAATATTATGCTATAGATAATATTAAGGAATTTTTATCCCCAAATACCTTTCCTGACCTAGGTGAAATTGAGGCTAAACAACTAATCGAAGACGAATTAAGCGCGCTAGAAGCGGCACCAAAAGAATGGCAACAACTCCTTATTCCACTGAGAAATTGTAACCAAATTGATATCTACGAAGGAAGACTGGGAAGATATCTTAATAAAATCTTGCATTTTGTTGATGCGATGAAGAAAATTTTTGGTCCTAAAATCGCTAATGAAAAATTAGCGGGCAAAACGGCTATAGCCCGTCAACTTCAGCAAAAACTTGATCAATCTTTCACTAAGACTCAAGATTGGGCTCTTAGCCTAAGCCAAATCTTAGAACAGCTTCCCACTGATAGTTTAAGTGGGGATGCTTTATGGATTACGCAAGGCTATAGATTGGCCTGTGAAGACCTTTTACACCGAAGCAAAATAACCTCTCCGCTAGCCTTAGCCGAATGTATTCGACAAGCCGAAGCCAATCATAAGCTTGGCGAGTATCTCTTTAGCGGTTTTGATAATTGGTTACGCAAACTTTATACCATAACGCTAAGACATATAGTGGATAGACAAGGTTATCTGCTCGCTGCTCTTAAGGCAAGCATCAGTCAGGGCAGCAACAAACGGCTTGAAAATGTCTTGCAACAACTTGCAGGCGAGAACACGTCTATTAGTCAGGGCGAGCGGATACTAGCCGGTTGCTTACATTCTGGTTTGCTAAACAAAGTTTTTGCGGTTATTAAGCAGAAATTGGCAGCTAAAGAATTCGGTTCAAACGAAAACTTACTCTTTTTATTAAGTCATGTTAAACGATTTAATCAACCCAATTTAATGTGTTATCCTTTTTTAAGCGAGTTGAAAACCACGCTATCGCACGTACATTACCTTTGCAAACAAGAACAGGGTATGAAAACACTAGTCTTAAACTGTGAACGGATACAAAAGCAAGTTGATAGTTTATTAGCCAGCCAAACCCGCACACAACAATCTGAGCTTTTAAATACCATGACCCAAGCTAAAGAATTTTTTGCTAACTTATCCCCCCAGCAATTTTCTTTTAAGGCACAAAGCTTCTTGGCAGAAGTACAGCCCATATTAGTTTATTGGCTAAGCTCTTTACCAAACTTTATGAATAACTCGCTGTTTGTAACGAGTACACCTATCATGAGTAGCAATTTCTTGCAAGCCTTCACTCAACACTTTGGCAACAAGGTCCTAGAACAACCATCTATAGCTCAAGAATCCAAGGTTGTGGCAAGTTTTATTACCAACAAGCAATCATCTAGACTAGAGCCTAAATCCAGCGAAGATAATGACAATAAGAGTTGCAGCGATCTGGGTGTAGGAAATGGTGGAAACAATGAGAATGTCAATCTTTATTTGCAATTAACGGGTCAGCTGGAAACACCTAACCAGTACTATAGCATTAGTTAAAGCAGTAAGCCCAAACCTTAAGTTAAACAAGAAAATAGTTAACTTCTTTAAGCTAGCCCTTTGATAATCACAACAAGGGCTAGCCGATTTGGTTTAGGCTGCTGTCATTTCCTTAAAATTCTTTGCCATGGTTTGGGCTTCGTGCGGGCTGCTGAAAATACCGTACATTTGGCCCTTAGGATCAACTAACATAATAAAGGCGCTATGATCAATATCATAGTTTTTAGGATCGTCTTTATTAGTAATTTTTAGGTACATGGCTCCCATTTGTTTAGATAAGGCAGCAATTTGCTTTTCATCGCCGGTAACCCCTACAAAATTAGGGTTAAACGAGCGGACATAGTCATGCACCCGTTTTACCGTATCACGCTCGGGATCAACGCTGATAAACACCACTTGAGGCAAACCTTTTACCTCATCCTTTTCCAGTAATTGATACATTTTATTAAGTTCGGTCATGATGGTAGGGCAGATCATGGCGCAATTAGTAAAACCGAAGAATAATAATGACCAATGATCGGTTAAGTTGGCATTGGTAAAGGGCTTGTCTGTATCATCCTGTAGTTTAAAAGGAGCGATAACCCGCGGTTGGATAAATACGGTAGCATTTTCCATGTCCGTAGCATAGCCAGTTTGTATACTCAAAGCAGCAAGTACTGCTATAAAAGCGACGAATAGGCACTTTAATTTACTAAGATAATTATTAAATTTCATGGGATCCTCTCTGCTTAAACTTAACGAGCCCTATGATGGCACATTTATGCAATTCATTCATCCTTTGTTAGCATTAATTTTTTATAGCCTATTAAAACCGCCAATAATGATCGACTAATAAAAAAATAAAAATACCCATTAAATAAATGATAGAAAAACGAAAAGCCCGCATGGGAATGCGGCTATCGTTATCGTATAACAGGCGTACAGACCAATACAGAAAACGGCTGCCTAACAATAAAGCGCCGACCAGATAAATCCAACCGCTCATGCGGGTAATAAAGGGCATTACACTGGCGGCTAGCATTAGCAATGTATACAATACAATATGGATTTTAGTGAGCTTAACGCCATGCGTAACCGGTAACATAGGAATATTGGCATTGGCATACTCTTTTTCCCTATGAATGGCCAATGCCCAGAAATGAGGTGGTGTCCAGGCATAAATAATTAGCACCAGTAATAAGCTATTGGGATCAAACTGACCTGTCACGGCAACCCAACCTAATAAGGGAGGGGCCGCGCCTGCCAAACCGCCAATCACAATGTTTTGCGGCGTCGCCCGCTTTAAAAACATGGTGTAAATCACTGCATAGCCTAATAAAGTAATCAAGGTTAAAATGGCTGTTAAAAGATTAACCCATAAGGCTAAAATAGCTAAACCCATACAACCAATAATAAAGGCAAACCATAAGGCACGCTTAGTACTCACCTT
>Ga0182739_1002784_pt1 | contig 15997 bp, 15 predicted proteins | sample eDN5th30CBELigBY_FD_128873 | JGI IMG/M metagenome (GOLD analysis project Ga0182739, IMG submission 128873) | Enriched backyard soil microbial communities from Emeryville, California, USA - eDNA 5th pass 30_C BE-Lig BY (version 2) (version 2) | ecosystem: Environmental > Terrestrial > Soil >... | reverse complement strand
GCCCTGTTCAAGGGCCGCCGCCTCAACTCGATCATCGGCCACATCGCCATGTTGCCCAGCTGGCACGTGTACGAGGGCTGGGTGCTCGGCCACAACCGGATCCACCACAAGTACACCGTGCGCCAGGGCTTCGACTTCGTGTGGCACCCCTACACCCCCGAGCAGTTCCGGGCCATGAGCCGCTTCGGCCGGCTCCGCCACCGCATCGAGTGGTCCTGGGCCGGTTCGGGCCTCTACTACCTGCGCGAGGTGTGGTGGCAGCAGTACGTCCTCGGGGCGGAACGCACGCTGGTGGTCTGGGAGCAGCACGAGGACTTCGTCCCGGTCCACGCCGAGCCCCGGTGCCGCTGGGTCGATCGCGACGAGGAACAAATCCGGGCCCTGGTCGGGATGGCCGACCGCCTGGTCGAGGAACTGCGCCGTCGCACCGCCCGCGCCCGGGAACGCGAGGACTACCGCCCCGCGGCCCTGAGCCGATACTGATTGGCCGGTACTGATTGGCCGCTACTGATCACCCGATGCTGCCCGGCGGCGCCCAGGGGCCCGAACGCAAAGGCGGCGGCGGGATTCCCCCGCCGCCGCCGTCGTCCTGCCCCCGGGCTACTTCTTCGCGCCCGCCATCTGTGCCACCGGTGCCGGCAGCGCCTCGGGGTGCTTGGTCTGCAGGTCGAGCACCAGCTTCTCGCGCACGTAGTTGCGCAGGTCGGCCAGGTCCGCGGGGTTGCGGGCGCTGACGGTGATGGTCACCTTGAGCACGCCCGAAATCGCGTCGGTGACGTTGAGGACGCCCACGCGCCCGTCCCACAGGTCGGTCGCCTCCAGCAGCTGTGTCAAGCGGTGGCGGATGATGTCCACCGGGGCATTCCAGTTCAGGTCAAGCAGCACGTTGCCGTTCAGCTCCGCGCTGCCGCGGGACCAGTTCTCGAACGGGGTGGACGTGAAGTAGGTGGAGGGCAGGATCATGCGTCGTCCGTCCGGCATCGCGACCACGACGTAGGTGAGCGTGATCTCCTCGATCCGGCCCTGCTGGGTTTCCACCAGCACGGTGTCGTCCACCCGGATCGCGTCGGTGAAGGCGATCTGCAGGCCGGCGAACACGTTGGCCAGGGTGCTCTGCACGGCCAGACCGGCGACCACGGAGATCAAACCGGCGGAGGCGAGGATACCGGCGCCGAGTGCCCGCACCTGCGGGATCAGCAGCAGGATGCCTGCCGCGGCGAGCACCATCACGACGGCGTTGGCCACGTGCCGCAGCAGCGAAACCTGGGTGCGCACCTTGGCGATCCGGCGCTCGTTGGAGATGTCGTTGCGGTACTTCGCCAGCAGCCCCGCCTCCAGCAGGTGCAGCAGCACCGTCGCCAGCCAGGCGATGCTGCAGATGAGCCCGGCCAGGAGCAGGAAGTCCACGACCGTGCGCCATTCCGCGTCCGGCGCGGTGACCTCCAGCGCGCTCAGCGACCCCACGAAGGAGAGCACCAGCGTCGCGGGGACGCGGGCGTGCGAGGTGTCCTTGCGCAGGGTGGGGTGCTTGCGGAGCACGCCACCGAGGGCCGTGAACGCGATGGTCACGATGAGGACGGAGGCGACCACCGCGATGATGACCGCGAACCAGGGCCGGAACGGCTCGGGCAGCGCGTCGGTGCCGGCGGCCTGGGTCAGGTCTCCGACAACGTCGTTGACGGTGGGCGTCAGGGTGTCTTCTGGCATCAGGGGTTCCCCGGAAGGCGTCGGCGTGGGCGGCGCCGGGGTGGAGGCAAGGGCAAGCATTGCTCCAGCGTTCCATATGAATCTGGGTGAAACCTTAATCGAAACGTAACCCGAGAGAGCCTGAAGGACATGCTCCGGAAGGAGCGGCCGTTTCGGGGGCCGATCCTCCCGGAGCGGTGTTTCCGCTACTCAGGACGGGGTGCGGACAGATCAGCCACCTGATAGGACCACAGTTCGGCGCCCAGCCCGACCGGCTTGCGTGCCCCGCCGTGCCCCTCACCGCCGTGACCTTCCTCACCGCCCTCCCCGCCCGGTTGCGCGCCCTGCGCTCCACCCTGTTCCTGGCCATGGCCCTGGCCGAAGGCGCGGGACTTGGTCCAGGCCTCGAAAGACTCCTCGTCGGCCCAGCGCGTCAGGACCAGCCAGACGTTGCGGCCGTCGGTGGGCTGGAGCAGCTCGAAGCCCTCGAAGCCGGGGGCGTTGTCGACGGCGCCGGCGCGGCCGGCGAAACGGCGGGCGAGCTCGTCGCCGGAATCGGCGGGGACGGTGATGGCATTGATCTTGATGACACTCATGGACCCAGCCTGCCAAACCCCGCACCCTGCCGGAAGCGGATTGCGCAGATTGACCAGGCTGGCGGCGCCGGTTGACCGGCTCGGCCGCGCCGGATGTGCCACCATGGCTCCCATGAGTCTGCGCCCCTACAAGCAGGTCGATGTCTTCACCGCGACCCCGTACTACGGAAACGCGCTCGCCGTCGTCCTGGACGCGGACGGGATGACGGACGGGGAGATGCTGCGCTTCGCCAACTGGATGAACCTGGCGGAGACCACGTTTGTCCTGCCGCCCACGCGGTCCGGCGCGGACTACCGGGTGCGGATCTTCACCACCACCACGGAACTGCCGTTCGCCGGCCACCCCACGCTCGGCACGGCCCACGCCTGGCTGGAGGCCGGCGGCGTCCCGTCCCGGCCCGGCGTCGTGGTCCAGGAGTGCCCGGCGGGCCTGATCGAAGTCCGTGCGCACGCGGGGGATGACGGCGGCGGGCACCGGCTGGCACTGAAGGCCCCGCCCCTGGTGCGCACCGGCCCACTTGAGGACGACGTGCTGGAGTGGGCCCTGTCCGGACTCGGCCTGGCGCGCGCCGACGTGGTGGCCCACCAGTGGATCGCGAACGGCCCGCAGTGGGCCGGACTGCTGCTGCGCGACGCGGACACGGTCCTGGCCCTGGAGCCGGACTTCGCGGTCCTGGAAGGCCTGGAGGTGGGGGTGATCGGTCCGCACGCCTCCCACGGCGCGCACGCGGCCCGGTACCGGGGATCCGCCCGCACCGTCCGCCCCAAGGGGGCCCGCGCCGAACTCGAGCCCCTGCCGGCCCCGGACACCGCAGGCCTGCCCATCACCGCCGCCCCGTTCCAGTCCGCCGTCGCTTCCGCCCCGGCCGACTTCGAGGTGCGCGCATTCGTTCCCGGCGAGGGGTTCCCGGAGGACCCGGCCACCGGCAGCCTCAACGCCGGGTTCGCCGTCTGGCTCACCCGGGACGGCCTGGCCCCGGAGCACTACACCGTGCGCCAGGGCACCCGCCTGGGCCGCGCCGGACTCATCGAGGTGTCCATGGACGCCGAGGGCATCTGGATCGCGGGTGAGGCCGTGACCTGCATCGAGGGCATGGTGCGGGCCCGGTAGCGCCTGCCGGGCCCGCCCTCGCCGGTTCCGGTCCGGCTTTAGTAGGCTCGGGCGGTGAGCACAGCGGCGCGGGCGGCGGACCCTTGGGAAACGAACGCGGGCAGGGCCGCGTGGGGTGCCCTGTGGGCGGTGGCCATCGGCTTCTTCATGATCCTGGTGGACACCACGATCGTGTCCACGGCCATGCCCGCCATCATGCGCGGGCTGGAGACCGGCATCACGGGCGTGGCCTGGGTGAACAGCGCCTACCTGCTCGCCTTCGCGGTTCCGCTGCTGGTCACCGGCAGGCTCGGGGACCGGTACGGGCCCAAGAACGTGTATCTGGCCGGGCTGGCGGTGTTCACCGCCGCCTCCCTGTGGTGCGGGCTGTCCTCCAGCATCGGGCTGCTGATCGCCGCCCGCGTGGTCCAGGGCCTGGGCGCCGCCCTGATGACCCCGCAGACAATGACGGTGATCACCCGGATGTTCCCGGCCGAGCGGCGCGGCCCGGCGATAGGACTGTGGGGCGCCGTGGCCGGCATCGCCACTCTGGTGGGGCCGGTCCTTGGCGGCGTCCTGGTGGACACCCTCGGATGGGAGTGGATTTTCTTCGTCAACGTCCCGGTGGGACTCCTGGCGTTCTGGCGGGCGATGGCGAAGGTGCCGCAACTGGAACGGCACGCGCACCGCATCGACTGGCTGGGCGTGGTGCTGTCTTCGGTGGCGATGTTCCTGATCGTCTTCGGCATCCAGGAAGGCAACACCTACGACTGGGGCGTGATAGCCGGCGGGGTGGGCGTGTGGCACCTGCTGGCGGCCGGCCTCGCCGTGATGGTGCTGTTCGTCCTCCGGCAGCATTACACCCGGGGCGACGCGCTGATCCCGCTGCGCCTGTTCCACGACCGCAATTTCTCCCTGGCCAACGTCGCCATCACGGGGATGGGGCTGACGGTGGTTTCGATGAGCTTCCCCATCGTGCTCTACCTCCAGTCCGTGCGCGGCCTGACGCCGACGGTGTCGGCCCTGATGCTTGCGCCGATGGCCGTGGTTTCCGCGGCGCTGGCCCCCTTGGCGGGCAGGGCGGTGAACCGGGTTGATCCCAAGGTGATGGCGGTGCCGGGCTTTATGCTGCTGGGCGGCTCGATCATCGCCTATGGCCTGCTGATCGGGCCCGGCACCCCGTACTGGCTGCTGTTGCTGCCGCCGGTCATCATGGGCCTGGGCGGGGCGTTCATCTGGCCGTCGGTGTCCTTCTCGGCCACGCGCAACCTCGGTCCGGCCGACGCCGGCGCCGGATCGGGGGTGTACAACACCATGCGGCAGGTCGGATCGGTGCTGGGCTCGGCCCTCATCGCCGCGCTCATGGAGTCGCGGATCGCGGCCGAATCCACGGCCGCCGTCGTGCAGCATGCGCAGGACGCCGGCGTTTCCCCGGAGGCCCTGGCGGCACGGGGTGCGGATTCCGCGCTGGGCCATGCCGTCCCGGACTTCCTGCAGGGCGCCTTCAGCAGCGCCCTGGGCCAGTCGCTGCTGCTGCCGGGCCTGGCCGCGGTGGCGGCCGGCCTGGTCTGCCTCTTCTTCCGCAAGCCGTCCGCCTAGTGCGGCCCTGCCGCCCCGGCACGCCGCCACGCGGCCGGAACGGAACCCTCACACCGGCGTGACCGGCATGCAACACGGCGGTGACACTGCGGGGGCACGCTGGAGCCATGAAGCGGCTCACCGGAAACTCCCCACACCGCCCCCACCACGGCCATCCCCTCGCGTGCCCGGACTGCGGGCAGTTGCCCGAACCGGCGCAGATGCGCCGCACGCTGGCGCTGGTCGCGGCGATCCTGCCCGTGGAACTCGCGGTCCACGCGCTGATCGTCGGCCTGCACCTGTCCCTGCTCCTGAAAGTCCTGCTCCTGACCGTCACCGCCACGGTGCTGGCCATCTGGGTGGCCGAACCGTCGGCGGCGCGCCTGCTGCGCCGGTTCCTCCACGCCCCGGAACTGAAGCGGCGCCAGGAGCTCGACGAGGCGCAGGCCCTGTGGCGGGTGCGCTTCACCCTGCCGGACCGGGCCGGGGCGCTGGAGCGCGTCACCCACGGGCTTGCCGTCGTCGGCGCCAACATCCTGGTCATCCACGTGCATCCGCTCGGCGGCGAATCGGCCCACGTCCTCGACGAACTGGTCCTGTCCGCCCCGGCCGGACTGAAGGAGGAGGACCTGCTGGCGGCCCTGCACGGAGCCGGGGCGCGGGACGGAGCCGCCTGGCCCACCTCCCCGATGGCCCTCGGGGACGCGCAGACCCGCAGCCTGGGCCTGGCCGCCCGCGTTGCGGCTGAGCCGCAGTCCCTGCCGGAGGCGCTGGCCGAACTGCTCGACGCCGAGATCCACTCGGCCGGAATCTCCGTGTCCCGCAACGGGCCGGCGGGAATGCCGGGCCCCCCTCCCGGCCCGGAGGTCCTCAAGGCCGCCCGCGCGGCCGGGACGCTGCTGCGCCTGCCCACCGCCAGCGGGGAACCCCTGGTGGCCCACCGGCCCGGCGAGCCGTTCACGCCCGCCGAATCCGCCCGCGCCCACCGCCTTGCCGAACTGGCGGAGGCGGTCCAGGTGGCCCGTACCCGTTGGGCCGCCGAGGCGTCCCGGCCGCAGGAGCCTGCCGGTTACGCGCCGGGTCCCGGCGCGGACTCGGACAGCGGGGTCCACAGCGCCACGGTGTAGTGCACCCCGTAGGGGTCGTCCGCGTAGAGGATCTCGGCCCTCGCCCCTTGGCCGGTCCCTCCGGCCGCGCCGGCGAGGGCCTGCCAGGCGGGCCGGCCCGCGGCGAGGAGGTCGCGCGCCAGCGCCGGATCCACCGCCAGCAGGGCCTCGGCGTCGGCCTCGCTCAGGGCCGTGAGGATCCCGGCGTCGAACTCCGCGGCCCGCGCGTCCAGGTATCCCGGAGCCTTGGGGCCGCGGCGGGCGCTGCCGTCCCCCATCGCCAGCACGGCGACGCGGCGCCCCGCACGCACCGCCTCCCGCCCGGCCGCGGCGCATTCGGCCGCCGGCGCGTCCGCCGCCAGCCCCACCAGCCGCCGTTCGCCCCGCCATCCGGCCAGGTCCAGCAGCCGGGAGCCCATCCCCAGGCTGAGCGGCAGGACCCCGGCGTCTTCCGCCCTGCCCTCCTTGGCCGCAGCTCCGTCACCGACCGGCGCTGCCGGCCCGTAGCGGTGGACCGGCAGTACGCCACGGGGGTCGTAGTCCCGGCTGGCTTCCGCGGCACCGACCACCACGATCGTGTCCGGCCGGCACGCCACCAGGTGCTCCACCGCACGGGTGCAGCCGGACAGGAGGGAGCGCACGGCCTCGGGCAGGGTGGCGGGCGGACCGACCAGCTCGGTGAAAAGCAGCGGCGGGTGCGGGGCCAGGGCGGCGGCGAGAAGCATGGCGGGGTTTCCTGACTGGAGTGCGGATGTGGGGACCGGAGCCTAGGCGAGTCCCCGCAGGGCCAGCGCGGGGGCCTTGGTGCCGCGGATGGCGGAGACCATGTCGAGCGTCTGGCGCGTCTGGGCGGCCTCGTGCACCCGGAAGATGCGGGCGCCCTGCCACGCCGCGACGGCGGTGGCCGCGAGCGTTCCCGTCAGCCGCTCCTCCAGGGGGACGTTGAGGGCCTCGCCGACGAAGTCCTTGTTGGACAGGGAAACCAGGACGGGCAGTCCGGTCGCGACCAGCCGGTCCAGGTTCCGGGTGATTTCCAGCGAGTGGTGGGTGTTCTTGGCGAAGTCGTGGGCCGGGTCGATGATGATGCTGGCCGGGTCGACGCCGGCCTCCAGCGCACGGTTGGCCAGTTTCATGACGCCGTCCAGGACATCGGCGGTGAGGTCCGTATAGCCGGTCCGGTGCGGGCGCGTGCGCGGGGCCAGTCCGCCGGCATGCGTGCAGACGATGGCCGCGCCGCATTCGGCCGCGGCCTCGACCAGGCGCGGGTCCCACCCTCCCCAGGGGTCGTTGAGGAGGTCGGCGCCGGACTCGCAGACCGCCCGGCCGACCTCGTGCCGCCAGGTGTCCACGCTGATGGCCAGCCGCGGATGCGCCTGCCGGACGGCGGCCACGAACTCCACGGTCCGGCGCAGTTCCTCCGCCACCCCGACCTCTTCGCCCGGGGCCGCCTTGACCCCGCCGATGTCCACGATGTCCGCTCCCTCCTCCACCACCTGGTGGACGCGCTCCAGGGCGGCCCCGAAGGCGTAGGTGGCGCCGCGGTCGTAGAACGAGTCCGGCGTCCGGTTGACGATCGCCATGGTCAGCAGGTCGTCGTTGCCGAAGGTGGCGCCACGGAGCTTGAGCTCCGCCGGGCGCGGGGCGGACGCGCGGGCGGGTGAGGCCGGGCCGTCAGCGCTCATCGGTGGAGCTCCTTGCATCGGTAGGCGGCGAGGCTGGTGGCCTCCGGGCGGACGGCGGACGGGACGTCGCGGCGGATCGGGCGGATTGCTCCGTCGGGGCCGCGGCCGAACTGGACCAGTTGGGGCGGGAGCGGAGGGGGCGGGGCGTCCCGGCCCGGCCGGCTCCGCCTCCGGTCGGCCACGGCCAGCAGCTCGGTGGCCATGAGGGACAGGTCGTGGATGCTCTGGTGGCTGTGGGCGCGGACCCCCAGGTCCACCTGCGCCAGCCCGGCCAGCCCGTGGCGGGCATGGGCCTCAAGGACGGTGGCCAGCTCCACGCCGTACCCTGTGGGGACCTCCATGGACTCGAACAATGACCTGCGCACCGCCCATTCCCCGGCCAGCGGCTGCACCAGGCCTCCCAGCTCGGGCCACCAGAGGTTCAGCAGCGGCCGCGCCAACAGTTCCGTGACGCGGCCCCCCTCCAGGCCGGCGGCCTGCCCCTGGTACGTCGAGACCCTGTCGTAGAACCCCTTGGCCAGTTGGGCCCCCGGAGGGTGGAGCATCGGGCCGAGCAGGCCGGTCACGAAGTGTACGTCCCACTCGGTGAGGTCGGCGTCGATGAAGACCAGGATGTCTCCCGTGGTGACGAAAAGCGACTTCCACAGGGCTTCGCCCTTGCCGGGAAGCGCCCCGAGTTCGGGCAGGATGCCGCGCGCCGCGTGGACGGCGGCGCCCGCTTCCCGGGCGCGGGCCGCGGTGCCGTCGGTCGAATCCGAATCGATGACCACCAGCTCATCGAGCAGGCCCGTCCGGTCCAGCAGTTCTTCGCGCAGCGCCGACACCACCCCGGCAATGGTCTGCTCCTCGTTCCGGGCGGGGATGACGACGCTGACCGTCGCTCCGGCGGCGCGCTTGGCCTCCAGCAGCTCCGCCGCCGGCCAGTCGCCGCTGCGCGACGTATGAAGGAACGCCGTGTGGGGCAACGGCCGCTCGGCCCGTGTTACCTGCTGCACCAAGAATTCCTCCCCGCCCTTGGCGGCACGCCTCCCGGCCGCCGTGGCCGGGAGGCACCGGCTACTTTTCCTCGGCGTCTCCGGACGCGACGGCTTCAGCTTCGGCGGCGGCGGAGTCGTACCCGTCGGCGGGGGCGTCCTCCGACCTGTCCCTGAAGTAGCGCAGGAAGAGCATGTTCCCGGCCGCGAAGGTGTGCCCCAGCCGCATGGGCCAGCCGGCGTGGGGTCCGGGCGCGGTGATCCGCCCGGCCGTCCCCGCCTCCAGGAAGGGGGACAGCGTCAGGCACAGTTCATCCACCCGGTCCGCTGCCAGCAGCGAGCTGAACAGGTGCGGACCGCCCTCGCTCAGCACCCGCCGCAGACCCCGCCGCTCCAGCTCGGCCAGCATGGCCGTGACGTCGAGGCCCCCGTCCGTGCCCCCGCAGCGGATGACCTCGGCGACGCCGGCGAGCGCGGTGGCACGCCCGGCCGGAGCATCGGCGGTGGTGAACACCAGCGGCCGATGCGGCGGGTTGGCAAAGATCCGCAGGCCCGGGTCCAGGTCCAGGTTCCCGCTCACCACCGCCATCACCGGCTGCGGCTGCAGCCCGTGCTCCTGCCGCCACCGGACGGATTCGGCGGACAGGCGCAGCGCGCGGTAGTCCTCCGCCCGCACCGTTCCGGCACCGACCAGCACCACGTCGCTGAGCCTGCGCAGTGCGGAAAAGACGATCATGTCGTCCTCGTTGTTGAGCCCGTCGGAGAGCCCGTCCCGGGTGACCGCGCCGTCCAGGCTGGCCACGAAATTCACCCGGAGGTGGAAGCCTCCACCGTCGCCGGTCCCGTACCTGGCCAGGACCTCGTTGATGTCCAGCATTGTGCCGCCTTCCGCCGCGCCGCCGAGTGCATCATCGCAGGTGCCCGGCGTCCGGCGAAAGGGCCGCGGACTAGGGCACCGTGCTAGATTCACCGGCATGAGCCCTGCCCCCGCCGTGCCCGCCGCCGCCCTGCGCCTGCTGCTGGAGCAGGGCTTCGACTCCACCAGCGTGGATCAGTTGGCCGTGGCCGCGGGCATGAGCCGCAGCACCTTTTTCCGCCGCTTCGGTTCGAAGGAGGACATGGTCTTCGCCGACCAGGAGGCGGTGCTGGCCCGGGTCGGCGAGGTGCTCGCCGGCGGCGGCGACCCCGGCACCGCCGTCGCGGCGGCCGCGCTGGCGGTGTTCGACCACCTCACGGCCCAGCGCGAGGCCGCGCTGCTGCGCCACCGGCTGCTGCAGAAGGTTCCGGCGCTGCGTGACCGCGAACTGGTCAGCACCCACCGCTATGAGCACGCCTTCCGCACCTTCCTGGGCGGCGCGCTGGGCGGTGTGGAGCACGACGCCGGGCGCCGGGCGGCGTCGACGGCGTTCGCCGCCGCCGTGGTGGCGGTGCACAACGACCACCTGCGGCGCTGGCTGCGCACCCCCGTGGAGGCCATCCGCCCCGAGCTCGAGGCTCGGCTGGGCGAGCTGTGCGCATTGTTCGGGCCATGGCTGGCGGGCCTGGTGCCGGGGCAGGAGCGCGGGCAGGCCGGGGCTCCGGCGGCCGGACAGCCTGCGCCGGCACGGCCCGCCGTCGTCGTCACCGTGCTGGATCCGGGCGCGGGAACCGAATCCATCCTCCAGGCCGTCCGCGACGCCCTCGGGTAGCCGCGGGCCGCGGGGAATGAAACCCAATCCCTTGACGGTGACACTGAGTATCACAGAGGCTGGTGGCGTCCACCCTTCCCCGACAAAGGATGCCCCATGGCCACGCAGGACCTTCCGACCACCCAAGACGCGGCGCCCGCCCAAAACACAGTGCCCGCCCAAGGCACGGCACACGGCCATGGCACCCCGGCCGCCGGCTTCCCCGCCGGCGTCACCGAACCGGAGTACCAACTCTGGGGCGAGGTGGATACCGACCCCGCCGGTGTGTTCCGCGACGTTTCCGAGGCGGACCGCACCTACTGGGACCGGGCCCGGCGCTTCTGCCTGGAGGAGGTGCGCCCCGCCATCGACGCGCACTGGAACGCCGCCACCTACCCGCTGGGCCTGGTCCGCCGGCTCGGCGAACTGGACCTGCTGCGCGACGGACTGGAGGTGGAGGGCTACGCCCCGATGAGCGCGCTGGCGGCCGGACTGGTGAACATGGAGCTCTCCCGGGGCGACGGATCGGTGGGCACGGTCGCCGCCGTGCAGGCGGGCCTGGCGCTGCGTTCGATCGTTGCCTGCGGCTCCCCCGAGCAGATCGCCCGGTGGGCCCCGCGGCTGGCGGCGGCGGAGGCCCTGGGCGCCTTCGCCCTCACCGAGCCCACGCACGGCTCGGACTCCGTCTCGCTGCAGACGCGCGCCGTCCGCGTCCCGGGCGGATACCGGATCAGCGGGGAGAAGAAGTGGATCGGCAACGGTTCGCTGGGAGCCGTGGGCATCCCCGCGCTGACCGTCGTCTGGGCGCGCGACGACGCCGGCGCGGTGCGCGGCTTCCTGGTTCCCCAGGACTCCCCCGGCTACGCCGGCACCACCATCGAGGGCAAGCTGAGCCTGCGCGCGGTCTGGCAGGCGCACCTGCGGCTGGAGGACGTGTTCGTCCCGGACGCCATGGCGCTGCCCGGGGCCGGCAGCTTCAAGGACGCCGCCAGGGTCCTTGTCGCCACCCGGCTGGGGGTGGCCTGGTCCGCCGTCGGACATGCCACCGCCTGCTATGAGACGGCCGTGCAATACGCCGCCCAGCGCGTGCAGTTCGGCCGTCCGCTGGCGGCCTCGCAGATCGTCCAGGAGCGGCTGGCCCGGATGCGCTCCGAACTGGCCACGATGCAGCTGATGGCCGTGCAGATGACGCGGCTGGAAGCGGCCGGGGAGCTGGCGCCCGCCCAGGCCTCGCTGGCCAAGTACACCTGCACCCGCACCGCACGGCGGATCGCCTCCACCGCCCGCGACCTGCTCGGCGGCAACGGCATCCTGCTGGAGAACCGCGTGGCCCGGCATTTCGCGGACATCGAGGCCATCCACACCTATGAAGGCACCGAAACCGTCCAGGCGCTGATCATCGGGCGGGACATCACCGGCATCTCCGCCTTCACGAATTAGCCAAGCGCGGGAGACCCTGCTGCCCTGCGCGCTAGTTTTCCTCCAGGAACGGCACAAGGTGCTCAAGCACCGGACCGGCCGGCGAGAGCGTCCCGGCGTGCGTGCGCCCGGGCAGTTCCACGAACCGCGCGTTGGGCATCAGCTCCGCGGCATGCCGGGACTCCCGAAGCCTCTGGCCGTCCCGGGTTCCGGCAAGCAGCAGGGCCGGCAGGCGCAGTTGCGGCAGCACGAACTCGCTCAGGCCCGGTTCCACCTCGGTCCGCGCGAAGTAGGCGGCCAGGGCCAGCGGGTCGTTGGCCAGGAACGCGGCCCGCGTGCCCGGATCCACCGTCCACCCCGCCGCTTCCAGGCCCGCGATGAAGCCGGGCATCCCGCCGTCGTGCAGCGCCTGCGCGTAGCCGTCGAAGAACAGCTTGGAGATCTCGCCGCCCTGCGCGCGGTAGGTGCCGCCGAGCGTGGCGAGCGTGCGGACCCGCTCGGGCACCGTGGCCGCGAGCGTGAAGCCCACGCGCGAGCCGAACGAATACCCGACCACGTGCGCCGCCCCGATCCCGAGCGCGTCCATCACGGCGATCACGTCGGCGGCGACCAGCGGCATCCGGTACGCATCGGAGGTGTGCGGCTTGCCGCTGCGGCCGTGGCCGCGCAGGTCGATCCGCACCGCGCGGAAAGCGGCCAGCGCGGGCGTGTAGCCGAGCCCGCGCCAGATGGCGCGCGAGAGCGCGGAACCGTGCAGGAGCACGACGGCGGATCCGTCGCCGCCGGCATCGTCGTAGGCGATGGGGGTCCCGTCCAGCGGGTTCGTCACAGAAGGCACCCCTCCAGCTTAGGGGCCCCCGCATGCGCCCCCGGTCCTGCACTCACATGCTGTTCTGACGGGTTTTTCAGGTTGCGCCCAGCTTCGGTCCTTAGAGTCTTTACTACCTCTTGAAGGTGCGAGTGATGAGAGCACCGGCCGGAACCAACGACCATTCCCCCCAACGGGTCGTCCGGCCGGTGCTCACTCCTTTAACCCGCGGGCACGGGCGGCCCGGGAAGGGTCCGCGGGTCCCTCGACAGTCCGCCGGGGCCGGACCAGACTGGTGTCACCACGACCGCCACGCGATCCAGGAGGACCCCATGAGCGAAGCCCCCAACGAGACCAGCCCGGAAGACGCCGAGGTTTTGTCGCACGCGAAGGACCTGCCCGAGGACTGGGCGAGCGCCGAGCGCGACCACGACAAGGAGCGCGAAGACGGCGCCCGGCAGATGAGCGACGAGGAAAAGGTCGAGGAGTGGGAGGACGAGTCCTTCCCGGCCTCCGACCCGCCCTCGAACTACTGACATTCTCCGCCCTGCCCACTCCCACCCTTCTCAAACGATGCTTTCAGCCTGCTCACAGGAGACATCCCTAGGCTGAAAGCACCTTCTCAAGGTGCGAGTGATCAGAAGCACGGGCCGTAGCGGAGCAGTCGCCTCCTTCCGCTACGGCCGGTGCTTCATTTAACGCCCCCGGGCGCCGCCGGAGAATACTTCGGCTAACGGTTACGGCGGGCGTTCCGCGTGGCATTCTTGGACCATGCCACGGTCCGCAGAGCCCGCCCCCACCGTCCCGGACGATCCCGCCGGCCCCACCGGCTCCAGCGGGACTCCCGAAGGCCCGGCCACGCGCCCGCCGGAGGGCCCGCAGCCCCCCATCGAGTCGGTCGACCGGGCCCTGCAACTGGCGCGGGTCCTGCGCCATGAGGGTGCCCTGACGGTGACGGACGCCGCCGAACTGCTGGGAGTCGCCCCCTCCACCGCCCACCGGATCCTGACGGCCCTGACCTTCCGCGGCTTCGCGGTCCAGGACAGGGAACGGCGCTACCTGGCCGGACCCGAGCTCGGCGCCGGGTCCCCCACCGCGATCGCCCACTCGTCGCTGCGCGCGCTGGCCCGCCCCGCCCTGGAACACCTCCACGACGTCCTGGGCGAAACCGTGGCCCTGGTGGTGCTGCAGAAGCAGTCGATCAGGTTCCTGGACTCCATCGAGGACACCGCCCAGACCCTGCGCGTGTCCCTGCCCCTGGACGGCACCTTTCCGGCCCACAAGGCCGCCGCCGGCAAGGCGCTGTTGTCCCTGCTGCGCAACGAGGCCATCGATGCCCTCTACGCGGAGGCCGGCGCCGAGGGACCCCACCCGGCCACCCTCAAGCGGCAACTGGCGGCGGTGCGCAGGACCGGCTACGGGACCAGCTTCGACGAGATCGGACCCGGCGTCGCCGCGCTCGGGGTGGCCATCCCGTTGGGTGCCCGCCCGTTCTCGGCCTTTGCCGTGGCGATTCCCGCCGCGCGCTACGACCGCGACCGGCTGCCGCAAATCGTCGGAGCGCTCCACGAGGCCGCCGCCGACGCGGCCAAACGCCTCACCAGCCACACCTAATGGGGGTGGCGTCCCGCGCCCGAGAGGCGGTAGGAAGCGTCCAGCAGTTCCCCGAGCTGGTCCTCGTCGATGCGCTCGAGCCGCACCAGCACCACCAGCGGGGTGTCCTCGTAGGCGGCGGTCCAGAAGTAGGTGTCGGGGTCCAGGGCCTCCAATGCCGCCCGATCCGCGGACTTGACGGAAAGCACGCCGTCTTCCCAGATGCGGGCCATCATCGAGGCGGCGAACCAGGCGGGACGGCCGTGGCTTTCCCGCTCGGCCACCCCGGGCAGGGCAAGGCAGATCCTCCGGACATCGTCCTCGGTGGGCATGTGCCCAGCGTGCCAGCAGCGCCTGCAGGGCGCAAGGCGTTCCGGACGGGCCGCGAGGGCACGGAAACCCCTCCGGCGACCGATCCGGTGGCAATCCGCGCAGAATCCAACCAATTCCGGATCATGGGCATCGATTTACAACGAATTAACGCCATTATGGGGGCTCGGACTTTCCAAATCCGCACTTTCAGGCAACCATAGTGGGTGTGCGGCGCGCCACATGTGGGACGCCGCGCCCGCACCACCCACCAGTTGTACAGCAGATTGGAGCCCCGCCGTGACCACCCCCCCATACCGCGTCGTGAACCCCGCCACCGGGCAGACCGTCGAGGAGTTCGCCTCGGCCACCGACGCCGAGGTTGAGGAGGCCCTCGCGGCCGCGGATTCCGCCTACAAGGCCTGGCGCGAGGCCCCGATCGAGGAACGCGCCAAGGTGGTGCACCGTGTGGGCCAGCTCTTCACCGAACGCGCGGACGAGCTTGCGGCGATCATCACCGAGGAGATGGGCAAGCCCCTCTCCCAGTCAAAGGGCGAGGCGGAGTTCTGCACCGACATCTTCGAATACTTCGCCACCGAGGGCCCTTCCCTGGCCGCGGACCAGGAGATCAAGCCCATCGGCGGCGGACGGGCCGTGATTGAAAAGCGCCCGGTCGGCGCCCTGTTGGGCATCATGCCGTGGAACTACCCCTACTACCAGGTGGCCCGCTTCGCCGCGCCGAACCTGGTCCTGGGCAACACCATCATCCTCAAGCACGCCGAGTCCTGCCCGCGCTCGGCGCTGGCGATCCAGAAGATCATGGACGACGCCGGGGTTCCGAAGGGCGTCTACGTGAACCTCTTCGCCACCCACTCCCAGATCGCGGACATCATCGCCGATCCCCGTATCCAGGGCGTCTCCCTCACCGGTTCCGAGCGGGCCGGCGCGGCAATCGGCGAACTGGCCGGGAAGAACCTGAAGAAGGCCGTGCTCGAGCTCGGCGGCTCGGACCCCTACGTGGTCCTGGACAGCGACGACGTCAAGGCCTCCGCCGCCGCCGCGTGGGAGACCCGCCTGGAAAACACCGGCCAGGCCTGCAACTCCAACAAGCGCCTGATCGTCATGGAGGACATCTACGACGAGTTCGTCGCCGAACTCACCGCCCAGGCGAAGGACCTCAAGCCCGGCAACCCGGCCGAGGACGCCCCGGGCACCTTCGCCCCGCTGTCCTCCCGCGCCGCGGCCGAGGGACTGGCCGAACAGCTGCGCGACGCGGTGAACAAGGGCGCGACCCTGCACGCCGGCGGCCAGCTCTCCGAAGGACCCGACGCCTACCTCGCCCCGGCCGTGCTCACCGGCGTCACCGAGGGCATGCGCGCCTTCCAGGAGGAACTCTTCGGCCCCGTCGCGGTGGTCTACAAGGTCTCCAGCGACGAGGAGGCCCTGGAACTGGCCAACAACACCCCGTACGGGCTCGGCGGCGCGGTGT
>Ga0182739_1002783_pt1 | contig 15998 bp, 13 predicted proteins | sample eDN5th30CBELigBY_FD_128873 | JGI IMG/M metagenome (GOLD analysis project Ga0182739, IMG submission 128873) | Enriched backyard soil microbial communities from Emeryville, California, USA - eDNA 5th pass 30_C BE-Lig BY (version 2) (version 2) | ecosystem: Environmental > Terrestrial > Soil >... | reverse complement strand
CGATGGCCTCGGCGCTGTGGTCGTCGCCGGCGGCCCGCATCCTGGAATTCCCGGCGCGCTACCTGGTGCAGTTCATGGCCAACCACCAGATGCTGCGGATCAGCGGCCGGCCGCAGTGGCGCGTGGTGCGGGCGGCTCGCGCCGCTACATCGATGCGATGCGCCAGCGCTGGACGGTGCGCGAGCGGCTCGGTTGTCCCGTGCGCAGCGTCAGGCGCCACGCGGCCGGCGTGCAGGTGGTCACGCGCGACGGCCAGGAACCCCATGACGAAGTGATCTTCGCCTGCCACAGCGACCAGGCGCTGGCGCTGCTGGCGGACCCGACGCCGCACGAGCGCGAGGTGCTGGGCGCCATCGCCTACCAGGACAACGACGTGGTGCTGCATACCGACGCGCGCCTGCTGCCGCGCCAACGCAAGGCCTGGGCCGCCTGGAATGCCTATGTGCCGGCCGACCCGGCCGCGCCATGCTCGGTCAGCTATTGCATGAACCTGCTGCAGGGCATCGAGTCGCCGCGGCCGTTCGTCGTGACGCTGAACCGCAGCGACACCATCGACCCGGCGCACGTGCTGGCGCGCATGCATTATCACCATCCCGTCTACACCCATGCGTCGGTGGCCGCGCAGGCGCGCCGCGCGGACATCTCGGGCCGGGGGCGCACCTGGTACGCCGGCGCCTACTGGGGCTGGGGGTTTCACGAGGATGGCGTGGCCAGCGCGCTGGACGTCGTGCGCGCCATCCAGTCCAGGCCGCAGGCGTGGGCCCGGGAGGCGGCATGACGCTGCAAAGCGCCGTCTACGAGGGCAGGGTGACGCACCGGCGCCACCACCCGCATGCGCATGGCTTCGGCTACCGCATGGCCCAGCTCTACCTGGACCTGGACGAGATCGACCAGGTGTTCCAGGGGCGTTGGCTGTGGTCGGTCGAGCGGCCCAACCTGGCGCAATGGCGCCGCGCCGATTACCTGGACGCGGACGGCGGGCTGCCGCTGGCGCAGGCCGTGCGCGAACGCCTGCGGGCGAGCCTGGGGGACGTGCCGGCCGGGCCGATCCGGTTGCTGGCGCATCCGCGCTACGCGGGCTATGTCTTCAACCCGGTCAGCTTTTACTACTGCTTTGAGGCCGACGGCCGCACGCTGGCCGCGATCGTGGCGGAAATCACCAACACCCCGTGGAAGCAGCGCCATTGCGTGGTGCTGCCGGCCGCCGCCGCCGAGCGCGAGGGCGCGGCGCTGGCCTGGCGCTTCGACAAGCGCTTCCACGTCTCGCCCTTCATGCCCATGGACTGCGCCTACGACTGGCGCTTCACCGCACCGGCGGACGACCTGCGCGTGCACATGCGCGTCAGCCGCCAGGGCGTGGCGCAGTTCGACGCGCGCCTGGATCTGCAACGCCGGGCGCTCGATGGCGCGGCGCTGGCCCGGCTGCTGTGGCGCTATCCGCTGATGACGCTGCAGGTCATGGGCGCCATCCACTGGCAGGCGCTGCGCTTGTGGCTCAAGCGCAACCCCGTCTACGACCATCCCCGCACGCCCAACGGAGAACCGAAATGAAGCCCATGACGCCCTCTGAACACGCTTCGATCGCGGCCAGCCGCCGCGCCGGCCCGCTCGACCGCCTGTTGCGCCAGCGCCTGTTCGCCAGCCTGGCGGCGCTGGACCATGGCCAGCTGCTGATCGAGGACAGCCTGGGCAGCGTCACGCTGGGCCGGGGCGATCCCTGCGTGCGCCTGACCGTGAGCGACCTGGGGTTCTACCGGCTGGTGGCGGCGCAAGGCAGCGTCGGCGCGGGCGAAGCCTATGGCGACGGCCTGTGGCGCTGCGATGACCTGGTCGGCCTGGTGCGCCTGCTGGTGCGCAACCGCGACACGCTGGACGCCATGGAATCCGGCCTGGCGCGGCTGGCCGGCTGGGCGCTCCGGCGCTGGCATGCCGGCAATGCCAACACCCGCGCGGGCAGCCGGCGCAACATCGCCGCGCACTACGACCTGGGCAATACCTTCTTCGGGCTGTTCCTGTCGGACGACCTGATGTATTCGTCGGCAATGTGGGCCGACGGCGACGACACGCTGGAAGCGGCCTCCCATCGCAAGCTGGAGACGATCTGCCGCAAGCTGGAACTGCAGCCCACGGACCGCGTCGTGGAGATCGGCAGCGGGTGGGGCGGGTTCGCGATCCATGCGGCGCGCCACTACGGCTGCCATGTCACGACCGCCACGCTGTCGCGCGAGCAACACGACCTGGCGGTCGAGCGCGTGCGCGCCGCCGGCTTGCAGGACCGTGTCGACGTCGTGCTGCGGGACTACCGCGACCTGCAGGGGCAATACGACAAACTGGTGTCGGTGGAGATGATCGAGGCGGTCGGCGCGAACTTCCTGGAGACCTATTTCCGCCAGGTCGCCAACCTGCTCGACCCGTGCGGCCGCGCGCTGATCCAGGCCATCACCATCGAAGACCACCGCTACCAGCAGGCGCTGGCGTCGGTCGACTTCATCAAGCGCCACATCTTTCCGGGCAGCTTCATCCCGTCGATCGACGCCATGCTGCGCGCCAAGACGCGCGCCTGCGACCTGGCCCTGGTGCACCTGGAAGACTTCGGCCTGTCGTATGCGCGCACCCTGCAGATCTGGCGCGAGCGCTTCCTGGCGCGGCTGCCGCAGGTGCGGGCGCAAGGCTTTGACGCGCGCTTCTGCCGGCTGTGGGAGTTCTACCTGGCGTATTGCGAAGGCGGCTTTCGCGAGCGCTCGATCGGCGTTGCGCACCTGCTGCTGACGCATCCGCAGGCGCGCGTCACGGGCGCGCGCTGGGTGAGGGAGGACGCATGATGCGGTTCTGGGCCAACCTGATCGGCTACCAGATCGTGTGGTTCAGCGCCGTGATCGGCGCGGGCCGCGGCCTGGCCTGGCCGGGCGTGGCCGCCGCCCTGGTTTTCATCGTGGCCCAACTGGCGGCGTCGGCCACGGCGCGCGCCGATCTGCGCCTGGCCGGGGCCGCCGTGATCTGCGGCATGGCGCTGGACGGCACGCTGTCCGCGCTGGGTTGGGCGCGCTATGCCGCCGACGGCTGGCTCGCGCCGGCCTGGATCCTGGCGTTGTGGGCGGCGTTCGCGCTGACCCTGAACCATTCGCTCGCCTATCTGCGCCCGCGGCCCTTGCTGGCCTGCGCGGTCGGCGCAATTGGCGGACCGCTGGCCTATTGGGGCGCCGCACGTGGCTGGCAGGCGGTGCAATTCGAACCGCCGGCGTGGCGCGCCACCGCCGCGCTGGCGGCGGGCTGGGCGCTGGCATTGCCGGCGCTGACCGCGGGCGCGCGGCGCTGGAACCGGGAGGCATCATGACGATCTGGCAACAATGGTTCTGCATCGCGGCCGGCATGATCGTGGCGATGGCGCTGGCCTGGGGCTGGCAGCGCCGCCGCGCCAATGCCGGCATCGTCGACGTGGTGTGGGCGCTGGGCATGGGCGCGGCCGCCTGCCTGATCGCCGCCACGGGCACGGGCAGCGTCGCGGCCCGGCTGGCGCTGGCGCTGATGGCGGGCGTCTGGTCGTTGCGGCTGGCCTCGCATCTGTGGCGCCGCGTGCGCCAGGGCGAAGACGGACGGTATCGCGCGCTGCGCGAGCATTGGCAGGGCCACCAGGGCAAGTTCTTCGGCCTGTTCATGTTCCAGGCCGGTTTGGTGATGTTGTTCTGCCTGCCGTTCCTGGCGGTCGGCGCCAGTCCGGCGCAAGGCTGGCCGGTGGTCCTGGGCCTGCTGATCTGGCTGGCGGCGCTGTCGGGCGAGGTGATCGCCGACCGCCAGCTCGACCGCTTCCGCGACGGCCCCGCCCACCGCGGCCGGACTTGCCGCGAGGGCCTGTGGCGCTATTCGCGGCATCCCAACTATTTCTTCGAGTGGTGCCACTGGTTCGGCTATGTCGCCCTGGCCTGGGGGTCGCCGCTGCAATGGATGGCCTGGCTGGGACCGGTGCTGATGTACGTGTTCCTGCGCTGGATCAGCGGCATTCCGTTCACCGAGCAGCAGGCGCTGCGCACGCGCGGCGACGACTACCGCGACTATCAGCACCGCACGTCGGCCTTCTTTCCCTGGTTTCCCAAACACTGACGAGGCACGCCATGACGACCGCCACCTTGCACGACACTCCCCTGGCCGCCGATCGCCCCGCGCCCGGCCTGCTCGGGCTGGCCGAACGCGGCTTGCTGCCCGACGCGCTGCTGCGGCTGGGCATGCGGCGCCTGTGCGCCCAGCGACTGGCGCAGGAATATGCCGGCGGCATCGACGCCTGGACCGAGCGCGACCGCCAGCTCATCGCCGGACTGCGCGCCAGCGCCGTGGCCATTCATACCGACGCCGCCAACGCCCAGCACTATGAATTGCCGACCGCCTTCTTCCAGCTGTGCCTGGGCGCGCGGATGAAGTATTCAAGCTGCTATTACCCGACCGGCGGCGAAACGCTGGACCAGGCCGAGCTCGCCATGCTGCGCCTGTACGGCGAGCGCGCCGGGCTGGCCGACGGCCAGGACATCCTGGAGCTGGGTTGCGGCTGGGGCTCGTTGACCTTGTGGATGGCCGAGCAGTTTCCCAACGCGCGCATCACGGCGGTGTCCAATTCCGCCACCCAGCGCCAGCACATCGAGGCGCGCTGCCGCGAGCGGGGCTGGTCGCACGTGCGGGTGGTCACGTGCGACGTCAATGTGCTGACGCTGCCCGGCGCCGCCTTCGACCGCTGCGTCTCCGTGGAAATGTTCGAACACATGCGCAACTACCAGGACCTGCTGGCGCGCATCGCCCAGTGGCTGCGGCCCGGCGGCAAGCTGTTCGTGCACATCTTCGCGCACCGCGAACGCGCCTATCCGTTCGAGACCGAGGGGGCCGACAACTGGATGGGACGGCATTTTTTCACCGGCGGCATCATGCCGTCTGCGCATACCTTGCTGCACTTCCAGCGCGACCTGCAGCTGGAAGATCGCTGGTTCCTCGACGGCACGCACTATGCGCGCACCGCCAACCACTGGCTCGCCAACCAGGATGCACGGCGCGGCCAGGCGCTGGCGGTGCTGGGGCAGGCCTACGGCGCGCCGCTGGCCGCACTGTGGAACCAGCGCTGGCGCATGTTCTGGATGGCGTGCGCCGAGCTCTTCGGCTATGACGCCGGCCAGCAATGGGGCGTGGCGCATTACCGCTACACGCGGCCCTGAGGAGAACCATCATGCTGCGAACCCTGTACATCGCCGCGGCCGCCCTGCTGGCCGGCTGCGCGTCGCCGCCGCCCATGCCGCCGGTGGCCCAGGTGGATCTGGACCGCTTCATGGGCGACTGGTATGTGATCGCGCACATTCCCAGCTGGCCCGAGCGCAACGCCTACGACGCGGTCGAAAGCTACCGCCGGCTGCCGGACGGCCGGGTGCAGACCGACTTCCGCTACCGCGACGGCAGCTTCGACGCCCCGGTCGACACCATGCACCCGGTGGCCACCGTGCGGCCGGACACCGGCAACGCGGTCTGGGGCATGCAGTTCATCTGGCCCATCAAGGCCGAGTACGTCATCGCCTACCTGGACGAGGACTACCAGACCACCATCATCGGCCGTTCCAAGCGCGATTACGTCTGGGTCATGGCGCGCGTGCCCTGCCTGGACGACGCGGTCTACGCCGACCTGCTGCGCAGGGTGGCAGCGCTGGGCTACACGGAAACCCCGCGCAAGGTGCCGCAGCGCTGCGATCGGTAAACGCCAGCCAGACCGCGATCTCCACTACTGCGGCACGATCTGCGCCGCCTTGACGATGTCGCGCCACTTTTCTCCCTCGGACACGTTAAAGCGCGCGAACGTCGCGGGGTCCGATCCCACCGGCTTGGCGCCCAGGCCGGCGTATTGCGTCACGACGTTGGGTTGCTTGAGCGCGCGGGCCGCGTGTTCGGAGAGCTTGGCCACGATGGCCGGCGGCGTGCCCTTGGGCGCCCACATGCCATACCAGGTGCTGATGTCAAAGCCGGGGAAGCCGGATTCGGCCATGGTGGGCACGTCGGGCAGTTCGTCCACGCGGCGGGCGGTGGTGACGGCCACCGCGCGCAGCTTGCCGGACTTGATGAACGGCATCGCCGAAGGCATGGAGTCGAACATCAGCTGGATCTGTCCGCCCACCAGGTCCGTCAGCGCGGGGGCGCTGCCCTTGTAGGGAACGTGCTGCATCCTCAGCCCCGAACGCACCTTGAACGACTCGCCCGCGAGCTGCTGCGCGGACGCCGATCCGGCCGATCCGAAATTCAGAGGCTGGGCCTTGCCCTGCGCGACGAGGTCCTGCACCGTGCGGACCGGGGACGACTGCGGCACCACCAGCACCAGCGGCACATCGGCCAGCTGCGTGATGGGCACGAAGTCCTTGGACGCGTCGTAGCGCATGGACGCATAGATGTACGGGTTGATGACGTGCAGCGAGGCGTTGGCCAGGAAGGTGTAGCCATCCGGCGCGGCGCGCGCCACGAGATCCGCGCCGATCATGCCGCTGGCGCCGGGCTTGTTGTCGACGATGATGTTCTGGCCGATGGTCTTGGACATTTCCGCCGCCACCAGCCGCGCCACGATGTCGGTCGGACCGCCCGGCGGATAGGGCACGACCATGGTGATGGGCTTGCTCGGAAAGGCGTCGGCGGCCGGCGCGGCCAGGGGCAGGCAGGCGCAGCCCAGGGCGAGCGCCGTGGCGGCGAGATGGCGCAGGCGGGGCGCTACGCGGGAGCGGCGGGGCCGGGCGGCGCGCCGGAAGTCGTTGGCATGCATGGGGTTGTCTCCGTCGTTATCGTGATCGCCACCTTGCCGACGACTTGTCGGCTTTCCAGGGCGGCGAGTGCTGCGGCAAGACCGGTGATCGGATAGATCGCCGTTACGGCCGGCCGGATCCGCTGGCTGCGGGCCCAGTCGAACAGGGTGGCCATGGTCCGCTGCACGGCGGGCGCGTGGACGATGCGTTCGTCAGCGGGCGTCCAGCCGATGTAGCGGCCAAAGAAAAACCCATGCAGGGCTATGTTTTTTACGAGCAGCAGGTTCAGCGGCACCTCGGGGATGCGGCCGCTGGCGAAACCCACCGACACCATGCGCGCATTGGCCGCTGCGGCGCGCACGCTGCGTTCGAAGGCGTCGCCGCCCACCGCGTCCAGCACCACGTCGGCGCCGCGCCCGGCGCTTGCCGCCTTGACGGCCTGCGCCATGTCCTCGTCGGCCGCGAAGGCGTGCGCCGCGCCGGCGTCCAGCGCGGCCTGGCGCTTGGCCGGCGTGCTGGCGCAGGCGATCACGGTTGCCCCCAGCGCCGAGGCGATCTCCACGGCCGCCAGGCCCACGCCCGAGCCGGCGCCCAGCACCAGCACCGTCTCGCCCGGCTGCATGTCCGCGCGCCAGCGCAGCGCCGCCCAGGCGGTGCCGTACGAAATGGGGATGGGCAGGGCAGTCAGGAGCGGCAGGTCGTCGGGCACCGGATAGACGGTGTATTCAGGCACCGTCAGGTGCTCGGCATAGCAGCCCCAGCGCGAGAGCGCCACCACCCGGTCCCCGGGCTTGATGCGCGTGACGTTCGCGCCGCATGCGATGACGCGGCCGGCGGCTTCCGTGCCGGGCGCAAAGGGCAGGGGCGGGCGGCTCTGGTAGCGTCCTTCTATCAACAGCTTGGTCGCGTGGCTGACGCTGGCGTAGTCGACGGCGAGGGTGACGTCATCGGGCCCCGGCGCGGGGGCGTCGGCGATCTCGTCGACAAGCACGTCCTCGACCGGACCGTGGCGGTGGCAGACCAAGGCGCGCATCACAGGGACTCCTTGCCGGCGTCGGCCTGGCGCAGCACGCCGGCCTGCAGCATGGCCTGGATCTCCGCTGGCGCCACGCCCCATTCGGTCAGCACCTCCACGGTGTGCTGGCCGATCGCAGGCGCGGCCTGCAGCGGCCTGCGCGCGGGGGCGCCGGGCGCGCGCGCATAGGGCAGCGGCGTGCCGCCCGGCTGCGCCAGCGGCTCCAGCAGCCCCAGGTGCGCCGCCTGCGGATGCGCGGCCAGGGCATCGTAGTCCCGCACCCGCGCATGCAGCACGTCCTCGCGCGACAGGCGTTCCTCCCAATGGGCGGCCGGTTGCCGCGCCAGTTGCTCCGCCATCTCCCGATGCAGCCGCTCGCGCTGCGCCATGCGCGCGGCGTTGCTGGACAGCGCCGGATCGGCCAGCCATTCGGGTCGGTCCAGCGCGCGGCACAGGCGCGCGAACTGGTCATTGTTCAACGCCAGGACCGACAGGCGCGCGTCGGCGGCCTGGAACACGCCGTTGGGCGCGCTGACCGCCACGGCCTCGCGCTCGCCCGCGATCCCGTAGGCGAGGATGTCATTGACCTGCAGGGCGGCGCAGGCCTGGAACAGGTTGAGCTGCACGTGCTGGCCGCGGCCGCTGCGCGCCCGCTGGTAGAGCGCGGCGCTGGCGGCCTGCGCCGCATACAGCGCGGTCGCGATGTCCGCCATCAGCAGGCCGATGCGGCGGGGCTCTCCGGCCGGCGTCTGGTTGGCGTACATCAGGCCGCTGTCGGCCTGCATCACGGAGTCCGAGGCCGGGGCGTTGGCGTAGGGGCCGTCGGGTCCGTACCCGCTGATGGACACATAGACCAGGTCCGGGCGGCGCTCGGCCAGGCCGTCGTAACCCACGCCCATGCGCTCGGCAACGCCGGGCCGGAAGTTCTGGATCACGATGTCGGCGCGCTCGGCCATGTCCGCAAGCAGCGTTTTGCCCCGCGCCTGGCGCGCATCCACGCACACGCCGCGTTTGCCTACGTTGTAGGCGATGGACAGGGCGCTCTGGTCGTCGCGCACCACGCCGACGTGGCGGCCCCAGTCGCCGTCCGGCGGTTCCACCTTGACCACGTCCGCGCCCTGCTGCCACAGGATCTGCGCGCAGTACGGCCCGGCGATGCCTTGGCTGAGGTCCAGCACGCGCAGTCCCGAATAGGGGGCGCAAGAGAGGTCGGTCGGCGAGGTCGGCATGGGTCGGCTAACAGTCCAGGGGCAATGAGGACGATGCTAGACTCGGCCGACTCATTGGACAATCCACCGACTTGTGCCGGGAATGGTGAATCATGATTGACAATATGCCGGACCTGAATCTCGTCAGGCTGTTCGTTGCGATGGTGGAGTCGCGCAATCTCAGCGCGGCCGCGCAGCGTTGCGGCATGACGCGGTCCAACATGTCGCATCGCCTGAAACGGCTGGAGTTGGACCTGGGCGCGCAACTGTTCCGGCGCACCACGCGGCACGTCGAACTGACGCAGGCAGGGCAACTGCTGTACCAGCATGGCATCCGGCTGCTGGATGAAATGCGCGCGGTGCAGGCCGCCATCGACAGCCTGGATGGAACCGTGCGCGGCGACGTCCGCATCCGGCTGCCCACAGGGCTGGGCCATCTTTACCTGGCGCCCGTGCTGCTCGATTTTGCGCGCGCCTATCCCGACATCGCGCTGCGCGTGCACATCAACGATGGCATCGGCGACCTGATTTCGGCCGAGGTCGACATCGCGCTGAAGATCACGTCATCGCCGCCCGAGGACCACGTCGCGCGGCGGCTGTGCGGCATCCAGTGGTGCCTGTGCGCGTCGCCGGACTTCCTGGATCGCAATGGCCCGGTAGAGGGGTTGGAGCAGTTGGGACGCTGCGATCTGATCGCGCCGCAATCGCTGGGCCGGCGTTTCGACCTGCGGCTCAAGCAGGCCCATGGCGACCCGCTGATTCTGCGCGTTGCGCCGCGGCTGCAGTCGGGGGATTATCCGTTTCTGCGCGATGCTGTGCTGGCCGGCCTGGGGGTGGCCCTGCTGCCCCGCTATGCGGTATGGAGCCAGCTTCGCGACGGGACGTTGCAGGAAGTGCTGCCTGCGTTCGAACCCGAGGGCGTGGGCGACGCCATCTACCTGCTCACCGCGCCCAATCGGTTTCCTTCCATGGCCACGCGCGTGCTGGCCGACTTCCTCCGCGCGCACATCGAGCGGCATGCGCAGGATTGGGGCAGGACCGTCACGGCCGCGGGGTGAGGCGCGGCGCTACGCCGGCGGCATGCCGATGCGTTCGATGGCGGCCTGCAGATCGTCCGCGTGCACCATCAGCGCTCGCACCTGGCGCAGCAGCGGATACTGCTCGCGTACCGCGCCCCATCGCGGCGACGCCAGCAATTGATGCCAGACGGATTCCAGCCGTTGCGGATCCGGCGCCTCGCCGTCGAGCAGCTGGCTGGCGTAGTCCAGGCTGGGCTGGGCGGACAACAGCTGCATGCGGCTGGCTGCGCCAAGAAGCCGGGGCGCGGACTCCGCGGGCGCGTCGGAGAAATAGAGCACGGTCCGCATAAGGCTGGGTTCGTCCGTCGCCAGCGTCGCGAGCGAGGCGCCGCGCAGGTGCACGGGGCCCTGGTGGCTATCGAATGGGTAGACCGTCTGCGCGTCGGCGTGCGCCAGCAGGCGCAAGCCGCGCAGCAGGCGCGGCAGGTCCGTGGACGCGGCGTCCGTCGACGCCTTGGCCTCCACCAGCAGGCAAACGTCCCAGGCAGGCGTCGCGTGCTCGCCCGCCGATTGGCGGAGCAACACGACGTCCCATTCGGTCTTGGCGCGCTCGGCGTTGCCGGGCATCGAGGCCGGGACGCGCATCGAGGTGGCCACACGGAAGCCATCGCCGGTCGTGGCGGCAAGGCGATCGGCCAGCGCCGCGATCGTTCGTTCGGCCAGCGTTTCGACCGCGATGCCGCGGCGGCGCGAAGCCAAGCCCTGCGCGGCGGCCTCGGCGGTGCCGGGGCGGGGACCTTGCCGCGCCCAAAGCATCTGGTAGCGCTGCGCGAGCGGATCGGACGCCAGCCCGTCAAGCCGGCGCAGGCGCGCCAGCGCGGGGTCGTCGAGCAGCCGCTGAAGACCGTTGGTCAGGGGGGAACTATTGGAGCCCGCGTCATCGCGCGGCGCCAGCGTGGCGAGGAGACGGGCGGCCTCGTGCGCCAGGGTGGACCAATCGCCGGCCGCGGCGGCCGCATGCAGTTGCGCCAGCGCGTCGCGCAGCGGCCCGGCGGGCATGCCGCGCCGCTTGCCGGGATGGGCCAGCGCATCGACCACGGTGCGTACGCTGCGGTGGTCCGGCGAGGCATGCGCGCACAGCGACGCATATTCCCGGACCTGCGGCGAGCGGTGCCGCAGCACCATGGCCTGGAAGGCGGGATCGGCGCGCAGCGCCCCGTGGATCAGGCGCGATAGCGCATCGATGAACCCGCGGCGCGTGTCCTCGGCGGGCGCGCTGCCCGCGGCCAGCGCGGCGCGGGCATGGTCGATGGCGACGGCAAGGGCGGTCGCCGGATCGGAAGCTTCAGGCCCGCGCGCCGCCTCGGGCGTTTCCTGCAAGCGATAGCGGCGCGCGACGCCGCGCAAGGTCTGGTCGAGCAGGGAAAGCGCAAAGGGCAGGGGCATGAAGGTTCCGAGGCATGGCTGGACTCGCTGCCCCCGGAAGGCGCTACCAGGGAACGACCGACACGGCGACCGAAACGACGACGACCAGGACAATCAACGCGAGGATGTGATTCGTACGCATATTTTCTCCTTGAATGGGCACTCGTCGACAGTACTTTGACAACGAATGCGCCGTCTGCAACTGAAGATGTAATTCCTCATCGGATGTTATCGAGGGTCGGGCATTGCGCTTGCGGGCCGGACGGACCTTCGAGGTATAAGAGTAGGCATGCGGCCGCGAAGCCCTCGCGCCGCGCCTATCGGGAGATGCCATGCGCGACATCGTGCAATTGCGTCCGGAAGGCCTGTATTGCCCGGCCGGCGGCTTTCATATCGATCCCTGGCGGCCCGTCGACGTCGCCGTGCTGACCCATGGCCACGGCGATCATGCGCGGTCGGGCATGGGCCGCTATCACACCAGCGCCGAAGGATTGCCCATCCTGCAATGGCGGCTGGGAGACCAGGACTATCGCGTCCATGACTACGGCGAGACCTTCACGCTGGGCGAGGCGCGCGTGTCGCTGCATCCGGCGGGCCACGTGCTGGGATCCGCGCAGGTGCGCATCGAAGCGGACGGCCAGGTCTGGGTCGTGTCGGGCGACTACAAGCGCCAGCCCGATCCCACCTGCACGCCGTTCGAGGTCGTGCCCTGCGACACCTTCATCACCGAGGCCACCTTCGGCCTGCCGATCTATCGCTGGCCGAGCGCTTCGGAGGTGGCGCGCGACATCGTGCAATGGCGCGACCACTGCGCCGCGCGCGGCGAGGCCGCCATCCTGTACTGCTATGCGCTGGGCAAGGCGCAGCGCGTGCTGGCCGAGCTGATGCCTTTCGTGGACCGGCCCGTCTATCTGCATGGCGCGATTGCCGCGGGCGTAGACGTGTACCGCAAGGCGGGCGTGGCGATGGCGGACACCCGCCTGGTCATCGACGCCGGCGCCGCACCCGCCGCCTCGGGCATGGGATTTGCTGGAGAGCTGATCCTGGCGCCGCCTTCGGCGGCCGGCAGCGTGTGGTTGCGGCGCTTTCGCAAGGCCCAGCACGGCTTCGCATCCGGCTGGATGCGGCTGCGCGGCAACCGGCGCCGGCGCAACATGGATCGCGGCTTTGTCGTGTCGGACCATGCGGACTGGCCCGATCTGCTGCGCACCGTCCATGAGTGCGGCGCGCGCCGCGTCATCGCCACGCATGGCGATACCGAGGCGCTGGTGCGCACGCTGAACGAATCGGGGATCGCCGCCGAGACGCTCGTCACGCAGTACGGCGAAGACGATTGAACCCGCGCGGCGGGGATGACAGGCCAAGACAGGGGAACGGACGCAGGCATGAAGCGATTCGCGGCGTTGTATCAGGAGCTGGACCGCAGCACCGCCACATTGGACAAGCGCGCGGCGCTGGTGGCGTACTTCCGCGAAGCGCCGCCGCGCGACGCGGTGTGGGCGCTGTACCTGCTTGCGGGGGGCAAGATCACCAGCGCGCGCCGCAAGATCGCGGGCGTCGGAGAGCTGCGGGCCTGGGTTGCAACGGCCAGCGACACCGCGCCGTGGCTGGTGGACGCCTGCTATGACCAGGTCGGCGACCTGGCCGAGACGCTGGCCCTGTTGATTCCCGACCCCGGCCAGCCCGCGCCCGATCGCGGCCTGGCCGACTGGATCGAAGAGATCCTCGTGCCCGTCGCCAATCGCGACGAGGCCGAGCGCCGCGACGTCATCGTGTCGGCGTGGCGGGGCCTGCCGTATGCCGAACGGCTGGTCTTCAACAAACTGCTGACCGGCGCGCTGCGCGTCGGCGTGTCGCAGCGCATGGTGCAGCAGGCGCTGGCCGAGATGTCGGGCGTGCCCATCGCGCGCATCGCGCAGCGCATGCTCGGCGCGTGGTCGCCCAGCCCCGCGTTCCTGCGCGACCTGCTCAGCGCCGAAGAGCTGCCCGGCGACCGCCAGCAGCCTTATCCCTTCTTTCTTGCGTCGCCGCTGGAAGGCGAACCCGTCCTGCTGGGCGCGATCGACGACTGGCTGATCGAATGGAAGTGGGACGGCATCCGCGCGCAACTGATACGGCGGCGCGGCGAGGTGGCCTTGTGGTCGCGCGGCGAAGAGCGGCTGGATGGCCGGTTTCCGGAAGTCGAAGCGGCGGCGGCCGCGCTGGACGTCGATTGCGTCGTGGACGGCGAACTGCTGGCCTGGCACGACGACCACGCCGGGCCGATGCCGTTCTCCGCCCTGCAGACCCGCATCCAGCGGCTCAAGCCCGGTCCCAAGTGGCTGGCCGAAGCGCCGGTGCGGTTGCTGGCCTACGACCTGCTGGAACTGGAGGGCGCCGACCTGCGTGAACTGCCGCAATCCGAGCGCCGCGAGCGGTTGGAGTCGCTGTTGCGCAGGCATCCGGATCCGCGCCTGCGCTTGTCGCCCGTCATCGCGCCGCAAGGCTGGGACGAAGCCCAGGCGCTGCGCGCGGAGTCGCGCGAACGCGGCGTGGAAGGCTTCATGCTCAAGCGGCGCAGCGCGCCCTACCAGAGCGGCCGGCGCCGCGGCGACTGGTGGAAATGGAAGATCGATCCGCTCACCATCGACGCCGTGCTGCTGTATGCGCAGTCCGGTCACGGACGCCGCAGCACGCTTTACACCGACTACACGTTCGGCCTGTGGGATGGCGATGCGCTGGTGCCCATCGCCAAGGCCTACTCCGGGCTGGACGACCGGGAAATCCTGGAACTCGACCGCTGGCTGCGCGCGCACACGCGCGAGCGTTTCGGGCCGGTGCGCTCGGTCGATCCCGTGCAGGTGTTCGAACTGGGATTCGAAGGCGTCAACCTGTCCAAGCGGCACAAGTCGGGCGTGGCGGTGCGTTTTCCGCGGATCCTGCGCTGGCGGCATGACAAGCCGGCCGACCAGGCCGACCAGCTCGAGACCCTGAAGGCGCTGGCGCGATGAGCGGCGCGGCCCGGGGCTGGGATGCGCCGCTGGCCGCGTGGTTCGCGGCGCGCGGCTGGAAGCCCGCGGCATTCCAGCGCGAGACGTGGCGCCGCTATCTGCAGGGCGAGTCGGGCCTCTTGCACACGCCGACCGGCAGCGGCAAGACCCTGGCGGCGTTTGGCGGGCCGCTGCTGGAGGCGCTGGCCGACGCGACGCCGGCCGCCGCGGCCACGGGCGAAGGACCGCGCGTGCTGTGGGTGACGCCCCTGCGGGCGCTGGCCGCGGACACCGCGCGGGCGCTGACGCAGACCGTGCAGGAGGCGGGTCTGGCGTGGACGGTTGCGCTGCGCACGGGCGACGCCAGCGCGCGCGACAAGCGGCTGGCGCGGCAAGGCAAGGCGCATGTGCTGGTGATCACGCCGGAATCGCTGGCGCTGCTGTTGTCCTATGCCGACGCGTCGCTGCGTTTTCGCGCCTTGCGCTGCATCGTGGTGGACGAATGGCACGAGCTGTTGGGCAACAAGCGCGGCGTGCTGCTGCAGCTGTGCCTGGCGCGCGTGCGGCGGCTGTCGCCGCGCGCGCGCACGTGGGGCCTGTCCGCCACGCTGGGCAACCTGGACGAGGCGCGCGCGGTGCTGCTGCCGCATGCGCCCGGCAGCGCGCTGGTGGCGGGCGCGCGGCCGCGCAAAATACAGATATCGACCCTGCTGCCCGAACGCAGCCGCGCGCTGCCGTGGGCCGGGCATCTGGGGCTGTCGCAATTGGAACGGGTGTTCAAGCGCCTCTTCGACGTGCCCACGACGTTGCTGTTCACGAACACGCGCGCGCAGGCCGAGCTGTGGCACCGCGCGCTGGAGTCGATCTGGCCCGAGGACCCGCGCACGCTGGCGCTGCATCACGGATCATTGGATCCCAAGCTGCGCGCCGCGGTGGAACAGGGCTTGCGCGACGGGACCGTGCGCTGCGCGGTGGCTACGTCGAGCCTGGACCTGGGGGTGGACTTCCCGTCGGTGGATCAGGTGCTGCAGATCGGCAGCCCCAAGGGCGTGGCGCGCCTGCTGCAGCGCGCCGGGCGGTCCAAGCACAGGCCGGGCGAGTCCGGCAACGTGGTCTGCGTGCCCGCCCAGGCGCTGGAACTGATCGAGTATGCCGCCGCCCGGCAGGCGATCGCGCGCGGCGAGATCGAGTCGCGGCCGCCGCCGGTCGGCAGCCTGGACGTGCTGGCCCAGCATGCCGTGACGCTGGCGCTGGGCGGCGGATTCGAGGGCGACGCGCTTTACCAGGAAGTGCGCGGCACCCATGCCTATGCGGCGCTGGATGCCGCGACGTGGCAGGCCGTGCTGGACTTCATCGTCCAGGGCGGCCGCGCGCTGGAGAAATACCCGGACTATCGGCGTGTGGTGCGCGACGACGACGGCTGTTACCGCGTGCATGACCGGCGCACCGCGTTCCGGCACCGGCTGTCCATCGGCACCATCACCGCCGACGGCGCGGTGGCGGTGAAGTACCTGCGTGGCGGCGGTCTCGGTTCGGTCGAGGAAGGGTTCCTGGCGCGCCTGCGGCGCGGCGACCGCTTCCAGTTCGCCGGCCGCACGCTTGAGCTCGTGCGG
>Ga0182739_1002782_pt1 | contig 15999 bp, 11 predicted proteins | sample eDN5th30CBELigBY_FD_128873 | JGI IMG/M metagenome (GOLD analysis project Ga0182739, IMG submission 128873) | Enriched backyard soil microbial communities from Emeryville, California, USA - eDNA 5th pass 30_C BE-Lig BY (version 2) (version 2) | ecosystem: Environmental > Terrestrial > Soil >... | reverse complement strand
GTGGACATTGAAGAAGAAACCAACTCTTCTGGGTCTGCTGACCGGCGTCGTGGCCGGCTTGGTCGCCATCACCCCCGCCGCCGGCTTCGTCGACCCTAAGGGCGCCTTCCTGATCGGCCTGATCTCAGGTCCGATCGCCTATGCCGGCGCAGTCTGGCTCAAGCATAAGCTCAAGTATGACGACAGCCTGGACGCCTTCGGGGTGCATGGCGTCGCGGGAATTGCGGGCGCGCTGCTGACCGGCGTCTTCGCCAACGCCGCCATCAATCCGGCCGCCGAAGGGGCCACCGTCCTGAAACAGGCCATCGGCCTGAGCGGCGCCATGGTCTGGAGCGCAGCGGGCACCTTCATGGTGCTCATGATCTGCAAATATACAGTCGGCCTCAGGGTCCAGACTGAGGCCGAGATCGAGGGCCTCGACTACAGCGAGCACGGTGAGGTCCTGCCCTAGCTCAGCTGCAAACCGCCGATTTTTTCCGCGTCGACAAGCATAGCAGGCAAAGTCAGAAAAATGAGCGCCGGGAGCGAGGCCTGCCTCGTGGACATACTCGCGCCCGACGGGCGCTTATGATGCGCTTTATGCCCTTGCCGAAAGAGACGTGCGGATTAGCACTCGTATCAGTCAGGTTGGTGCCAGCAGCGGACATTGCGTGATCGCCAGGAAGTGGACGCCCGGTTGGCTGAGGAAATTGTGTCTGCGGCACCCCCATTCAGCGTCGGCGCGGGCGGCGGCATCTGCTGCTCGCACCCCCAAGCGGAGGTGACCGCGTCGCCGACCATCAGCTTCAATCCGTCCACCGCACTGATATATCCTCTTCCGGGAGGGGCGCGCTGGGCGTCTAGGTTATGCGTCGTCTAGGATCAGGGAGCGACTCGGCCAGGTTGCGCCCAGAGATCGGCCGAGTCGCTTGTCGCGCCGCTGCGGCAGGCAGGACGGACATCGGAAGGCTGGCAAGCCTATGAGTAAGAGCTCGTAGAGACGGCCGCCTCCGGCCCCGGCGTCGCGTCGCCGTTCGATGCGGAATCATCCACGACCGCTGGCTGGCCGGCGACGTCGGTGTGAGCTTGCTCCCATTTGGCGATGACGCCGGCGGCTACGGCGTTGCCCACCACGTTGGTGGCGCTGCGCCCCATGTCGAGGAACTGGTCGATCCCCAACACCAGCAGGAGCCCGGCCTCGGGCAGGCCGAACTGGACCAGAGTGGCGGCCACGACGACCAGAGACGCGCGCGGCACCCCGGCCACCCCCTTGCTCGTCACCATCAGCACCAGCAGCATGGCGACCTGTTCGCCGATCGACAGATCAATACCGTAGGCCTGGGCGATGAACAGGATTGCGAAGGTCGCGTACATCATCGATCCGTCGAGGTTGAAGCTGTAGCCCAAAGGCAGGACGAAGCCGGCGATGCGACGCGGCACGCCCGTCTCAACCAGTCGCTCCAGGGTCCGGGGATAGGCTGCTTCCGAGGACGCCGTCGAAAAGGCCAGCATCAGCGGGCCGCGAATGGCGCGCATCAGGGGCGCGATCCCTCGCCCCAAGACCAGGAAGCCCGCCAGGATCAGCAGCGCCCACAACAGGCCCAGGCCGATATAGAACTGGCCGATGAATTTGCCGAACACGAGCAGCACGCCCAGACCCTCGGTCGTGATCACCGCGGCGATAGCGGCGAAGACGGCGAACGGAGCCGTCACCATGACGTAGCCGGTGATCTTGAGCATGACCTCGGCGAGCGCCTCCACCGCACGAACCAACGGCCGGCCGACCTCCCCGATGGCGGCCAAGCCGACGCCGAAGAACAGGGCGAAGACGACAATCTGCAGGATGGCGTTGGTGGCCATCGCCTCCACCAGGGGTCGGCCGCCCGTTTTCAAACAGGGCCGCGCCCTCCTCGCCCGAGACGGCCACGCGCTCGGACGCCGCGTCGATCGCCAGGGCGAAGCCGCTCGGGTTGACGGTGGCGATGAAGCCGAACGGATAGCGACGCACATAGGCGGGCGTATAAGCGTCGGCCGCCCAGCGGCTGTCGTTCACGAACAGATTGCGCTGCTCCAGACCCAGGACGGCGATGGGCTGTGCGCCCTCACCGCTCGACCTCGTCCTGGTGGGGATAGACCTGCACAGCGATGACCTTGCCGTCATAGAGCGCCGAAACGCGGTCGACCACAGTATGGCCGACCAGGATGCGAGACACGCCGAAGCGGTCAAGGGCCTCCATGACATCGGCGGTCGTCGCGGTCGGCGGGCTTTCGCGCATCGGGAAGTAGCCCCGATACCAGAGCGGCCCGTTCGCGCCGAGAACGAGCGCTACGAGCGACCCGTCCGGCGGCTTCACCGCATAAGGGACATCCAGGGAACGCCGGACGATTGCGTTCACGGCGTCGAGGCCAAGGCCGGACTCGGTGAGATGGGATGATACGCCCCCATGCACGATCAGGAGGTCGCCGAGCTTCAACATCGCAGGACGCCGAGCACGGTGTCCGGCCCCAGCAATTGCGCATAGTCGGCCACGCCCAGACGGCCCGCGACCTCGCGATAGCGCGGGTTGAGGTAGCGCTCATCGCCGCGCAACACGAGCGCCTCGTGGTTGCCGATCAGCACGTGAGACGGCCGCCTGCGGCGCTCGCCTCGGCCTCCAGCTTGTACAGCAGCCAGAGGATTTCGATCTGGTGCGCGCCGCGATCCAGCATATCCCCGGCGACCGCCAGGTGGCCGTTCCCGAAAGCCCAGCGAAGGTGCTCGTCGATAACGCCCTGCGCTTTGAGGAAGTCCACAAGGATGGCGTATTCGCCATGGGTGTCCGCCAGAACCAGCAGCGGCGTTCCGGACGCCAGCGGTTCAATCGACGCCGCAGCCTGGGGCGGGGGCCGCAAGGCGACTGCGAAGGAGGGTGCAGAGCCTACGGCGGATACCGTGACCACGCCTGCCCCAACATCGATCCGACTGACGTCGCCGTCTTCCATCACCCTATCGGCCCGCCAGCCGTCCGGCAGGATCGAAACATATGGACCGTCGCCCTCGGCGCGTTGAAGCTCCTGCGCCGCCGCTGATACGGCGTCGCCGGGCGGCAGCCCTATCGCGAGCCAGAGGACAGCCGAACAGGCTCCCACAAAATTCATGACGCCTGCCGAAGCCGGATTTCGCCGTCGGGCGTCGTTTCAGCCGAGACCGGGAAGACATCGGTCACCGCGCGCACGAAGCCGTCGATATCGGACGTTCTGAAATAGCCGCCCAGCTTCAACGACGCCGTCGCTTCATCCATCAGGACGATCTTCTGCACGTTGTAGCGGTTGAACTCGGCGCTGGCCTCGGCAAGGGACTGGCCGTCAAGCGCAATGGCGCCCTGTCGCCAGGCCAGACGCCGGTCCACCTCGCCAGGATCAACCGCTCGCACCCGTGCTCGCCCATCGTTGAGAAGGGCTGTCTGGGCGCGGGTCAGGCTCGCCACCTCGCGCCCTGCGGCGTTCGTCGCCGAAACCTTGCCCTGACGCACGACGACAGACGCCTCATCTCCCGTCGTGAGACGCACCGCGAGTTCAGCGCCCTGCGCCGTTAAATGACCGTCAGGCGTCGCTATGATGAACGGCCGGCTATCGGCGGCGACCTCGAACACCGCCTCTCCCCGAACCAGTTCGACTTCGCGCTGTCCGCGACGATAGCGCACGACGACCTTCGAATTGGTGTTGAGCTCCATGCGTGTTCTGTCCGGCAAGACAACGACGCGGCGCTCGCCCAGCGCCGTGGCGTAGGCGGGCGATGTGAACGTCGATACCGCCAGGGTCGTGACCAGGCCGACGACCAGGACAAATCCCGCAGCGACGGCCCAAGGCCTTCTCCAAGGCGCAGTGCGCGGGATTGAACGTCGGGAGGTTGAACGTATCGGCGCCAACAGGTCCGGATCCGGAAGTCCGTCTCCAGGACGCAGGGCCCGCAGACGATCCAACTCGACCCAGGCCGAGGCTTCACGCTCGTAGGCGGCCTCATGCGCGGGGTCGGCGTCTCGCCAGGCCGCGAAGGCGGCCTGATCCTCGGGCGCGGCGCCGCTGGCCGCGAGTCTGATCACCCACTCGGCGGCCGCCTGTCTTATGTCTTCCCGTCGAGGTGACGACGCGCGCGCCATGATGCTCCCGTCTTGATCGTTTCTGTTCGCGGATGGCGCGCCAGCTCGTCGGAGCAGATGCGCAGGCTTTTCGCGAGATGCTTCTCAACTGTACTGACGGATAATCCCAGACGATCCGCTATCTGCTTGTGCGAGAGTCCGTAGACTTTCCGCAAGGTGAAAACCTGGCGCAGGCGTTCGGGCAATTGGGCGACGATATCGGCGAGCAGCCGCAACTCGTCGCGCCACAGGACGTCCAGTTCAGGGCCAGGCTGGTCGACGCCGATCGAGAGCGCCTCGACATCGGCCACGCTCTCGATCGCCACGATTCCTTCCCGCCGTCGCTGATCGACCGCGATGTTCTTGAGCACCCGGCTAGCGAAGGCGGGCGCATTGGTCAGGCTCTCCCAGTTCTCATACGAGATGAGGCGCGCGAAGGTCTCATGAACGAGGTCTTCGACATCGACGGCGCCGCTGCGCGAAAAACGCCGTGCGTACGCACGCAGGCCAGGCTCCAGCGGGAGAATCTCCCGGCGGAACCACGCCCTTCGCGCATCGTCGGCATTGCTCATTGCGATTCAAGAATAGCCGCGATTGTGACGGTCGCTATCGCCAAGCCGGTCAACACCATCCCGAACTGAATGGCGACAAGGGAAGCCGCCGACCTCCACGGCATCAAGGCGTTTCATCCACTCCCCCCGCCCGCTCCGGCATGAGATAGCGGTCGATCCAGCCGATCGCGGCGTAGAGTTGATCCCTCTGGTCGGCCTCTCCGATGAGGACGTGATTGGGATCGTCGTAGATCCGATACTGGGCGTTCACCCCCTGCTCCCGCCAGGCGGCGTACATCCATCCGTAAAGATCGCCCGGAAGCGTGCCGCCGCGATGGCTGACGAACATGGTCGGCGTCGTTACCCCGCGCGTGAAGTTGATCGGCGACATGCGGCGATAGACATCGGGATTGTCGATGGGCGTGCCGTAGAGCGTCGTGGCGAGCTGGTTCGTGCGCGCTCCGGCTCCCCAGCCCGCCATGTGATCGGCGAAGCCGCCTTCCTTGGAGATGGCCGCCTTGAAGCGATGAGTATGGGTGATGATCCAGTTGACTTCATAGGCCCCGTAGCTGTGGCCGATCACCGCCATCCTGTCGGGGTCGGCGACGCCGTCGCGGATCACCGCATCGACGTTGCACATGATGTCGTCGAAGTCCTGAGCGTAGGCCTCGCCCGTTCGCGATACCGCGTCGAATCCATAGAGCCCGCTCGCGCGATAGTCGGCGACCAGGACGGCATAGCCCCTAGCGGCCCACATGTCGTGTTCGAGGCTGCTGGAGGACAGGATGGTGCCGGGCGTGTAGGCGCCGTGGCTTCCGCCGTCCAGCCCGCCGCGCGGTCCGCCATGGAGGTCGACGATGAGCGGATACCGACGACGCGGATCATGGTTTAGCGGCAGCACCAGGATCGCTTCGGGACGCACGCCGTCGGTGCTTTCGCAGCGGACGAACCTGCGTTCCGCCCGCGCGTAGGACGCCAACGGCGGATCCGCCTTCCAGATCTGACGCCGCGGCGAGGCCGTCCAGCTCCCGCTCGTCCTGCGCATATCGGCGACCGAAAGGCTCGCGCCGCCGTAGAGATCGATATCGAGCCAGGCGAGGCGTCGACCGTCCGGCGACGGCATGGCGTTGGCCGGAATCCCGGAGAGTTCGGTCTCACGCCCCTCGATGTCCACAGTGGCGAGACGCCGCGTTAAGGGATGAGCGCCGGAAATATCCGCCAGCACCGTCCGTTCGTCGAGCCAGCGGGGACGCTCTCTGGGGTCCGTGGATACGACATGGATCCGGCCGTCGGCGATCGAGGCGATGGCGAACTGCTTGCGCAGCTGATAGCCCAGCCCTTCCTTGTCGTAGGTGAAGGCGACATACGGCCCGGCCGAAGGCGCTTGCAGGAACGCGGCGCCCTGGCCGCCGATATTCGACGCCAGGACGCTTCCCTGCCCCGTGGCCGGGTCGAAGAGATGCAGATCGCTGCGAGGAAAGCCTTTTCCCGGCACCGGCGTCGCCGTGGCGGCGACGATTTTGCGGTCCTGGTCGGCCCAGGTCAGCCGCCCGATGCGCGTCTCCGACAGATCGGCGATGCGGCGCGCGTCGCCGCAGCGTCCGTCAAGAACCCAGACAGCGACGTTGTGCCCCCACTCTTCAGGCGCCGCGGCCTCAAGCACGCGTACAGCCGCCCCGCTGGCGGGCGCGGCCTTCGGCGCTGCGAAACGCGGCGCTCCATAGCCGACCGCCACGGCTATATGACCGCCGTCGGCGGCAAGAGCGACGGCTTCGACGCCGGTCGTGTCCGGCATCAGTTCCGCAACGGAAATCTCGCAGGTCGCGGCCCCGCCTGACCGGGCGACGACGAGGCGGCCGCCGCCCGAGCCTTCGGGGTGATAGGCGATCACATCGGCCTGCGCCGCCACGACCGGATCATAGCCGACGCCGATATCCGTGATCGCCCCCGTGCGGACATCGACGGTCCGCTGCAGGTAGCTGAGCGGAACATACTCGGCGAACTGACCGCGTCCGGCGCCCGCCTGCGCCTGGCTCGTCACCGTGCTGATGAGAATGCGCCGACCGTTGTCCAGCCAATGCATTCGCGGATGAACCGGCGTCTCCTCGGCGGTCCTGCCTATATGCGACAGCAAGATATCCGGCGTGACCGGCACCCTCCTGTCAGCCGCCGTCGCCGGGGTGAACGACATCAGCGCCAGGGCGCACGTCATCGTGCGAAAGGCCGTCCTTACCATTGCTTTGTCACCGTCAGCGAGATGAACCGGCCGAGAGGATTGGCGTTTGCGGGGTCGAAACCGCTCCCGGACGGCGTAAGCACGAACGGCGGATCTTCGTTGAAGAGGTTTTGAACGCTGAGCGCGATGGATGCGCCGCGCAGATAGGACGCAGCCTCCGGCGGCGCGCCATATCGGATGTCCAGATCGACGGTCTTCCAGGCTTCGACGGACGGGTCTGCGGCATTGCCCAGATCGCTATATCCACCCACATAGTTGAAAAAGGCGGCCGCCGACCAATCGCCGCGAGCCAGGGTCGCGCCTGCGCGAGCCTTGAAATCCACGGGCAGGAACGCCTGATTGAGCGCGTCGGCTTCCGGCGACGTCTCGATCACCTTGCGGGTTCCCGAAAGGATATATTGACCCGCCGCCGTCAGACCGACGCGGTTGGGGCCGGCGTCAAACTCATAGCCGATGTTGAAATCGAGACCGTCCTGAAAGGTCGCCGCGTTATTGCGCAGTCGGTTATCGAGGATCACCTCGACATCGCTTTCGTCCTGATCCGCCGGCACCGCGAAAGGCCCTACTCGAGTCAACGCATATTGGGCGCCGGCCAGGCCCATGTCCCTGAACCGGGTGATCAGGTCCAGGCTCGGATCATAGGTCAGGATCGGCGCATAGGGCCCCGTGTCTCCCGCGAACAGGGTGGTGAAATTCCCGGGAAAGCCGCGATCGATGCGGTCGGTATAGGAGATGCGATAATAGTTCAGCCCCAGAGTCAGGCCTTCGATGAGGGTCGGCTTGAACTCGACGCCCCCCGTCCAGGTCGTCGCCTTCTCCGCATCCAGGTCCGGATTGCCGCCCTGCAGGAGCATCAAGTTCGTGCGCCCGGTCGGGGCCGCCGCGTTCGGCAGATTGACGACCACGACGACGGCGTTCTGCGACTGCAGGTCCTCGAAAATCGGTGCCCTGAAAGACGTGCCGTAGGTGCCGCGGAACTGAACGCCCGGCACGGCTTCCCACAGCAGTCCCAGCTTAGGATTCAGGGTCGAGCCGAAGTCGCTGTAGCGATCGTATCGGGCAGCGATCGTCGCCTCGAGCCGTTCGGCGCCGGTGAAACGATTGTTCGGCCCCACGAGGGGCACGATGGCCTCGCCGAATACCGAAGCGACGTCACGCGCGCCGCTGACGGTCGGCTGCGGTCTCGCGCCTGCGGTGAAGCGATTCCGATATTCTTCGCTTCGATACGTCGCGCCCAGGGCCACTCTTATCTCGCCGCCGGGCAGGGCGTAGACGGGGCCGTCCGCCGCCAGATCCACATATCGGGAATCCGACACGATGCTGAAGCTCGAAGCCGGGCTGACGACGCCGGCCGGCGTCGTCGAAAAACCCGTGCGTTCGACATCGCTGTGACCGACAGCGCCGCTGAGCCGCGCCTGCCAGGATTCAGAGAAGTCGTAGGTGAGAGCGCCTGAAAAATCATACTGTTCTGTCGAGGGCGCGCCGATCTGATAGTCGCTGGCCGTCGCCCGCACGGACCTGACGTCGCGCTTGGCGTAGAGGCCGTTCAGCTCGAGCGAGAGGTTCGGCGAGATCGTCTGCGAGATCGCGCCATAGAGACTGTGTCGTTCCGTCTCAGGATAGAGATCATAAGGCTGGAACGGCGCATTGCGGGAGAAGCGTCTCTCGGAGACGTCGAGATTGTCCTGCGACAGGAATTCGTAGCTAAGAAGAGCCTGACCGCTCGACCAATTCCAGCCCCCCGTCTGGACCGCCTGAAACTCTTCCAGACCGCCCGAAGTCGCGCCGCCGTAACGCAACCGCGTCTCGTAGCCCTCGAAATCCTTGCGCAGCACGATGTTCACGACGCCGCCGATCGCATCGGACCCGTACAGGGCCGAAGCGCCATCGGTCAGCACCTCGATCCTCTCGACCGCCGATACGGGGATCAACGAAATGTCGACATACTGAAACTGGTTCGAGGCGGTGAGGCGCCGCCCGTTGAGAAGGGTCAGGGTGGTGCCGGTGCCCAGTCCGCGCAGGTTCAGACTGGATCCGGCCCCCCAGTTCGACCCTACGTCGCGATCGACCCCGGAGTTGGCGTTATTCCCGGCGTTGGCGCCGCCGCCGAAGTTCTGCGGCAGCTTGTCGAAAAACTGCTGCAGCGTCGCCGCGCCGGACTGAGCGATCATCCGGTTATCGAACTGGATGACCGGAGATGCGCCATTGCCGACCCCACGAATGTGCGACCCCACGACGACGATCTCGTCCAACTGGGTGACGCTTTCTTCGCCGGCGGCTTCAGGCCCGGCGGATGGAGTGACGGTCGAGCGGCGCAGCGTCACCGTCCTTGCGTCTATCGTAACCACTTCAAGCCCTGCGGCCTGAGCGAGGCGGCCGAGAACATCGGCGTCGTCAAACCGCCCAATGATTGCAGGCGCGCGGCGTCCCTGCACCGCGTCGAACGGGAACAGCACCTGCTTGCCAGACTGCCGCGCGAACGCCTGCAGGCTCGCAGCCGCGTCACCTGCGGGTATGTCATAAGCGCGCGTCTGCGCGACTGCCGACGTCGCCGTCGCCAAGATGGCGACCGTGCCCAGCAGCAGGTACCTGAAATCCATTCACGTTAACTCCCCGACCCGCTCGACACTCGAACAGTCCTTATGGGTACTGACGTGCGAGGCGACGCTGTCCGCTATGCACAACCTCAAAAAAAACTGACTCGTGCGGCCCTCGTTGCAATCAACAACGCTAGAATTCCCAGTCTTCGTCCTCGGTCGCGACCGTCTTGCCGATGACATAGGACGAGCCGGAGCCGGAGAAGAAGTCGTGGTTCTCGTCCGCATTGGGCGACAGAGCGGACAGGATGGCCGGGTTCACATCCGTCACCGTCGCCGGGAACAGCGCGTCATAGCCCAGGTTCATCAGCGACTTGTTGGCGTTGTAATGCAAGAATTTCTTGACGTCCTCGGTCAGGCCAATGCCGTCATATAGCGACTCGGTGTATTTAGCCTCATTGTCGTACAGCTCGAACAGAAGCTCGAAGACGAAGTCCTTGGTGGACTGCTTTTCGGCCTCGGTGCGAGTCTCCAACTGTTTCTGGAACTTGTAGCCGATGTAATAGCCGTGGACCGCCTCGTCGCGGATGATCAGGCGGATTAGGCCGTTTCACCCGCCGCGCCCGCAACCTGCGCAAGCGAAAGCAAGCCGACCGCACAATAGACGCCAGCTTTCCGGATCATCGCGACACCCAGTGATGAAGCACGGTGCTTAGCAATCCGGCACCGGTTTGTGGATTAGCAGTCGCATCCACCAAGGTCGGAACGACTGAATCGACGTTTAAGAGCTTGGCGCAGAGTTTCTGGGCGGCGACCCGCGCGCTGCGACGGCCGCGAACATCGCTGGGCTGGTAGATGAGTTGAGGCCGGACTGGCGGATATAGGCTTCGAGCGTGACGCTCAGATCGCCCGCCAGCAGATTGAATGGGCGCGGCGCCTGGGCGTGCGCGGCCGTCGCCAAGGCCAGGGCGCAAACGCCGCCCGCCAAGGCCCCGCGCAGAAACGCGAGTCTCTTCATGTCGTCCCCTCCGAGCCGTTATGTCGGCTTCAGGATTTCAGACGATCCGCGGATCAAAACCTTGCGACGAGTTTCGGGAAGTTTTCGGTTCGATTTTCTGCGCCCTGCCCAGCAAACCGCGAGACTGTTCGCCTCCTGCCAGCGGTCATGGGGAGCCGGAGCAGGGCGGCAGGAACGGCGTCCCAGCGCGATCCCGGCCACGTCGATCGTTCAGTTGGTTGACGCCCAGGGATTCATAACGGGCAGACCTGCGGCAGCGAACGCGCTGACGTCGCGCGTGGCGACAGCAAATCCGTGGGCAGCAGCTATGGCCACAATATATCCATCTGGCGTCGGAAAGCCCTTGCATTGGATGGACCGGGTCGTCGAAGTGCAGCCTGCTGTTTATCCAAATCTGCGGCCAAGCGCTCGATTCAAGGACTGAATTGACGGATAGGTCTCGTCCCCGAGGCTATACCCTTGCGACGAGTGGCGGATCGCGAAATCGGCTTCCGTCTCTGAATCGCCTACCGCGAAGCCCATCCTCTGAACCGCACGCTCCAGCCAGAGCGATGTCGAACCCTCTGCGTCGATGTAGGCCATCCCCCGAGTCGCACCGTGCGTTTCGAAGCGCCCGCTCTGAAGCGAGAAAACAAGGTTGGCCTGGTCAAACGCCTGGCCGATCGCGCCTGAAAGGGCGACATCCTCAGGCGCGCCGTCGATGAACCGGCCGTCGCCCGGCAGGAGCCAGATCCGGTCCGCCGCATTGAGCGAAAGCTCAAGGTCGTGACTAGAAAGAATGATCGAGACGCCCGTCTCATGGGCGACCTTTCGCAGGGTCGACGTGATCGTCACGCGGCTCGGCAGATCGAGGAAGGCGGTGATCTCGTCCAGCAACATGACCTGCGGCTGTTGCGCCAGGGCGCGCGCGATCATGACCCGCTGCCGCTCGCCGTCGGACAGGCTGTCGACGAAACGATCTCGCAGGTGTTCGCCCTCGACCTGCGCCAAGGCCTCGGCGGCGATCGCCCGGTCGTCCGCGGACAGGGCGCCGGTCCAGCCGGTGTACGGCTGCCGCCCCATCTCGACCAGTTCCCACACGCGCAGAGCGCCGACCTGCGGCCGATCAGTCAGCACCACCGCGACCTTGCGCGCCCGTTCGGCGGCGGGCCATTCCCGCACGGGCCGACCATCGAGCCGCGCCTCGCCCGCGACCGGCCGGATGAATCCGGCGAAGGTCCGCAGCAGCGTAGACTTGCCCTGGCCGTTTCGCCCCAGCAGGCAGATGAACTCGCCCGGCTCCACCGTGACCTGAGAGAGGGTGGACAGAACCCGGCGGCCGTATCCGATCTGAAGGTTGTCGATCGCGAACATTCAGCCCTCGCCTCCCCGCAGGCTGCGGGCGCGCAACAGAAGCAGGATCACCAGGGGCGCGCCGATCAGCGCCAGAATGGCGTTGAGGTGCAGGAAGTGCTGCTCCCACGGCAGGTGAACGACGAGGTCGGCGCTCAAGGTCAAAGCGGCCCCGATCAGGGCTGTCGCGGGGATCAGGACGCCGACCCTGGCGGAACCCACCAGGCCTCGCGCCAGATGCGGCACGATCAGACCGACGAACGCCACCGGGCCGCAAAAGGCCGTCACCGGAGCTGCGAGAAGAATGGTCGCCCCCAGCACGAGACGCCTGAACCGGGGCACGTTCACGCCGAGGCTCTCCGCATAGACGTCGCCCAGCAGAAGCGCCGTCAACGGCTTGGCCAGGATGACGCAACCGATCAGGCCAAAACGCCAGAAGCGGCGCCAGGGTGGCGAAATCACCCCACGTCACATTGGCGAAGGTGGCGTCGTTCCAGGCCGCGAAGATCCGGCCCTGGCTGCGATTGGTGAAGTGCAGCAGCACGCTGATCAGACCCTGGGCCATAAACCCCAGCATCAGCCCCAGGACCAGCAAGGTCACGGCGCCCACACGACGCGCCATCGCGCTCATGGCGAGCGCCACGGCGAGCGTGCCCAGCGCTGAACCGGCCACGACGCCGAGACCCGCGAATCCCGTCAGGATCATCAGGAAACTCGGCCCGACCACCGCGCCCGCAACGATGACCAGGGCTGCGCCCAGCTGGCCGCCGGCCATGAGGCCCAGCGACCAGGCGTCGGCCAGCGGGTTCTGGAACAGGGTCTGCATCATCAGGCCGGCCAGCCCCAGGGCGGCGCCGCCGAGGATGGCCGCCAGGACTCGCGGCAGGCGCAGATCGACGACGATGCGGCTTTCCATCGACCCGGACCCGATTGACCCCAGCCCCGCCAACACCTCGCTGGGGCTCAGCATGACCTGACCGATCATCAGGCTGGCGACGGCGACCGCCACGAGAACGCCGGCCGCCGCCAGAGCCACCGCGATCGGGCGAAAGGACGCGCTCATTTATAAACGCCCTGGGCGACAGGCTTCAGGAAGCGGAACGGCTCGCTGACCAGATCGGGATGAAGCGCCCTGACGAAATCGGCCAGCATCCAGTCCGGCCGCACGAAAGCGGTCTGATACCAGTCGTAGGCGTTGGCCGAGAGATTGCTGCGGCCGGTGTTGGCGAACAGACGACCGTTCAGGAACGCCGGCGACACGCTTTCGACGCCAACGCCGCGCGGCGGGGCGGCGTGCAGGTCGCCCACGATCCAGACCTGCGCCTGATCGACGACCGGCAGCACCTGTTCGGTCGCTAGGGTTTCGGACGACCATTTGCGCGCATCCTCCGGCCGCAGCAGCAGGTTCCGACCACCGGCGTCCGCAAGATAGGCCTGCTCGGCGCCTCGCACGGTCGCCACCCAGCGGTCGCCGCCCGCCGGATAGGCCCACACCATCGGCACAGGCGGCGGTTGCGCCGCTGCGGCCTTCAACGCCGTCACGCGCGCCTCGATCTGGTGGAAAAGGCGATCCGCCTCCGCCTCACGTCCGGTCAGAAGGCCGTGCAGCCGGATCCACTCGGCCCGTCCGAGATAGGTCGGCTCGTCTTCGGCGAAGGTCGGCGCCACCGTCAATCCGAGACGACGCGCCCGGTCCAGAACCGGCGTATGGGCCAGGTCCGACAACCGCATCAGGAAGACGTCGGGCCGAACCGCCAGCAGGACATCCAGATTGGGCGGCGCGTGCCAGTTGTAGCCGATCTGCCCGATCCGCCCCTCTATGACGCCGCGCCGGACATCGTCGTCATAGGACACGCGCCCGCCGACCGCCGCCAATCGGTCCTTGACCCCCAACTGGCCCAGGAAGGCCTCATCCGAGCTGGCGTTGGCGGCGATCCGCATGACGGGCGTACGGATCACCGTGGCGTCCTGCAATGGTCCGGTCAGGACCGGCGCCGGTCCATCCCTCGGCGCCAGCACCAGCACGGCCGTCTGCTCCTGCGCCTGACCTCCGCTCTGGTCCGTAACCGGCGCGCGTAGCCGGGCGACGACGAAACCCTCATGGCGCTCGAGTCGCAGGTAGCGGGCATGGCGCAACGGGATTGGAACGCCGCCGCCCGCATCGAAAGAGGCCGTCTGCCGAGCGCCGTCATCACACCCGGCCAGCGCTGAGGCCACGCTCGCCAACAAGAAGGACCGTCTCTGCATCGCTTCCCCTCTGCGACCGCCTGCAACGCCCCGGCGTCCGGCCGTGCCGGCCGTGACTGCAGATCGCATTTATGGGGTGACTATATGCAACGTTATATCATAACAACCCTAAATCACTTTCATTGGGGATCACATGAAAACGCTGCTCACGACCGTCGGCCTCGCCACACTTCTCGCCAGTCCGGCGATCGCCTAGGACACCCCCATCGTCACAGGGGCCGACGACGTGACCGAGGTGGAGGCCATCACCGTCTTTGGCCGCGCGCTGGGCCGCATTCCCGGCGAGACGGCGACCAAGTCGGGCGCCCCGACGCTGGAAACCCCGTACACGGTCAACATCGTGTCGCGAGAATTGCTGGATTTGCGCAATGTGTCGAACATCGGCGAAGCGGCCGAGACGATCAGCGGCGTCCAGCGCACCATCGGCTTCTCAGGCAATCAGCGCTTCCGTATTCGCGGCTTCCAGAACATCTCCACACTGCGCGACGGTTTCCGCCAGTCGGTGAGTCAGCCGGAGATCGATCTGCAGGGCGTGGAAAGCATCGAGGTTCTGAAAGGCCCCGCATCGGCCCTCTACGGCCGGTTCGAGCCCGGCGGGGTGATCAATTTCGTGTCCAAACGCCCCTACTCCGACGCCGGCGGCGAAGCCTTCGTCGTCGCGGGCTCGAACGACTACTGGCGCGGCGGGCTGGATCTCAACGCCCCGCTGACGCCCGACGGCGCAGTCCTGGCCCGGCTCAACGTCGGCTATGAGAACGCCGGGAGCTTCCGCGAACTCGCCGACAACGAACAACTCTACATCTCACCCGTCGTCGAATGGCGCCCCGACGCCGACACCAGCCTGCTGGCGCGGCTGGAGTACCTGCAACGCGACGCCGCCTTTGACCGTGGCTTCGGCAACAACACCGCCTTTCTGGAACAGCCCATCCGCCGCAACTACGGCGAGAACTTCATGCGGATCGAGAAGGAGCAATGGGTCGCCGGTCTGGAGTTCAACCGCCGCCTCAACCCGGATTGGCGGCTGCGCCTGGGCGGCTTCATCTCCGCCGTCGACGTGCCTGAAGAACAGTTCTTCAACTACGGCTTTCCGGCCCTGTCCGGCACGACCGTCAACCGCAATTTCGTCAGCTACAACGAAACCCAGGACGACCTGACCCTTCAGGCGGAACTGTACGGCCGGGTCGTGACAGGGCCCCTGACCCACAGGCTGCTGATCGGGATCGACCACAGCCGTGACGAGCTCTCCTACCTCGACGGTCAATTGGCCCTGGGCCAGCCGATCGACCTGGTAAACCCGATCCGCACCGGACGCCCGGCGACCTATCTGCCCGTGGGCGACAGTCACTACGAGTACGCCTCCACCGGGCTCTACGTTCAGGACGAGATCGCCTGGAACCAGTGGCGACTGCTGCTCGGCGGCCGCTTCGAAGAGGTCGAGACCTATGCCTTCGCAGCGGGCTTCATCAATCCCGGCGTACGCCGCACGGACCGTCCCTTCTCGCCTCGCGCGGGCCTGACCTATCTGGTGACGCCCGACTGGTCGATCTACGGCAGTTGGGCGCGTTCATCGCGCAACGAAGGCGACGCCGGGCTGTTGGAGAGCGGCCTGACGCCCAAGCCCACGCGCGGCGAGCAATTCGAAATCGGGACCAAGGCCCTGGCCTTCGACGGCCGCGCCGAATTGACTCTGTCAGCCTTCGAAATCACCAAGACGGATGCGGTGGTAGCCGACCCGGTCGACTTCAACCTGGTGATCCAGGCCGGCGAAATCCGGGTGCGAGGCCTGGAAGCCGAGGTCTCGGCCCGGCCGATGGATCAATGGACGATCGTCGCCTCCTACGCCTACAGCGACAGCCAGATATCCAAGGACACCAACGCCTTCATCCTCGGCAATCGCCTGGCGGGCGTCCCGGATCACCAGGCCGCGCTCTGGACCTCCTGGGCTTTCGGCGGCGGCCTGGAAGGCCTGACCATCGGCGGC
>Ga0182739_1002781_pt1 | contig 15999 bp, 17 predicted proteins | sample eDN5th30CBELigBY_FD_128873 | JGI IMG/M metagenome (GOLD analysis project Ga0182739, IMG submission 128873) | Enriched backyard soil microbial communities from Emeryville, California, USA - eDNA 5th pass 30_C BE-Lig BY (version 2) (version 2) | ecosystem: Environmental > Terrestrial > Soil >... | reverse complement strand
AGGTCACGGTGTACACGGATGCCGGCGGCACATGGGCGGCGAAGACCGTCGTGCGCACGGATGCCGCGGGGCAGTGGCGCCTGGACCGGCTGCCGGGCGGCGCATACACGGTGGGCTTCGCGGCCGAGGTCAGCGGCGTCACCCTCTCGTCCTTCTGGGGCGGTGCGGACGAGCTGCCCGCCGCGGGCTTCATCGGCCTGAGCCCCGGCCAGGAGCGTCTCGACCTCCACGTGCGGCTCAGCTCCGAAATGCCGCTGCCGATGGACTCCCGCACGCCGGTGGTCGTCGGAACTCCGAGGTCCGGCCAGACGCTCACGGTGGAGACCGGCGAGTGGACGCCGGGTGTGGAGTGGTTCTACCAGTGGTATGCGGACGGCGCCCCGATCGACGGTGCGACCGACGCGGCGCTCGTCCTGACGGCCACGCACGTCGGTGCGCGGATCTCGGTCGAGGTCACCGGGGTCCTCCCGGAGTTCGAGACGACGATCCTCACCTCCGCCCCGACGGCTCCGGTCGCAGGCCTGCCCCTCACGGCCGGCACCCCGTCGGTCACGGGCGTGCTCGCGGTGGGCTCGACGGTCACGGCCAAGCCGGGCACGTGGACGGCGGGCACGACGTTCTCGTACCAGTGGTACGCGAACGGCAAGGCCATCGCGGGGGCGACGAAGGCGTCGCTGGCCATCGGGACGGGCCTGCGCGGCGCGCAGCTGTCGGTCACGGTCACCGGCACGAAGGCGGGCTACGCCCAGGCGGCGAAGTCGTCGGCGAAGACGGCGAAGGTGGCGACGGCGGCGACGCCGAAGATCTCCGGGAAGGCGAAGGTCGGCAAGAAGCTGAAGGCGAAGTCGGGGGCGTGGACGTCGGGGACGAAGTTCTCGTATCAGTGGTACGCGAACGGCAAGGCGATCAAGGGTGCGAAGAAGTCGACGCTGACGCTGAAGAAGGCGCACAAGGGCAAGAAGATCACGGTCACGGTGACGGGCAAGAAGTCCGGCTATGCGACGGTGGCGAAGACCTCGAAGGCGACCGGCAAGGTCAAGAAGTAGTCGCAGGGCGGTCGGCGCTCTCGGCGAGCCGGTGCTGGTGCGCGAGTCGGCGCAGCGCGAGCATCACCGGCTCGTACAGCGCGGTGCCCAGGACGGCGTAGGCGACGGCCTCGCCGCGGTCCATCCCGGCGAGGGGCGCGACCTCCTCCGCGGCCACCTGCTTCATGGCATCCCCGTAGCGCGCGATCGTCGGGGCGTCCCACGGCAGGCCGGCGGCCTCGAGCGCGCGGATGGCCGCCTCGAGCTGCGCGACCGCGGCGAAACGGGGCTCGAACGTCAGGCCGAGCGCCTCGATCGTCGCCCGCGCCCGCGACACGTCGCCGTCGCCCTCGACGTACGGGGGCAGGGCGCCGATGGCGCGGCCGAACACCTCCAGGGGATCCTCGGGAGGATTGTCGATCGATGACAGCACATCGCGGACCCTTGCGAGGGGGAGCCCCGCGACCTGCGTGAGAGCGGAGATGAGCCGCAGACGTTCGACGTGGGCCTCGCCGTATTCGGCGCGGGTGGCGCCGGCCGCCTCGCCCCGCGGCAGCATCCCCTCGCGGATGTAGAACTTCACCGTCGCGATCGGGACACCGGTCCGCTCCGACAACTCCGAGATGCGCATCACGAGACTCCCTCTTGCGTTGGATAGTAACACTATCTACTATTGGATACTGCAGCTATCCAATAGAAGGGAGATCGTCATGGACCCGATCCTCACCATCGTCGCCGGCGCCACCGTGCTGACCGTCATCGGCATCATGTCCGGAGGGACGTTCCTCCTGCGGATCGCGGCGAAGGGCGCGCCCTTCAACGCCCTGCAGAAGACGTTCTTCCGCGCGGGCCACGCGCACGCGGGCGTCCTCGTCACGCTCGGACTCGTCATCCTGCTGCTGGAGTCCGCGGCCGGGGTGACCGGCGTCTGGGCCTGGGCGGGTGTCGGCGTGCTCGCGAGCGCGCTGCTCATCCCCGGCGGGTTCTTCCTGTCGGTCCTCGGCCGCGACCCGCAGCGGCCGGGGCGGGCCATCGCGCTGCTGTGGGCGGGTGTCGTCGTGCTGGCGGCATCCCTCCTCGCGGCGGGTATCGCGACGATCGTCGCGGGCGTCGCGCGGCTGTGACCGCCGGGCGCCGAACCTGGAGGGGACTCCCGGTTCGGCGCCCGCATGCCGGGTTAGGCTGGCACGATGGCCCTGTTCTCTCGGCGCGGAAAGCGCTCGGATGCCACGCCCACCCCCGACGAGACGGATGCCGCACCGTCGGCCGAGCCGGCGGACGCTGACGCCCCTGCCGCGTCGGCGGAGCCGGTGCCCGAGGTCAACATCTCGGTCTCGTCGTTCGGCGGTCTCGGCGCCGGCGCGCCCACCGCGCCCGCCGCACCCGTCGCGGAGGAGCCTCCCGTCGTCGACGCACCGCCCGTGACGCGCCCGCGGCCCCCGGCGGAGGCCCCGGAGCAGACCGACACCGTCCCCGGGCTGCGCGACAACGTCCTGCTGCGCGAGGCGCTCAAGACCCTGGGCGACGACCCGACCCCGACCGAGCTGCTGCGCGTCGGCCGTCAGGTGCTGCAGAACCATCTCTTCCTGCGCGTGAAGGGCGATGCACGCACCCTGCTGTCCGAGGGCAAGGAGCTGCCGCTCGCGGTCCTGCGCAACGGCGACGACCAGTGGGTGCTCGCCTTCAGCTCGGGCGAGGCGCTGCAGCGCGCCTTCCAGGAGGACGGCGACACCGACACCTCTGCGATGGGGCAACCGGTCATGGCGGTGCTGTCCCACGTGCTCGCCGGTTCCTACGCCGGGCTCATCATCGACCCCTCGTCGGCGCCGGCGCGCCTCATGCTGCCGCGCGACCTCATCGAGCGGATGGTGCAGCAGGCCGATCCGAAGCTCGCGCTGAAGACCCTCCTGGCCGCGCCGCGCACGTCGGAGACGCCCGGCGAGATCGCCCGCGCCATGATCGACGCGCCGCTGTTCGTCGCGGTGAACAAGGCCGAGCCGGACGGGTCGGGGGAGGAGCGCCTCGGCGTCGCCGAGACGCGCGACGCGAACGGCGGACGCATCCTCGAGCTCTACACGCACCCGCTCGAAGTGGTGGCGATGGGCCGCGAGGATCAGCCGATGCCGTTCACCGCGAAGCAGCTCGCCGGCGCGCTCGCCGAGAATCACGGGCTCTCGGGAGTGCTGCTGGACGCCGCCGGCCCGTGGATCCTTCTCGACCGGGAGGCCCTCGCCCCGGTCCTCGCCCTCGCCGACTGACCGCCCGGGGGAGGGGGTTGACCCCGTCGGCGCTCCGCGTAGTCTCGAAATCAACAGGTAAGTTGATAAAGAAACAGGTTGACCATGATGGCGACCGATGACGAGGCCCTGGACCGGGCGTTCCTCGCCCTGGCCGATCCCGTGCGACGTGCGATCGTCGCACGGCTGAGTCGGGGGTCGGCGACCGTCAACGAGCTCGCCGAGCCGTTCGCCATCACGAAGCAGGCCGTCTCGCGGCACATCCGTGTGCTGGAGGAGGCCGGTCTCGTCACCCGCAGCCGCGACGCGCAGCGCCGTCCGGTCCATCTGGACCCCGCCGCGCTCGAACGGCTCACCGCGTGGATCGACCGCCATCGGCTCGAGGTCGAGTCCACCTATCGCCGCCTCGACGCGCTGCTCGCGTCATCCGGCATTCCGTCGAAGGAGAAGGAAACATGAGCAACCCCGTCGTCATCGAGGCCGTGCCCGGCACGTCCTACGCCGACATCACCCGCGAGTTCGATGCCCCGGTCGAGGCCGTGTTCGGCGCCCACGCCGACAAGGACCTCTTCGCACAGTGGATCGGGCCGGGCTCGTACGAGAACGTCGTCACGGAGTGGGACTTCCGCACCGGGGGCAGCTACCGCTTCGAGCAGCGCGATGCCGAGGGCAATGCGTATGCGTTCCGCGGCTCGTTCCACACCGTGCGCGAGAACGAGCTGATCATCCAGACCTTCGAGTTCGAGGGCTGGCCCGACGCCGTGAGCATGGACGTCATCCGGTTCGAATCCCTCCCCGACGGTCGTTCGCGCCTCGTCGACCACTCCGTGTTCGACACGATCGAGACCCTCGAGGCCTACCTCAAGGAGGGGATGAGCGACGGCATGGAGGCCGGCTACAGGAAGCTCGACGAGCTGCTCGCGCAGGCCTGACCCGGCGTCGGGGCGCGGCGCCGCGGCTGGGTCCGGCCCGGCCGCGCCCCGCTGCCCGGCGCGCCGCTGCTCGGCCGCGGCTCGGCCCTGCCTCTCGGCCGCACCCCGCACCCGGCCGCGCCCCGGCTCTGCTTCTCATTGCCCCGTGCCCAACTCCTCCAATCCGGTGCGCGTCGCGCCCGATTCGGGTCGCCCGGCCTGGTCCGGGCGCGGATTGGAGGAGTTACGCACGCTGCGCACGACGACTCGCGGCACCGGCCGCGCGGCGCTGCCACGGGGGCGCGCTGACATGCGACGACGCCCAGTACCGGCCGCACCCCGGCTCTGCTCCTCGCGCCGGTCGCGCCGTGCGGCGCCTGTTCGTAACTCCTCCATTCCGGTGCGCGTCGCGCCTGATTCGGGTCTCCTGGCCCGGCCCGGGCGGGGATTGGAGGAGTTGCACACGCTGCGCGCGATGCCCCGCGGCACCGGCCGCGGCGCCGCGACCGGGCGCGCCGACGCGCGATGCCACCCGCTGCACCGACCGCGCCCCTGGCTCTGCCCCTCGATGCCTGTGCGCAACTCCTCCAGTCGCTGCTCTTGGCGCCTGATTCGGGCGTCCTGGCCCGGTCTGAGCGCGGAATGGAGGAGTTGTGCACGCTTCCCCGTCCGCACCCCCCGCCCGAGCCCGCCGCCCACGGGCGGGGTGTCGCGTATCGCGGGGTCCCGCTAGCGTCGAGGAATGGCGTCGGAGCGCATCACCCTGACCGTCCCGGGACCCCACGGCGAGCGCGAGGTCGGGCTCTCGAGCCCGAACCGCGTGCTGTGGCCCGAGCTCGGCATCACGAAGCACGAGCTGGCCGAGTACTTCATCGCGGTGGCCGAGCCGTTCCTCAATGCGAACGGCGACCGGCCGGTCTCGCTCGAGCGGTTCCCGGACGGGATCGAGGGGGAGAGCTTCTTCTCGAAGAATCCGCCCAAGGGCGCGCCCGACTTCGTCGAGGCCGTGACCGTCACCTACAACAGCGGGCGGCGGCATCCGCAGATCGTGCTCACCGAGATCGCGTCGGCGGTGTGGGCCGCGCAGATGAACACGATCGTCTTCCACCCCTGGGCCTCCCTCACGGCGAACACCGACAACCCCGTCGAGCTGCGCATCGACCTCGACCCGCAGCCGGGCACCGACTTCGCCGACGCGGCGGCGGTCGCGCCTGCGCTGCGCGAGGTCCTCACCGAGGCGGGGCTCACGCCGTTCCTCAAGACGAGCGGGAATCGCGGCATCCACGTGTTCTGCCCCATCGAGCCCACCCACGAGTTCCTCGACGTGCGGCACGCCGTCATCGCCGCGGGGCGCGAGCTCGAGCGGCGGATGCCGGACAAGGTCACCACGAACTGGTGGAAGGAGGAGCGCGGCGAGCGCATCTTCATCGACTTCAACCAGGCCAATCGCGATCGCACGATGGCGGGTGCCTACAGTCCGCGCGCCCTCCCCGGGGCGACCGTCTCGACGCCGATCACGTGGGACGAGCTCGCGGATGTCGATCCGTCGGCGTTCACGGTCCGCTCCCTGCCGGAGCGTCTCGCCGACGTCGGGGATCCGTGGTGGGGGCTGCTCGACGCGCCGGGAAGCATCGACACCCTCCTCGAGTGGTGGGAGCGGGACCTCGCCGACGGGCTCGGCGAGCTGCCCTTCCCGCCGGACTTCCCGAAGATGCCGGGCGAACCGCCGCGCGTGCAGCCGAGCCGCATCAATCCGGAGAACTGGAAGTGACGCGCTTCCCGTGACGGAGGCGGTGACGGATCCCACACGCGGCCCGCGTGGTCGCGACGCGCAGCGACCCGGCGTGGTGGATCGTCTCCTCGCGCGGGGTCTGCGGACGCGCTGGCTCATGCGGCTGCCGATCCCGCTGTTCCGGGCGGGACTCGGTGGTCTGTTGGGCGACCGTCTCGTCCTCATGGAGCACCGTGGGCGCACATCGGGGAAGCGGCGGTTCGTGGTGGTGGAGGTCGTCGGTCGCGACCCACGTGCCGTGCGCGTCGCGTCGGGCTTCGGTGCGCGCTCGCAGTGGTATCGCAACATCGCGGCGAACGGCGTCGCGTTCCTCACCGTCGGCGGTCACCGGCGCACGGCAGCCGTCGCGCGCATGCTCGACGCCGTGGAGTCCGAGCGCGTGCTCCGCGCGTATGCGCGGGTACATCCACGCGCGTGGCGGCACCTGGACGCGGCCATGAGGCTCGTCCAGGGCGGTGCGGCGTGCATCCCGGTCGTCGAGTTCACGCCGGCGACCGGGTGAGGCGGTCAGTCCAGCACGTCGCCGAGGTCGTAGTCCGACACCGTCTCGAGCTGCTCGTACGTGCATGAGCGCGCGTCGCGGTCGGGACGCCACCGGGCGAACTGCACCGTGTGCCGGAACCGCCAGCCCTCGAGCTGGTCATAGCGCACCTCGAGCACCCGCTCGGGGCGCAGTCGGACGAATGACGAGTCCTTCCGGGCCGGCGTGAAGCGGGACTTCTCGCCGGCCGCGGTGAGCGCCTCGCCGTCCTCACCGCGCTCGACGAGCGGCGCGAGCTCGTCGATCAGCTCGAGGCGGCGCTTGTCGCTCCAGGCCGCGACGCCGCCGACCGGGTACAGCGTGCCGTCGTCGGCGTAGAGGCCGACCAGGAGCGACCCGACGCCCTGCCCCGACTTGTGGATGCGATATCCCATCGCGACGACGTCGGCCGTGCGCGCGTGCTTGATCTTGAACATCGTGCGCTTGTTCGGCGCATACGGCTGCGCGAGCGGCTTCGCAACGACGCCGTCCAGTCCCGCGCCTTCGAACTCGGCGAGCCACCGCTCCGCGAGCCGCGGGTCGTCGGTCGTGCGGGTCACGTGGACCGGGTCGGGCACACCGGAGAGCAGCTCGACGAGCTCGGCGCGACGGGTCGAGAACGGCTCGGCCTGCAGGTCGCGGTCGCCGCGGGCGAGCAGGTCGAACGCGATGAACATCGCCGGCGTCTCCTGCGAGAGCTTCTCGACGCGCGACGCCGCGGGATGGATGCGCTGCGTGAGCGACTCCCAGTCCAGACGCTGGTGGCCCGGCTCGCCCGTGGGCACCACGATCTCGCCGTCGAGGAGACAAGGCTCGGGGAGGAGGCGCCGGAACGCCTCGACGAGCTCGGGGAAGTATCTCGTGAGCGGCTTCGCCCCGCGGCTGCCGATCTCGACCTCGTCGCCGTCCCAGGAGACGAGGGCGCGGAACCCGTCCCACTTCGGCTCGTAGCTCAGTCCGCCCGGCGTCTTGTCGGGATCGGGGATGCCGGGCACGGACTTCGCGAGCATCGGCGCGGGGATCTCGTAGGGCATGGGTCCCATCCTGCCCCGCGCGTGCGACGCAGGCGAGGGGTGCCTTCCGGGGGCCGCGCCGACTCAGCGCGAGGTGCGGACGGCGGCGGTCGAGGTTACGAGCCCGCTCGGCACGACGGGCAGCGGCCGGGTCGCGACATCCGTGCGCCGCAACTGGGCGGCACGGAGGTCGGAGAGGGCGACGAGCTGCTCGGCGCGGCGCAGCGAGAAGACCTCGGCGGGGGTGAGTGCGTCCATCATCGTGCTCCTGTCACGCGGGGATGGTGCTGTCTGGGAGAGGGATCGGGGTGCGCGGGTGATACGCATCGTCGTCAGGTCACCAGCTGCGGCGGCCACCGCGTCGACGCTCCGAGCGCGCACCGGCGGCACCCGCCTCACGGCGCGCGGCCTGTCCGCTCGCGATGCCGATGCGGCGGAGGATCTCCGCCGACTGCTGCGCGGCGAGAACCTGTGCGGCGTGGGTCGTGGCGTCCATGTCGTCCTCCTGTCTTCGGGCCCGGGTCTCCCGGGCTGACAGATATGAGGCTCGTGCCTGAGGTAGGGGCTGCCCATCGGGCGGATGCCGCATCTTCGGCGCGGCGCGCGACTAAGGCACCTCCGGCCCGATTCGCGCATCCCCGACTGTCGGTGCGACTCGGTCTCACATAGACTGAACCTCAGTATCAGCCGATGACGTCAGGAGACCCGATGGCCGCCGACTACCAGCCGCCCGTCGACGATTACGCATTCCTCTTCGGGGAGGCGTTCGGCGTCGACCTCGTCGCCCGATCCACCGGCGGCGAGCTGTCGGCAGGCGAAGCGACCGACATCATCGAGGGCGCCGGCGACTTCGCGGCATCCGTCCTCGCTCCGCTCGAGACCGTCGGCGACCGCGTGGGCGCGCGGCTCGAGGACGGTCAAGTGCGTCTGCCCGACGGGTTCGCGGATGCCTACCGGGCCTTCGTCGAGGCAGGCTGGGTCACCGCGGAGGCCCCCGTGTCGGCCGGCGGCGACGGCCTGCCCGGCTCGGTGCGCGCGGGCCTCGGCGAGATCTGGAACGCGTCCAACGCCGCGTTCGCCCTCTGCTGGCTGCTGACGGCCGGGCAGATCCACGCCCTGGACGCCGCCGCGTCCGACGAGCTGCGCGAGATCTACCTGAAGCGCCTCGTGTCGGGGGAGTGGACCGGAACGATGAACCTCACCGAGCCGGACGCGGGCACCGACCTCGGCGCGATCCGCACGATGGCGACGCCGCGCGCCGACGGGACGTGGGGGCTGCGCGGGCAGAAGATCTTCATCACGTGGGGCGACCACGACGTGGCGGAGAACATCGTCCACCTCGTCCTCGCGCGCACGCCCGACGCCCCCGAGGGGGCCAAGGGGCTCTCGCTGTTCGTCGTCCCGAAGCACCTCGTCGAAGCGGACGGCACGATCGGCGCACGCAACGCGGTCACGACCGTCGCCGTCGAGCACAAGCTCGGCATCCACGGCAGCCCGACGTGCGTGCTCTCCTACGAGGACGCCACCGGATACCTCGTCGGCGAGGTCGGCGGGGGCCTGGCCGGCATGTTCGTCATGATGAACTCGGCCCGCACCGGCATGGGCTTCCAGGCGACCGGCATCGCCGACCGCGCGTACCAGCAGGCCGCGCGCTACGCGTCCGAGCGCGTGCAGGGCACCCCGCTCGAGCGCGCAGCCGGGACCCCGATCGCCGAGCACCCCGACGTCAAGCGGCTCCTGCGCTCGATGGCCAGCGACATCTTCGCGATGCGCGCGCTCGGCGTCTTCGCCGGCGACCTCTTCGACCGCGCCGAGGCCGACGGGACGACGGCGCTCGCGGAGTTCTTCGTGCCCATCCTCAAGGGCTGGGCGACCGAGGACGCCGTCCACATCACGAGCGACGCGATCCAGGTGCACGGCGGCATGGGCTTCATCGAGGAGACCGGCGTCGCCCAGCACTACCGCGACGCCCGCATCATGCCCATCTACGAGGGCACCACGGCGATCCAGGCCAACGACCTCGTCGGCCGCAAGGTCGTGCGCAACGGCGGTGCGACTGCAGAGGAGCTGTTCGCCCGCATGGACGAGACGATCGCCGAGCTGCGCGGCGGCGACGAGGTCGCACAGCGCACGGCGGAGCGCCTCGCCCGCGCCGTCGGGTCGGCGCGCCGCGCGACATCCGCCCTCGTCGGCTTCGCGGGCTCGCCGCGCGACGCGGCTGCGGTGGGCGTCCCCTACCTCATGCTGCTCGGCGTGCTCTCGGGCGGATGGATGCACGCACTCGCGGTCGCCGCGGTGCAGCGCCACGACGCACCGCAGGAGAAGGATGCCGAGCGCCTCGCGCTGGCCGAGTTCTACGGCGCCCACCACCTCCCGCGCGTGCACGCCCTGGCCGAGACCGTCGCCGCGGGCGAGATCGCCTGAGCGCGAGGTGGCACGCGCCCGGCCGGTAGGCTCGAGAGCCATGAGCGACGACGCGTCTCCCGCTGCCGCGCAGCGCACCGCGGTGGTCTCGGCCGCGCTCGAGCTGTTCCACGAGCAGGGCTTCGAGGCGACATCCGTCGACCAGATCGCGCGCGCCGCGAACGTGTCGCGCTCGACGTTCTTCCGCCAGTTCGGCGGCAAGGAGGATGTCGTCTTCGCCGACCACGAGGTGCTGCTCGACGAGGTGCGCGCGTACCTCGCGCAGGGGCACGACGACCCGTGGACGGCGATCTGCGTCGCCTCCGAGCGCGTCTTCCGGCACTTCGCCGCGGACCCCGTGGTGGCGCGCCGCCGCTATCAAGTCGTGCGGCAGGTCCCGGCGCTGCGCGAGCGCGAGATCGTCACGGTGTTCCGGTACGAGCGCATGTTCGACGACTACCTGCGGCGCTCGCTGCCGGGGCTCGATCCGCTCGACGCCGTCGGCTTCGCCGCCCTCGTCACCGCCGTGCACAACCACGTGCTGCGGCGCCTGCTGCGCGGGGAGGACGTGCATCCCGATGTGCTCCGCACGGCGCTCGCGCAGGCCAGCGCCCGCTTCGGCGTGGGCGAGGCGGCGGAAGCCTCCGACGAGGTCGTCGTCGCGGTCTTCCCGCGCTCGATGCCCACGGCCGAGCTGACCCGCCGGCTGCGCGAGCACCTCGACGACTGAGCCCGCCCCGAGCGGCGACGAGCGCGGGCCGCGCGACGGTCCGTCCAGAGCCATGCCCGGCCGTGCAACGGGCCGGGTCAACGCGCTCAGCCGCGAGTAGTAGGCTCGGTAACTGGTCGAAAATCTCTCGACATCAAGACATCCCACCAAGCCTCAGCGAAGGAATGCACGTGGATCTTTACGAGTACCAGGCCAGGGACCTCTTCGAGAAGTACGGGGTGCCGGTGCTCGCCGGCATCGTCGCGGACACTCCTGAAGAGGCGCGCGCCGCGGCCGAGAAGCTGGGCGGCGTGGTCGTCGTCAAGGCGCAGGTCAAGACCGGAGGCCGCGGCAAGGCCGGCGGCGTCAAGGTCGCCAAGACGCCCGACGAGGCGGAGGAGGCGGCCCGCGCCATCCTGGGCCTGGACATCAAGGGCCACGTCGTCAAGCGCCTCATGGTCGCCGCGGGCGCCGACATCGCGAAGGAGTACTACTTCTCGGTGCTGCTGGACCGCGCGAACCGCTCCTACCTGAGCCTCGCGAGTGTCGAGGGCGGCATGGAGATCGAGCAGCTCGCCGTCGAGAAGCCCGAGGCGCTCGCCCGCGTCGAGGTCGACCCGCTGACGGGCATCGACCAGGCCAAGGGCCTCGAGATCGCCCAGGCCGCCGGCTTCGACGAGGAGCTCGCCCCCAAGGTCGCGGATGTCTTCGTCAAGCTCTACGACGTCTACAAGGGCGAGGACGCCACCCTCGTCGAGGTGAACCCGCTCATCCTCTCCGGCGCCGGCGACGTCATCGCGCTGGACGGCAAGGTCACGCTCGACGACAACGCCGAGTTCCGCCACCCGAGCCACGCCCTCCTCGAGGACAAGGAGGCCGCCGACCCGCTCGAGGCCAAGGCCAAGGAGAACGACCTCAACTACGTCAAGCTCGACGGCGAGGTCGGCATCATCGGCAACGGCGCGGGCCTGGTCATGTCGACGCTCGACGTCGTCGCCTACGCCGGTGAGCGCCACGGCGGCGTGAAGCCCGCCAACTTCCTCGACATCGGCGGTGGCGCCTCGGCCGAGGTCATGGCCGCCGGCCTCGACGTCATCCTCGGCGACCCGCAGGTCAAGTCGGTGTTCGTCAACGTGTTCGGCGGCATCACCGCGTGCGACGCCGTCGCGAAGGGCATCGTGGGCGCGCTCGCCGAGCTCGGCTCCACCGCCTCCAAGCCGCTCGTCGTGCGCCTCGACGGCAACCGCGTCGAGGAGGGTCGCAAGATCCTCGCCGACGCCAACCACCCGCTCGTGACGCTCGCCGCGACCATGGACGAGGGCGCCGACAAGGCCGCCGAGCTCGCCAACGCCTGAACGGATAGGGACTAGAGAACATGTCGATCTTCCTCAACAAGGACTCCAAGGTCATCGTCCAGGGCATCACCGGCGGCGAGGGCACCAAGCACACCGCGCTGATGCTGAAGGCGGGCACGCAGGTCGTCGGCGGCGTCAACGCGCGCAAGGCCGGCACCACGGTGCTGCACAAGGACGCCTCGGGCGCGGATGTCGAGCTCCCCGTCTTCGCAACGGTCGCCGAGGCGATCGAGAAGACCGGCGCCGACGTCTCCATCGCGTTCGTGCCGCCGGCCTTCACGAAGGACGCCATGATCGAGGCCATCGACGCCGAGATCCCGCTGCTCGTCGTCATCACCGAGGGCGTGCCCGTCGGCGACACCGCCGAGGCGTGGGCGTACGCCAAGGCCAAGGGCACGACCCGCATCATCGGCCCGAACTGCCCCGGCATCATCACGCCCGGCGAGTCGCTCGTCGGCATCACGCCCGCCAACATCACCGGCAAGGGCCCGATCGGCCTCGTGTCGAAGTCGGGCACCCTCACCTACCAGATGATGTTCGAGCTGCGCGACCTGGGCTTCTCCACCGCCATCGGCATCGGCGGCGACCCCGTCATCGGCACCACGCACATCGACGCGCTCGCGGCGTTCGAGGCGGACCCCGAGACCAAGGCGATCGTCATGATCGGCGAGATCGGCGGCGACGCCGAGGAGCGCGCGGCCGACTACATCAAGGCGAACGTCTCCAAGCCGGTCGTCGGCTACGTCGCCGGCTTCACCGCCCCCGAGGGCAAGACCATGGGTCACGCCGGCGCCATCGTCTCCGGCTCGGCGGGCACGGCCCAGGCCAAGAAGGAGGCCCTCGAGGCCGCCGGCGTCAAGGTCGGCAAGACGCCGTCCGAGACCGCCGCGCTCATGCGCGAGATCATCGAGGCGCTGTAAGGCGCACTTCCACACGAAGGGGCCGGATGCCGCATCCGGCCCCTTCGTCGTGCCCGGGGCGGGCTGCGGCCTGACCGTGCCTTGGCCCCTCGCCCGTCGCGCGCCGGCGCCCTGGCGGGCGCCCTGGCCCGTCGCCCGAGGGAGGCGGATCGCGCGAGGAAGGCAAGATGCCGCGGAATCGGCCTTCCCTGCGCAGAATGCCTTCCCTCGGCGACGGAGGCGGATCGCCCGAGGAAGGCGGCATGCCGCGGGATCGGCCTTCCTTGCGCTGAACGCCTTCGCTCGGCGACGGCCGCGACGCGGGACGGCCGCGGTGCGGGCCGGCGTGTCAGGACGCGCCACGCAGGGCCGTCGAGCCGCCGCACGTGTAACACGCCCGACACGGAGCGTGCCTAGAGTGACGCCATGTCACCCGACGAACGCGGCGAGTGGGGGCGCTTCACGCCCGAGACGCCGGAGCGCGCGGCGCTGCTCGCGCTCAGCGACGCGTTCGGCACCGACATCCGTCCCCGGCAGGTGAGGCTGGACGACGGCGGTCGCGCAGAGGTCGAGGGGGTCGACGCCGACGAATCCATCGTCGTGCAGTTCGTCATCAAGTCGGGCGAGTTCACGTCGCAGCAGCGCAACAAGGTGATGGCCGACATGTTCAAGCTCATGTGGCTGCGCACCGCCCTCATGCCGGCCGCGCGCAGCATCCTGTGCGTCGGTCCGAGCGCCGTCCCCGCCCTCCGCCGCGGCACGTGGCTGCGCACCGCCGCGGATGACCTGCGCATCGAGGTGCACGTGTGGGACGGCAGGCGCGTCGCGCCGCTGGCGACGTCGACCCCCGAGGCGGAGGAGTTCACACACCGGTAACACCGCCGGTGCGCTGCCCGAAACAGGGCGCTCCTATCGTCGTCTGCAGATGGACCTCCGTCGGATGACCGCACACCCGTCCGCCCGACACGCTCTCCATGATCATCGAATCCGATCGATCCCTGTGGGAGGTCTCGTGCTCAGTTCCGTGTCATCCACCTCGGCCCGCATCGCCGACGCCCGTGCCCTGCGCACGACGCTCGCACGCATGGCGACGTCCGTCACCCTCGTGACGACGCGGCACGACGGCGTCGACTACGGCTTCACCGCCAACAGCTTCACGTCCGTCTCCTCGGAGCCGCCGCTGGTCGCGGTGTTCCTCGCCGACACGGCCGACTCCTACGGCGCGTTCGCCCGCTCCGAGCGCGTCGCGATCAACATCCTCGCCGACGGGCACGGGGAGCTCGCGCGCCGGTTCGCGACGAAGGGCACCGACAAGTTCGCGGAGTTCGACGCGCACCCCGACCACGACGACCTGCCCGTGCTCGCCGACGCCATGGCGACGCTTCTGACCCGGGTCGAGAGCCGTGTCACGTGCGGCGACCATCTCATGCTGCTGCTCGGCGTCGAGGACGTCCGCAGCAGCGACCGCCTGCCCCTCGTCTACCAGGACCGCACCTTCCGGACGCTCGCATGAACACTCGGCACACCCCCGTCCCCGGCATCGTCATCGACGGCGTCCGCAAGACGTACGGCTCGGGCGATCGCGCCCTCGTCGCCCTCGGCGGCGTCGACCTCACGATCCCCGCGGGTCGCTTCGTCAGCATCATCGGCCCCAGCGGCTGCGGGAAGTCGACGCTCCTGCGCGCGATCGCGGGGCTCGAGGAGCCGGGTGCCGGCACGGTCTCCGTGTTCGGCGCGACACCCGATGAGGCGTGCGCGGCGAAGATGGTCGGGCTCGTCCCGCAGGCACCGGCCCTCCTGCCCTGGAAGAACGTCCTGCAGAACGTGACGCTGCCGCACCGTGTCAACCGGCGCGCCGAGCGCCGGCGGCCCACGTCGGCCGGAACGGCGGATGCCTCGGCGGCACCCGATCTGGAGGCGATGCTCCGCGAGGTCGGTCTCGGTGATGCCCTCCACAAGCTGCCCGCCCAGCTGTCCGGAGGAATGCAGCAGCGCGTCGCGATCGTCCGCGCCTTCGGCCTCCGGCCGGATGTGCTCCTCATGGACGAGCCGTTCTCCGCGCTCGACGAGTTCACCCGCGAGACGCTGCAGGAGCACCTGCTCGACCTGTGGGACGAGTACAACACGACGGTCGTGTTCGTGACGCATTCCGTCACCGAGGCGGTGCGGCTCTCCGACACCGTCGTGATCATGGCGCCTCGTCCGGGTCGCATCGTCGACGTCGTCGACATCGATCTGCCGCGCCCCCGCGGCGCCGCCCAGATCAAGACGGACGCCTTCCACCACTACGAGGACTTCATCCGCGGGCGGCTCCAGGAGGCGTGGCGATCGCCCGCTTCCGCGGCGGCCTAGGAGGACAGCAATGACCACGATCCCGTCCGACGCCCTGCCCGTCCCCACCGTCGCCGCCGTCGACGTCGAGCCCGCCCCCGCCCGCCGCACCGGAGGCACCTCTATCACCTCGTGGCTGCGCCCGTCGCGCTGGCTGCCGCTCACGCTCATGATCGTCGTCCTGGCGCTCCTGTGGTGGTGGGGATCCGAGCAGCTGCCGTATCTCCTGCCGCCGCTGAGCGCGGTGGGACAGGCGCTCGCCGACAACCCCGGCTTCTACCTCGTCAACGCGTGGGTCACCCTCCAAGAAGCACTGATCGGCCTTGCGATCGCGTTCGTCACGTCGTTCATCCTCGCCATCGCGGTGAGCGAGGTGCCGATCCTGCGGCGGGCCATCATGCCCATCGCGGTGGTCCTGAACGTGACGCCGCTCGTCGCGATCGCGCCCGCACTCGTTGTCGCCTTCGGGTTCGGGCCGGAGCCGAAGCTCATCGTCACGGCGCTCATCTGCTTCTTCCCGATCCTCATCAACGTGTCGATCGGTCTGCGCTCGGTCCCGGCGCCGGTCATGCAGTTCTACTCGACGATCCGCGCGTCGCGCCTCGAGCTGCTGTGGCACGTCCGGATCCCGAGCTCGCTGCCGTTCCTGTTCGCCGCGCTCAAGATCGTCTTCCCGCTCTCGGTCGTGGGAGCCGTCGTCGCCGAGATGTTCGCGCCGGGTGCTGCCGAGGGGCTCGGGACCGCGATCAAGCTGGCGAGCGCCAACAACAAGCTCGCCGTGGTCTACGCATCGATCTTCGTCCT
>Ga0182739_1002780_pt1 | contig 16006 bp, 11 predicted proteins | sample eDN5th30CBELigBY_FD_128873 | JGI IMG/M metagenome (GOLD analysis project Ga0182739, IMG submission 128873) | Enriched backyard soil microbial communities from Emeryville, California, USA - eDNA 5th pass 30_C BE-Lig BY (version 2) (version 2) | ecosystem: Environmental > Terrestrial > Soil >... | reverse complement strand
GTGGTCACGGTACTCCTCGGCATTACGAAGCATGCCGTGGAAGACCATGAGCATCGCCCCATCACGGTAGTTCGCCGGCTTGTAGGTGAAAACCTCAAGCTTGACGCTGACGACATCAAGCTCGAGCTTGGCGGATCCTGACGGAATCGGACCTTGCCCGATCGTCAGGCAGACCAGGAGCAATAACGACGACATCGGGGGACGGCCTCTCGTCGGGTTTACCGGTTCGACTCGATCCAGCGCTTCACGAAATCGAGCGAGCGCTCCAGAGCCTCGACTCCCAGGATCACGAGATCTCCCGGCTGCAGCTCACGAAGCGCCCGGTCGATCGCCGCCGTCTCGTCCGGCTCTTCGATCAGCTCCTTGAGCCGGGGCCGGCCAACCAGACCTTGCTTCAACAGGACGTTGAGCTCGCCGTCCTTTCGGTCCTGGTTTCCCTTGTCCTCGTAGAGCACGACCCGGTCGAAGCCGTCGCCGATGACCTCGCCCTGGCGAATGACATCGGCATCGCGCCGGTTGCAACCGGCGAAGACCAGAACGCGCCGGCTGTGGACGAACGATTCGGCCGACTCGATCAGCGCCTCCAGCGCCATGGCGTTATGCGGAAAGTCGATGACGACCGTGGCTCCCTTGAGCTCGAAGAGGTTGAACCGGGCCGGCATTTGATCCGGGTCGCCCGCAAACGACTCGAGCCCCGAACGGATCGCGTCGAGCGGCAACCCGAGCGCCCAGGCCGCACCCACCGTCGCCAGCACGTTCTCGACCTGGAAGGGGGCCCGCCCCTGGTGCGTGATCGGGACGCGGGCCAGGGACATGAGCGGCTCCTCGTCATCCCCCCGGGCCAGCACGATGGCTCCGTCTCGGACGAACAAGGCGCGTCCCCCCGCCTTGCGCTGGTCCACGATCACGGGATGTTCCGGGTCGCGGGCGAACCAGATCACCTCGCCGGGACAATGCTCGGCCATTGCGGCGACCATCGGGTCATCGGCCTTGAGCACCGCCGCGCCGTCGGGCGCCACGGCCTCAACGGCGGTCCGCTTGACCTTGGCGAGGTCCTCCAGAGTGTCGATCCCGCGCAGCTCGAGATGGTCCCCCTCGCCCAGGTTGGTCACGACCGTCACGTCGGTGCGATCGAAGGCCAGTCCTTCTCGTATGATCCCTCCCTGGGCCGTTTCGAGCACCGCGATCTCGACGACCGGGTTCAACAAGACCGTGCGCGCACTCTGGGGCCCGCTACAGTCACCGGTCTCGATGCGACGGCCGTCGATGTAGATCCCGTCGGTCGTGCTCATACCGACCACCTGGCCCTGCTCCGCAAAAAGATGAGCGATCAGCCGGGTCGTGGTCGTCTTGCCGCTGGTCCCGGTCACCGCGATCATCGGGATCCGCCCGTCTCCCCCTCCGGGGAAGAGCGCGTCGACGATCGCTTCGCCGATGGGCCGGGGCGGGTCGTGCCAGGGCCTGAGATGCTGCCTCAGCCAGGGGCTGGCGTTGACCTCGAGGATCACTCCCCCCTGCTCTTCAAGGGGGCGGCCGATGTCCTCGGCCACGACGTCGAGGCCCGCGAGATCGAGGCCGATCACCTGGGTTGCCTCCAGCACGCGGGCCGCCACCTCGGGATGGACCTGGTCGGTGACATCGATGTTGTTCCCCCCGAACTTGAGGTGCGAATTCCGCCGGATGAAGACCCGAGTCCCCACCGGCGGGACTGTGTCGGCCTGATATCCCTGCTCGGCGAGCACCCCCAGCGCCACCGGATCGAGCTGGATCTTTCGGAGCGGCGACGAGGCGTCGTCCCCCCGGCGCGGGTCCTGGTTGATCACCGCAACCAGCTCGGCGACCGAGTGCGTTCCATCTCCAACAACCTGGGCCGAGTCGCGACGAGCGGCAGCAACGACCCGCCCCCCGATCACGAGCATCCGGTGGTGTGCCCCGGGGGCGAACCGTTCGACCATGATGTTGGAACTCACCTCCCGCGCGGCGTTGTAAGCCGCAACGAGCTGCTCGCGCGTGGTGAGATTCAACGTGATCCCGTCGCCGTGGTCGGCGTCCACCGGTTTGATCACCACCGGCAGCCCAATATCCAGGGCCGCGGCCCAGGCGTCCTCGGCATCGGTGACGGGACGGCCCTCGGGGACCGGCACCCCCACCGACCGGAGCATCTCCTTGGTCAGGTCCTTATCGTTGGAGATCGATTCGGCGATGGCACTGGTCCGGTCGGTGAAGGCCGTCTGAAACCTGCGTTGGCGGACCCCGTAACCGAGCTGGATGAGACTGTCGGTATTGAGCCGACGGACCGGAATCCCGCGTGCCCGGGCCACCGCGACGATCGGTGCCGTATTGGGACCGAAGCCAACTTGGCGGGTCAATTCGCGCAGGCGGACCACCTCGGCATCCAGATCGAACGGTGGATGATTCAGCGATACCCCACCCACGACCGCCAGCGCCGCGTCGAGGGCGGCTCGGGCGATGTCCTCCTCCTGAAACTGGACGGCGAGCCGAGAAATCGAGGCGTCGGTCCGCTTCCAGGTCAGGAACTCGACGTCCGAGCCCGACCAGCGTTGAATCTGCAGGATCAGGCGGGCGAGAACCCCTTCCAGGTCACGCTCCTGCTGCAAACGATCGAAACCGCCCGCGCGTTCCTCCTGGCTCACCGAGCCCACCTCGTTCAGGATCGCCCCCAGGCGCTCGGAAAAACCGGGAATCTCGGCAGGCGGTCGGCCCCTGAGGTCCTCCAGATCCAACCACGCCTCGAGCACGGGAACACGGGCCCAGAGATTGGGTCCACGCAGAGCCAAGACTTTCCGGACGATCATTCCGTTTCCCTACTGAAAGACGTCGCCTGACAAGACGATCGGGCCAGCGAGCGATCATACCAGATGGGGCCTCGGCCAGGGAATTCGAGCCCGCCGAACTCCCGCAAACTTCCATGATTTAACACTTGCAACCTGACATTTATGCGTGTCGACAGGGCCCTCGCGGTCCCCTGGTCGCGGAGCGAGGGTACGAGCCGGTCGGCACGTTGCCGAGAGACCCCGAGTTCCTAAATAGGACGGAATCATCCGCACACGGGACACGTCAATAGTTCTAAAACTTCCAGTGATTTCTCTTACATCGGGCTGATGATCCCAGTAAACTGACTCTGCAGTGCTTCAACGAGTCCCGGAAGGAGACCGTCGAGAGAGAAGACCTGTACCGCGAACGCCAGCCTGATCGGGAGCAATTTCGATGATTGAATTGGCTTGCCCGAGTTGCGGTCGAGCGGGGTCGATCCCGCGTGAAAAAATCAACACACGTCTGATCTGCAAGAAGTGCCACGTCGCCTTCCACGTCAATACGGCAGGTCGAGCGCTTCTCGGTGAACCGCACGTCGAGGTGCCGAAAGCCGAGCCACGCCATCACGAGGGCTTCCACCTCCCGAGCCTCCCCGAGATCGAAGGTCTGGACGGATTGACCGCGCGATTGTCCGACCTTTCGCTCCGCACCGTGGGAGTGGGCGTGGCGGTGATCGTCCTGCTCGGGGGCCTGATCATGTTCCTGACCAGGCCCCCCGAAAGCCTCGCCGAAAGCGCAAGGCGGACCGCGGAGCATTTCGCCAGCGACGATCTGGCCTATCTCAAACAGGTCGCCACGGCCGAGACCATTGACGACGTGGTCCGCTGGTTCGATACCGTCCATCCCCTTCTGGTCAAGCACCGGGAAAACTGGAAGGGGCGCGACGCCGACATCCAGGTGATGGTCATCGGCGAGGACCACAAGCAACGCAAGGGCGAAGCACAGGCGTTCATCTACCCCGCCAAGAGCAAGACTCATGTCACCGAGGTCGCGGCGGCGGCCGACTCAGCGACCGCAGGGGCGCCGGCTTCGCAGCCGCCCATTGACTTGAGACTCCACTGGGTCCTTGACCGAAGCGGCACGTGGAAGCTCGACGGCCTCCAGACCTACCAGGCGGCGGCGCACCCTCTTTGATTCAATGGGATTCGATCGTACCTCGCCCAACTCGGGGAGCGCATCGAGTCCGGATCACCCCAGGCGACGGCCCGACCAAGGGTCCCGGGGTGATCCGGACTCGCGTTCTGAATTGTCGGAGCGTTTCCCAAAAGGGGCGATCGGCGACGTGAGCGAACGCTCGGTTTCCCACCTTCAGTAACCCCACGGCCCCTCGACACTCTGGTGCGCTTCGGCAGAACGGACCGCGGCTTCAAGCAGGCGGACGACCTCGCGCCCTTGCTCGGCCGTTACGGCGAGCGGAGCACTCCCTTCAAGATGATCGACGATGTTCGCGTAGTACGAATCCCAATGGCCCCGACGTGTTTCGAGGGGCGTGTCGACGACCTCCCCGGAGGGCGTCGCGCGTCGGAGCACCGCCTGCCGGCCCGCTGGTTCCTGGGCCTGGTCGATGTTACCGGCCCGGAGGGCCTCTTCCTGGGGATCGACACCAAACTTGGTGAAACCACCGTCCGTTCCGACGACCCACCAGCGAGGTCGATCGAGGGAGCAGATCCGGCTCATCTCGGCTTGAAACCGGGCCCCGTCAAATTCCAAGAGCATCCGACCGTGGCCTCCGCTATCCACCTCCGGCCAGGGAGCAGGCGTAATCCAGGCCGAGAGCCGCCGACACGGCCCAAGACCAAGCTGTAGGGCCTGATCGACCAGGTGGGCGCCCCAGTCGTGCAAGATCGTCCCCGCCTGCTTGAGGTGGCCCCGCCAGGTGCGGGGAGGCGAATGGCGGCAGACGGAACTCTCGAACAGCAGCGGGCGACCGATCAAGCCGTGCGCAAGAGTTTCCTGGAGCGTGGTATAGTCCCAGTCCCAGCGCCGGTTGTGAAAGACCGAGAGCATCCCACCGCTGGCATCACGCGCCGCGATCATCCGATCGGCCTCGGCCGTGGTGAGCGCCATCACCTTGTCGACGACACAGTGTTTCCCTGCCTCGAGGGCGCGCACCACCAGATCGGGATGCGAATCATGGGGAGTCGCGATCACAATCAGCTGGACGCTTGGATTTTCAAGGGCCTCGTCCAGGCTGGAGTAGCCGGTCACCCCCCAGGTCGCGGTCGCCTCGGCCCGGGTTGAAGCCGTCCGGGCGACGATCCCTTGCAGTCGGAGCTTGGGCTGCCGCTGAATCAGGGGACAGTGAAAGACTCGACCCGCCAGGCCATAGCCGACTACCACGGTCTCGATCATGGGCGAAGGTTCCCCATCCACCTGTTCCTGCGCGAGGTCGCCTCCGTGGTCTCTCTCGCGCCCATCAAGGCTAGGGCGAGAGTATAGTGCGTGGACGCGCCCTTGGGAGCGCTCGACCCCACTGAGCTGTGGGACAAGGTGTTGCTGACAGCGGTACAATGAAGGTAAGGAGTACGACGCGTCCACGGCTCAGGCGAATCTCGCCGGCCTTCACGTTTGATTCAGGAACGCCGTATGACCGCCCTTCACCGCGACGATCCCCGAATTCTTGGCCCGCTCCCAGGTCCTCGTGCCCGCGATTGGCTTGCACGTGACGAAGCGGTCATGTCGCCATCGTACACCCGGACCTATCCGCTGGTCGTTCGGCGTGGCAAGGGCTCGATGATCGAGGACCTTGATGGGAATCGATTCCTCGATTTCACCGCGGGGATCGCGGTCACGGCCACCGGCCACTGCCACCCCAAAGTGGTCGCGGCCATCCGAAAGCAATCCGGGCGGCTCCTGCACATGTCGGGAACCGACTTCTACTACACGCCACAGGTCCGGCTCGCCGAGCGGCTCGCCAAACTGGCGCCTGGCCAGGCCCCGAAACGCGTCTTCTTTACCAACAGTGGCGCCGAAGCGCTCGAGGCGGCCTTGAAGCTGTCGCGTCGCCACTCGGGACGGCCCCGGATCCTCGCCTTTTTGAACGCGTTTCACGGTCGAACCTATGGGGCCCTGTCGCTCAGCGCCTCGAAGCCCATGCAACGGCGCGGATTCTCGCCCCTGGTTCCGGAGATCCACCACGCCCGCTTCGGCGACCTCGAAAGCGTTCACAGCCTCCTACGCACCGTCTGTCCCCCCGACGAGTTGGCCGCAGTCTTCGTCGAGCCGATCCAAGGTGAGGGAGGATACATCGTCCCCCCGGCCGACTTCCTTCCCGGCCTGCGGGCACTCTGTGACGAGCACGGGATCTTGCTCGTGCTGGACGAGGTGCAATCGGGAATCGGGCGGACCGGACGGATGTTCGCGTCCGAACACTGGAACGTGGCGGGTGACATCGTCTGCCTGGCCAAGGGAATTGCCAGCGGGTTGCCGTTGGGCGCGATCGTCGCCCGCGCCGACGTGATGGACTGGCCGAGCGGCAGCCACGCCTCGACGTTCGGCGGCAACCCCGTCGCCTGTGCCGCGGCGCTGGCCACACTCGAACTGGTCGAGACCCGATACCAGGCCAATGCCGAACGCCGCGGCGTTCAACTCCGCGCCGGGCTCGAGGCGCTGGCGACTCGACATCCGTTTATCCGCGAGGTGCGCGGCCTGGGACTCATGATCGGCGTCGAGATTCAGACCGACGGCGCTCCCGACCCTGGCCTCCGTGACCAGATCGTCGAGCGTGCCTTCCAGCGCGGACTTCTGCTTCTCCCCTGTGGACCGAGCACGGTGCGCTTCTCGCCCCCGCTGTGCCTCACCCGCCGCCAGGTCGAGATCGGTCTCGAATTATTCGACGCCGCGCTCACCGCCACGGACTCCACTCCACTCTCTCACACGAGTTGAATTTCGCGGTTATTTGGCGGACGCAGAACCCAGGACCCACCGGACGCCCCTCAAACTCCCGACCAACTCGGAGCTTCACCATGACTCAGCTCGCTTCGGTGGGATCGGCCCCCGTCTTCGACTGGAAACGATGGCCTGCGACCGAGACCTTGATCGATCGCCTGATCACCAGCGCTCTGGCCGGCAACGCCTTCGCTGCGCAGTTGGCCGAGCGCATGCAAACCGAGACCAGCACCCGATTCAAGGACTGGGTCGACCATCTCGTCGTCCCCGGCCGGGGAAACCTGGATGGGCAACTCCGCGAGTTGGGCTATCAACGGCTGCCGGTCGACTACGGCGTCGGCATTCCGGTCTTCGTCCATAATGGCGGGGTGTTCCCGCGAGTGGCACTGGCCCCAGAATCCGCGTCGGGATCGGAGGTCAGCACGGTCGCGATCAAGGTCGAGTCGGTCGCCGACTTCTCGGAAGCCTTTAGCCTGGGTCTTGATGTGCGGGGTTATGCCCTGGGGCCGTACCGGGTGGGGCGGATCGAGGGAGAGCGGACGGCCCTCGACATCGTCGAACGGCGCGGATACACAGGGTTCGACCCATTTCCGGGCGACCTGGCTCGTCAGGGGCGGATGCGACCCCACGCGGCTCGTGACGCACTCGCCGCCAGGGACCTCTGGAAAGGGCGAAGGCGGCGCTTCACGGATGACGCCGAGGGGTTCGACGCCACTGAGCAGACCTTGACTCGGGTGATTGAACTCGCCGGATCGCCCGACCTCGCCTGCCACCTGATCTTCGAGGTGGAGCGCGAATACTGGCAGTCGCGGAACCGGGCCGCGCGGGTGCAAAAGGCCCGGCAAGACCGGCTCGGGCTGGGCTGGGCCAACCACGACCACCATACCTTCCGCTGCTCACGCCGGTTCTTCCCGCGCGTGATCGCCATGTTCGAGAAGCTCGGATTCGTGCTCCGCGAGCGGTTCCACGCCGGCGAACACGCCGGTTGGGGAGCCCAGATCGTCGAGCACCCAACGACCGGGGTCGTAATCTTCGCCGACCTCGACCTCGCCCCCGATGAGGCCGCTCACGACTTTGCCCACTCCCCCCTGCCCGACCTCGACCGACCGAACACGGTTGGCCTCTGGGTGGCACTTCACGGCGAGTCAATCCTTGAAGCTGGGATGCATCATCTCGAGGCCCAATTCGACTTCGATGCGCTCCGCAACGACCTCCAGGCCGAAGCCGGCATCGAGGTCATGGCCCCCTTCTCCGACTTCCCGTTCCTCCGCCAGGCCTTCACCCAGGGCGAGCGCTGGCCGGTGGCCCAACTCCGGGCCGATCGTTGCCTGGCCAACGGCTGGATCAGTGCCGAGCAACACGCGAAGTTCCTGCGTGACGGCGCCCTCGGCAGCCACCTCGAAGACCTGCAACGACGCGAAGGCTACAAAGGATTCAACCAGCAGGCCGTCAGTGCCATCATCGCGGCGACGGACCCACGACTCCATTGACATTCACAAACATCCGCAAGAGTCAACAGACGAACATTCTCTCTTTCGTCATCTTCAGGAGGTCTCTTCGGCCCACCCTTCCAGCCCGATGAGTTTGACGAACCGGCAACCCATCAGCGAGCGCACCACGCGATGACCCTCCTGCTTCTGGAAGACCGTGAGCTCCTGGCTGAGCTCGGCCCCCACCGGCGCGATGAGACGACCACCTTCGGCCAACTGATCGAACAGGGTGGAAGGAAACCCCGGGGCGCCGGCGGTCACCAGGATTCGGTCGAAGGGACCCTCGTCGGGCCAACCGAGGGTCCCGTCGCCAATTCGGTAGTGAATGTTCGTCCGCCCAAGCCGGTCGAGGATCGAACGGGCCCGTAAGGAAAGAATCTCGAGTCGCTCGATCGTAAAGACCTCGGAGGCCAGCAGGCTCAACACCGCCGTCTGGTAGCCGCTGCCGGTGCCGATCTCGAGGACTCGCTCGGTCCCGGTCAGAACCAGCTCATGCGTCATGACCGCCACCATATAGGGCTGGCTGATCGTTTGTTCGTGGCCGATCGGGATCGCCCGATCGGCGAGGGCGTGTCGTCGCTCACCCGGGGGAAGGAAGCGCTCCCGCGCGATCTGAGAAAGCGCATCGAGAAGTCGAGGGTCGTCAATTCCCCGTTGACGGACCTGCTCGGCGATCGCCGCTCCGGGGCGAGGATCACGCCGATTGGGGCTGTGGCCGCGGCTGCGCATGCTCAGTCGCCTCGTCGAGCTGAAAGTCCTTGACTTCGAGCTGGACCTCACGGCGTCCGTTCCACTCATTGATCGAGGGGTGGAAAACCAGCGAACAGAGGGTGTTGGCGACCAATGGCTTGCCCCGCTCGGCCATATTCCAGGCGATCGCCTTGACGACGGCCGACCCTTGCGAGAGCCGCAGTTGGAGGTGATTTTTTCGTTCCCCCACCGCCCGCGGCTCGCCGAGGATCCGGACCCCGCTGGCCAATAGCAGCGGCTTGGGATTGCCGATCCCGTGCGGTTCAAGCATTTCGAGCGTCTCGACCAGGTGGGTCGAAAGCATCGCCAGCGGTACTTCCGCGTCGATCCAGAGCACCTTCCGCAGTTGCTCGGCAGTCAGCGCCGTTCGACAATACTGGTCGAATTGCTCGGCAAAAACCGGAAGATGAGCACTCGGCAACCTCAGGCCGGCCGCCGCCGTATGACCCCCAAACCCAAGCAAGCCCTCGGAGCAGGCGAGAATCGCCTGGTAGAGATCAAGGCCGGGGATCGACCGGGCGGACCCCTGGCCAATCTCATCCCCCAGGGCCACGACGATCGCGGGTCGGTGATAGAGCTCCACCAAACGACTGGCGACGATCCCAACAACGCCGGGATGCCAGCCCTCCTTGCCGAGCACGATCGCCCCTCGTCCCTCGATCCCTCCCTGCGCGGCGATCATCTGCTTGGCTTCGGCCACGATCGAATGCTCGACCTCTTGCCGTTTCGAATTGCAGCGGTCGAGCTCGGCGGCGATCTCACGCGCGACTACGGTGTCGTCGGTCGTGAGCATCTCCACGGCCTTCATCGCGCGCTCGAGCCGGCCCGCGGCATTGATGCGAGGCCCCATGTTGAAGCCGATATTGCCCGCGGTGAGACGTCGTTTCCCGAGACAGCCGGAAACCTCCATCAGGGCACGGAGTCCAACGGTCGGTTCGGCAAACATCCCCGCGAGGCCATGGCGGACCAGGATCCGATTCTCCCCTCCCAGGGGGACGACGTCGGCCACCGTCGCCATCGCGACCAGGCTCAGAGATCGAACGAGGAAGTCGCGCAGGTGCGGCGAGGCTTTCTTGCCCGTGCCAAATCCCTTGGCAATTTGCCAGGCCAGTTTGAACGCAACCGCCGCGCCGCAGAGGTCACCGAAGGGGTAGCGGCTGCCTTCCAGCCGGGGATGGACCAGGACATCCGCCTCCGGCAGTTCGTCGCCGATGGTGTGGTGATCGGTCACGATGAACTCGACCCCAAGCTCCCGCGCCAGCCGCGCTTCGCTCACGGCCGAGATGCCACAGTCGACGGTGATGATCAACTCGGCCCGGGACTCAGTGACCAGTCGTCGCAGGGCCTCGGCATTGACCCCGTACCCCTCATCGCCTCGATGCGGGATGTAGTATTCAACGCTCTCCGCCCCTGCCAGCCGGAGGCAGGCCCAGAGGATACTCGTACCACAGACCCCGTCGACGTCGTAGTCGCCGTAGATGACGATCTTCTTCCGCGCCCGAACCGCCTGGACGATGCGGTCGGCAGCCTCGACCGTCCCCGGAAGGGCTTCGGGATCGTGGAGCCCACCCAGACGCGATGCCAGGAAGGCCGTCGCCTCCGCAGGGTTGTCGACCCCCCGGTTGAGCAGGAGCTGAGCGACCAGCGGTGGGATGCCGGCTTCACGACCCAACAACGCCGCCTGCGCCGGATTGTCGGGCTTCAGCCGCCAGCGCGTGCTCATCCTCAGCCATCCTCTCCCGTCCAGGACCAGCCTGACGCCCCTCTCGATTCATTGCGGAGGGGTCGGTCCGACTCCCCAGCTCAATGATTCGACACGTGCCCTGGCGGAGCAACCCAGAAAAGAAACTCGTCCCCACCGATTGGTCGGATGGTAGGGTTCCCAGGCCGCAGCCAGGTGGCGCCGATGAGCTCTTCTGGTTAAAGATCGGCAGATCGGCCGTCGCAACACGCGTTAAGGGGTGAACAATCTCGACCGAAACGGTCCGAATCGACCGAGTCGTCGGGTTGGCTCAACCTGACCTGCGAGATCCAAAAGGCATCCGGGTTGGCTCCGTGTGGGTGGGTCCCGAGACATCGAGTTAAGGTTTTGGTGAGACGGCTCGCTCTTTCTGGTATTCCACGAGGAGGTCGATCTCGATCGCCCCACCCGAGGCGGCAATCTTGCGCCGGATTGGACTGCTCAGGGGATGGAAGGTGCGAGACAGGTCGCCCACTAACGGCACATTGACCAGCCCGACCTGGTTCCAACCGACCGCCACCCGTTCGGCTTCGAAGGTGCCGTCGGGGCGGATTGGAGCCGACCGAAGCCTGCCCACCGTCCCTTCCACCGGGAGGAACTCGATCCACCCCTTATCGATCGGGCGTCCGCCGACAACGATCTTCCCGGTGACGTCTGCGGTGACAAAGCGCTCCGGTCCCAGTTCCTCTCGACACCCCGAGAGCAGCGCGAGCAAGATCGTCGCTGCTCCCTTCCAGTATCTCGATTGCTTGCGCATACCGCCACCTCGGGTGCCGTAGTTCGAGATCGAGGCGGCACCACGACCACGGCAACGAGCCGATCATTCCCGTACTCAGGGCTCCGACGCCGTCCCCAACTCCAGCCAGGGGCGGAACTCTCCGAGCACGGAATCCATGGTCTCGAGCTCTTCCGGACGAACAAGCTCATCGGACTCGCTGTCCCGGGCCGGGTTCAGGAGAACCAACCGCCCCCCCCGCGCTCCGCGTCCAGCGTGGGGGCCAACCCGGTCGCGATACGCGAAGATGAGGCCCCCCGCCTGCCGTTCGGCCGCCAGACGGCCAACCGGACCGAGGATGGCGAGCACACCTCCACACTGGTTGAGTCCTGCCCGTGCCCCGGCGCCCTCGGCAGCGAGTATGGTCCCACCGACTTGAGCGTAGGCCAGCGCATCGGCCGCGGGTCCGCGAATCAAAAGCCGGCCCGCCCGTAGACTCCGGCCGGCCCCATCACCCGCGGGTCCGTGACAAACCACGGTCAGGCCCGGCGCATCCAGGTCGGCCGCCAGCTCGGGACCCGCCCAACCTTCGATTTCGATGACGGCATTCCAGGAACCGGCCAGGCCAGCGACGAGGAACCGCTGTCCCTCGGCGCCAGCGAGCCGAATCCGGCATGCCCCTTCGTCAAGTCGCTGAGCGACCTCGGCGTTGATGCGTTCGTAGTCGCGAATATCGGGGATCGAGAGGACCGCGGTCGCGCCGCGAGGATCCACTGCGTTCATTGCGGCCGAGCCGCGCCCGCGACCTTGGGATCTCCAGCCGGCACCCGGGCGAGCTCGGCCTTCAACGGATAGTCCTTCTCACCAAACTGGCTATCCTCAGGAACGTTCTTCTCGAGGAACGACTTCAAAGCGCCCACGCGATCGCTCAGTTCTTTGGCCGCCTTATCTCGTGACCCCGGTGGCGACTTGAAAAGCTCGATCGCCGACTTCGCGACCGGCTTGATCAGATTGGCAACCTGCTCGACATACCCTCGGTTCTGACCCAAGGTGGGCATGCGCAACAGGCCCGATTCCCGGACCCCATCCACCCCATTGAAGGCGGGATAGATCTGAAAGAGCAGCGGTGAGGCATACAATTGAGCGAGAGAAAGGTTCGAGCTGTATGTGGTCGTGACCTTCTCACCTAACCCCGCCGCCACCTCCCCGGCATAGAACGCGACCAGCTTGTAGTTGAACTTAGGATTGGCCTGACTAACCCGGAGCATCCCCAAGGCCCAGGCCGCCTGGGCCCGAACCTCGAGCCGAGCCTTGGGATCGGCCAGGATACCCATCAAAGTCGAGGCCATCTCGAGCTTGCCCTGCGCCTTGGGATCGGCCGCCATCCGAAGCGTTCCAAGCGCTTCGACAGCCCGTAGCCGGACAGGCCATGGGAGGCCCTCCTCGGCCAGCCAATCAACCAGCGCGTGAGCGGCTTTGGCAATCACCGTCGGACCACCAGGCAGATCCTGGAAGCCGCCTCCAGACACCTGCATCACGTTCAACAGGCCACGCACAGCCCAAAGCTTGACCAGGATCGTCTGTTCCTTGTCGTTGATCTGGGCGATGAAGGTGTCAATCGCCTCGGGGCTCCCCGTCTTCCCCAGCAGGATGGCCATCTCGACCCGGGCCAACAGATGATTCTTCAGAACCTTCGGAGCCTGAGCCAGCAACGCCTCAGTATACGTCTTGAGGAACGCGGTCCGGTTCCCCTTCTTGGCGAGATCGATCGGGCTGGCGAGATGCGCACTGGCCTCACGGAAGCCGACCGCATCACTGGAATTCGGGTTCTGACCCACTTCCGGATCGATCAGCCCCTTAATATAGCGACGATTGGTCAAGTCGGCCGTGTATTTCGTGACGTACTTCTGGATGAGGTCGCGATCGACCGCCGCCCCCTTGGCCATCGCCTCGACGTCACGAATCTGCTTGATATTGAAGTTGCCCGCAGGAAGCTGGGGAAAGGTGTTCTCGTTCGCCTTCACCGCGAGCGGATCGACAAAGACCTCGACGGAGGACTTGACCTCCTCCTGCACCACGGCCGCCTCGTCCGCATCGGCCGGCTTCTCGTCCTCGGCGGGAGCCTCCGCCCCCTTCTCGGTGGCCGCCTTCGGCTTCTCAGCCGTCTCCGCCGGTGGCTTCGTCTGCGCCTGAACCGCCCATGGCGAGAGACCGAGCAGCACGATCGAAAGCCACACCCACGAGCACCCCCGTGACAGTCTCGGGGCGAGCGCGATGATCATGGTCGCCAACCTCATTGGTTAAACTCGCGGCCCTAGCACGTCGGTCAAAATCTCAGACCGAGGCCTTGTTGCGTCGGGTTGGTGCGATAGCCAAGTGTGATTGTGGCCACGCAGTCAGGACCCGGACCGAACAGCCCAGACACAAACGACTGCGTGACGGAGACGGGACGGGAGGGACGGCCTCAGCACACACTTCCGCTGCTCAAGGCCTCGGTTGCGCACGGGCTCGACCCATCGAAACGAAACTCATCTCACGGTGGTTCCGACACTTCCATCGACGAACACCTGATCCAAGTTAACCTGCCGATGGCCCCCTGTCAAGTCAACCGAAGCTTCCCCCCACGCCTGATCCTCGCGTTTCTACCCATGATCTTCGAGAATTATTGAACAACCAATGAATAATCTAGACAAAATAGGCAACAAAAGACTGGCGTCCAGGAAATCGTCTTTAGGACTTTGACGCCTCAGACCATGAATCGTTCCCAAGGATCGCGTTGCGCCGATTGGGTTGACTCAGTTTGGGCCTGGGGGAGTTGTTCCGCGTCGCCCTGCTCCGTAGAATCAGAGTGAATTCCCATCGTTAACATGGAATCATTCGGAATTCCGCCCGCAACCGCGCCGTTGGGCCATGTTGGTGTTTCGGTCGATTGCCTGGAGATTGCCTGGGTATGGTGGAACGTCGCTACATCTTTCCTGGAATCATCGAGCTCAATGTCCAGGCGAGACGCCGACTTGGGGTAAACATCTATTTGATCGACGGCGGAACGGAATACGCCTTGATCGACGTCGGGTTTCTGGACGAGCTCTCTGAGGTGCTCGAACTCATCCGACAGATGAATTTCAGCCTCTCGGCGTGCAAGATGATTTTGGCGACTCACGCCGACGCCGATCACACCCAGGGGCTGGCCCGAGCGCGTGAGGTGCTCAAATGCAAGGTGGCCGCCCATCCCAAGAGCGTCGCCCCGCTCCAAGAAGGGGATGAGGTCCTGACCTACGCCCGGATCGACGCCCAGAACATCCATATTCCGATGCCGCGCTGCAAGGTCGACCAGACCATCGACGAAGGGGATGTGATCACGATAGGCGATCGCAAGCTGGAGGTCTGGAGCACTCCGGGGCATACCGCCGGCCAGCTCTCGTTCCGGATGGGGCCGCTCCTTTTCTCGGGCGACAATATCTTCCGCGACGGCTGTGTCGGGGTGATCGACGCGCACCATGGCTCAAACCTGGTCGACTTCATCGCCAGCCTCAAGCGGATTCGCGCCTGTGACGCCGAGTATCTCCTCCCCTCGCACGGGCCGATCTTTCGCAAGGACAATGCGCTCTTGGATGCGACGATCGCCCGGCTGGAGTCGTACACCCACATGGCCGACTTCGGCACCTGCGCCGTCGATTGGCCGCTGCTTGACGAATGGGAAGACGAGCTGACCCAGGGTAAGCTCGTCCTTTAATCCGGCATTCGGCATCGCCTCCCGTCGCGACCAGCCCGTGTGCCCCCAGCATGCCGCCTTGCGTGCTGGGGGTTCGACGGGAAGCCGTCGGAAATCCTCATCGCGCTCGTTCCCGCCTACCCAGGCGAAGCGGCTGGCGACGTCTCGGGATCGAAGAGAGTCTCGAAAAAGAACTCAAGTGAATCGCGACTTGAACCGAGAACTCGCGGTTGACGGTATCGGGCCAAGGGCTTAAGATCCCGCGCCCACGACCGGCGACATGGATTGTTGCCCGGTTCCTTGGTCAGGCGGAACGGAGGTCGTCGCAATGAATGCCGCGCTTAGTCTCTTCGTCGTGGCCCTGCTGGGTGCCGAATCGGCTCCCCACCAGGGTACGCCCCCCATCGAATATCGCGTCAAGCTCGTCGAAATGGATGGCTTGAAATGGCGGGAATCGCTCTATGTTCGCTTCCAGCCGGTGGCCCGGCAAGGGAGCTACATGGTTTGGACCGCCGACCGCGACGCGGCGAAGACCCTCGTTGACCAGGCAAGCCGGGTCTTGATGAATCCGCAGGTACTCGCCGAGTCGGGAGGCGTGGCGGCCTACACTCAGCGGACAACCCGCAAGGTGGCTTCGCAACTGACCCGACACGCCGACGGACCGGTCGACCATGCGTTGGCGGTGGCGTATACGACAAACCACGAAGATCTCCGCGAAGGCTGCCAGTTCACGATGAGCGGCCGGAAGCTCGACCAGGGCATGCTGGTCAAGATGGTGGTGGAAGAGCTGCGCGTGGCCGCCGTCCACCAGGTCAAGCTGACGGAGCACGTCACCGATCACGAGAACAAGGATCGCCCGGTGACGCTTAATCCTC
>Ga0182739_1002779_pt1 | contig 16012 bp, 12 predicted proteins | sample eDN5th30CBELigBY_FD_128873 | JGI IMG/M metagenome (GOLD analysis project Ga0182739, IMG submission 128873) | Enriched backyard soil microbial communities from Emeryville, California, USA - eDNA 5th pass 30_C BE-Lig BY (version 2) (version 2) | ecosystem: Environmental > Terrestrial > Soil >... | reverse complement strand
GTCATGGTGCCGAGGGTCAGGACGGAGACGCGAAGGCCGGACCGGCCGAGCTGGCGATACTGCATGAGGCGCGACTTCCCTGGATGGTCCGGCTGGCACCGGCAGACCGATCTAGCCCGATCACCCGGCTTCGTGCCACCACCGTCGTCGGGCGGCCCTGCCGTCAGCCGATCTGGCGGCAGGTGCGCGCCTGACCGTCCGTCATGAGCGGAAATCCTAGTCGCCTGAAGCCGTGGCCGCGCGGGCTGGACGGCGGCGCCGTCATGGCAGCAGGTCGGCCGGCTCGGGGAGGGCCAGCCGGTCGAAGCGGGCGCACAGCACGTCCAGTGTTTCCGCCATCGGCCGCTGGTCCCAGTCGAGGGCCGAGAAGATCTCGACCTCGACCATGCCCCGCCAGCCGGCCGCGGCCACCTCCCGGTGCATCCGGGCCAGATCGATGACTCCGTCGCCGATCATCGCCCGGTCCTGCAGCAGATCGCGGGTCGGCACCCGCCAGTCACAGATCTGCCAGCCCAGCAGTCGGTCGGCGCCCGCACGGGCGAGCCCGGCCGCGAAGTCCGGGTCCCACCACAGATGATAGGCGTCGATCATCACCCCCAGCTCCGGCCCGACCTGGTCGCAGATGTCCAGCGCCTGCGCCAGGGTCGAGACGCAGGAGCGGTCGGCCGCGTACATCGGGTGCAAAGGCTCCAGGGCCAACCGTACCCCGTGCGCCCGGGCATGGGGCAGAAGGGCGGCGAGCTGCTCGGTGACCTGCCGCCGTGCCGAGGCCAAGTCGTGCATCCCCTCGGGCAGCCCGCCCACCACCATGCACAGCACGGGGGCTCCCAGTGCCGCCGCCTCGTCGATCGCCCGGCGGTTGTCCTCCAGGATGGCGGTGCGCTGCTGCTCCGAGGCGAAGGTCAGGTACGAGCCCCGGCACAGGCAGGTGACGGTGAGGCCGGCATCCTCGAAGCGGCGACGGACCTCGGCCGGCGGGGTGTCCGCCAGCTCACGCCGCCAGGGTGCGATGCCCGAGATGCCGCGGCTGGCGGCCGCCTCCACGATCTCGGGCAGCGTGTGCCTGAAGCCCAGCGTGGCGGTGTTGAGCGCCAACCTGCAGCGCCGCGCGGGCGTGGTGGCCATGCCTGGTCGTGCCTCCATCAGGGGTCGTGCCGGCGCGTCCGGCCGGCCATCCTGACCGACAAGGTAACGGACTGGTTCGTTCGTACAAGACCGCCGCGCGGCGAGTTGCTAGGCTTGGGCAGGGCGGGATCATGCGAACCGCGGCCATGGAAGCGAGGAAGACGGCGCATGACGCGCACCAGCGAGGCCGAACCGGCCACGGTGAGCCGGAGCAAGGGCAAGAGCGAAGGGCGATCCGTGAAGGCGCTGCGCCTGCGCGATCCCAAGCTGACCAGTGCCCGGATCCTGGCCGCCGCCAAGAGCGAGTTCGCCCGAAAGGGGCTGGCGGGGGCGCGGGTCGACGCGATCGCGACCAGGGCCAAGATCAACAAGCGGATGATCTACCACTATTTCAAGAGCAAGGAGGAACTCTACCTCGCCGTGCTGGAGGAGGCCTATGGCGACCTGCGCCGGGCCGAGCGGCTGGTCGATCTGGCCGGACGTGAGCCCGAGGACGCATTCGTGGCCCTGATCGAGTTCACCTGGAACTACTACCGGCAGAATCCAGAGCTCCTGCGCCTGATTGTGACGGAGAACATCCACCAGGCGCGCTACCTCAAACGCAGCAAGAAGATCCGCGAAATGCACTCGCCCTTCGTGGCGTTGATCGGCGAATTGCTGGAGCGCGGCGTGCGCCAGGGCGTGTTCCGGGAGGGGATCGACCCAAACCAGCTCTACATCTCGATCGCGGCGCTGGGCTTCTACTATCTCAACAACCGCTGGACGCTCTCGGTGATCTACGGGATCGACCTGGGTGCCGAACCGGAGATGGAGAAGCGGCGCCAGGCGATGATCGACACGATCCTGAGCTACCTGCGCCGGCCTTGAGGCAAGGAGCCGCCGGTCAGCAGGTCGCCTTGCCGGTGGCGCGAGCCCGGGCCTCCCGGATCTCCTTGACCTTGGAGTCGACCGCCTCGTCGATCTGTGCGGCGGTCATGCTTTCATGCTCGGCCAGCAGCTTGTCGCGCGCCCGCGTATAGGCGGTGGTCCGGCCGGCATCCTTCAGCACCACCAGCTCGGCGACCCTGCCGAGGATCGGATCGACCACGCCCTCGCCGGCGCTGGAGCGCTGCGCCATGCTGAGCGCCGTGTCGGTCTGGCAGGCCGTCGCAAAGTTGAGCGGCTCGTTGAGGGCAGCCAGGCTGCAGCCGGCCAAAGCCAGCATCAGACCAGCGCAGGCCAGGGCACGGGCACGCGGACGACGACGGGCGGGCAACCCGGATCTCCTCGAGGTCAAAGCACCGGGACGCCGCCAGGATGCTTCGCCTTTTCCTCCGGCTCCACATGAATATCGATGACGATATCCTTCAGGCCGTCGCGCAGCGCCGCCTCGATCCGGTCACACAAGGCATGTGATTCGGATACCGTCATGGAGCCGGGCACCACCAGATGGAACTGGAGGAAGATCATCCGCCCGGCATGGCGGGTGCGCAGGTCGTGCGCCTCCAGCGCGCCCTCCGCATGCTGCGAGATCACCTCGCGCACATGGGCGAGCGTCTGTGGCGATACGGTCTCGTCCATCAGCCCGCCGATCGATTCCCGCATCAGCCGCCAGCCGGCCCACAGGATGTTCAGGGCGACCAGGGCCGCCAGCACCGAGTCCAGCCGCGCCCAGCCGGTGAGCGGCACCAGTGCCACACCCAGGATCACGCCGGCCGAGCTGATCACGTCGGTCCAAAGATGCCGCGCGTCGGCGACCAGGGCCGGCGAGCGCCAGCGGCGCCCGTAGCGGAACAGGATCGAGCACCAGACCGCGTTGACCACGGTGGCGAGGCCGTTGACCAGCAGGCCCCGCCAGGGTGCGTCCAGCGGGGCGGGTGCGAGCCAGCCGGCATAGGCCTCGCGCAGAATCGACAGGGCAGCGAGGATGACGAGCACGCCTTCCAGCACGGCGGAGAGATACTCGGCCTTGTAATGGCCATAAGGATGGTTGGCGTCGGGCGGCACTGCCGCCAGGCGCACCGCGAAGAACGCGGCGATCGCCGTGGCGACGTTGATGATGCTCTCCAGCGCGTCGGAATAGAGCGCGACGCTCCCGGTGATGACGTAGGCGTAATACTTCAGCCCGAGAACGATCACGCCAATGGCGATGCTCCCGAGCGCAAGCCTGAGCGGCCGATCCATTGACGAAATGTCCGAGGTGGCTTGTTGCGGCGGCGCGGTTGGGATGCGCAGCCACAGGTGTAGGCCGCCAATAGCCAGAGCCGCCTAAAGCGACAACCGCAACCTTGTTAGCCTTGCCTCAACTCACCTCGTGATCGGGTCACTTCACGATCGGGATCTTCGCACGGTCGATCGTGATCCAGACCGCCAGGATCAGGACGATGCCGAGCACGATCTGCTGGACGAACACGTCCACCCCCAGGAAGGTCATGCCGACCCGCACGACCGAGACGATCAGCGCGCCGATCAGGGTGCGCCAGACGCTGCCTACCCCGCCGGTGAGCGCGGTGCCGCCCACCACCACCGCGGCCACGGCAGGAAGCAGGAATTCGTTGGCGAGCGTCGGGGAGCCTGCAACCAGCCGGCCGCCCAGCACCATGCCGGCAAAGGCGGCGAGCGTGGCCGAGGCGACGCATGCCAGGAGCTTGACCAGCGCCACCGGCACGCCCGACGCGACCGCCGCCGGCTCGCCGGCACCCACCGCCAGGCTCCAGCGGCCGAACAGGGTGTAGCGCTCCGCAAACAGGCAGATGGCCAGCACGATCAGGCCCAGCCAGATCTCGGCGGGAATGCCCAGCATGCGGCCGGTGATCCACCAGAGATAGGCATGCCGCAGTTCCTCGCTGATCGGGATCGAGCGCGTGCCCGAGAAAGCCAGGGCCAGTGCGGTGGCGATGCCGCCCACGGCCAGCGAGCTGATGAAGGAGGGCACGCGCAGCCGGGTGAACGCCATTCCGTTGGCCAGGCCCAGCAGGGCGCCGGCGGCCAGGGCCGCCGGAAAGGCGCCATAGCCCAGGCTCGGCAGGAGCAGGGCCATGACCACGCTGCTCATGCTGGCAACCGCCTGCACCGAGAGGTCGATGCCGCCCAGGAGGATCACGAAGGTGATGCCGGCGGCCATGATGAACAGGGTCGAGGTGTCGGCGGCCAGGACCAGCAGGGTCTCGGGTGACAGGAAGCCCCGGCTGCCGATGCCGACCACCAGCACCAGCAGGATCAGGGTGAGGATGGGGGCCACGTCGCGCAGGCGGGCGGCGGCAGCGGGATTCATCGGCCGGTCACTCCCTTCAGACCATGTGCCGGATCAGGTCGAGCTGGTCGGGCTTGCCGCCCGGCATGGCCTCAAACCGTTCGGTCACCCGCTTGTCCTTCATCACGATGATCCGGTGCGACAGGCCGATGGTCTCCTCCAGCGTGTCCGAGGTCAGGATCACGGCCACGCCTTCCGCGGTGATGGAGCGCACCAGTTCGTAGACCTCCTCCTTGGCGCCGACGTCCAGCCCGCGGGTCGGGTGGTCCAGCACGATGATCCTGGCACCGGCATTGATCCACTTGGCCAGCACCACCTTCTGCTGGTTGCCGCCCGACAGATTCATCACCAGGGTGCGGATGGTCGGCGTCTTGATCGCCAGGCGCTTGACCCAGGTTTCGGCGACCGAACGCTCCTTGGCATGGTCGATCAGCCCACCCTTGGTGACCGCGCGCAGATTGCCGAGCGTGATGTTGGCCACTACCGGCAAAAAGCCCACGATCCCCTCGACCCGCCGCTCGCGCGGCACGTAGCCGATGCCGAGCGCCACGGCTTCGCCGGGAGTGGCCAGCCGGGCTGGCCGGCCGAACACGGTGAGCGTGCCGCCGGTCGCCGGGGCCAGTCCACCCAGCGTGCGGGCCAGTTCCTCGCGACCGGAACCGATCACGCCGGCAATGCCCAGCACCTCGCCCGCGTGCAGCTCGAAATCGACGTCCTCGTAGGCGCCGGCGAGCGTCAGGCCGCTCGCCGCCATCACCACCTCGGGCCGGTAGGGCTTCTGCCGGCTCTCCTTGTAGTACTCGGCATTGCGGGAGCGGCCGACCATCAGGGAATGGAGCTTCTCGGTGTCGGCGTCGGCGGATGGCATCTCGGCCACCACCGCCCCGTCCTTCATCACGTAGACCCGGTCCGACAGGTCCAGGATCTCGTCGAGCCGGTGGCTGACGAACACGAAGGAGGCGCGGTCGCGCAGGGCCCGCACCCGGGCGAACAGGATGTCGATCTCGGCCTGCTCCAGCACCGATGTCGGCTCGTCCAGCATGATCACCAGATGGCCTTCGATCTCCTCCTCGAGGGTCAGCACCTTGGCGAGTTCGACCATCTGCCGCTGGGCGAAGCTCAGCTTCTCGGTGACGACCGTGGGGTCGATGTCGAGCTGGACCTTCTCGAGCTGGCGGCGCGCCGCCGCGGCCATGGCCTTGTGGTCGATCAGCCGGCCTTTGAGGAACGGCTTCTCCTTGCCCAGCCAGATGTTCTCCGCGACCGTCAGGTTGGTCAGCAGCGACTGCTCCTGATGGACCATGCCGATGCCGGTGGCAGCCGCGTCGATCGGGCTGCGCAGCACGACCTTCTTGCCGTCGTGGCGAATCTCGCCACCGTCCGGCTGGTACACGCCGGACAGGATCTTCATGAGCGTCGACTTGCCGGCACCGTTCTCGCCGATCAACCCGACCACTTCGCCCGGACGGACCTCCAGGCTGACATCCTTGAGGGCGTGGACGCCCGGGAAGCGCTTGTCGACGCCCACCAGCTCCAGCGCCACCGTCCGGCCGTTCGTGCTCATTTGATGATCCTCGCCCGGCTGCGGTCGACCGCGAGTGCCACCGCGGCGATGATCAGCACGCCCTGCACGCCGGTCTGGACATAGGGGGGCACGCCCATCAGCACCATGCCGTTGGCCAGGCCCACCACGATCAGCACGCCCACCAGCGTGTTCTGCACGCCGCCCTGGCCGCCCATCAGCGAGGTCCCGCCGACCACGACCGCGGTGATGGTGGTGAACAGCCGGCCCTGGCCCATGAGCGCATGGCCCTGGCCGAGCTGCGCGGCCGATAGGATGCCGCCCAGGCCGTAGAAGACGCCGGCCAGGGTGAAGGCCAGGATCCGCACGCGGCCGACCGGCACGGAGGTCAGGCGCAGGATGTCCTCGCCGCCGCCCACCGCGAAGATCCAGCGACCCAGCCGGGTGCGGGTCTGGATCACATAGGCCACCAGCGCCGCCGCGAGCGCGATCCATACCCCCATCGGGATGCCCAGCACCCGGCCGAGCGCCAGCTCGCGGAAGGTGGTGTCGGTGATCCGCACCCGCTCGCCGGCCAGCATCACGGTCGCGATGCCGATCGCGATGAAGCTCATGCCGAGCGTCACCATGAAGGAGGGGATCTGCAGCTTCACATGGACGATGCCGTTCACGAAGCCGAACGCCGCTCCCATCAGCAGCACGAGCGGAACGGCGAGAAAGCCCAGATCGTTCGCATTGGCGCCATTGGCCACCAGCAGCGCCGTCACCACGGCACCCATGGCCACCACGCCCTCGACCGACAGGTCGATCGAGCCCATCAGGATGATGAAGGTGGCACCCAGCGCCAGGCAGAGCGGGATCGCCGAGGCGTTCATGATCCGCACGAGATTGTCGATCGACAAAAAGGCGGGCGCGATCGCCCCGATCACGGCGAAGACCACCACCAGCACGATCACCGGGGTGAACGCGCGCAGTCTTTCGATCCGCGAGGCGGGCGGCAGTCGAATAGCGGAGGCGGCCATCTAGGGTTCGCTACCTGATCTGTGGCGGAACAGGAGGGCCTTCGCCGGCGGGACTACCGCCGGCGAAGGATGGACTCAGCCGGCGCGGATCTGGCCGGACACCCGGCCCCACAGATCGTTCCAGTCGATCGTCGGGGTCTTGTCGATGTAGTTCGCGATGTACTCGTCGACGTTCTTGTAGGTGATCGGCACGCCGGTCCCGTAGAACTCGCGGTGCAGATGCGGCTCCTTGGCGATGTCGATCTTCTTGGTGTGGGCGTGGTACGCGATCGAGAGGCCCATGCCGCCGACCCAGATCGGATCCCAATCGACCGTGCCGACCATCTCGCCGGACTTCACCGCGTCGACCGCCTGCCGGATGCCGTCGATGCCGGTGACCGGAATCTCGCCGGCCAGGCCCTCGGCGCGCAGTGCCTCGATCGCACCCAGCGCCATGCCGTCATTGGCGGCCCAGATGCCCTTGATGTCCGAGCCGAACCTGGTCAGCCAGGCCTGGGTGATCTCGAAGGACTTGGTCTCGAGCCAGTCGGCCACCTGGAAGTCCAGGAGCTGGACATTGGGATTGGCGGCCAGCGCCTCGTCCAGGCCCTGCTTGCGCTCGATGGCGGGTGTGTTGTTGAAGATGCCGCCCAGCGCCACGATGCCACCCGAGCCGCCCATCTTCTCGATCAGCGTCTCCGCCATCTGCTTGCCGTAAGGCGCGCCGTCGAAGCTGATATGGGCGACGTAGCTCGGGTCGAAGTCCCAGGGATGCAGGTCGGCGGGTTTGTTCCAGATCGTCACCACGGACGCCCCGGCCTTGGCGCAGGCCTCGACGATCACGCGAGTGTCCGGCGTGTCGTTCGGGTCGATGCACAGTGCCAGGTTGCCGCCGGACTTGGCGAGCAGTGCTCGGACGTCGGCGATGCCCTTCTCGCTGTTGCCCTCGGTGACCAGCACCTCGTAGGGCGCGCCCACCGACTGGGCGAACATCTCGCCGCCCTTGGCGAACGAGGCATGGTAGGGGTTGGTGAGCGAGCGCAGCGAGTTGGCGAGCTGCGGCTGGTCCTGGCCGAAGGCCCGCCTGCCGGCGAGACCGGTCATGCCGGCGGCACCCAGGCCCGCCAGCGAGGTGAGGAGCAGCCGGCGCCGCTCCAGCTTGGCCCGTTCGAAAATGCTCCCGAGCGATTCCATTGGTCTCGCCTCCCTGATTCGTTCTGTCATGACCGCAAGCGGTGAAGCTACATAACCGGTTGGTTACTTGTGGCGCAAGCGGGAAGGCGCCGCCATCACCCGCTGGCCACCGCGCTGCCCGCCGCGGATCTGCCCGCGGGCGCCGCTTGGCGAAAAGATCTCGGGCCCACAGTAATTATGCCGCCATAAGCCAGTGCGGGGCCGCACAAATGGAGAAAAATTCGAAAATATGTAAGCATTTTTGTTTTGTAATTCGTAGGTATTGACAAAGATTTACGAGTAAAACTCTTATCTTAGAGAGAAGTTTGTAAATATGTGCTTGACTGATATCTCTGTCACCCTCTGGTGGCTGCGGTTTCGGCTGGCATTGCTCTCGCACACACGGATGGAGCAGTGAACCAGCAGACGGCGGACCGCCCTGTCCAGGTGCAGTAGTGCCGCGACAATCTGCAGGTTATTGGCCAGCGGATGCAGGAAGAGGGCTATTGGGCGGGGAGGGCGGCAGGACCCAGGAACTGGGCCAATACTGGTCGCAGGCGCCGGGCGAGCAAGCCATGCCGGTGGGCCGCAGGCCGTGCCGGCCGGCCAGGCCCTGGAACCGGCACATGACGCCGGTGTTGCTCGCAGCAAGGGCAGCCACCGGGGAAGAGGCACGATGACGGCATGCAGGCGGAGCATGGTGGTGCTGTTCGTGCTGCCGGCGGCACCGGCCGGGCCGCCCGGTGATCCGTAACTCCTTGTGGCCGTTCCCCGAGCAGGCGCGGCGCTGGCGGGCGGTGGGCTGCATGGCCATGGCCCTCCTGCTGCTGGGCATAGCACCGGCCCTGGCCGCCGACCCCGACAATCTCCCGGCCCTGCGGGAGCAGGCACTGGTCGCGGCGAACGCGGACCGGGAGGAACATGGCCTGGAGCCGCTGGAACTGGCGGAATCCCTGAACAGGGCTGCCCAGGCACATGCGCGGGACATGCTGGCACGCGATTATTTTGCGCACGACTCGCCTGATGGGCGCACCGTCCAGGACCGCTACCGGGAACATGGCGGCCCGGCGGGACGGGTGGTCGCCGAGAACCTTGGCCAATGCATCGGCTGCCCGGCCGAGATCGATGCGGTCCGCATCGAGGCGCTGCAGGAAGGGTGGATGAACAGCCCGGGGCATCGGGAGAACCTCCTTACGCCCGAACTCGATCAGTTCGGCTACGGCATTGCCGTGGCGGGTGACCGGCTGGTGGCCGTGCAGACCTTCTCCGGGCCCGGCCGTTCGCCGGGGCAGGCAGAGGGCCAGCCGGCCCGGCCGGTATCGCAGGACGAAGCCGGGGAACTGGTGCTCGAGCTGGTGAACGCTGCCCGGGCTGAGCGCGGACTGCCCGCCTTGGCCGCAAGCGGCGTGCTGGACGACGTGGGCAAAGCGATCCTGCCCGAGCCCGAGGCCGGATCCGCCATGCCGGCGGATGACCTGGGCACGGCGCTGCCGGCGGAGGAACGGGAGCGCTGGGTGGCCCTGTTCGCCATTTCGGCCGGCTGCGGCGGCTGCGGGGCAGGCCTCGATGCCGCGGATGCCGACTGGTTCAGCCGCCAGTGGCTGGAGAGTGCGCAAACCGGCCAGGCACTGCTGAGCCCGGACATGACCCATCTGGGCCTTGCAGCGAAGGCCGATGGCAGCGGTGGCAAGACGGCGGTGGCGGTGCTTGGCCGCATGCGCACGAACCGATGAGCTGCAGCGCCGATATTAACCTCAGGGTTGTGACATGTAGGATGTATTCGCGCGACGGGACAGGTGGCAGGATCTCGGGCAGATATCCGGTCCAGAGGACCTTCTGCCGATAGGTTCGGTCATGGCTCAGACGCTCGGCGCGGTGCATCCTGGGGCTTCCACCCCGTTCACCTTCATCCTCGACCAAGTCGATCCGGCCGAGCGGGTGCGCAGCGCACTTCTGGGCGGGACCAGGCTCGGCACGGAGGCGGCCGGCAACGGGCTGGTGATCAGCTACAGCTTCGCCGGACCCGGCTCCACCTGGTCGTCGGAGTATGATGGCAGCGTCGATGCCGCCAACGTGGTGACGATGCGCAGCGCGCAGCGCGCCGCGATCCGCGCCGCACTCGACCAGGTGGAGCAGATCGCCGACGTCCGGTTCGTGCCGGTCGCGGACGGTGCTGCGAGCGTGGGCGTCCTGCGCTTCGCCCAGTCGGCCAGTGCCGGCGGGGCCTACAGCTTCCTGCCCCATGAGAGCCCAGCCGCGGGCGACATCTGGCTGCCCTGGTGGTTCGGCACGCCCAGCGAGGACCTCCTGCCGGGCGGCAGCGATTACATGACTGTCTTGCACGAAATCGGCCACGCGCTGGGCCTGAAGCACCCCCATGAGGGCAGCAGGAACATGGCGCTCGGCGAGGACTGGCTGGGCGGCACGCTGATGAGCTACCGCATCTTTCCGGGCGATGCTCCGGCGAGCGGGAGCTGGCCGTTCGTGTTTCCGGACGGGCTGTCGGCCTATGACGTCGATGCGCTGCGCTTCCTCTACGGTGTCCGCGCCCATGCCACCGGCAACGACGTGTACCGGTTCGAGCAGGATCCATCGATGCTGACCACGCTGGTGGACGATGGCGGCACCGATCTGCTCGACCTGAGCAATCAAGTGCGCAACGTGCAGGTCGACCTGCGCCAGGGTGCCTGGAGCCTGGTCGGGTGGGAATATTCCTGGTGGGGTCCGGACGGCGACTACGCGGAACTGCCACGCTCGCTGCGCACGGCGTTCGGCACGGTCATCGAGAACGCCAATGGCGGCAGCGGCAACGACCGCATCACCGGCAACGGGGCTGACAACACCCTGGCCGGGTTCGACGGCGCGGACGTGCTGCTCGGCAATGGGGGTGACGACCGGCTGCTGGGCTTGGGCGGCAGCGACCAGCTGTTCGGCGAAGCCGGCGCCGACCTGCTCAACGGCGGCAGCCTCGCCGACGTGCTGGATGGCGGCGTCGGCAATGACCAGCTGTTCGGCGGGGACGGCCGGGACCGGCTGGGCGGCGGTGCGGGCGACGATGTCGCCCATGGTGGTGCTGCCAACGACATCCTGGCGGGCGGCGCCGGCAATGACCGGCTGGGCGGCGGTGCCGACGACGACCTGCTGAATGGCGGCGCCGGCGACGACGTGCTGACCGGCGGGACCGGGCGCGACCGATTCGTCCTGGAGCCGGACGCCGGCGGCAGCGACCGGATCACCGACTTCCAGGCCGGCATCGACCAGATCCTCCTGCGCGGCGGCTACAGTGTCGGCCAGTTCCTAGCGGCGGCGACCACCAGCGCCGGCAACACCTCGTTCGCCCTGGCCAACGGTCATGACGTGCTACTGGTGGGGGCGACGGGTGTGCGGGCGGACTGGTTCACCACGTGAGCGCAGGGTCCGGGCTGGTCAGGCGACCAGTGCCCGGCCGCTCGTGCTGACGAAGTCGAGCTGGACGACGATGTCGTTATAGTCGAAGTCGCCGCCCCGCATGTCCTCCCAGCCCCAGGTGTTCAGGCCATAGTTCCACAGATGCGCCACCTGCTGGCCGTCCTCCGGCTCGTTCGCCTGGGCAAAACCCCAGAAATCGCCCTGCTTGTTGCTCAGGCGCATGGCGATCAGGTCGCCGTCGTCCACGTCCAGGATGCTGGTCTCGAGATATTCGCCAAAGCCTGGGCCGCTGATCCAGCGCTCGCCGGAGCCGGTCTCGTAGCCGCGGGAGAGGCTCGCCTCGGCGTAGCCGGCATCGCCCGGCGCCAGGCCGTCGATTGTGCCGAGCAGGTCGTCGACCTCGTAGAACAGCAGGGAGGATTCCAGCTTGCCGTTCTGGCGGACGCGCACGATCGCCTCCTGGCCGTCGGCATCGCCCGCCGTCTCCGCCACCGCGACCGAGCGGGCGACCCGCAGCGCGCTGTCCAGATCGGCCGTGGTGTAGTCGACGAAGCCATAGTGGTTCGAGAGCGACTCGCGGAACATGGCTGCGTCCTCGCCCCCGATGCCGACCTGGAGCTCGTCGCCCTGCCTGGCATCGAACTGGAGTGCCGGCCCCTGGCTCGCCTCGTCGAACAGCCGGACGAGATCGGCGGAGAAGTCGCCCTGCATCGCCTGCTGGGCGAACTGGCTGCTCCAGGCATGCGGCGAGCCGGGCGCGCCATTCCAGCGGTAGCCGTCTCCGCCGCCCTGAAGCTCCAGATCCGCCCCTGTGGCCAGCGAAGGCTGCAGTAGGAGGGACTGGTCCACGGCACTGCGGCCATTGTCCAGGTCCATCACCCCCGGCAGTGCCGGGCCGGACTGGCTGTGCGCGATAGTGGTGAGTGCGCGGGTCAGGAGCAGCCCGTTGGGCGAGCCCAGGCCGCTCACCAGGTCGTAGCCGGGCCCTGCCTCATAGCCGAACCCGGTCGGCACCAGCGCATCGGTCGAGAAGTCGTCGGCCGGCGGACCGTCGACATGGCTGGAGGTGTTGTTGCCGAGCTGGATGTCGTTGAAGGCGCCCGGCGCCACCGTGGCGGCGACGTAGAGCAGGTCGTTCATGTAGCCCAGGCGCGGCAGGCCCTGGTCCTCGAACACGGCATTGATCTGGGCGCCGAGCGCTGCCCAGAATGGTGCGGACGCGCTGGTGCCGCCGCCCAGATTGTCGAAGCTCTGCAGATCGTCGGCAGGGGTGAAGTAGAAGAGGTTGCCGCCGGCGGGTGCCGCCACGTCCGGCACGCCGCGGCCGGTCTCGGCGAGCGGGTCCGATGCGGTCGGCGTCAGCCCGAACGCTTCCTGGTACCAGGGCGTGGGCTGGTTCGGGTCGACGCCGCCGGCCGTGGCCGCGTTGGAATCATAGCCCGGCAGCAATACGTCGCCCGAGCGGAAATACTCGTTCCATACGGTCTCGACGAGCTTGGCCGTGTCTGGGGCAACCCCCGGCAGTTCCTGCAGGCCGCCAGCCACCAGGAGCTGCAGCAGATCCAGATCGCCGTCCTCGGCGCGAGCCATCAAGTCCTGCAGCGTGTCGTCGGCTTCGGCCGCTGCGTTCGTGCTGAACGAGGTCCCGCCGACCGCCACGGCATAGGGGCTGGAGCTGATCGATTCGACATTGGTCAGTCCGTTCGCGATCAGGCCGCCGGAACCACCGTCGCCGAGTGCTATGAACACTGACTGACCGCGCAGCGCCGCATCGACGAACAGTTCCTGGTAGGCCGCTGCGAACGGCGAGTCGGGCGAGGGCATCGAGAAGTCGCTGAACGAGGACGACAGCACGCCCGGGTCGTGCTGCTCGTCCCAGATGGCGCTCTGGTAGGCGGTGAACACGGTACCGTTCGGGCCGCTGCCGGCATAGAGCCCGATTTCGCTGTTCGGCGCCGCACCCGCGACCACCCCGACATCCAGCGAGCGCTCGGTCGCGAAGTCCGGGTCCCAGGCCTGCTGGGCCGCGTTGACCACGTAGTACCGCCCGGCCCCGTCCAGCCCGATTTCCTGGCGGTAATTGTCCAGCCCCTCCTGGAAGCTGATCACCGAATCCTCGGGCATGGCCGAGCCGATTCCAGGCTCGATCAGGCCGATCCGACCAGTCTCGACGTCCTCGTCCGTGATGGGGAAGTGGAACAGCTCGGCGATCTCGGCAGGCGAGCGGCTCTGGATGGCGCCCGTGCCGTTGCCGATGCTCTGCGCGCCATCGGGCAGCTCGACCTCGCCGGTCACCAGGCCGTTGGCGCCATCCGGGGCACCGAAGTCGAACCAGACGCCCTCGACTGCGCCGGCCAGATCGTCCGGCAGGGAAAGATGGCCGTTCCAGAACAGGAAGGAGCTGGCCGGGTCGTCGGCATCCGCCACCATCAGTGGGGTCCCGAACAGCTCGTTGAACTGCTTTGCATCGAGCTCGACCCAGACCGTCCGCGATTCGGCCGACGCCACATAGCCGTCCTGGACGTCGAGCAGCCGGTAGCCGGCTGCCGAAAGCTCCGCCGCCACCCCGGCATGGCTCGCGGGATCGGCCCCGAAGCTGGACCAGAGCGAGCCGTCCGCCTTCATTTCGGCGAGCGTCGCTTGCCGGGTTGCCCAGTCGGCGGCGAGCAGTGGTGAGGGATCCTCGGTCCGTTCCAGCGTCAGCGCCACCCGTACGGTGGTGTCGGCTGCCGCCTGCTCGATCGCGGAAGCATCGAGATCGAAGACCTCGGCGACAGTGGTCTTGTCGGTGGCACGATAGGAGGTCAGGTCGAGATAGGTGGAGTTCTCGATGGTCGCCAATGCCACGTCCTCGGATCTTCAACAGGGAAGCAATTGTAATTCGTGCGGCCGCAATCAAGCTTCGTCTGGTTGTCCGATCAAGGCACGGCCGTCTCCGTCACCAAACCTTAACGATTTCGAGGGATGTCTTCCTCGACCCCGGTTGAAAGGCCCGACAGCTGCGGCACGGGCCTCCGAAGAGCGGCGCTGCGATAGCCCGGATCGCCCTGCGCTGCCACCTTGACAGATTGGCCGGCTACGTCGCTGAACTCGCGCAGCCTGCCCCGGAGGAACCATGTCGATCTCCCGCCGCAACCTCGTGGCCGCGTCGGCCCTCATCCCCGCCCTGAACCTAGTCCGCCCGGCCCTGGCCCAGGAGCGGCTGAAGGTCGCGGGCATCCATACCGTGCCGGTCGAGAACGCCTGGAATTCCCGGCTGCACGAGGCGCTGGTGAACGCGAACGAGGCCGGCACGATCGAGTACGTGTTCAGCGAATCGGTCGCCAACACCGACTATGTCCGGGCGATGCGCCAGTATGCCGAGCAGGGCGCCAGATTGGTCGTGGGCGAGATCTACGGGGTCGAGCGCGAGGCGCGCCAGGCGGCCAGGGACTATCCGGAGACCAGCTTCCTGATGGGTTCGTCCCTGAAGGCGCAGGAGCCCAATCTCGGCGTGTTCGGCACCTGGAACCACGAGGCGGCCTATCTGTGCGGCATGCTCGCGGCGGCCGTGTCGAAGACAAATACGTATGGTGCGGTGGGCGGCTACCCGATCCCGGAGATCAACCGGCTGATCAACGCGTTCCGTGCCGGGGTGGCGCGGGTCCGGCCGGATGCGAAGTTCCTGGTCCAGTTCATCGGCACCTTCTTCGACCCGCCCAAGGCCAAGGAAGCGGGCATGGCCCAGATCGATGCCGGTGCGGATGTCCTGTTCGGCGAGCGGATCGGCACGGCCGATGCCGCCAAGGAGCGGGGCGTGCTGGCGGTGGGCTCGCTGCTCGACTACTCGCCGCGCTATCCGGGCACGGTGTTCGCCAACGCCCTTTGGATCTTCGACCCGATCCTGGGTGCCGCGGTCGCCGACGTGAAGGCCGGCACGCCTGCCGGCAAGGACTACAGCCAGTTCAGCTTCATGCGCTTTGGCGGCAACGACGTCTCGTTCGACCCGCAGATGGTGCCGGCCGACGCGGTGGCGGCGATGGAGCAGGTGCGCGCCGAGATCAAGTCCGGCGCGTTCGAGGTCGAGATCGACGATTCGCAGCCGACGTGAGCCCGGTCCTCGAACTGACGGGGATCACCAAGCGGTTCGGCACGCTCCTCGCCAATGACGGGATCGACCTGACGCTCGGCCAGGGCGAGGTGCTGGCGCTGCTCGGCGAGAACGGGGCTGGCAAGACCACGCTCATGAGCATCCTGTTTGGCCACTACGTGGCCGATGCCGGGACGGTCAGGGCGTTCGGCCAGGTCCTGCCCCCGGGTGATCCCAAGGCCGCGATCGCCGCCGGGATCGGCATGGTCCACCAGCACTTCACGCTGGCCAGCAACCTGAGCGTGCTGGACAATGTCACGATCGGTACCGAGAAGCTGACCGCCTGGCGCAGCCGGCGTGGTGCTGCCAGGCGCCGCCTGGTCGAGCTGGCGGAGCGGTTCGGGCTGCCGGTCGATCCGGACCGGCGGATCGGCGAGCTGTCGGTCGGCGAGCGCCAGCGCGTCGAGATCCTGAAGTCGCTC
>Ga0182739_1002776_pt1 | contig 16019 bp, 18 predicted proteins | sample eDN5th30CBELigBY_FD_128873 | JGI IMG/M metagenome (GOLD analysis project Ga0182739, IMG submission 128873) | Enriched backyard soil microbial communities from Emeryville, California, USA - eDNA 5th pass 30_C BE-Lig BY (version 2) (version 2) | ecosystem: Environmental > Terrestrial > Soil >... | reverse complement strand
GAGGCGACGGTCTGGAGGACGCAATGCAGCAATTGCGCCGAGCTGGGGTCGAGCCAATGGGCGTCCTCGAACACCATGACCATCACGCCGCGGTTCGAGGCGGTGCGAAAGATCATCCGGCACAAAAGCTCAAGGCTGCGCTGGCGACGCAGCGAGACCGAGTCGCTGCGATCGACCTCCATCCCCGCCCCCAAGGGAGACAGCAGATCCAGAAGCAGCGCCAGATCCTCGCCCTCGGTGCCCCAGACCGTGCTGAAGAGGCGCGCCAGCTTGGCATGGCGCGCGCCGGTGTCGTCGCTGGCCCCCACGCCCGAGATCCATTCCAGATAGTGCCGGATCGGATAAAGCGGCGTGTCGCGCTGTTCGGGCGAGCATTGCAGCACGAAACTGGTGACGGAACGCAGGGCATCGGATTCCAGGAACTCGGCCACCAGACCGGATTTCCCGACGCCCGGATCGGCACTGACGACGACCACCCGCCCTTGCCCACGGCGCGCCGCCTCGAAATGCTGGCCAAGTGTCCGCATCTCGGCATCGCGGCCGATCAGGCCATGCGTGCGGCGCCCGCGGAGCGCCGCGTAACGCGTGGTGATGCCCGCGCGCCGCCGGTCGACGCGCCAGATCTCATGTTCGCCCCTCAGGCCCTTCAGCGGATGGTGGCCGAGGCTGCGAAGCTGGAACAGCTCGCCGATCATGCGGCGGGTGTCGTCGCAGATCAGGATGGTCCCCGGCTCGGCCATGGTTTCCAGCCGCGCGGCCTTGTTGATGCAGGTGCCGACCGCCTGCGCGCCGAAATCGCTGCTGTCGGGGTAGATCAAGGCCGAGCCCGTGGCCAGCCCGATGCGCGATTGCGCCGCCACGCCGGCCGTTTCGGCCTGTGTCGCCAAGGCCGTCAGGATGTCCAGCGCCGCATCGACGGCGCGCGTGGCGTCGTCCTCGTCGCCATGGGGATAGCCGAAATAGGCAAGGATGCCGTCGCCCTGATATTGGGCGACCGTGCCGTTATGCTTGCGGATGGCATGGTTGCAAAGCCCGTGGAACGAGCGGAGCAGATCGGAATAGGCCTCGGGCCCCAGCGCCTCGATATGGTCGGTCGACCCGACCAAATCCGCGAAAAGGACCGAGATTCCCCGGTGTTCGGATGGCATGTGACCGGCCGCCTCCCCCTCCTTTCCCTGAGCGTTCGAGGCTTTCAGGCTAGTGGACATCGAATTTTTCTTCCACGAAGGTATCGTTGCCGATCGCTGCGTTGAAATTGCTGAGCGCGAACATGATCGCCATGTCGTAGTCGAGGGCGTGGCCGCCGATATTGCCCGACATCGGCTTGTCCCCGCGCCGGTTCTGGAACCACCGCGCCCAGTCCCGCGAGCCGGGATCATACAGCAGGAACGGATCCCCATCATGTGGGAAATGCTGGTTGGGCGAGGGGTAGAGGTTGGCGGTGAACGGAAACTCCGACGCGCCATGGCAGCTGAGGCAGGACGACGCGCGCAGGTGGTGCGGGCCGGTGAAGCGCTGGCCCGAGGGCGTCAGTACATTGTGGCGGGTGGCGACATCCATCGGGCCGGCCAGCCGCATCCCCCAGCCCAGCGTATTGCGCACGAAGGCCGGTGCGGCCGGGTTGACCCAGGTTTCCTTCAGCGCCTCGTTGATTTCGGCATCGGTCGGGTCGGGATCGCCGCCCGTCGGGTCCGAGGCCAGTTCGGGGTCGTTGCCCCACATGATGCCCAGAGGCACGAACCGCTCCCACGCGGTCGCGCCATTGCTGGAGGAGTCGTAGACGAAGCCCAGAAAGACCCACCCGGTCTCGGGTGCCGCGACCGTGTCCTTGATCTTGATCGAAAGCTGCATCGGATGGGCGTCGATGACCTCGGCCTTCAGCGGTCCGTGGGGCTGCATCTGCTGCGCGATTGAGGGGCGATAGACCTTCCAGGTCGCGGCGCGGTCAAGGACGGACCATGCGGAATCCGGCATCGGCACCGCCTCGGCCTTCACGACGATCGACCCTTCGGGGAACTGGACCAGATCCGGCCTTGGGGCATAGATGTTGCCGAAGACCTGCCCCAGCATCGCGGCGGCTGTCGCGTCGTAATAGATGACTGCGTGGTTCTGGACCGGGCTTGAGGGCGTAAACGGTGGCAGGAAGGTCGCGGCGGGCATGATCTGCCCTGTATAGGTGTTCATCAGCGCCTCGCGCCCCGAGGTCGGATCGGTCGCGCCATTCGCGCCGGGCGAGCCTTGTCCCGACCAGACCAGATCATACCAGCCCGCCGCCACCGGATCCCATTTTTCGGGATTATCCACGATGGTGCGGAAGCTTGGCGTGATATGTTCGAAAAGCGCGCGGGCATAGGCCTCGGCCGTGGCCTTGGTCAGCCGCCCGCCGGTCCCGCCGCCCGGAACCCATCCATTGTCCACCGGAGCGTCGGGATAGTCGAGATTGGCCACGACGAAATGGCCCGAATAGACCTCGGCATCGGGATAGAGGCCGTTGTTGGAGGCCATGGGGTCGATGCCCTGCGCCCATCCCGCCCCGGCAATCGCGAATGTCGCAGCGAGCGTCGCCAGAACCCCGGTCCGCGTGCGGCGTTGCGTCCTGATACTGTGCATGAGAAATCCTTCATCCTAGAATTTCCGAACGACATTCCAACCTTAGGGGGACACGTCTTTGGTGAGAGGTTGCGAGTCCTTTCGCCTGCAAGCAAGAGATTTCCGTTTCGTCACCGGGGATTGCGATGAAATTTCGGGTCAGGCCGCAGCGATGGGTATGACCATCGGGCGGATTGCCTGCGGAGAGACGCGCTAGCGGAGCTGGCGGCGCAACGAGCCAGCAAGCCTCAGCGAACTGCCGCAGGATCACCGACGGCTGAGAACGACTCCGGTCAGGATCAGCGCAATACCCGCGAGTTGCATCCAAAGGATGGCGTCCTGCCCTCGGACGAGGTCGAGCAGCACTCCCGAAAGCATCTGTCCCGCCACCAGCAACCCGCCCGTCATCGCAGCCCCGAGGCGCGGGACCAGCCAGCTGCCGCTTGCCACGAAGGCAACGCCAAGGGCGCCGCCGATCCAGGCCAGCCATGGTGCCGTGGCCGCGCCCGCGGGCCAGAAGCTGCCGGCAAGAATGGTCACCACCGCCAGTGCCGCACAGCCGATGAGGTGGTTCCAGAATGAGGATTGCAGAGCCGATGTATCGACCGCAAGCCGCCCGTTGATCTGGCGCGACAATGTCACCAGTGCGCCGCCGAGAAAGGCGAGCAGGATCATCGCGCTCATGCTGCCGATCCCCGTGCGAGGATGATGAGCAGCGCCCCGGCGATGATGGCCAGCAATGCCATGAGATCCCGCCTGCGCGGCCGCCGCCTTTCCAGTCCCATCGCCCCGAGCAGATCGAAGATCAGCGCCAGCACCACCTGTCCGGCAAGACCTATGGCCAGCGTTCCCGTCAGTGCCAGCGCCGAGTTGGCGCTGGCCGAGGTCAGCATCACCGTCAGCGCGCCAGAGAGGCCCCCGAGATAGGCCCAGACCGGCACGCGGTTCCGGCGAGGCAGCGCATGTGACGCGCCCCGCCGAAGCCAGAGCGCGCCGAGGGCCAGGGCGGCAACGATGCTCCCCACCGCATGTGCGGTCAGCGACGAGAACAGCGGCGTGGTATGCGCCGCCATGGTGCTGTTCGACAGCAGCATCAATGTCAGCAACCCACCCGTGCCAAGGGCAGCCAAGATCTCGAGGGGGCGGGCCGGGGCCGGGCCGTCCGGCGCGGGCAGGCGTTCGTCCGGCACATCCATCTCCTCGCGATTGGGCGGGTTAGAACTTGGCCAATTCCGACCCGAAGGCAACCATCATCTTCATCCGATGCGGCGCAAAATCGGCTTCCATCTGCGGCGGGTGGCATCGACATTCGGCGACACCTTCTGTGGGCGGCGTTTCCCGGTACCGTGCCTTCGCCATGCTGGATCCGCGACTTGACGATCCCGTGACCGTCCAGAACCCGTGCGCATGGCGTCGCGTTGGGAGGCAGACAAGCGAATGGAGTAGCGATATGTTTGTGAAAGGAATGCTGACCGCGACGGTGCTGACGGCAGGTATTGGCAGCTATGCACTGGCGCAGACAAGCTCTGAAATCGTGACCGGGGGCGGGCAGACCGTCGTGGTCCCCGAGGCGGCCACGGAATCGAAAGGTGTCTCGCCGATCGGGACTCAGGTCGTTTCCGAATACCCGGCCTTCAACCAGACCATGAACAATGAGACCATCGCGAGCACATTGGTCGCGCAGGGGTTCGAGAATATCCATATCCTGCGGGAAGGCTCGCTGATGACGATCACCGGGACGCGCGGGAATGACGACATCAACCTCGTCTATAACCTCGTCGAGGGCCGCCTCATCAAGGTGAATGGTGAGCGCATCCTGAGTGCGGAGGAGCAGTCGTCCGGCAGTTCGGGCGATGCAGCCTCCTCGCCGCCTTCGGCGGCTCCCGGTGGAGTATCCGATGACCCCGCCGACGACGCGGACGGCGATGACGCTACCGATGATGCCGACGGTGGCTCCGATGATGCGACCGACGACGGCGGAATGGGCGATACCGGCACCGATGACGGGGCAGGCAGCGACGCCGGGGATACCAGCGACGATGGCGCCGGTGGTAGCGACACCGGTAGCGGCGATGCAGGCGGCGGTTCGGACACCGGCGGCGGCTCCGAAAGCGATGGCGGCGCCGACTCGGATAGCAGCAGCGGTTGATCCTGCACTCCGGCTGGAGGGATCAGGAGGGGCCGGGACGTGAAACCCGGCCCCGGCCTGTTCGTGAGCCAGGCTGTTCATTTTTGAACCCAGGCTAAGGGTATTGGCTTAGCCCCGCGGCTCTGTCCGCGGGTTGCGTTATCTGTGGGGGCGTCTCCGGTTCCACTGCGCGGAAAACCCAGCGGAGCGCAAAGCTTGCTGGAAAGGCAATGACATACTAGTATCCGACGGGCGCCTGAAACGAGAGAACCCCAATGGCCGACCCCCATCCACGTGGCTTTTTGACCGAGCGGATCATCGAGCGTTTGCGCAGTGCCATCATGGAGGGCGAGTTGCAATTGGGCGAACTCCTGTCCGAGGACAAGCTCGCCCTCAGCCTCGGTGTCAGCCGCAGCCCCGTCCGCAAGGCCTTCGCGGCGTTGGAGCAGCAAGGCCTGATCGTGGTGAGGCCCCAGCGCGGCAGCTTCGTTTTCTGGCCCACGGCGCGGGACATTGATGATCTTGCGCAGTTCCGCCGGCTGATCGAGGTGGAGATGCTGCGCCTCGCCTTTCGCGACAAGCGCGGCGTCACCCTCGCCGCGATGAAACATGCGGCCCAGACCATGCATCATGCGTTGGGAACCGGCGATACGCTGGGCGCGGCGCGGGCCGACATGGCCTATCACGACGCGATGCTTGAGAATTGCGACAATTCCTATCTGCTGGACGCCTATCGCATGGTTGCGGGCAAGGTCGCGGCGCTGCGCTCGCATCGGGCGGTGTCGCCCACTCAACTCCGCGCCAGCGCCGAGCATTTCCTGATCATCGAGATGCTCGAGCGCGGCGATCTGTCCGGGGCCAGCGACCTTCTGGGCGAACATATCCTGAAAATGGCGGACCGCTTCAAGGAAGAGCTTCCCATCGAGCGGCGGCCCGGTCGCGGTCCGGTGCTGGATCGCATCGGACCGCTGGAGGATTGATCACCCGGCAGATGCCGTCAGGAAGCGCCGGGTGAAATCCATCCCCTTCTGCGCCTTCTGGACGAAACCCAGCCCCTGATCGGCGCTATTCGGGGTTTCGACGCTGATCGCCACATCGGCGGGCAGAACCTGCATCAACTCGCGCAGCCACAACGCGCCGGTGCCCGGTTGCAGCCGTCCCGTCCGCGCTTCCGCGATGCAGGCGTCATTGTCGACCGGCATGGCGGCAGCGGCATCGCAAAGTTGCAGATAGAGGATCAGTTCCGGCGGCAGGGCGCCCACCTGCTCGGGCGACCCGCCCGAGCGTGACAGGTGCAGCGCATCCAACAGGATGCCGACATTCCCGGCCCCCGAGAGCCGCGCCAGTTCGGCCGCGTCCTGGATGGTGGCGGCGGAACGCCAGCGCATGAACTCGATCGCCATGCTGATGCCATGCCCGGCTGCGGTCTCGGCGATCCGGGCAAGGTTCTCGGCCGCGCGGCTGCGGTCGGGATCCTCGGACGTGATCTGCATCAAGGGCATCGACAGCTCTGCCGCCGTCTCGATCACCGGGGTCCATTCGCGCACATCGGTTTCGGGTGTCAGGGTAAAGACCTCGCCATCCAGAAAATCCACGCCCAGATCGGCGGCCAGCATCTTGAGATCGCCGATCAGCGCCCTGTCGCCGACGATCGGATGGGCCAGTTCCAGCCCATGCGGCGCGATCAGCCGCAATCCGGCCGAATCATAGCCCGCTGCGGCGGCGGCACGGACATGATCCAGCGGCGGGCAGCCCTGCACGGTCAGGTAGGCCAGCGAAAGTCGGTGATTTCCGAACATCTCCAACCCCCTCAATAGGTCGCGCGCCCGCCCGAGACGTCAAAGACGGCCCCGGTCGAGAAGGAACATTCCTCGGAGGCGAGCCAGGCCACCAGCGCCGCCACCTCGTCGGCGCGGCCCAGCCGGCCGACCGGGATCTTGGATGTGACATAGGCCCGGAACTCGGGCGTCAACTGCTGCATCATCTCGGTTTCGATCGCGGCGGGGGCGACGCAATTCACCCGGATGTCGGTCGTCGCCAACTCGCGGCCCACGGATTTCGTCAACCCGATCACCCCGGCCTTCGAGGCGGAATAGGCAACGGCATTGGGATTGCCTTCCTTGCCGGCGATCGAAGCGATGTTGATGATCCGGCCATAGCCGGTTTTCAGCATCTCGCGCACCGCCGCCTGGCAGCAATGGAACACCCCGGTCAGGTTCAGCCCGATGACGAAATCCCAGCCCTCCAGCGGGTATTCGGCGAATGGCGCAAGCGGCCCGTTATGGCCGGCGCTAGCGACGAGGATGCCGAGCGGGCCCATCTCGGCGACGACGCGGGAGGTTGCGGCCTGCACGGCCTCGCGGTCGGTCACGTCCACCGCATAGCCGCGCGCTCCGGGCAGTTCGGCCGCTGCTTCTTCGGCGCGCCCGGCATCCAGATCCCAGATCGCGACCTTGTGGCCCTGCTCGGCAAGCCGGCGGGCGATGGGCAAGCCAAGGCCTCCAGCCCCTCCGGTCACGATCGCGACGCGCGGCGTCTCGTGTCTGTGCATGAATTTTCCCTCCCTCGGGTCGTTCGCGGCTCATCATCCTTGACAAGCCGTCTAACTAACATCCTAGTAGCCTAAGTGGCGCGCGACGGGACCGCCTGTCAAGCGTGACCTGAGGAGGAGAGCGAATGGCACTGAAGGGGGGCGCGTTCCTGGCGATCTGGCATGACATCGCCGAAGGAGCGCATGAGAACTACATCGAATGGCACACGCGCGAGCATATGCCCGAACGGCTGTCGATCCCCGGTTTTCGCACCGGCAAGCGCCTGCATGATCCCGAGGCGGGACGGTATGTCTTTGGCACGATCTATGCCGGGGACGATGTCGAGGTGTTCCGCTCGCCCGCCTATCTCGAGCGGTTGAACAATCCGACGCGCTGGACGGCCGAGGTCGCGCCCAGTTTCCAGAATTTCCTGCGCATCGCCTGCCGCCGCGTCGCCCATGCGGGCCGGGGTGATGGCGGCGCGATGGCGACCATCCGCTTTGCCTTCGCGGGGGACGCGCCCGAGGCGGCGCTGGAAAGCGGCGGACAGGCGCTGGTCGATGCGGTGCTGGCCCTGCCGGGCGTGGCCGCCGTGCATCTGGGCCTTGCCCGCTCCGAGGTTTCGGCCGTCCGCACGCGCGAGACCGAGATCCGCGCCGCGATGGCCGAGCCGGGCTTTGACGCGGTGCTGCTGGTCGAGGGATCGTCCCGGCCCGGCCTTGACGCCGCGCTTGACCGCGCGCGGGGGCTGGCGCTCGCGACCGGCGCGCTGGCGGGGGGCGAGGTCAATCTTTACGACGTGGCCTTCACCCTGACGTCGGAAGACATGGCGGGCGCGGCATGAGCCGGGTTCTGATCACCGGCGGCGCCGGGTTTCTCGGCGGCTGGATCCTGCGCGAACTGGCGGGGCAGGGCCATGTCATCCGCGTCTTCGACCGCTCGACCGACCGGCGCATCCTGCGCGAGATCGCGGGGGCCGAGGCCGAGCGCGTGGAATGGGTGCAGGGCGACATCACAGACGGGGCGGCCCTGCGCGAGGCCGCGCGGGACTGCGACACCATCATCCACCTTGCCGCGTTGTTGACGCCCGCTTGCAGGGACAATCCCGTGCTGGGCGCGCAGGTCAACCTGATCGGCACGCTGAACGTGTTTTCCGCCGCCAAGGCACAGGGCATTGCCCGCGTGGTCTATGCCAGCAGCGCCGCCGTCTTTGGTCCCGATGACGGCGCGGTGCCGCATCCGGTCACGCAATATGGCGCCTTCAAGCTGGCCTGCGAGGCCTCGGCCCGCGCCTGGTGGCTGGACGAGGGCATTGCCAGCATCGGTTTTCGCCCCACCGTCGTCTATGGACCGGGGCGTGAGGTCGGGCTGACCGCCGGCCCGACGCTGGCCTGCCGCGAAGCGGTGGCGGGGCGGCCCTATACGATCGGTTACTCGGGGCCGCAGGATCTGGTCTTTGTCGGCGATGTGGCGGCGGCCTTTGCCGCGGCCGCGCTGGCCACATATGAGGGCGCGCATGTCTTTCCGCTGACCGGCGGCACCGCTGACCTGCCCGAGATCGTCGCGGCGATCCGGGCGGAAGTGCCGGATGCCCGCATCGACTTCTCTGGTCCCGAGGTGCCGATGGCGCCTGAGATCCGCCCGGTCTCCTTCGCGCATCTTCTGGGTCCGGCCAGAAGGACGCCGCTGGCCCAGGGCATTGCCCGGACCGTCGCGCATTACCGCGCCATGGCGGAGGGGGTCAGTCCGCCCGCAGATAGCGCAGGATCATCTCTTTGATGGTCGCCAGCCGCGCCTCGACCCGGTCCTCGGCCAGCAATTCGCGGCCGAACAGGACTTCGAGCGTGTGGCGGTTCGAGACATAGGTGAAACCAAGGGCGGAGATCGAGATGTACAGATCCAGCACGTCGATACCGGGGCGGAACACGCCCTGTTCGACACCCCGGTCAAGGATGGTGCCAAGTTGATCCAGGATCGTTCGGTTCAACTCGGTCATGTTCTGCGTCCCCTTCAGATGGGAGGCGCCGTGCAGGTTCTCGGTATTGATCAGCCGGACAAAGCCCGGATGCTCGATGTAATAGCGGAAGGTGAACTCGACCAACCTCGAGATGGCCTCTGCGGGCCGGTCGGGGTCAAGCTCCAGCGCCGCTTCGGCGTTGCGGATGTCGGCATAGATGGCGCGCAGGGCGGCCAGGTAAAGCTCCTCCTTGCTGCCGAAATAGTGGTAGACCATCGCCTTGTTGGTATGCGCCCGATCCGCGATCCGGTCCACACGGGCACCGCCAAGCCCGAAGGTGGAAAACTCCTCGATCGCCGAATCAAGCAGCGCGCGGCGGCGCTTCTCGGGTGCGCGCTCGCCCGGGGAAACCTTGGTTTTTTCTTTCAAATCAATTCTGTCCGTCATGATATGGAACTCGTTTCCTAAGGCGAGAGGGCAGGATGACTGTAGCGTGGACGTTGACATTAACCAACTGGTTGATTAACACGGAGGAGCGAATGGAGGATTCGCCTGACATCACCGCCGCGGGCAGGGAAGCCCGCGCAATATCCCGAACAAAATTGTCAAAACTTCTGGGAGGAAGTATGTCTTTCAAGTTTTCGATCCGGGCCGCCGCGCTCGGGCTGGTGGCGGCGATGGGGCTGGCGGGCTTTGGTTCTGATGCCCGGGCCCAGACGCTGGAAAAGATCAAGGATGCGGGCGTGGTCCGCATCGGCGTCATGGGCGAACAGGCGCCATGGGGTTCGATCGACGCGAGCGGGCAGAATATCGGATATGACGTGGACGTGGCCCGGCTGATCGCCGAGGAACTGGGCGTCAAGGTCGAATTCGTGCCCGGCGCCGTCGCCGCCCGCATCCCGAACCTGCTGACCGGCAAGGTCGATCTGCAGATGGCGGTGATGGGCATGTATCCCGACCGCGCCAAGGTCGTGCAGTTCACCCAGCCTTATGCGGGCCTCAAGATCATCCTGCTGTCCAGCGCCAAGAACAAGATCGAGACGATCGAAGATGCGCGCAGCATGAATATCGGCGTGCCGCGCGGTGCGGCACAGGACACCGCGATCACCAAGCTGCTGGGCGATCTGCCGAATATCCGCCGCTTCGACGATGACAGCTCGACCATGCAGGCGCTGGTCTCCGGTCAGGTCGATGCCATCGGCGGCAACACCACCTACAAGATCAATCTCGACAAGGCCGCTCCGGGTAACGACTATGAACAGAAGGTGGTCTTCCAGGAGCAATGGATGGGCGTCGCAACCAAGCCCGGCGACAAGGAAATCAACGAGTGGCTGAACGCCTTCATCGAGAAGATCAAGGCCGACGGCCGGCTTGAAGCGATCAGCCAGAAATGGCTGGGCGAGCCTCTGCCGCAATTCCCCGCCTCGCTCGAGGGCGTGCCCTTTACCGCCCAGTAAGCGACCGGCCCGCGAGGGACGATGTGACGATGGCAGCCGCGCGGATGCGGCTGCCTGCCGACCGAACATGTGCGAAGGCTTGCAATGAAAAAGATCTATGTCCTGAACGGGCCGAACCTGAACCTGCTCGGCCAGCGCGAACCCGAGATCTATGGTCGCATCACCCTGGACCAGATCCGTGGCTGGTGCGAGGAGGACGCCGCCGAACTGGGGCTGGAGGTGGTCTTCCGCCAGTCGAATTTCGAGGGCGAGATCATCCAGTGGATCCATGAGGCGCGGACGGAAGCTGCCGGGATCGTCATCAATCCGGCCGGATATACCTTCACCTCGATCGCGATCCTCGACGCGCTCAAAACCTTTGACGGACCGAAGATCGAGCTTCACATCTCGAACGTGCATCAGCGCGAGGAGATCTATCACAAATCCCTGGTCTCGCGCACGGCCACGGCGGTCATGGCCGGCTTCGGAGCCTTCGGCTATCGGCTGGCGCTGCGCGCCATGAAGGAGTGGACCGAATGATCCGCATCGCATTGCTGGGCGCGGGGCTGATCGGGCGCGAACATGCCGCGCTGATCCAGGCCCATCCGGGGGTCGAACTGGCCGCGATCTGCGACCCCTCGCCCGAAGGGAAGGCGCTGGCCGGTGATCTGGGCGTGCCGCATTTCGCCGATTACACCGAGGCGCTGGACAGGGCGCGCCCCGATGGCGCGATCATCGCGCTGCCGAACCGCCTGCACGAGCCGGCCGCGCTGGCCTGCATCGAACGCGGCATTGCCTGCCTTGTCGAAAAGCCGGTGGCCGACACGGTGGCTGCGGGCACGCGCATCGCCGAGGCCTCCGAGGCGCGTGGTGTCCCGGTGCTGGTCGGGCATCACCGCCGCCACAGCCCCGACATCCGCGCCGCGAAGAAAAGCATCGCGGCGGGCGAGCTGGGCGATCTGGTCGCGGTGAACGGCATGACGCTGTTCGACAAGCCCGACGCCTATTTCCAGGCCGAATGGCGGCGCCAGCCGGGCGGCGGGCCGCTGCTCATCAACCTGATCCACGACATCGACGCCCTGCGCCATCTGATCGGCGAGATCGAGAGCGTGCGCGCCTTCACCTCATCGGCCACGCGCGGCTTCGTGGTCGAGGATACGGCCAGCATCGCCATCCGCTTCCAGAATGGCGTCCTTGGCAGCTTCGTCATCTCGGACGCGGCGGTCAGCCCCTGGGCCTGGGAATATTGCTCGGGGCAGGCGCTGTATCATCCCGCGCAACCGGGCCCCTGCCTGTTCATCGCGGGACGCAAGGCGGCGCTTTCGGTCTCGGACATGTATCTGTGGCGCCATGCCGAGCAGGACCAGCACTGGCAGCATCCCCTGCTGCGCGAGCATCGTCCCGGCGACGGATCGCGCACCTATGTCAACCAGCTTGACCATTTCATCGCGGTGATCCGGCGCGAGGCCGAACCTCTGATCACGGCCCGCGACGGTCTCGCCACCTTGGCCGCGACATTGGCGATCGAGACCGCCGCGCGTGAGGACCGCACCGTCACGCTGGATGAGATGCTGGGGCAGGCCGCGGAAAGGGCGGTGGCATGACCCGGGCGCTGTCGCTCTCCTTCCTGACCTGCCTCGGCGCCCCGCCCGAAGAGGCGGTCAGCGTCGCCGCCGCGACCGGATACGATTTTCTGGGTCTGCGGATGCTGCCCGCGGCTCCGGGCGGGATCGCCTTTCCACTGATGGAAGATGCCAGTCGCCGTCGCGCCCTGCGGCGGCAGATGGAGGACAGCGGGATCGGGATCTTCGATGTCGAGATGATCCGACTGGCCCCGGATTTCCGACCCGACCCCTTCCTGCCCTTCCTCGAGGCTTCCGCCGATCTTGGCGCGCGCGCCATTCTTGTCGCTGGCGATGACCCGGACGAGGGCCGGCTGACCGCGTCTTTCGTCGCGCTATGCGAGGCGGCGGCGCCCTTCGGCCTGACGGCCGATCTGGAATTCATGCCGCAATCGGACCTCGCCGATCTTGCGGCGGCGCTGCGGGTGCTCAATGCTGCGGGCCAGCCCAATCAGGGCGTGATCGTCGACACGCTGCATGTCTCGCGCGCCCGTGTCGCACCCTCGGCCATCGCGGCGATCCCGCGTCAATGGCTGCATTACGGCCAGATCTGCGATGGTCCTGCCGAGATCCCCGCCACGCGCGAGGCGCTGAACTTCGCGGCCCGGCACGAGCGTCTGCTGCCGGGCGACGGTGCCATCGACCTCACCGCGATCTTCGCGGCGCTGCCGCCCGACCTGCCGGTGGCGGTCGAAGTACCCAATGACCGGCAATCGGCGGGTATGACAGCCGAGGCATGGGCCCGGCGCGCGCGTCGCGCGGCGCTGGACGTGCTGGAACCGCAACCCGTGGGCAAGGAGTCCTGAGATGATCAGCAAGACAATCCGCGGCGAAAAGATCCCCGCTTTGGGCTTTGGCACCTTCGAACTGACCGGGCCCGAGGGCGAGGCGGCGATCCGCACCGCCATCGAGATGGGGTATCGCCAGATCGACACCGCCATCCGCTATGGCAACGAACGTGAGGTGGGCCGGGCGATCCGCGCTTCGGGCGTGGCGCGGGACGAGCTTTTCGTGACCACCAAGATCTGGTTCGACAATCTCGCACCCGAGCAGGTCCATGCCCGCGTCGGCGAAAGCCTGGACCGGCTGGGGCTGGAACAGGTCGACCTGCTGTTGGTCCATTGGCCGACGCGCGATGTGCCGCTGGGCGAGACGCTGGCCGCCTTTGCCGAGGAGCGGGCCAACGGTCGCACCCGGCTGATCGGGGTCAGCAACTTCACCGTGGCCCTGCTTGACGAGGCGCTGGATGTCCACAAGGCGGATCTGTTCTGCAACCAGGTCGAATACCACCCCTACCTGTCGCAGGAAAGGCTGCTGACCCGGATGCGCCGCGCCGACATGCTGCTGAACGCCTATCAGCCCATCGCGCGCGGCAAGGTCTTCCAGTCCGACCTGCTGAAGGCGATCGGGGCGAAATACGGCAAATCCGCGGGACAGGTCACGCTGCGCTGGCTGGTCCAGCAGGATCATGTCGGCGCGATCCCGCGTTCCTCCCGGCCCGAAAACATGCGCGCCAATCTGGAGATCTTCGATTTCGAACTGGAGGAGGAGGACATGCGCGCCATCCACGGGCTTGCGCGGGGCGAGAGGTTCTCGCGCTTCGATTGGGAGCCGGAATGGGACACGTAATCCGTCAGACCGCAGAGGGAGGGGCAGATGACACTTGATTTCAGCGTGGTGGCGAATGCCTGGCAAGCCCTGCTTTACGGGGTCATGGGCACGATGCTGCTGGCGGTGTTCGGCATGGCGCTTGCGATGATCATCGGCGTGCTGGGCGTGGCGATCCTGCGCGCCCAGATGCGGATCCCCAGCTTTCTGGTGACCGCCTTTGTCGAGATCATCCGCAATACCCCGTTCCTCGTGCAGATCTATTTCATCTTCTTCGCCCTGCCGCTGGCCGGCATCCGCCTGAACCCCACCATCACCGCAATCCTTGCGCTGGGGCTGAACGGCGGCGCCTACGCCATCGAAATCATCCGGGGCGGTGTGGAAAGCATCTCGAAGGGGCAGACCGAGGCCGGGCTGGCGCTGGGTTTGCACCGGGGTGAAGTGTTTCGCCTGATCGTGCTGAAACCGGCGCTGAAGGCGATCTATCCCTCGCTCTCCAGCCAATTCATCCTGCTGACGCTGACCACGGCGATCTGCACCTCGATCTCGGCCTATGAGCTTACCTCGGTCGGCCAGCGCATCGAGGCCGAGACCTTCCGCAGCTTCGAGGTCTATTTCACGCTCACCATGATCTATCTGGTGATCTCGCTGATCACGATGTGGGCGCTGGCGGCCATCGGCAAGCGTGCTTTCAACTATCCCGACCGCTGAGGAGGACGACATGGGAATGCAAGAGCTTACCTATCTTCTCCAGGGTCTTGGCTGGACGCTGATCCTGACGGCCATGGGTTTTCTGGGCGGGATCGTCTTTGGCGTCGTTGTCGCGCTGATGCGGGTGTCGTCGCGGCCATGGCTGCGCTATCCGGCCATTGCCTGGATCGGGCTGTTCCAGGGCACGCCGCTGCTGATGCAGCTTTTCGTGGCCTATTTCGGTCTGCCGCTGTTGGGCTTCGACGTGCCGGCCTGGGCGGCGGTCGGCTTCGCGCTGACCGCGCATGCCTCGGCCTTTCTGGGCGAGATCTGGCGCGGGGCCATCCAGGCTGTGCCGAAAGGCCAGACCGAGGCGGCAAACGCGCTTGGCCTGCATGCGCGCAGCCGGATGTTCGACGTGATCGTGCCGCAGGCCTTCAAGCTGTCGCTGCCGGCCACCGTGGGCTTCCTCGTCCAGCTTCTCAAGGGCACGTCACTGGCCGCCATCGTCGGCTTCATCGAGTTGGCGCGGGCCGGGGTGATCGTCTCGAACCAGATCTACAAGCCGCTGGTCGTCTTCGGCGTCGTCGGCGTCATGTACTTTGTCATATGCTGGCCGCTTTCGCTTTATGGCCGCTACCTCGAGCGTCGCATGTCGGCCGGCGTCTCGAAATAAGGGAGGATTCAGATGGAGCAGTCTCAGCAGGGCGGCGCCCCGATGATCGAGATGCGCAAGGTCGAGAAATGGTATGGCGACTTCCATGCGCTGAAATCCGTGGACCTGACCGTCAGGAAGGGCGAAAAGATCGTCCTGTGCGGGCCATCCGGTTCGGGCAAGTCGACCCTGATCCGATGCATCAACCACCTCGAAACCATTCAGGACGGTGAGATTGTCGTCTCGGGTCATCGCCTGAATGACAGCCAGAAGGCCGTCGATGCGGTCCGGCGCGAGGTGGGCATGGTTTTTCAGCAGTTCAACCTGTTCCCGCACAAGACCGTGCTGGAGAACTGCATTCTGGCCCCCATGCGGGTGCGCAAGCTGTCGCGCGCCGATGCCGAGGCCACGGCGCGGCGCTATCTGGACCGGGTGCGGATCGGCAATCAGGCCGACAAATATCCCGCGCAGCTTTCCGGCGGGCAGCAGCAGCGGGTCGCCATCGCGCGGGCGCTCTGCATGGAGCCGAAGGCGATGCTCTTTGACGAACCCACCTCGGCGCTCGACCCCGAGATGGTCAAGGAGGTGCTGGATACCATGATCGGTCTGGCCCGCGATGGCATGACGATGATCTGCGTCACGCATGAGATGGGCTTTGCCCGGCAGGTCGCGGATCGGGTGATCTTCATGGCCGATGGCGAGATCGTCGAGGAGAACGACCCCGACACCTTCTTCCGCAATCCCCAGCACGAGCGCAGCCGCGCCTTTCTGGGCGAGATCCTGGCGCATCACTGAAACGACAG
>Ga0182739_1002775_pt1 | contig 16024 bp, 15 predicted proteins | sample eDN5th30CBELigBY_FD_128873 | JGI IMG/M metagenome (GOLD analysis project Ga0182739, IMG submission 128873) | Enriched backyard soil microbial communities from Emeryville, California, USA - eDNA 5th pass 30_C BE-Lig BY (version 2) (version 2) | ecosystem: Environmental > Terrestrial > Soil >... | reverse complement strand
GCGGATCGTCCGTCTCCAGCCGGAGCCTGACCTGGCCGTCGGGCGAGCGGCAGTCTCCTGATACGAAGTGGATGGGCTTCGCCTGCATGACGCTTCGGGCCTTCCTTGGGCGGCAAATTCGTTATATTGATCCAGATACGACGTGGCAATTCCCATTTCATGCCTGTATGTGGACTGTTATTCTCTCCGGCATCGCGGGCGCTCAGGCGGCGTGCGATGAAAGTGCCTGAGGTGTGCAACGTGACGGTGCATCCACTGGCGAAGTTCGTAAGCGGGATGCACTAGATGCAAGTTCATGAGAGGGAAGAGCGCGGCGCTCTTCCGGTTGCCGTCATTGGAGGCGGGTTCAGCGGCTGCGCAGCAGCGATCCAGATATTGAGGCGGCAACCGGCGCGCCATGTGCTGCTCTGCGACAGCGGGCCGGGATTCGGGCAGGGGCTCGCTTATTCGTCGACGGCGTCGCCGCATACCTGGCTCAATGTGCCGGCGCACAATATGAGCCTGTACCCGGACGAGCCGGGTCATTTCACGCAATGGCTTGGCGAGCAGGGCTCTGGCGTCGCGGAATTCCTGGCTGACAGCCCGACCGGCGTTTTCGCGACGCGTCAGTTCTACGGCCGCTATGTCGGTGACGAACTCAGGCGCATCGCTTCGCTTGCCGGAAACGAATCCCGGCTGACGCTGGTCCGGGAACGGGTCGTGGATCTCGTGCCGAAAGGCGCAGGGTTTGAGGTTCGATGTGCCGACGGTCGCTCCTACGATGTCGCGGCTGCCGTATTGGCGGCCGGCAATCTGCCGCCGCCGCCCGCGAAGTCCGGCACGCGGCATGTTCAGGCCTGGGCGCAGGGTGCGCTGGAAGGGCTCTCTCCCGACCAGGCGGTGGCGGTGATCGGCACCGGGCTGACGATGGTGGATGTCGCCGCCATCCTCGACCGACAGGGGTTCAAGGGACCGATCATCGCGATTTCCCGGCGCGGGCTTATGCCGCAAACCCATCAACCGTCGAAGCCCTGGCCGACACCGGAATTCTCATCCAGCGAGAACCGTTCGACGTTACGTCTCTATCGGCGTATCCGGCGCGAGATCGCCGAAGCGCAGGCACGCGAGGTCGGATGGCGCGGCGTCATCGACAGTCTGCGGCCCGTCACGCAGAAGATGTGGCTGGATCTGCCGTCGGAAGAACGGCGGCGCTTTCTCCGCCATGTCCGGGCCTGGTGGGATGTTCATCGGCATCGCATGCCGGCACCGGCTGCGGCGACAATCGAAAAAATGGTGGCGCAGGGGCGTCTCGTCATCCGGCGCGGGCGGGTCATGGGCGTCGTCGAAGATGATGAGGGGGCAGATGTCGCCATCAGGGTGCGGGGCAAGGCGCAGCCGGAGACGCTTCGCGTTCAGCGCGTCATCGACGCGACCGGCCTTGCAAGCGTCGCGCACGCCCGCGATCCGCTTATCGAGCGGCTGACGGAGCGCGGTCTTCTGACCTTCGATACTCTCGGAATGGGGATTGCGGTCGACGCCGACCTGAACTGCGTGGGCCGTGACGGCGCGCCGGCCAGGAACCTCCGCGCGCTCGGCCCGATCGTGCGCGGGATCTTCTGGGAGTGCATAGCGGTTCCCGACGTCCGTAAGCAGGCGCAGCAGATCGGCATCAGTCGATAGAGTGCGGTACTCAGTCGATGAGCCGTCTGGGATGACGCTCAACGTGCGGTGATCGTCAACAGGCGAAGCCGTTGCTGGCGAGGCACACGATGTCGACCTCTTCGCCGGCCGACGCCGGGGCGGCGAACGGCCTGCGCCGGATGAGCGCATCCGCGCTGGCGAGCGTGAGCAGCATCGAACTGTCCTGGCGCGAAAACGGATGCACGACGGCATGGCCGTCAGCGCCGATCTCGAGCGTTGCCCGCACATAGTCCTCGCGCACGTCGTTTTCGGGCATCGCCTTGCCGAGACGCGCTTTCTGGAACGGTGGTTCGACGGCTGCGCTGCCTGTCATCGCGGCCATCGCCGGCCGAAGGAACAGGACGGCGCAGACAAGGGCGGAGACCGGATTGCCAGGCATGCCGAGAACCGGCAGGCGGCCGACATGGCCGAACATCAGCGGCTTGCCGGGACGCATGGCGATCCGCCAGAAATCGGAGACGAAGCCGCGCTGCGACAAGGCGGCGTGAACGAGATCGTGCTCGCCCACCGAGGCGCCGCCGGTGGTGACGAGCATGTCGCAGCCCTGCGCAAGGTCGGTGGCGTCTGCTATCGCCTCGATCCGGTCCGGCGCGATGCCGAGATCGAGGGGCTCTCCGCCCCACGCTTGAACCGTGGCGCTCAAGGCAATCCCGTTCGAGGCGACAATCTGGTCAGGCCCCGGCGTCCGGCCGATTTCCGTCAACTCGTCGCCGGTCGAAAGGATCGCGATACGCGGGCGGCGGCGCACGGCGACCTCGCTATGCCCGCATGAGGCGGCGATGCCGATCGCGCGCGCGGTCAGGGTGCTGCCTGCCGGCAGGCAGACCTGGCCCGCCGCGAAATCAAGGCCCGCCTTCCGGATGTACTGGCCCGGCCTGGCGACTTCGGCAATGACGACCGCGTTTCCGTCATCGGCCGCATCCTCCTGCAACGCGATCGTGTCCGCGCCTTCCGGCACCACGCCGCCGGTGAAGATGCGCACGCATGATCCCGGTTCCAGCACGCCGTCGAAGCGCGCGCCCGCACGCGAAGCGCCGATCTGGCGCACACGAACAGGCAGGATTTTCGCGTCGGCCGCGCGCAGCGCGTAGCCGTCCATCGCCGATACCGGCGCCGGAGGATGGCTCAGACGCGCGATGACGTCCTCGCTCAGGACGCGGCCTGCCGACCGTTGCAGCGGGACGCGCTCGGATTCCAGCAGTGGCACGGCGGCCAGAATCCGGGATCGCGCTTCTTCGACCGACATGAGGCCGGGCTTGTTCATGCGCTCGCTCTCGTGGAAATGCGCGGATGCCCGCGTGATCGCTTTGACGGGCCGCCCGCCAACTAGATCTAGTGGTCCGATTCTAACATTCGCATCCCTTCTCGGGAGGCTGTTTTGCGAATGTTAGAATCAAAGGACCACTAGCAAATATTGGCTTCTAGTGGAGCTTTGGATTTGACATTCGCTTTGCGAGCCCGCGGCTGGGTGGGGAGCGAATGTCAAATCTGCTCCACTAGTCGGTGCCGATCATCACGTCGGATGCCTTGATCACCGCATAGGCGGACTGGCCCTTTGCCAGCTTGAGATCGTCGACCGCCTGGTTGGTGATCGAGGAGGTCACGATGGAGCCGCCAATGTCGATGCGGACGTGGGCGGTGGTCTGCCCCTTCGTCACCTCGACGATGGTGCCTTTGAGAACATTGCGGGCGCTCAGCTTCATCGCTCTTCTCCCATTCTGCGAGCGGTTGCTCGTGGAACACACATAAGTGCCCCGGCTCCTGCCGGATCCGCGGCTGTCTGTCGATGTACCCCACTATATACAGCGGATGGATATGCGCCAAATTCTCTTATCGGCACCTCGCCCGGCCCTGCGATCCGCTTTACAGCCCATCGCTATATTCTTATGAATACATCGATTGCCGGAACGCGCAATCGCTTGCAATTCGAAAGGGGCTGAACATGAAATTATTTCGCGCCGTCGCCGCGCTGGCGCTTGGACTATCGCTTTCCATGGGATCGGCTGTTGCGCAGGAAGCCTGCCCGGGCGGCTTCTCCGAGCAGTTCCGCCTGCGCGGGCAGGTGCAGACGCCCAAGCGCTTCCGGTTTGCGGATCTGCAGAACCGTGTCTCTTCCCGCGTGAGCATCAGCTTCTTCGCCGGCGGGTCCGGCTTCAACACGCGATCATATACCGGCGTGCCGCTGATCGACCTGTTGAACGAAGCCGTGGTCGTCACCGACCCGACGCGTCACAACGACATCCTCCGCAAATATGTCGTCGTGCGTGCCACCGATTGCTACGAGGCGGTGATTGCCGTCGCCGACCTGCTTCCGAACTTCGGTCATCAGCAGGTGCTGATCGCCTATGCGGACGGGAATGGGGAGTCGCTCGGCGCGGACGAAGGAATGGCCCGGCTCATCATCGTCAACGACAAGCAGGGCGGCCGGCTGATCTCGAATGTCAATGAGATCGTGGTTCGTTCGGCTCCCGGAGGTCCGCTCGCGGAGTAGCCCGCCGCGGAACCCGGCCGCGCCCGTCTCCGTGCAGCACCTAAAATCCGGGCGGTTGCGGTTGTGAATCCGGTCGCATTCCGGAGACGAATACCTCACGGCGGTCTGGATCGAGGCGGCCTGAACGCCGTATATATCCGAACGGGGGACCGGCGGCCGCGGGCTGCCGGTCCTTCCGTTTCGGGTGGCCTGTTGCGGGCGCACGGCAAAGGTTCAAGGACGTCAATGGCGGCAATCGAACTGACGGTGAATGGCGTTGCGGTGAGCGTCGATCTGCATGAAGAGACGCCGCTGCTCGACATGCTGCGCAATCATCTCGGCCTCAAGGGCTCGCGTTTCGGCTGCGGCCTTGAGCAGTGCGGTTGTTGCATGGTGTTGATCGACGGCGAGCCGGAGAAGTCCTGCGCCAGGCCGCTGTGGAGCGTCGCCGGCAAGGCCGTCGTCACCGTCGAGGGCCTTGGCGCGCCGGACAGTCCGCATCCCTTGCAGCAGGCATTCCTCGATGAGCAGGCGGGCCAGTGCGGCTACTGCCTTTCCGGGATTCTGATCTCCGCCAAGGCGCTGCTCGACCGCAACCCGTCGCCGTCGCGCAGCGAGATTGCGGAAGCGCTGGACGGCAATCTCTGCCGCTGCGGCACGCATACCCGCATCCTGCGGGCGGTGGCGCGCGCGGCTGCCGCGATGCGCGAAGAGGTGGCGCCGTGAGCGCCCCGGCATTGCCTGCGGCGCTGGCCGACAATCCGCGGCTCGACCGCTGGGTGAATATTTGGCCGGACGGTAAGATCGCGGTCTCGACCGGTAAGGTGGAGATCGGGCAGGGCGTGCTGACGGCGATGCTGCAGATCGCCGCCGAGGAACTGGACGTTAGCCCGTCGCGCATCGTGCTGCAGTCGGGCGACACGAGCCTGACGCCGAGCGAGGGTTACACCTCCGGCAGCCTGTCGATCCAGTATGGCGGCGTGGCGCTGCGCATGGCCTGCGCCGAAGTGCGGCTCCTGTTTCTCGAGCAGGCGGCGAACGCCCTCGGGGCTCCGCTCGACAGTCTTGCAGTGCACGATGGGAAAATCATCTGCCGCGGCGAGCCGACTGAGCATGATTACGGGTCGCTGGCCGCGACCGTCGATCTGACTGCAGCCGCTACGGGGCGCGCGAAGACCAAGGACGCGGCCGACTACGGGGTCGTTGGGAAAAGCACACAGCGCATCGACCTCGCTGCAAAGCTGTTCGGCGAGCCGGTGTTCATCCACGACATGGCGCTCGACGGGATGTTGCATGCGCGCGTCGTTCGCCAGCCGAACCGCCATGCCTCACTCAAGTCGGTCGACGAGGCCGCGATCATCAAAAGCGCCAAGGGAGCGCCGCTCGATATCGTGCGGCACGGCAACTTCGTGGCGCTGGTCTCGCCTGACGAGACGGTGGTGGAGACGGTCGCCGGGACCGCGCCCAACCACGTCGTCTGGGACGGCGTTGAGCCCTTGAGCCCGCAGCAGGAAGAAGCACGCTGGTTGTTGCAGCGGCCGTCGATCGACAGGGTCATCGGTACGCCGGAGCCGGTCGGGCCGGTGCACGGCCTGAGCCGGGTCGAGGCGACCTACAGCCGCGCCCATCTCGCCCATGCTTCGATCGCGCCGTCCTGCGGTCTCGCCGTCTGCCGCGACGGCAAGCTGCAGGTCTGGTCACATACGCAAGGCGTCTATCCGCTGCGGGCGGCGCTCGCGCGGACGCTCAAGCTCGATCCCGCCAGCATCTCCGTGAAGCACGTCCAGGGTCCCGGCTGCTACGGCCACAATGGCGCCGACGATGCGGGTGCGGACGCCGCGGTGATCGCCTTCCTGATGCCGGGCCGACCGATCCGCGTGCGCTGGCGCCGCGACGAGGAGTTCGGCCATGAGCCGGTGAGCCCGGCGATGATGGTGGCGGTCCGCGCGCTTGTTGACGACGACGGCCGGCCTGCTGATTGGACCACGGAAGTGTGGAGCGGCACGCATTCGACGCGTCCGGGACGCGACGGGCGATTGCTGGCCGAAGAGGCATTGCCCGATCCGACCCCGCCGGCTGAGCCTGCGGACGTGCCTGATGCGGCTGGCGGCGGCGGCACCCGCAATGCCGATCCGCTCTACGACGTCCCGGTCAAGCGCATCGTGCATCACCTAATTCCCGAAACGCCCGTGCGCACTTCCGCGCTGCGCGGGCTCGGCGCCATGCCGAACGTGTTCGCGATCGAGTCGTTCATTGACGAACTGGCCGAGCGCGCGGGCGAAGACCCGGTCGCCTACCGGCTCTCGATCCTCAAGGACGAGCGCGCCCGCGGCGTGATCGAGCATGTCGCCCGCATGTGCGACTGGCAGCCCGGCTTGCCTTCCGCCACCGGAACGGGACGCGGCATAGCCTTCGCGCGCTACAAGAACCGTGCGGCCTATGCGGCGGTGGTGGCGGAGGTCGAGGTCGACGAGGAAATCCGTCTCTTGCGCGCCTGGTGCGCCGCCGATGCCGGTTTGGTGATCAATCCGGACGGCGCGATCAACCAACTCGAGGGCGGGCTGATCCAGTCGGCAAGCTGGGTGCTCAAGGAGCAGGTTCGTCTGGAAGGCCACGGCATTTCCTCGCGCGACTGGGAGACCTACCCGGTGCTGCGATTCAGCGAGGTGCCCGAGGTGGCGGTGGAACTGGTCAATGCGACCGCCGATCTTCCAGCGCTCGGTGTCGGTGAGGCGACTGCGGGACCCACCGCTGCGGCGATAGGCAATGCGGTGGCTCATGCACTCGGCGCGCGGCTGCGCGACCTGCCGCTGACCCGCGATCGCATCATGGCGGCGCTACTGGCTGAGTGAGTGTAAGCCCCGCGCATTCGAACTTGTTGTCGCGGGCTTCCTCGCCGTTGCTGCGCGAGGATTGTGGGGATCGCTCAACCTGGCCATTGCACAGTCGGTTGCGACATGCTTCGCTTGCGCGGGATAGGGGAGAAGGCAAGGGGGCGACGGTGGGCAAGCGTGCGACTGTGAACCGCGCAGAAATCGAAATTGCGATACATGCGGCGCAAGGCCGCGGACTGCAGGTCATCGCCGTGCGGGCTGATGGACTGGTGCTGGTCGAGCAGAATGGCGAGGTCTATCCATTCGCTCCCCAGTCTCGCATGGGCATCGGTTCGGCGATGGCATTCAAGCCGAATGACCCGATGCAGAGGCACGAAAAAGCGACCCAGCATCTGCATTGAAGTACGGCCGGATGCGCGAGGCTCAGCGTCGGCAGGCAGTGTGCCGAAGCGCCTGCGCATTCACTCCGGCAGTTTCCCTCGAAATCATCCGACAGCGCGGCAGGTAAAATTGCGAGGTTCGGCGGTGGCTCTCGTTTGCTAGGACATTGCTTCACAATGTTCCCAAGCAGAAGCGAGGGCGACCGTCGTGCTGCAAGAACTCAACATTGCAAGCCGTGCAAACCGCGTGCGCAGATATTCCGGTATGGAACATGCGTCGCCGGCCAAGAACCGCGAACTCGTCACCGCCATGGAAACGGCGGGGTCGCACAGGTGGTTCTCCCGGGACACCGAAATCTACGCGGAGAAGGAGCGGGCAGAATATCTCTATATGCTCGTGAGCGGTGCGGTGCGCGCTTACAAGGTCGTCATGGATGGCCGGCGCCTGATCAGCGCGTTCTACATGCCGGGCGACATCTTCGATCTGGAAGCCTCCAAAAATCACGTGCTGTCGACAGAGGCTATCGTCAATTCCGATGCGCTCCTGGTCCGGCGCGACGCCATAATGACGCTGGCCGCAAGAGACCCGGAATTGATGCAGCAGCTGTGGACCTCCTGCACGCAGGAACTGCGGCGCTCGCAGGAACATATGCTCCTGCTCAACCGGTACGCCGAGGAACGCATCGCCAGCTTCCTGCTCGAGATGTCGCGGCGAACCAACTCCACGAGCGTTCATCTTCCGATGTCGCGTCAGGACATCGGCGACTATCTGGGGCTCACCAGCGAGACAATCTCGCGGATGCTGACGAAGCTGGAGAGTTCAGGCGCGATCCATCTGCCGACGTGCAAGCAGATCGCGCTGCGCAACCGCGCCAAGCTGGAGCAGTTGGTGATCTGACGGTCGGGGCTCTCTCGGCTGAAGTCCGAGAATATTGCGGCCTCTCTGATCTGCATCAGGGTCGAAAAATGCGCCCGCGTTCATTCTTGCGATGCGAGTAACCCGCAGGAGGACTCCATGCCAAGAATGATGTTGGCCGGCCTGGCCGCGCTGGCCATTACGATCGCGCCGCCGGCGTTCGCCCAAATGTCGATGACCAAAACCGAGCTTCCAACTGAATCGGACCTGAAAGCCCTGACGGACCTGCGGGTCGCGTTGGTCAGGGGCGTTCTGCAACTCAGTCCTGATCAGGCGAAGCTGTGGCCGGCGGTCGAGGAAGCGATTCGATCACGCGCGACGATGCGTACCGGGAGACTCGCGAAGCTGATCGCGATGCGCGATCAGGAGCGTGCGCTGGATCCGATCGAGATCATGCGCATACGTGCGGACGGCCTGACGCAACGGGGCGACGCGCTCAAGAATCTCGCTGCTGCGTGGCAGCCGCTTTACCAGACGCTCGACCAGCAACAAAAGCAAAGGTTGGGCGACTTGGCCGCGTACGGCATCCGAACCCTGATGGTCCATGCCTTCAACGACGAAGACGAGGATTGACGGCCAGCGCGGCTGGTCGGAGCACCACGTCGGGTTCATGCGTCGGCAGGTGCGGGGCCGAGCCGCCCCGCCAGGAAAGCACCACAGAGTCAGGACAGGAGCGAGGCGACGGGGCGCATCTAAACGATGCCCCGCTGAATGGCGAAGCGGATGAGTTCGGCGTTGCTGTGGAAGCCCAGAAGTTCCATGACGTGGTACTTGTGAAACTCGACCGTGCGCGCCGAGATCGACAGCAGCATGCCGATCTCCTTGGCTGACTTTCCCTGCGCGACGAACCGCAGCACATCGCGCTGGCGCCGGGTCAGGGAGCGCTGGCCACGGTCCGTATCGATAGTTCCGTTGCGGGTCTGGCGCAGCATCTCGCCGGCGATCGCGGGGGTGACGAACGTCTGACCCTTCAGCGCCGAATGGATGGCCAATACGAGTTCCTCCGGCGCCGAATGCTTGACGACGAACCCGCATGCGCCGGCCTCCAGCGCGCGCGTCGCATAGGCCGGCTCAGGATGCATCGTGAGAAACACGACCCGTATGTCCGGATTGTCCGACTTCATGCGCTCCAGGGCGTCGACGCCATTGAGGTGCGGCATCGAGATGTCGGAGACGACGACATCGGGCCGTTGATCGCGAGCCATGGCGACAAGTGCGCGGCCGTCCTCGGCCAGCCCGACCAGTTCGAACTCATCGGCGAGGAGATGTTTCAAGCCTTCGCCGACCATGCGGTGATCGTCGGCAAGTAATACGCGAGGACGATTCATGCGTTGTTTCCCGCATCATTGGGATCGCGCGCTGCCCTTCAATAGCGACCGCTTACGAATCCCGGCCTCAACGCGGTGACAGCGAAGCCACTTCCGGCGACCTGCCGAGGTCTCACGCTCGTGTCACGGGGGCCATGACACGATATCCCGCTCATTTGCTTCGTCAGCGGTGCCTCCTTCGGATAGCAGTTGTCCGCAACCGCAAAAGGATGAGCACGGTGGCGCAACGCGTGTCCGCTCATGCCCACCGGAGGGTTATCCCGATGTCTCCTGGAACGCCGCGAGAGAAATCGACGACCTCGAAGCGCAGCTTATAGCCGCGCGGACGCAATTGCCGATCCCAGAAGTCGTACATCTCTTTGGGTAGGCCGGTGAGTGTCTGCTCCCAGCCCGGTTCGAGACTGTTGTTGATAGCCCGCCCGCGGTCAGTGCAAAGAATGTTCGGAAAGCGGAAGACCTCAACCTCCGCGAGGCGGTTCTTCACCGCGCGCTGGACGATTAGCGTCACGCGCTTGAGCGCCTCTTCGTCCGAAACTCCGGAGGGTCTTGTCAGGCGATCAATCAGCGCCTTGCGTTCTGCATCCATCTTGGCCTGCTTTTTCGCTTCCGACGCCGCGTTGTCGGCTTCGGCTTGAGCAAGCTGCTTCAGAAGATCCTTCGCAGTCGGAAGGACTGCCGATGTGTCGTCTCTCACGCTCTGTTGGATAGCCATGGCCGTGGCCTTTCAGTGATGTCGACCGAAGGGACCAGTTTCACTATTCCGCGGGACGCGGACCGCCAGACCTGAATGCCGGAGCGGGCACCATAACGAAGATGAGGCGAAGCATCTTGATGTAGGTCAAAGCGGCAGCCGTTCAACGCTGTTAGCAGAGAGACTGCAAAATGGGGCGTCGTCTTGGCAGCGGTCACGCTGCGCAATCAAGAGGAAGTCGCATGGCGATGAACAGGGAGGCGCAGGTCAACGGGTCGATCCCGTCGCCGCTGCACCTGGCCGAGTATCTGGTCGATGCGACCGAGCGCACGGTTCTGTTCCTTGATGCGATGCGCGAACGCGGGAACCTCTATCGGGAGCATGTCGCGCAGACCGCGCCCCACGTTCTCGACTTCCCGGTCGAACTGATCGTTGATGGCCGCACCCTCAAGAGGCCGGTGAATTACTGTCTCGCAAAGATCGTTCCGCCGCCCGGGCTCGCCATCGATCCCAAGCGGCGGCCGTTCGTCGTCGTCGATCCGCGCGCTGGCCATGGGCCCGGCATTGGCGGCTTCAAGGCCGACAGCGAGATCGGCGTCGTCCAGAAAGCAGGGCACCCCTGCTACTTCATCGGCTTCCTGCCCGAACCTGTGCCGGGTCAGACGATCGACGACATCACGAGCGCCGAAGCGATCTTTCTCGAGAAGGTCGCAAGCCTGCATCCGGAGGCGGACGGCAAGCCGTGTGTGGTCGGCAATTGCCAGGCGGGTTGGGCGGTCATGATGCTGGCGGCGAAGCGTCCGGACCTGTGCGGACCGATCATCACGGCCGGTGCGCCGCTCTCCTACTGGGCCGGCGTGCATGGCAGATTCCCCATGCGCTACACCGGCGGCCTCGTCGGAGGCTCGTGGCTCACCGCCCTTGTCAGCGATCTCGGAAGCGGCAAGTTCGATGGCGGCTGGCTGGTGCAGAACTTCGAAAATCAGAATCTGGCCAACACGCTATGGACCAAGCAATACAATCTGTATTCGAAGATCGATACCGAGATGCAGCGCTATCTCGACTTCGAGCGGTGGTGGGGCGCGCATGTCAATCTGAACGGTGACGAGATCCAGTACATTGTCGATGAGCTGTTCATCGGCAACAAGCTGGCGTCCGGACAGATGCAGACGGCGGATGGCGGCGCGATCGATCTTCGCAACATCCGGTCGCCGATCGTCGTGTTCTGCTCGCGCAGCGACAATATCACGCCGCCGCAGCAGGCGCTGCACTGGGTTCTCGATCTCTACGAAAGCGTCGATGAGATCCGGGGCTTCGGACAGACCATCGTTTATACGGTTCATGACACGGCGGGGCATCTGGGAATTTTTGTTTCGGGCAGTGTCGCGAGGAAGGAGCATGCCGAGTTTGCCAGCAATATCGACTTGATCGATGTTTTGCCGCCGGGGCTGTATGAGGCGATCTTCGAGGAGAAGACCGAAGACACAGCCGGCGCCGATCTGGTGACGGGCCGGTGGGTCATGCGCTGCGAGCCGCGGACCCTTGACGACATCAGGGCGCTGGGCGGCAATGATGCGGACGATGAGTTGCGGTTCGCGACGGCCGCACGCGTGTCGGAGATCAATCTGGCATTTTACCGCGCCTTCATGCAGCCGCTCGTCCGTTCGATGGTGTGGCCGGCACTGGGTGAGATGGGCCGGCAGCTTCATCCGCTACGGCTCCAGTACGAAGCCGCGTCGGACGCCAATCCCTTCATGGCCTGGGTCAAGGGTGTTGCCGACAATGTGCGCCAGCAGCGGCATCAGGCGAGCGAGAACAATCCGTTCCTGCAATACCAGGAGAAGGTGTCGGAACAGATCGTCGCCGGACTGAAGGCATGGCAGGACGCCGTCGAGACGACGGCGGAACGCACATTCCTCGCAGTCTATGGCTCGCCCGTCCTGCAAGCCTCCGTCGGGATCGGTGCGAACGGGAACCGGCCACGGAAGGTCGCGAAGAACCCGCTTCACGATGCGTTGCGCGAGGCGCGCGTTGCGGACCTCAGGTCGCGCATCGAGCAAGGCGGCATGCGCGAGTGTCTTGTCCGGTGCATGCTCTATGTCGGGATGGGACGGGGAGGCAGCGCGGACGAAAGGGGCGCGGCCGCCATCCGTCGATTGCGCATCCGCGATCCGGAAGTGGCGCATATGGGCCTTCGAGAGTTCAAGCGGCTCGTGCGCGAGCAATATTTCATGCTGCTGCTCGACGAGGAAGCGGCGGTCGACGCCATTCCGGCGCTGCTTCCGCGCGACGCAGAGCGGCGGCGCGAAGCGCTGGCCGCTTTGCGCGAAATCCTCAATGCGCGCGAGGAAGTGACAGGCGAGGCGCAACGAAGGCTGGAGCGAATAGCGCAGATGTTCGCCGTCGAAGACGAACGAGCCATGCCTGTGCAACCACCCGCGGTAAGCATCGAGGTCGCCAAGGCGTCGTGAGCCAGGAGGCGGTCGTGTCGCAGTCCGGTTCAAAATACGATCGGCTGATTGCGCGCGCGAAGCAGGCTGCGCCAGCAAATACGGCCGTCGTCTATCCGTGCGACGAGACCTCGTTGCGGGGCGCCGTTGCCGCGGCAGAGGAGGGGCTGATCAAGCCCATATTGGTCGGCCCCGGAGAGCGGATCGCCAAAGTCGCGCGGGAGAACGGAATCGACATCGCGCGGTACGAGCTCGTCGAGGTGCGGGAAGCCGAGGCAGCGGCAAGTCGTGGGGTGCAACTGGTTCACGAGGGGAAGGCCGAACTGCTGATGAAGGGTAGCCTGCATACCGACGAGTTGATGCGGGCGGTCACGACATCTGCCGGGGGCTTGCGGACCAGCCGGCGGATAAGCCACGTCTTCATCATGGACGTGCCGTCCTACGCGGAGACGCTGTTCATCACCGATGCAGCGATCAATATTGCGCCCGACCTCGAAACCAAGCGGGACATCGTCCAGAACGTCATCGACCTCTTCACGCAGGTGGGGCTCGGAACGCCGCGGGTCGCTATACTCTCTGCCGTCGAAACGGTGACGTCGAAGATCCCGTCTACCATCGACGCTGCCGCGCTGTGCAAGATGGCCGAGCGCGGGCAGATAACCGGTGGAATGCTCGAAGGGCCGCTCGCTTTCGACAACGCGATTGATCCCGAATCCGCGAAGATCAAGGGCATCGAGTCGCCGGTGGCGGGGCGGGCCCAGATTCTGGTCGTGCCCAATCTCGAAGCCGGCAACATGCTGGCGAAGAACCTTTCGTTCCTCGCCAGGGCCGACGCGGCCGGGTTGGTCCTCGGGGCACGCGTGCCGGTCGTCCTGACGTCCCGCGCGGATTCGGTGCGGACACGGATGGCGTCCTGCGCCGCCGCGGTGCTCTACGCCGATGCCAGGCGGAGCAAAGCGGAACTGCCCTCGGTGTGACGGCTATGGATGCGATCCTCGTCATCAATGCCGGTTCGTCCAGCCTGAAGTTCCAGGTGTTTGGCGCGGCCGACATCGGCAATCCGCATCACCTGATCAAGGGGCAGGTGGACGGCATTGGCGCGCGGCCAAGACTGCGGACTGTCGATGAGAGCAATCACCAGTTGATCGACAAGACATTCACCGCCGATGAGATCCCGGACCTTCCCCGCGCCACCATGGCCGCGGGCGCGTGGTTGCGCCGGGTGAACACGGTGAACATCATCGCTGCGGGGCATCGGGTTGTGCATGGCGGCCCGGACTACGACCGGCCGGTGATGATTGACGGTGAGGTTCTGTCCCGGCTCGAGCGCTATGCGCCGCTCGCGCCACTTCATCAGCCCAACAATCTGGCGCCGATCCGCGCGCTGGCCCAGCAGCGGCCGGAGATGCCGCAGATTGCCTGCTTCGACACGGCGTTTCACCGTGGTCATGCGCCGGTGGCGGACCGCTACGCGATCCCCGAGCGACTATACGAGGAGGGCGTGCGCCGATACGGATTTCATGGCCTCTCCTATGAATATGTCGCGACCCGTCTGCGGGAGGTCGCACCGCAAATCGCCGCGCAGAGGATCATCGTCGCGCATCTGGGCAGCGGAGCGTCGATGTGCGCGCTGTTGCAGGGCCGCAGCGTGGAAAGCACGATGGGGTTCACCGCGCTCGATGGTCTGCCGATGGGAACGCGGCCGGGGCAGATCGATCCCGGGGTGGTGTTGTACCTGATTGCGCAGAAGGGAATGTCTGCGGCAGCCGTGCAGGATTTTCTCTACCGCGAATGCGGGCTGAAGGGGCTTTCGGGGATAAGCAACGACGTGCGCGAACTTATGGAGACTGACAGCGTGGCGGCGACGCTTGCGCTCGATCATTTCGTGTACCGGGTCGGCTTGCATGCGGGGATGCTTGCGGCGGCTCTCGGCGGGCTGGACGCCTTCGTGTTCACCGCGGGGATCGGCGAGAATTCCGCCGTTCTGCGCGCGCGGATCGTGGAGAAGCTTGCATGGCTGGGCGCCGCTCTCGATGCCGGCGCCAACGAAGCCGGGAGTTTGTTGATCTCCAGCGCGCGTTCGCGGGTGCTGATCTATGTGGTGCCGACGGATGAGGAACTGATGATCGCGCGCCATACGTTCGCGCTTCTAGCCGGCGCAGCGGCGCCCGCGCGCCGTTCCGCCGGGCGATAGGTGGCACCACACGCACCCGGATCTGAAATCTTGCGGGGTGAAGCATGAAGACCGTATCGGTTGAACGGGCGGTGGACCTCATCCCCGACGGTGCGACCGTCATGGTCGGCGGCTTCATGGCCGTGGGAACGCCGGAGCGCCTGATCGACGAGATCGTGCGGCAGGGAAAGCGCGATCTGGTCGTGATCGGCAACGATACCGCCGTCCCCGGCCGTGGCGTCGGCAAACTGGTGCAATCGAGGCTGCTACGGAAAGCGATCGTCAGTCACATCGGCCTCAACCCTGAAACGCAGCGCCAGATGATGGCGGGAGAGCTTGAGGTCGATCTGGTCCCCCAGGGCACGCTGATCGAGCGGATCCGTGCCGGGGGATACGGGTTGGGTGGCGTTCTCACGCCGACAGGGGTGGGCACTGTGGTTGAAGAGGGCAAGCAGAAGATCGATGTCAACGGCAGGACCTATCTGGTCGAGACGCCGCTGCGGGCCGATTTTGCGCTGGTCCATGCCTTCCTGGCCGATTACTTCGGCAATCTCAGTTATGCGCTCACCGCGCGCAATTTCAATCCCGTGATCGCCATGGCGGCAGAGACCGTCATCGTCAGCGCGGACAATGTCGTGCCCGTGGGCCTCATCGCGCCCGACCACGTCGTGACCCCCGCACCCCTCGTCGACTATCTCGTAGCCAATGCGTGAACGGCCATGGACGCGCAAACCATCATCGCCCGTCGGATAGCCAGAGAACTGTCCGACAACATGCTGGTCAATCTGGGCATCGGCATCCCGACGCTCGTGGCGAACTACGTGCCCAGGGACCTGCGCATCTACTTCCAGTCGGAGAACGGGCTGATCGGCACCGGTGCGCCGCCGCAGGAAGGCATGGCGCATCCGACGCTGACCGACGCCGGTGGCCGGCCGGTCACCGCGCTTCCGGGGGCCTGTACGTTCGACAGCGCCATGTCGTTCGGCCTGATCCGCGGCGGCCATGTCGATCTCACCGTGCTGGGCGGCTTGCAGGTGGACCAGAACGGCCGGCTGGCGAACTGGATGATCCCCGGCAAGATGGTGCCCGGCATGGGCGGCGC
>Ga0182739_1002774_pt1 | contig 16027 bp, 18 predicted proteins | sample eDN5th30CBELigBY_FD_128873 | JGI IMG/M metagenome (GOLD analysis project Ga0182739, IMG submission 128873) | Enriched backyard soil microbial communities from Emeryville, California, USA - eDNA 5th pass 30_C BE-Lig BY (version 2) (version 2) | ecosystem: Environmental > Terrestrial > Soil >... | reverse complement strand
TTCGCGAAGGTGCCGACCGCGCCCGAAATCGCGCCGGTCGCCACTTCCTCGCGCGCGGCGATCAGGCGGGCCTTGTTGCGATCCATCTCGGCATAGAAGCGGGCGAAAGTCAGGCCCATCGTGGTCGGTTCCGCGTGGATGCCGTGGCTGCGGCCGATGCGGACAGTGTCCTTATGCTCGTAAGCGCGCTTTTTCAGTGCGGCCAGCACCTTGTCCATGTCGGCCAGAAGGATGTCGGCGGCGCGGACAAGCTGGACGTTCAGCGTGGTGTCGAGGACGTCCGAGGAGGTCATGCCCTGATGGACGAAGCGCGCTTCCTCGGCGCCGATATGCTCGGCCAGATGGGTCAGGAAGGCGATGACGTCATGCTTGGTGACGGCTTCGATCTCGTCGATGCGGGCGACGTCGAACTCGACATCCTTGGCTTTCCACACCGCTTCGGCATTCTCGCGCGGGATCACGCCCAGATCGGCCTGAGCGTCGCAGGCATAGGCCTCGATCTCGTACCAGATCCTGAACTTGGTTTCGGGCGACCAGATGGCAACCATTTCGGGGCGGGAATAGCGCGGGATCATCGAAAACTCCTCGTATTTGCCGGGGTTCTAGCCGCAAGACCCCTTGCCCGCAACCGCGCCTTGCGCATGATGGCGGGATGAGTGAGATACTTCAGCGCCGCCTTGCCTTTGCCCCATGGGTCGATCCGCGCACGCGGCGGATGCCCGGAACGGTTCCCGTGACCGAGGGTGAATGGCTTTTGCAGGACGATGCCTTTTCCAAGCAGTTGGAATTGCGCGAAAAGCTGATCTTGGAGCAGACCGACGCGGTGCATCGCTTGTCCGCCGACTGCCTTCCCGCGGCAGAGGAGCTTTACGACCGGATCCTGCAATTGCTGCCCCAGCACGGCTATGCGATGGGCGAGGTGATCCGGCGTCCCGATGGCGGCCTTGTCCGCGCGGATCGCAGCCAGCCGCTGCTGACGCTGGGCCGGCTGGTGGCCGAGGATCTGTGCCTGATGATTCCCGGCCCCGAGGGCGAGCATGTCCTTGGCGGCGCGATCCTCTGCTTTCCGGCGGGCTGGACGCTGGCGCAGAAGTTCATGCGCCCGATGATGCGCATTCACAAGCCGGTCCCGAAATATACCGAGGATATCGGCAAGCGCGTCCAGCGCCTTCTGGACGGCATCCGGCCGGGGGTCGGCATGATGCGGGGAACGGCGCATCACTCGAACGCGCCTTTGCACAATCCTCGAACCGAAGAACAGGGCCGCGCCCCCGAAGGCCCGCTGCCCTTCATCCGGGTCGAGCGGCAATGCCTGTTCAGATTGCCAGAGACGGGGGCGGTCGTCTTCTCGATCCACACCTCAGTTATCCGCGAGGAGGATCTGAGCGAGGAGCAGCGCGTGACGCTGGCAGAGTTCCCGATCCGCGAGGCGGCGTGAAAGCCATGCACTGGGCGTGACCCTGCCTTGCAGCGGGCGCTGATTGCGGTAACGCTGCGGCGGCCACAACTTCTGACAACATGCAATCTACGAAAGAGGGCACAACGATGCCGACGCTTTTCGATCCCCTGAAGCTGGGCGCGGTGACGCTGAAGAACCGCATTGTCATGGCGCCGCTCACGCGCAGCCGCGCGGTCGAGGATCGCGTGCCGAACGCGCTGATGGCCGAATATTACGCCCAGCGGGCGGATGCGGGGCTGATCCTGTCCGAGGCGACCGCCGTTACGCCGATGGGCGTGGGCTATGCCGATACTCCCGGCATCTGGAATGACGCGCAGGTCGAGGGCTGGAAGCAGGTGACAAAGGCGGTCCATGACAAGGGCGGGGTCATCTTCCTGCAACTCTGGCATGTCGGCCGGATCTCGGACCCGGTTTTTCTGGACGGTCAGACCCCAGTTGCGCCAAGCGCGATCAAACCCGCGGGCACGGTGAGCCTCGTGCGCCCGAAACGCGACTATGTCACCCCGCGCGCGCTTGAGACCGATGAGATTCCCGGAATCGTCGCCGCCTATCGGCAAGGGGCCGAGAACGCCAAGCGCGCCGGTTTCGACGGGGTGCAGATCCATGCCGCGAATGGCTATCTGATCGACCAGTTCCTGCAGGACGGCACCAACCACCGCACCGACGCCTATGGCGGCTCGATCGAGAACCGCACCCGCTTCCTCAACGAGATTGCCGATGCGGTCATCGAAGTCTGGGGCGCGGATCGTGTGGGGGTCCATCTGGCCCCGCGCGGCGACAGCCACGACATGAGCGACAGCGACCCCCGCGCGCTCTTCTCGCATGTGGCGCGGCAGATGGCGCAGCGCGGGATCGCCTTCCTCGGCGTGCGCGAGCATCTGGCCGAGGACAGCGTGCTGGAGGACATCCGGGCCGCCTTCGACGGCGTTGTGATCGCGAATGAGGGCATGACCCAGGACGTCGCGGAAAAGCTGGTCGAGGATGGCCGGGCCGATGCCGTGGCCTTCGGTCGCGACTTCATCGCCACCCCCGACCTGCCGCGCCGGTTCCGTGACGGGCTGACGCTGAACGACGTCGATTTCTCGACCTTCTATGTCGGCGGCGCCAAGGGATACACCGACTATCCGCTGGCCGAAGAACTGGCCTGAAGCAGCGCAGCCCGGTCCCCTGCGGCGGCCAATGAAGCAATGAAAAAGGGCGCCTTTCGGCGCCCTTTCCCAACTGTCCCTGTTCGGACTTAGACCGAGTAATACATCGCGTATTCGATCGGGTGGGGGGTATGCTCATAGGAATAGACCTCTTCCCATTTCAGCTTGATATAGCCTTCAAGCTGGTCGCGGGTGAACACGTCACCGGCCAGCAGGAAGTCCATGTCCTTCTCAAGCTCTTCCAGCGCCTCACGGAGCGAACCGCAGACGGTCGGGATCTCGGCCAGCTCTTCCGGCGGCAGATCGTAGAGGTCCTTGTCCGAAGCCGGACCCGGATCGATCTTGTTCTTGATCCCGTCAAGGCCGGCCATCAGCAGAGCGGCAAAGGCCAGGTAGGGGTTCGCGGCCGGATCGGGGAAGCGGGCCTCGACGCGCTTGGCTTTCGGCGACTCGGTCCACGGAATACGGACGCAGCCCGAACGGTTGCGGGCCGAATAGGCGCGCAGGACCGGAGCCTCGAAACCGGGGATCAGGCGCTTGTAGCTGTTGGTCGAGGGGTTCGTCAGCGCGTTCAGCGCCTTCGCGTGCTTCAGGATGCCGCCGATGAAATACAGCGCCTCTTGGCTCAGGTCGGCATATTTGTCGCCGGCGAAGAGCGGCTTGCCGTCTTTCCAGATCGACATGTTCACGTGCATGCCCGAGCCGTTGTCGCCCTTCATCGGCTTCGGCATGAAGGTCGCCGATTTGCCGTAAGCGGCAGCCACGTTGTGGATGACGTATTTGTATTTCTGGATGTTGTCGGCCTGCTGGACCAGACCACCGAAGATCATGCCAAGCTCGTGCTGGGCGGTCGCGACCTCGTGGTGGTGCTTGTCGACCTTGATGCCCATGCGCTTCATGGTCGAGAGCATCTCGCCGCGGATGTCCTGGGCCGCATCGACCGGGTTCACCGGGAAGTAGCCGCCCTTATGGGGCGCGCGGTGGCCGAGGTTGCCGCCTTCATAGACGGTGTCGGTGTTCCAGGCCGCGTCGGACGAGTCGATCTCGAACGAGACTTTCTGCGGGGTGATGGCGTATTTCACGTCATCGAACAGGAAGAACTCGGCCTCGGGGCCGAAATAGGCGGTGTCGCCGATGCCCGAGGACTTGAGGTAGGCTTCGGCCTTCACGGCGGTGCCACGCGGGTCGCGCGAATAGGGCTCGCCCGTGTCGGGTTCGGCCACGTTGCAATGCACGCAGAGGGTCTTCTCGGCATAGAAGGGGTCGATATAGACCGAGGAGGGGTCCAGGATCAGCTTCATGTCGGACTGGTCGATGGACTTCCAGCCGGCGATCGAGGAACCGTCGAACATGAAGCCTTCCTCGAAGAAGTCCTCGTCGACCAGATCGGCGACCAGCGTCACATGCTGCAGCTTGCCTTTGGGATCGGTGAAGCGGATGTCGACATATTCGACTTCCTCGTCCTTCATCAGATCCAGAACGTCTTTGACTTTCATTGGATTTCCTTCCTCCATTCAGTCGGCCCGGCCGCCGCGGCCGGGGTGGAAAAACTCGTTATGCCGCAGGGGGCAGTCGGGATCAGACCGCGTCGTCGCCGGTTTCGCCGGTGCGGATGCGAATAGCCTGCTCGACCGGGATGATGAAGATCTTGCCGTCGCCGATTTTCTCGGTGCGCGCGGCCGAGATGATCGCGTCGACCGCAACCTCGACCAGATCGTCGGGCAGCACCATCTCGATCTTCACCTTGGGCAGGAAGTCGACGACATATTCGGCGCCACGGTAGAGTTCGGTGTGACCTTTCTGACGGCCAAAGCCTTTGACTTCGGTGACCGAGAGGCCCTGGACGCCCACTTCCTGAAGCGCTTCTTTCACATCATCCAGTTTGAAGGGCTTGATGATGGCTTCGACTTTCTTCATCGCCTGATCCTTCCTCGCGACTTGCCTGCGACCTGATTGGCGGGTTTGATAGGGATCGTCCATCCGGCATGATGGGGAAAGCGGCATGGAAACGCCGAAACAGCTTCAACTGCGCTATTATTGTGCAAGAAGCCCAAAGGATATGCAACGATCATGGGCGACCGATCCCCGATTTTGACGACTCGACAGATGCTCCTGGTGGAAGCCGCCGCGATCGCCTCCGGGGTGGAGACGGGAAGCAGCCTGATGGAGCGTGCGGGAACGGCCGCCGCAGCGGCGATCGCCGGGTTCTGGCCCGATTTCACCGCCAGCGGACGGGTTGCGCTGGTCCTTTGCGGGCCGGGAAACAATGGCGGCGACGGCTATGTCATCGCGCGCCATCTTGCCGCGCGTGGCTGGCCGGTCCGGGTCGCCGCGCTGGCGGCGCCCGCGACGATCGAGGCGCAGGGCGCCGCCTCCCTCTGGCGGGGCGAGACGGTCGGGATCGGCGAGGCGTCGCCGGTTCCCGGTCAGGGGATCGGCCTTTGCATCGACGCGCTTTTCGGGACAGGAATATCGCGCCCGCTCGCCCCGGAAATCGCGGGCCTTCTCAGAGGGATAGCCGCTTCCGGCTGTCCGATCGCGGCGGTTGACATCCTCAGCGGGATCTGCGCCGACAGCGGCAGGATCCTTGGCCGGCAGACCTTGCCCGAGGCCGCGCTGACCGTGACATTCCACCGTCGCAAGCTGGGCCATGTGCTGGCCGAGGGCGGCGAGCTCAGCGGAACGGTCGAGTGCCGCGATATCGGGCTGGAGCCGTGGAGCGATGCCGCGGGAAAGGCCGTCTGTCCCGCCGGACCCCAGCCGGGCCTGCAGAAGCGCGGCGGGCACAAGTACAATCACGGCCATGCCCTGATCCTCGGCGGCGGTCCGACAAGGGGAGGGGCGGCGCGCCTCTCCTCGCGCGCGGCGCTGCGCGTGGGGGCGGGGCTGGTGACGCTGGCCGTCCCGCCCGAGGCGCTGCCCGAAAATGCCGCAAGACTCGACGCGATCATGCTCGAGCCGCTTGCCGGGGCGGACATATTGACCCGACGCCTGCGGGATGCGCGGATCAACGCCCTCTGCCTTGGTCCGGGGCTTGGCATCGACCGGGCGGTCCTGCTGGTGCCGGCGGCGCTGGAGGCGCGGCGTGCGACCGTCCTTGATGCCGATGCGCTCAGCGCCTTTGCTGAGGCCCCCGAGCATTTGTTCAGCCACCTGCATGAGAACGTGGTCCTGACCCCGCATGACGGAGAGTTCTCGCGCCTCTTTCCCGATCTCGCCCGCAGGCTCAATGACGCCCCGGCGCGGGGGCCTGCCTTTTCGCGGCTGGACGCTGCCCGGCAGGCGGCGGCACGGGCGGGTGCCGTGGTGTTGCTGAAGGGCCCGGACACGGTGATCGCCGAGCCGGGCGGGCAGGCCGTGATCAGTTCCGCGACCGGCGCGGATGCCGCGCCCTGGCTTGCGACGGCCGGGTCGGGGGACGTCCTCTCGGGCCTGATCACCGGATTGATGGCGCGGGGTTTTCCGGCCTTCGTGGCCGCCCATAGCGGTGCATGGATCCATGCCGAGGCGGCGCGCCTCTTTGGCCCCGGCCTGATCGCCGAGGATCTGCCGGAGACTCTGCCAGCGGTGTTTCGCAGCCTCGCCGGCTGAGGAGCGGCATTTTCCCCCTCGCATCCCGACGGCCGCTTTGCTATGACGCCGAAACCCCGCGGCACCGGTTCGGCGCGCGGGCGGATGCGGGTGTGGCGAAATTGGCAGACGCACCAGATTTAGGTTCTGGCGCCGCAAGGCGTGGGGGTTCAAGTCCCTCCACCCGCACCATTTTTAGAACGAAACGCCAGCGATTTCTGGTCGTTTTGTTCGACGCCCCGGCCCGACCCGCCAGCTAGCCCGCCAGAGCCTCAACGAAATTTTCCACGTCCTTCCGGTGCCAAACGGTCATTCCCTCCCATTTGATGGGCGTCGGGAACTTACCCGCCCGGACCCTGTTCCAGACCTTGTTGCGGTGAACGCCCAGCATCAGCGTTACCTGCGTGTTGCGTAACAGGAGCGGTTGGATCGAGGAATATGCGACGGCAGCCATGATCACACCATCCCTAGCGTATCCATCTCGGGGATAACTTCTTCCGCGGCGATGTCGTCCTTGTCGCACTTGCGCAGCGCGATGACCTTCCGCATCACTTTGGTGTCGTATCCGTGTGCCTTGGCTTCGGCCATCAGCTCCTTCTGGTGCTCGGCCACGTCCTTCTTCTCGGCCTCGAGTCGCTCGAACTGTTCGATGAACTGGCGAAGCTCGCCGGCTGCGACCCCAAAGGCTCGGCTGTTGTGTCCGTTCCAGTCGGGATCCTTCATTTTCGGCCCGCGGCACACCTTCTCCAGCGCCTCCTTCATCATGTCCATGCTGATCGGGCCGGTTTCGCGGGTAAATGGCCACCACTCGAGGTGATCGGCGCGCCACCTGTCCCGTTCGTCGGGGATCAGGTCGGCCTTGATGTGATTGCAGGGGGGCAGCAGGGGGCCGTCCGCGTGCTCTCCAGGCATTTCGGCATGATGTGATCCATCGTCATGGCGAGGCTGGACGTCGCGCTGGGCGCCTCAGGGATGACGGCAGTGAGCGGCGGGCAGACGCTGTTGCCGCAGCAACTGACCTGCACGTTCTTGGCGAAGGCATCCCAAGTCCACTCGCCGTCTTCGTCCTCGCGCCAGACGCCCTCGATCACATTGGCTGGGAAACCTTGGGCGCTGGTCAAGCCGGCGTTTAAATTCCTGATGGCGATGCTGACATTCGACTTGCGGCCCAGCAAGGGCGTGAATCGCTTTGTCCTGACCACCTTGCCACCAGAGGGTGTGGCTCCGACGAAGATGCTTCAGTTGGGTACGCGGATTCCAGTCAGGGAAGAACGTCGCCTGCCCATCGTACAGATGATGCACACGAGCAGGCTAGTTTCATTGAGTGTCACGAAGGCGCAGGAACTGGCCGCGTCTTAGAGATCACAATCGACGATCCAGACGCCACGGCCATCTGGTTCATATTTAAGGATCTCGGGGCCGAGATCCTTATCTGCAAACGTCACGTTGCCCAGCGGGGTAAAGCCCTCGCGCAAACAGACTTGCTTAGCCTCATCTTCGGTATCTGCTTCGCCGATGATGTGGCCGACATGGAGTGCGACATGGTGAGACATCAGGCGCAGCCCTTCAGGCGATCTCGGCCATTTCAGCTTCTTGGGCCGGTGCCTTTGCCCGGCTGGCAGCGGCAATGTCGTGGAGGTAGGCTGCGGGCTTGAGTCCGGCAGAGGTCAGGAAATCGACATAGCGTGCGCATTTCATCGACCGGTATTCGTCGTATTTCTCTCCATCGAACTTGATCAGCTTCTTGAGGCTGGTGCGCGTCAGCGGTTCTTTCAGATCGGCTCCGCGCAGGTACGGCACCCCGGTCTCGCGGCACATTTCCTCGGTCCGGGTGTCGATCGTGATGGTGCACGCCATGCGCTCTGCCTGGATGGCGAGCTGGGCGCCATGGAAACGCGGGCCGATCAGCAGATCATGGCGGCGCAGCTCGTCCATCCATGCAGGGACATCGTAATAGGAGCGGGCGTAGGCGTGCGTCCATGCCTTGAAAAGCTCGGTCGAGTAGTGCGGCAGGACGTGCTTGCGCACCCGCTCAAGAGCTTCTGGCTCCATGTCGTCGAAAAGATCCCGTGAAATCTTGATCATGCTGGCCATGGACTGGACGATATAGACGCCAGGGAAGGCGTGATCCATCATCATGGCAATGAGCTGCTGTTCGATTTGGCGAATATTGGCCCAGGCTTCGTGTCCTGCCGCCACCGCGATGCTTCGGGGCAGCGGGTTCGCATCCCAGTTATTCTGGATGCGGCGACCCAGATCGGAACGCGGGTTCATGAAATGGGTCGGGCAGCCGTTGGCGAGCGTTTCCGCGCCGGTCAGCTTACGGATTTGCTCGGAGGTGTAGGGGCCGCGGGTGTAGATGTTCTGAACGCCATGGCGCTGACCATTCTCGATAAGGGCGTCAAGCCAAGCGCGCGTCCCCGGTGTCAACTCGATGTCGGCCTCCAAGTCCTTGGCCTGAGCGCCAAGCCCGATGGCGATGACTGGTTTTTCGACCTTCGCGATGATGGCGGCGGCATTGGTCAGGTCGGTGTGTTTCCCGAGCTGATTGGCGCAGGGAATGACAAGGACATCGACCTCGTTGTTGATCCGATCGGGGCGGGTGCTCCAGGAAAAGTGGGTGAAATCGGCGTCGATCTGTTTCTTGATGGCATGGACGAAGGCCAGATTGCCGTTGTTATGCCCGATTTGCCGATAGAGGGTCGCGAAGTCCGCGTTCGAATAGAAGCCGGGATCCTTGGTTTCCCAGAGCAGGCCAACTTTCATTTGTAGTTCCTATACTTGAAGCAAGATTTTCATTTTCTTCCGCTGCTGAGCCCATACACTGAAGTAGAGGGCTAGACACCAGAATTTCCGGGCAACAACAGCGCGGATAGGGGCGGGAGCGGCTGCCATTGTCAACCAGATCGGTCCGGTCAGAGCGTTCGTCGCGATCCTTCGTCCCGCGCTGCCGCTTTGCCCGACATCTGACCACGCCGCTGGTGGCATGGCGGCATTGAAACGACGCAAGAGGATCAGCAGCATCCTGCTTCGGGGATCCCGGGCAGCCACCTGACCCGGCAGATCACGTCCGAGCAGATCAACGCCCGCACCCGGGAAGTGGCCGAGTTTCGTCAGATAGGCGAGATAGGTGCCGACAAGCGCGACCGTGCAAAGGTCCGTTTTGGCCCCGATGCCCGCGTCAGCGAGATCCTCCAGGATGTGGGGGGCGTCAGGAGGCATGTTTCGTTTGGCTATTCGGTCCTCGCGATCGAGATCGGGAAACGTGCGGGGCGGTCGTATGCCTCAATGCACGGGGGAGGCGTCTTGCAGGGGGCGGCGTGTTCCACCCGCACCATCAAATTCCCCCTTGACGAAGCAACCCTGCAGCGGCCCGATTTCCGCGGCCATTCCACGCATATGTCTGCGCGGATTCCCGCCCGCATCGGCAGGCTTCCTCTCATCCGAACACATTTCCATCACAATGAATTGCCTTCAGGTTCAATGCTCTGGCTGTTAGTCCGGCCGCGTTACTACAGGAGTACAGAACATGAAATTGGCATGTTATGCGATCCTCGCCGGGTTCGCCGCGACCGCGGCGCAGGCGGGTGGTTATGCAGCGCCGGTCGTCGAACAGCCCGTCGTTGCACCGGTCGTCGCGCCGGTCGAGACGGCTGATTGGACCGGCTTCTATGCCGGTATTCAGTACGGCAAGGGCAATGCCGAACTCGACTATGCGGGCGCGTCCGCGGATAGTGATTTCGACGGCTATGGCCTGCACGCTGGCTACATGCGCGACTTCGGCAATTTCGTCCTGGGCGGCGAGCTTGACTACAACCGCGTCAGCCTCGACGACACCGACGAAGATGGCGATCTGTGGCGCCTGCGCGGCCGCGCTGGCTATGACATGGGCAAATTCCTGCCCTACGCCACCCTCGGCGTCGCTCAGCTCGAGCTTGGCGACCTGTCGGAAACCGGCATCACCTACGGCCTTGGCGCTGACTACATGATCAACGACAAGTTCACCGTCGGCGCGGAATATACCCGCAACGACTTCAACGATATCGACGATGTCGATGGCGCTGATCTGGACACCGACCTGTTCCAGGTCCGTGCGTCCTACCGCTTCTGATCGGACCCCGAGGTCTGATCGAAAACGCCCCCTCGCGGGGGCGTTTTTTTATGCCTGCTCCCTGCGGGCCGGCAATGAAAAAGGCCGCCCCGAAAGGGCGGCCTGATCTTTCGGCAGAGCTGCCGATCAGAACTGGTCGAGAGCCTCGATGGCCTTTTCCAGCTCTTCCTTGGTCACGGATTTGTCCGAGACCTTCGCGCCTTCGACGATGTGGTCGACGACCTTGTCTTCGAAGATCGGGGCGCGCAGCTGCTGCTGAGCTTGCGGGTTCTGCTGGATGAACTCCAGGAACGCGCGCTCCTGACCCGGATACTGACGGGCCTGACGCAGGACGGCCTGGGTCATTTCCTGATCCGAGACGGTGATCTCGGCCTTCTGGCCGATTTCGGCCAGCAGCAGGCCAAGGCGCACGCGGCGTTCGGCCAGCGACTTGTGCTCGTCCGTCGTCTCGATCTCGCCATGGTTGTGGCCATGCTCTTCCGGGTGCTCCTCGTGCCAGAGCTGGTGGGCGATCTGGCTTGCCTCGGCTTCGACCAGCGACGAGGGCAGGTCGAACTTGACCAGCGCATCCAGCTTGTCGAGCAGCGCGCGCTTGAGGATCTGACGCGACGCGCCCTTGTATTCCGATTCCAGACGCTCACGGATCTGGGTCTTCAGCGCTTCCAGATCGTCGGCACCGAATTTCTTCGCCAGCTCGTCGTCAAGCTCGGCGGCTTTCGGGGCTTTCACGGCCTTCACGGTGGTCTCGAAGACCGCGTCCTTGCCGGCCAGCGTCGGATGACCGTAATCCTCGGGGAACTTCACCTCGACCTTGACTTCGTCGCCAGCCTTGGCGCCCACCAGTTGGGCCTCGAAGCCGGGGATGAAGCTGTTCGAGCCGAGTACCAGCGGATAGTCCTCGGCGCTGCCGCCTTCGAAGGCTTCGCCATCGACCATGCCCTTGAAGTCGATCACGACCTGATCGCCGTCCTTGGCCTTGCTGCCCTTCTTGCGGTCCTCGAAGGATTGCGCGTTCTTGGCCAGGTTCTCCAGCGCCTCGGTCACTTGCTCGTCGCCGGCCGAAACCACCAGACGCTCAAGCTCGACGCCGGAAAGATCGGCCTCGGGGATCGCGGGCAGGGCTTCATAGGTGACGTCGACGACCAGATCGTCGCCTTCTTTCCAGTTCTCGCCATTGACCATCTCGACCTTCGGCTGCAGCGCCGGGCGGTCGCCCGAGGTCTCGAGATGGTTGCGCAGCGCGCTGTCGATCGCTTCCTGCATCGCGTCGCCCATGACGCGCTGGCCGTATTGCTTTTTCAGCAGGGCCATCGGCACCTTGCCCTTGCGGAAGCCCTTCATCTCGATCTCGGGCTGGGCCTCTTTCAGCTTGGCATCGACCTGCGCCGCCAGATCGGCCGCGGGCAGGGTGAATTGATAGCCGCGCTTCAGCCCTTCGTTCTGCGTTTCCTTGACCTGCATTTGACTTCCTTCATCCAACCTGTGCGCGGGCGGGGCGATCCAAGCCCTGCGGCCCGGGGGTCGAAAACCCCGCGCCTCCCGCCTTTGTTTCAGCGCGCTAGCTAGGGGATTTTGCGGCCTATAGCAAGAACCAAGGCGGTGCGGAGGGGGCGCGCCGGCCATGCCGCGAAGGACTGCCGCCCCATTCGGCGCAGAGTCGCGGGGCGATATGTAACCGCCAACCGGCAGGATGACGGGAAAGATGAGATTTACCAATATATTACAAATGCTTGCAAAATAATTGTGGCAAAGCGTTCTTTTCCGCTTGCGCCCATTTGGCCCCACCCCTATACGACCCCCCACGCAGACGGCGGCAACGTCATCTGGACCTCCGGTGGGGCCATAGCTCAGTTGGTAGAGCGCTTGAATGGCATTCAAGAGGTCAGGGGTTCGACTCCCCTTGGCTCCACCAAATTATCCCATGACGACATGATGATAAAGACGCCGCGCCAGCGCAGGACGGCGACTGGCCAATCCCCTGTGCGCGTTCGGCATCGGGCAATTTCGTCTTCTGGATGATCCGTGTGTTGGTCGAGTCGTGGGCGGCACTTACGGGCAGCGTGCCGGACGAGCGGGCGAGTCGGCCTGAGCCTCGTGGCGGCTGGTGCTGTCCCGGTCGCGCGGGTAGGATTTCATGCCTGAAAATTCGGGGAGCCATGCTTCCCGCCGCAGGGTCCAAAGCTCATAGCTGGGCTTCATCTGGTTCGGAGCGTCGAGGGTGCCGATGCAAACCTCCACCTCGTCCCCGGTGCGGCCAAAGACCGAGGACCCGCAGGTCGGGCAGAAGTGGCGGCCCGCATAGCTGGCCGTCTCGCCCTCGATCATCACCGCCTCCTCTGGATAGATGGCCGAGGCGTTGAAAAGCGCGCCGTGATGCTTCCGGCAATCCAGACAGTGGCAGATCCCGACGCGGTAGGGCGCCCCCTTGGCGAGGATGCGGACCTTGCCGCAGAGACAGCCGCCCGTTACCTGCTCCATGGCCCTTACAGCCGGTGGCTGCGGGGATCGTGATCGGCGGGACCGGCATCCTCCTCGGCGGGCGTGGCAGGCGGGCGTTCGCCGGGGCGCCGGTCGATGATGTCGCGCACGAGGTCCGCCGCGTCGCCGAACTCGCGGATGATGGCATTGGCCTGGCTTGCGACGCCGCGAAAGCCTTCGACGGCGGTGGTGACGGTGCGCATCACATCCTCGACGCTATGCGTCAGCGAGGCGGTATTGGCCTCGACCTCCTCCATCAGGCTCGGCCGGTTGGTGTGCCGTCTGGGGCGCGGCGGCGCGGGCTCGTCGCCCGCATGGACCGGCGTACTGAACCCCATGCGGGGCGCTGCGGCATCGTCAGGTTGATAGGGGCGCGCGGCCGGGCGACGGCGGGGCTTCGGTCCTCCATGTCCCGAGATCATGTCGGCCACATGCCGCGCCGCATAGACGGTGCCGGCGGTCAGCGCCGCCGCTGCCAGCCCGGTGCCGCCCCAGACCAGCCATTTAGCCAGCCGCGACGGCCGGGGATAGGCGTGGCGCCCATCGGGCGAGACATCGCCATGCGGCGGGATGCGGCGCGATTCAGTCGGCCCCGACGGATGGCGGTGACCCTCGGGCACGGGGCGGGGGCCAAAGCGGGTCTCGCTCGCCTCGTCGGCCTCGGTATGGGTGATGCCGGGGGCGTCGAGGTCGTCATGCGGGTGCTGATGGCTCATCGGTCTGATCCTTGTGCGAGGCGCGCTGCTGCCCGGGTCAACACGGCAGCCGGGCGAATGTTCCGTTGACTGGACGGGCGCAGCAAGCATGAAAAAACGCGCCGGGTTGCGGCGCGTTCTTCCTGTTTCAACGGCTGAGGGCGCGATCAGTTCGCGACATCGTCCTCGTCGCGACCGGCCGAGCCGATCTCGTCGAAGAGTTCCGCGATCTCGAAATCGGCGGCGGCGTCAGCTTCCGCGGCCAGTTCCTGGATCGACTTGCCCGAGGCCTGCAGTTCGGCTTCTTCGACCGAACGGGCGACGTTCAGGGTGATCGTCGCATCGACTTCCGGGTGCAGGTGGACGCGCACGTCGTGCAGGCCCAGATCCTTGATCGGAGCAGTCAGGACAACCTGACGGCGATCGACCGAGAAACCTTCGGCAGCAGCGGCCTCGGCGGCGTCACGCGGGGTGACCGAGCCGTAAAGCGCGCCGGCATCCGAAGCCGAGCGGATGATGACGAAGACCTGACCGTCGATTTTCTCGGCGGCTTTCAGGGCCTCGTCGCGGGTTTCGTCGTTGCGGGCGGCCAGGTCGGCCTTGCGCTCTTCGAAAGCCTTGATGTTGGCGTCCGAGGCGCGCATCGCCTTGCCTTGCGGCAGCAGGAAGTTGCGTGCAAAGCCGTCTTTGACTTTGACGACTTCGCCCATCTGGCCCAGCTTGGCCACACGTTCCAGCAGGATGACTTGCATGATCGTCTCTCCTTACTTCACGGCGTAGGGGAGCAGGGCGAGGAAGCGGGCGCGCTTGATGGCGCGGGCCAGTTCACGCTGCTTCTTGGCCGAGACGGCGGTGATGCGCGAGGGCACGATCTTGCCGCGTTCCGAGATGTAACGCTGCAGAAGGCGCGTGTCCTTGTAGTCGATCGCGGGAGCGTTGTCGCCCGAGAAGGGGCAGACTTTCCGGCGGCGGAAGAAGGGTTTGTTTGCCATTGTTCTGGTTCCTTCCCTCAGTTCCGCTCGTCGCGGTCACGACGCTCGCGGCGTTCGCCACGATCACCGTCACGGTCGCGGCGCTCGCCACGATCACCACGGTCGCCGCGCTCGCGCTCGTCACGCTTCTGCATCTGGACCGAGGGGCCTTCCTTGTGCTCGTCCACGCGGACGGTCAGCACGCGCATGACGTCGTCATGCAGGCGGGCAAGGCGCTCCATCTCCTGCACGGCGGCCGAGGGCGCGTCCGAACGCAGGAAGGCATAGTGGCCCTTGCGGTTCTTGTTGATCTTGTAGGCGAGGGTGCGCACACCCCAATATTCGTTTTCGACGACCTTGCCGCCATTGTCGGCGAGAACGGTCGAGAAATGTTCGATCAGCCCCTCGGCCTGTGCATTCGACAGGTCTTGGCGGGCGATCAGCACATGCTCATAAAGCGGCATGACTGCAACCTTCATTCGGGGCGCACTTCAACGGCGGGACATCCATTCCGCTCCCCGCCACGAGAGGCTGCGCCGGTTTCGCATTTGCGGAAGGATGCGGCCTTATAGCGGCGAAGCCAGTGAATGCAAGGAAAAACCACCGCAAGCCCGGAAAGTCGCCCTGACGGCGAAACTGTTTCCACGCAGAGCGGCAACACGATAATGTCAGGAAATTTCACCGAAACCCTTGTTGCGACTGTCACATTTCCCCCGCACAAGTCGCGGCGTGACCAATCAATCAGGAGCTTTCGCATGAAATCCCTTCTCGCTCCCCTCGCGGCATTTTCCGTTGTCGGCGCGACCGCAGCATTTGCTGAGCCGGTGGCCTATGACTTCGATCCGTCGCACAGCCAGGTGGTGTTCGAATATGGCCACATGGGCTTCTCGACCAGCACGGGCATCATCAACGGCGTCACCGGCAAGCTGATGCTGGATGCCGAGAACCCGGCAAATTCCAGCGTCGAGGCGACGATCCCGCTCTCGGGGCTGCGGACGGTTTCGGCCGATCTCGACAAGCATCTGTTCGGGGCGGATTTCTTCGACACCGATCAGGGCGAGGCCGTCGCAACGTTCAAATCCACCAAGGTCGAGCCCGATGGCGACAAGGAAGCGAAAGTGACCGGCGATTTCACGCTGAACGGCGTGACCAAGACGATCGTGCTCGACATCGACCTGAACCAGGTCGCCGCCCATCCGATGACCGGCAAGGAAGCCGCAGGTTTCGACGGCGAGACGAAGATCAACCGCTCGGAGTTCAATCTCGGGAAATTCGCCCCGGCGGTCGAGGACGAGGTCGAGGTCTCGATCACCGTCGAGGCAATCAAGGCCGGATAAGCGCAGAGGCGCGACAATGGAAAAAGGGCCCCGACGGGCCCTTTTTCTTTGCAAAATGCCCACGCAGGACGGCGGGGTCAGTCCAGCGCGCCGTTCTTGTCGAGGTCCGACGCCGTGAAGTCCGCGGTGGTTGCTTTGGTGAACTCGGCCTTGCTGAGGCTGCCATTCCCATTGGTATCGACGGCGCGGAACTGGTCTGCTGAAACCGTGCTGCCGGCCTCGGCCGGGGTAACCGCCCCGTTGCCGTCAGCGTCCAGC
>Ga0182739_1002773_pt1 | contig 16037 bp, 20 predicted proteins | sample eDN5th30CBELigBY_FD_128873 | JGI IMG/M metagenome (GOLD analysis project Ga0182739, IMG submission 128873) | Enriched backyard soil microbial communities from Emeryville, California, USA - eDNA 5th pass 30_C BE-Lig BY (version 2) (version 2) | ecosystem: Environmental > Terrestrial > Soil >... | reverse complement strand
TGCATCGGGAACGTAACACCATAATCTAAACGACAGAACTCAGCAGCTTCCTCACTCGAAGACAGCTCTTGTTTAAATTGGTCGGAAGGGAAGCCGAGTACGACAAAACCTTCTTCTTTATACTTATCATATAATTCTTCCAGCTCTGTAAACTGATTAGTAAATCCGCACTTGCTTGCCGTATTGACAATCATCATTACCTGACCTTTATAACGGTCTAATTCATATTGCTCGCCTTTTTCAGTCTTAACAGGAATATCATAAATATTCATGCCTCGTTCCTCCTCGAAACTATTAATATCATCTTTTGTATTTTTATCGTACGTAAAAAAAGGGTGTATGTAAAATAATCGGTCTCACTTAAAAATCAAAATAAAACACGAATCTTGTCGAAATAATGTCGGATCTAATACTTATCCATTCAAATGCAGGAGAAGGAACATTAGGTTTAACATGGGTACGGGAATAAAAAATGCAGAGCTCCTTTCTAGATGCTCTGCATTTTTTCGTATTTAGATTGAAAGTATTGAATGAATCCAGCAAAAATAAAGGTAACGATGAGTGCTGACCCAATGAAGAGCACAACACCTTTCCAACCGTAGCTCATCCAGAAAATACCGCCGAGCGTTCCTCCGATACTTGATCCCATATAATAGGCGAACAGATATAAAGAGGAGGCCTGGGCTTTATCGACTTTGGCTAAATGGCTGACCCATCCGCTTGCGATGGAGTGGGCGCCGAAAAACCCAAATGTAAATATAACGAGTCCGCTTATTTTTAAAGGTAAACTTACGGGGAATGTAAGAACCGCACCTAAGAGCATAATGACAATGCCGCTATATAGAACATTTTGCCTTCCATATCGATCAGACAAGCTTCCGAACCATGTAGAGCTCCACGTTCCTACTAAATAAACAACAAATAGCCAGCTTACAAAAGTCATGCTTAAATTATAGGGAGACTCGACCAACTTGAAACCGATATAATTATACATGGTCACAAAGCTGCCCATTAATGTAAATCCAATCCCGAATAATAATACAAGTCGTCTATCTTTTATATGCTGGAATAGTGTTTTAGTCAGTAACCGGAACTGTAGTGGGCGTGGTGTGAAATGTTTGGATTCAGGTAATGCCCATACGAAGTAACAGCTGATAATAATGCTTAAAACCCCGAGTACAATCATTCCAATTTGCCAGCTGAATAAGTCAGTCATCGTGCCGATTATAATACGGCCCGATAAACCGCCAATCGCATTTCCGCTTATGTAAAGACCCATTGCCACTCCTAAGCTTGAAGGTTCCATTTCTTCTCCTAAATAAGCCATCGCAATGGCAGGCACTCCGGCAAATACAAATCCTTGAATGATTCGCAATGCGAGTATCGTTTCAAAGTTAGGGGCAAACGCAAGTGCCAGTGATAAAACCGATGCCGCAAATATCGAAGCGGTCATCAGTTTTTTTCGTCCCCATGCTTCCGATAATGAACCAAAAAGTAAAAGGCTAAATGCCAGAACAGACGTAGCAGCAGAGAGTGATAAACTGGCTATTGCAGGCGAAACATTGTAATCATTTGAAAACTGGGGCATCAATGGCTGCGTTATATAAAGGTTGGCAAAGGTGATGAAACCTGCAGCAAATAACGCGATATTCGTCATTGTAAAAGCTTTTGTTCCTCTTTTTATATAGTCCATATAATCCCTTCAATCTTGATAACTTTTGAATAATCGCTCGTTTGGATAGCTTGCTATCTGTTATTTATCATTACAATTATTCAGTTGGTTGCCCTGTCAGTACTTGGGCGATTTCTTCGATTGTCATATCAGAGCGGAGATCAAATGCGCCTTTTTGAATAGAACGCGCAAATTCCGGTTTGGACAAATAAAGCTCTAGCTCTCGTCCATTTGTGACAATACCTAGATCTTCCGCTTGCTGTCCGATTGTATAAATCGATACATTTTCGTAAATATAAATGGTCTCTTCCACTACATCTGATTTGTTTTGTTCCTTTGTGGCAGCGGATTTCTTTTCGGTTGTACGGGCTGTTTGCTCATCCGTTTTATTAGAAGTGTCACTATCAGGCTTTTGCTCGTTTAACTGTTTTGTCAATTCGGCGATCTGTTTTTCATAGTCGTCTAATTGCTTTTCATAAGCCGTGTTATCTTTCTGACTGGAATCTGAAGACAAATTGTCGAACAACGCCATGCTTGCACCTGCCAAAAAAAGACCGATACCAAATGCTCGCAACGATGATTTCATTATTGACCTCCATTTGCTAAAATCGATTGGATTTGAGCATGTGATAATGTCGAGCGCTTACTGATTTCCTCAATCGATAAGCCTTGGTTATTAAGCGCAAGTACTTGACTAACTAAAATGCCGTTAATCGGCTTTGCATTATTTTGCGGAGTCGCCTTAGGAGATGCTCCATAGCTTTGAGCTGCTTTTACTTGGGCTGCTACTTCCTGAAAAGAGGAGAAAGCCGCTTGTTGTTCTGAATTTTGCTGTTGGACAGAAGAAGGTTTGCGTACTTGAAAATTTGGTTCGACAAGCAGTTCCTCTTCCAAAGCTTTTACGCGTCGTTTTAAAGCATTCGTTTCCTGATAAATATTGATCGATAAATCTTCAACATCTCTTTCAACTTTTGCTGATTTGTCTTTAAATAATAGGGATATAATAATGACAGCAATACCAGCAATCATTAATATTGAAGAAAGTCCCATATGAAGTCCTCCGTTTCTTTTGATCTATAGCAATGTCTTGACAGTAAACTTGCATTTGAAGTGGTTAATTGTTTTCTTACTGCAGATTCCCTTTATTTTAACATAGTAAAACTTATTAAGAAATCATACTAGATTTTTTAAAACAGTGTGTTATAATAGGTAAGTCGTATAAATCATGCTCAAATAAATTTATTCTTAATTTAGAGTGGGAGGGTTAATGATGCGCGTAAACATTACTTTAGCTTGCACAGACTGCGGCGAACGTAACTACATTTCAAAAAAGAACAAGCGTAACAATCCAGAGCGTCTTGAACTTAAAAAATATTGCTCTCGCGAGAAGAAGTACACTCTTCACCGTGAAACAAAGTAATAATCGCTCATTTAGCCAAAACCACTCGTTGGTTTTGGCTTTTTACTTGATACCCTATTAAATTTTCCTATGATCATTCAACGAATTTGATTGATGATAGGAAAGTTTAACTTAAAACAGCTTGATTGAAAGTGGGGATTTGTTTGGAGAAAAGAGACTATCGTATAAACGTGCAGGAAAAGTTGTCCAATATGACCGATCAGGAATATCGTGAACGTTCATTGGAAATCGCTCGGCAATTATTACAGGAACCATCTATTCAAAAAGCAAATTTAATCGCAATTACTTTATCAAATCAGCCGGAAGTGGATACGACGTTTATTATTGAAGAATTATGGAAATTAAATAAATATGTTGCAGTTCCGAAATGTAATCCGAAAGATCGCTCGATGCAGTTTTACAAAATTAACAGTTTTGAGGAAACCGAACGAGCATACAAAAATATATTAGAACCGATAAGAGAAAGAACGGAACTAGTCGAAAAAGAACGAATTGATGTTATGGTCGTGCCAGGGGTAGTCTTCGATCGTCACGGATACCGAATCGGTTTTGGCGGGGGTTATTATGACCGTTATCTAGTTGGATTTAATGGAATGCGTATATCCCTTGCATTTGAGGAGCAGCTGTTGAACGAAATACCGAGAGAATCACATGATCTTCCGGTACATATACTACTTACAGACAAAAATCGCATAGTTTGCGAATAATTGGTGGAGGAACGACAATGAAGTCAATGTTGGATGTGATTGGCATCTTAAAACAATACGGTATTTACATTTATACAAAGGACCGTATTGGAGATTTATACTTAATGGAAGACGAGATCAAGGAATTATATAAATCGAAATTTATTGATATGAAAGATTTTCAGATGGCTCTGTTAATCCTGCGTCAGGAAGAGCAAAGGCTTAAAGCAGGAAAATAACCGTCATTTAACGTATAATAGTAGGAATCGTATAGAGATATGCTTGTTTACTTAGGGTTTTAACTTTTCGGCGAACATATCCTGAGTAAAACAGCGGCAGTAACCGCTGTTTTCGTATTTAACGAAACCTTTTCAAGTTTAATACGTACTAAATAATAGTGCTATTTTATGAATGTAACTGTTTAAATGAAATAATGTTGCGGATTTGTTTGAAAAGCTTTAACATAGATTTTGTTTGAATGAGAATTTTACACAAATAAAATAATGTAATTAAAAAATCGAATATGTAAAGAGAGGATGTATAGGATATGAAAGATTTTAAATGGCCTAAACATTCGATATTAGCGATTGCCGTAATAGCAACCTGGATTAAAACTGTAATTGTTTATGAAACTAGCTTTGATATGAAGATAGAAAATGCAATGCAATTGTTAATTTTGTTTATCAATCCATTAAGCTTCTTATTATTCTTCTATGGATTGTCATTATTCTTGAAATCACAAAAAGCGCGAAATCGCTATATTATCGGCAGTAGTATTTTACTGGCCTTAGTAGTATACGGAAATGTTGCCTTTTACCGTTTCTACAATGACTTTGTAACATTGCCTGTTTTATTCCAAACGAGTAATTTTGGAGAGCTAGGTACATCAGCAGCAGCAATTATCAGCTGGATGGATCTCTTCTATTTTGTGGATGTATTACTGATTATGTTAGCCGTAAAGCTTTTACCGAAAAAGGAAGAATCTTTACTGCCTATACGTAAAGATGCACGTAAAGCATACTTTGTCATGACGGCAGCTATTTTATTTTTAAACTTAGGTTTAGCAGAAACAGAACGTCCCCAACTATTGACACGAGCATTTGACCGTGAATTATTAGTAAAAAATATCGGAACATACAACTACCATCTATACGATGTATATGTTCAATCGAAATCGTCTGCACAGCGTGCGTTGGCAGATGGCAGTGAGCTAGTAGAAGTAAGTAACTATGTTCGCGCAAATCAGGCTGAACCTAATGTGGAAATGTTCGGCAAGTACGAAGGCCGAAATGTAATTGCAGTTTCACTTGAATCTTTGCAGTCATTTGTGATTAATGAAGAAATGAATGGGGAAGTAGTAACACCGTTCCTGAATTCATTGACAAATGATAAAGATACGTATTACTTCAGTGATTTTTACCACCAGACAGGATTAGGGAAAACTTCGGATTCTGAGTTTATTTTCGAAAACTCGTTATATGGTTTAGGCCGAGGTGCTGTATTCTTCACACATGGTGAAAATACGTATAACTCCTTTGCAGAGCGTTTAGGTGAAAATGGATATTTCACAAATGTTATGCATGCGAACAACAAATCATTCTGGAACCGTGATATGATTTATAAATCATTTAAATTAGACCAATTTTATGATATTGAATCATACGAAGTAACGGAAGAAACATCTGTAAACTGGGGATTAAAGGATATTCCATTCTTTGAACAATCCGCAGCATTGATGAAAGAAATGCCACAGCCGTTTTACAGCCGTCTCATTACTTTAACAAACCATTATCCGTTCTATTTGGATCCGGAAGATATGATGATTCCTGAATACGATTCAAATTCAGGTACGTTAAACCGTTATTTCCAAACTGTTCGCTACTTGGATGAATCGGTGAAGGAATTCTTCGATGATTTAAAGGAACAGGGTTTATATGAAAACTCGATTATTGTGATGTACGGTGACCACTACGGAATTTCCGAAAATCATAATAAAGCGATGGCTAAATTTTTAAATAAAGAAGAGATCACACCATATGACAGTGCGCTTTTACAGGCTGTCCCATTATATATCCACATCCCTGGTTCAAATGATGGACAAGTGATGGATAATGTAGCAGGTCAGTTGGATATTCGTCCGACATTACTGCATCTGTTAGGTATTGAAACTTCAAAAGATATGCAATTAGGTGCTGACCTATTCTCGGAAGAACATGAGGATTTCGTTATTTTCCGTGATGGTCGATTTGTAACAGATCAGTATGTGTATGCTGGTGAAGTATGCTACGACCGTGAAACGGGAGAAGCGATTGATACGGAACCGTGTCAGCCATTCATTGACCGTGCAACACAAGAACTGGAATACTCGGATCAGATTATTAATGGTGACCTGTTGCGTTTTTATGATACAGAAACGGGTAACCTGCTGATTGATAAGGATTATAAATAATTAAAGCTGCCCCCGGAGAAATTCGGGAGCAGCTTTTTCTCATATAAAAAACGTATTGCTTCTACAGCAATACGTTTTTTTGTTGCAATTAATGAGTTGGTGGATAGCCCTGATTTAATACCGTCATAATGACGAACCAACCGAAAACACCTGCAGCTAAAGCATTGAAGGCAGCAGCTAATAGGTTTTTCTCTTTGATTGATTGGAATATGCCAATTACGCCAAAAATTGCAACTAAACCGAAAATAACCATTAATAAGTTCATAAAAAATTGACACTCCTTTCAACATTCCAAAAAATGTCTCAACAATATTCCTCTTTTATTGTAAAGGTTTCCAAATCGTTTGTCGAGCACTTTAAAATGGCGTTTGTTTGAACGATATCTTTCACTAGGAGATCGATAGAAAAAATGTATAATGGAAACTGAGGTGATGATTGATGTTAAATGTTAGAAAATATAGTCTTGGACCGATTCAAACGAATTGCTATATTGTAAGCAATAAAGAAAAAGACTGCTTAATTTTTGATCCAGGTGAAGAAGGGGCACGCATTGTAAATGAATTACGAAAAAATGGCTTAAATCCATTAGCAATTTTATTAACCCATACACATTTTGATCATATCGGTGGAGTGGATGCGGTACGGGCAATATACAATATCCCGCTGTATGTCCATGAAAAAGAAGTGGACTGGCTTGCGGACCCGATGAAAAATGGTTCAGGCAAATATGCGGAATTGCCAAATTATATTGTCAAAAAACCTGAGGAAGAACATATTATCCGAAAAGAAGGGGAAATGACAATCGGTGCATTTACCTTTACGGTAGCCCATACACCAGGGCATTCTCCTGGAAGCGTATCTTTTATTTTTAAAGACGATGCGTTTGCGATTGTGGGCGATACATTATTTGAACAAAGCATCGGACGCACAGATCTGATTGGCGGTTCGATGAATGTCTTGTTGAAATCGATTCATGATAAGCTTTTATCATTACCGGAAGATACAATTATTTATCCAGGGCATGGCGACTATACGACACCAGCTGCAGAAATGGATTCCAATCCTTTCTTAAATGGCTTTTAACCATACTTATGTAAATAAAAAACGACCGCTCTCTATTGAAGAGCGTGTCGTTTTTTAATGTCCGCCACCTGGAGTGTGTATGAATGTTGTGTAATAGGTGAAACCGGCGAAGAAAACAGTCAAGTATGCGCCAAAAATGTACATGTACATGCGTTCTGAAAGATTTAAGAAGCCTAATAATAAAAATAAACCTGTATTACCTACGAATAATAGCGAAACCTCGTTCATACCACCAAGGTAGAACATAACGGCGAAAATAGCAGTCCAGAATGCCATAACTTTATACATATTGCTCATCAAATATCCCTCCTTTTCTAAAAAAATAGAATAGTCTCTCATTCATTATAAATCAAGTTTCTGGATAATGTAAACTGTGAGATATAGAAGAGTTGTGACAAATGCATGTTTTTTCCATTAATTGTGTACGGAAATTTTGTATTTACAAAAGTCACAGTCGTTAACCATGCTTTCCATTTTCGTAACTTCATGCCGGTCAAACAGTACATCAACTTGTCCATACAAATAGGATTCGTGGAGCTGACAAACGATTTCTCCGTAGTTCGATATCTGTTCTTGGAAGGGGCAGTTGAAAAGAGAGAATATGATGGTTTTGGATTGGTCATGTTCAATTACTTCAGGAATATAACCGATTAATGTGGCACTTTTCGTAATCATGGCCAATTTCTCGTCAAAAGTAAATGGAGATTTTCGTTTTATAGACTTCATTTGTTCAAGCATCGATTGTTTTCCGTCGCGGTAGCTGATTTCCTGTGCTTTGCTCAACGCTGCTTCACCAAGTTCTTGAATCAGTTCAAGTGACCATTTAATTAATGAAGATGTATCACGTCTAGGGATGCTTAAATTGATTCCTTCCTGTTTTGCTTTATATACTCTACCAGGTCGTCCGCCTTTTCCGGTTTTTAAATGTTCGGAGGAAATAGCGCCAATTTCTGCAAGTTTCGTTAAATGCAGACGTGCTACATTGGAATGGATTTTAAATTGCTCTGCAATATCCTGAACGGATAAAAATTGCTTTTGCTGCAACATAAACTCATAAATTGAAAACCTGGTTTCATCTGCAAAAGTGCTGGAAATTTTAATCGGATGTATCATAAGTAGACCCCCAATACGGTAAAAATTTAAAAAATGCTAACTTTATTATTATTCTACATGAAATATTAGCAAATTTGTTAATATTGAAAGAAAATTCCTATTAAAAAGAAATTTTATCTGTTTTTATAGGAAAGAGTGGACATTCCATTTATAATGGAGTCACATCTAACGAATTGGTGAAGGGGTGATTACCATAAAACAATTATCGATCATTGAACAAAAATGTTTGGAGCTTTTATCTAAGGCCGCACAACTTCATGTTACAGACATCCATTTACTCCCTAGAGAAGGGTGCTATGATCTGTTGATGAGAAAATACGGTCGCTTTGAAAAGGAGGATGAACTCCCTACAGAGCTTGCTACCCGAATGATTTCCTATTTTAAATTTCTTTCTTCGCTTGATATTAGTGAAAAGCGAAAGCCTCAAAGCGGTTCCTTCCAAAAATTTATCGACCAGTCGATGTATGCCTTCCGGATTTCCACATTACCTTCCAGCTTCTTTAAAGAAAGTTTAGCAGTTCGAATATTACGACAGAACTACACCGTCCCGCTGCAAACATTATGTCACTTTCGGGAAAGTGTTGAACAGTTGTATAGACTGGCCAGACTGGAAAGCGGGTTAATATTACTTAGCGGTGCGACGGGAACCGGTAAAACGACCACGTTATATTCATTGCTCCACTATTGTTCACAGCATTTATCTCGACACGTCATTTCTTTGGAAGATCCAGTAGAAAGCAGGCAAGAGCAGCTGTTGCAAATTCAAGTGAATGAGCGAGCCGGAATGACATATTCGGCAGGTTTAAAAGCAATTTTGAGACATTCGCCTGAAGTGATAATGCTCGGGGAAATCCGGGACAGGGAAACAGCAAAGGTTGCCATAGAGGCGGCATTTTCCGGACACCTTGTTATTTCAACGATTCATGCAAAGGATACGGTGAACTGTATTTACCGGCTTCATGATTTGTCGGTTTCATTTGAAGAAATGCGGCAGATGCTAAGAGCGGTTGTTTCGCAGCGTCTAATCCAGACAGAGGAAAACGGTTATAAAGCTATTTTTGAATTTTTAACCGATGAACAATTGGAGCTTGCCTTTGAATCGATTATTCAGGAAAAATACTTTACATTACCTTATGAGCAAACATTGGCAGGTCAAATTGCAAAGCTTCAAGGAGACTACTATGAATACACCACTCCTTAAAAGGGCCACATCTGTTACTTTATTAAAAAAACCTGCCATAAAATCCTCGGAGCTCCCTACATTACTCCAACGAATTTCCACACTGTTAAATGAAGGTTATACATTTGGCCATAGTATCGAAATGCTGTTGCCCTATCATATAAAACAATATGAACCTGTCCAACAGGAAATATCATCAATATTGCGTGGTGGTGGCAGTGCAACGCAAGTTTTCCAGCTGCTTCGTCTAGATAGACAATATTTAGTCTCAATTGAGTTGGCAGAAGTGACGGGTAAGTTGAGCGAAGCAATTGCTCTTGTTGCAAAACAGCTCGTTTTCCAACAGCAGGCGAAAACAAAACTATTAAAAATAATATCGTATCCGCTCATTTTATTTTCATTTTTAATCGTATTATTTATCGGCTTCCGAACGTATTTTCTTCCTAACATGTCCACTGTTATTACATCCCGTGTTCATAGCGAATCGTCCGCGAGCATTCAGTGGTCGACGTTTTTCCTCCATATGCCGGACTACATTATAGCAGTCGGCATCGTTCTAAGTATTGTACTCTCCTTGGTAGTTTACCAAATTCGAAAAAAACGAATTGATCTCCAGCTTCATCTTCTGTTTAGAATCCCGTTAATCGGACTTTTTTGGCGCCTGTTTCTGACAAGGCAGTTTGCCCGCCATTTAGGAAATCTGCTATTAGCGGGGTTCTCGCTTCAAAAGGCATTCGACCATTTAAAAACACAGCAGCACCAGAAACAGATTGCCTATATTGCCGGTACCCTCCAAGAACGCATTCTTATTGGCGATTCATTGGAGCGGGCAGTGGAAATTGTCGGCTTTTTCTATCCGAAATTTGAACATTTTATAGCACATGGTGAAGCGAGCGGTTTGCTGGGACGGGAGCTGATTTTATATTGTGAACTTTTGGATGAAAAGCTTCAGAAAATTATTGAACGAATGCTGGCGATTATTCAGCCCCTGCTTTTTGTGATTATTGCCATTTGTGTCATTGCTGCGTATTTAAGTATTTTAATCCCGATGTATGATGTTATTGATTTTATATAAGAAGAGGTGGAACAGATGAAAAATGAAAAAGGATTTACATTAGTTGAAATGCTTGTGGTCTTATTGATTATCTCTGTTTTGATACTCGTAACTATTCCAAATATATCCAAACACTTCACATCGATCGATGAAAAAGGTTGTGATGCCTATATACTGATGCTTCAAGGACAAGTCGAGGCGTATAAGCTTCATAATAATGAATATCCCGCTTCAGTCTCAGATTTAATTACGAAGGGTTATATTATGAAAAAAGAAAATGAAGAGGATAAGGATTTGAAATGTCCGGATAATACGAAAATCGATATTGTAGAGGGTAAAGTTGTATTGGTAAAAGGAACGTAGTGATGAAGCAGAAAATTAAATCAGCTGTAACGGATGAAAAAGGTTTTACATTAATGGAAATGCTTATTGTTCTCTTTATTTTTTTAGTAATCAGTTCAATGATTCTCTATTTTTCACAAAAACCGTTGATGGTCTACACAGAAAAGCAGGTGATGGACCAAAATGAGATGTTAATTCGCATGACACAATTATTATCCATTGAGAAAGGAACACCTCATAGTTTTGAAATTCTTAACTGCCAGTGGATTCGAATAAAGGAGCGCAATACTGCTGACATTGTTTATGATCAGAAAATAGCGCGGCCTATCGATATGTATTTATCTACACCTTATAACCGGCTCATATTCAATACCCAGGGGAACGTCCAGGCGTTTGGTCGTCTTACGTATCACTTTGAGGATACAAGCTATCAGTACTCCGTCAATATCGGGAAAGCGAGAATTTTTGAAAAGGAGGTTTTTCATGAGCCAGGAAGGACTAACACTTGTTGAAACACTGTTAGCGGTCGTCATTTTATTTTTCCTTTCGTCGACAATCATTCCGCTCACATTTAATATGAAACAGCAAATTGCCATTCAAAAAGTTCAAACACATGCAGCGGAAGCAGCTTTTATAGGAGCGATGAAATATAAACGGTATGGACAAACATCCGGGATGCAGCAAATTGACGATGTACAGTTTCAATGGCATTATGACGGGCGCCAAGTATGTGTGCATTATGATCTTAATAATAAGAATGAGGAACTGTGTGTATGAGGGAGAGGCGAATATTAAATGAGCGGGGTTTTACATTACTGGAGAGCTTATTTCAGTTAACCGTGTTTGTACTTTTTAGTTCGATTACCCTGCTAATTCTTTTATGGGTTCGGGATCTTCGACAGATTGAAATGATGAAAGATGAAGTGAACTGGGAATTGTTCGTATATGATCTTCATCAATACAATATGAATTCCGCATCCGGTAAAGTGCTCAGTTCGAGTATGCTGCAACTTGAAATATTAAATGATCCCGAGGAACGGTTATTTGTCTTCGATAAATCTGCAGAGCATTTACGTAAAAGGTCGAATAAAGGAGGAAATGAAATTATGCTGCCTTTTGTTGAGAACTGGGAGCTTGCGATTATCGGAAATGAATTGAACATGAAGGTAGTGATGAAAGATGGAACAAAACGAGAAAGGGACCTCGTATTACCATTACCTCCAAAATGACAAAGGTACACTATTTCTCTTGGCAGTATTTTTATTATTCATCGTTTCCGGAGCTGCCGTTTTCTATACAAATGCATATTTTGCGCAAATAAAAGTATATAATTCATTGGAATCTATTTACGTTCGTGCTACGATAAATATACTAAATTTACCTTAAAGTTCGACTTCTTTTTGCAAAGTCGAAAAAATGTCACATTATGCGATATGATTGACAAAAACAATTGGATGAACAACGCAAAATGAGAACGATAAAGGTGAAGGTGTAATGAATTAAGTAGTCCGTAATTAGAAGAAGGTGAACAGCATGCGTAAAATTTATTTAGTTGGATTTATGGGGTGCGGAAAAAGTGCGATAGGCAGACGTTTAAGTTTTTTCTTGAAAATGCCGTATTACGATATGGATCATGAAATTGTAAGACAGCAGGGTATGACGATCCCAGAAATTTTCGAGAAATACGGCGAAGCACACTTCCGAAAAATCGAGACGGAATTTTTAAAGAATTTCCGTGATGAAGCATGCATTATCGCTACAGGCGGTGGGGTAGCCGTGAATGAAGAAAACAGGAGAATTATGCGCCAAACAGGGCTTGTATTTTTTCTGGATGCAAAATTTGAAGATATTTATAAGCGTATTCGGAATGATAAGAACCGTCCCATTGTTCAATCGACAACGGAGCAAGAATTGGAAAACCTGTATCACCAACGAAGAAAGAGTTATCGACTAGCTGGTCATATACAAGTACTGACAGCCGGGAGAACATTAAGACAGATTGTTGAGTACATCGGCTTTCAAGTAAAACGTCTTAAAGGCGAATGATATATCAATATTGATTTTTAATGTTCGTGTTTTGAATAAAATTAAAAAAAGATTGCGTTTGCATTATATTCAATGTTAGGATATTGCTAAGAAGAGCAATAACATGAAGTAAATAATCTAACGCGGATGATGGTACGGGGAGAGAACGTGATGTCACGTCGCCGAAGGAGCAAATAGCGATGCTATGAATCTCTCAGGCAAAAAGACTCGTATTGGACGCAACTCTGGAGAGTGCTGTAATAGCAAATGTTGCAAACAGCCACCAAAGGGGAAAGCCTGTATTGTGATAGTGGATCAAATTCAGGTGTAACTTTCAGGTGCAAGGACAGAGAATCTCGGTAAAGGGGATTCGTCTGTCTTTTTTTATGGAGAAATCAGCTCTGAAATATTCTGATGATTCTAATAAAAAGATAGATTTACATTTCAATCGTGTAATGTTGCTTCCCCTTTGCAAGATAAAACGAACCTACATAACTAAAGGAGGAAATGAACATGACAAATGAAGTAATGCTAAAGCGCACACCACTTTTTGACGAATACGCAAAGTATGGTGGGAAAACAGTTGATTTTGGCGGCTGGGAATTACCGGTACAATTTTCTTCAATTAAAGAGGAGCATGATGCGGTACGTAACCGTGCAGGGCTTTTTGATGTATCCCATATGGGAGAAATTATCGTAGAAGGTCCGGATGCACTTGCTTATTTACAAAAGATGCTATCTAACGATATTTCCAAGATTGCAGTTGGCGGTGCCCAATATAGTGCCCTTTGCTACGAAGATGGCGGTGTTGTGGACGATTTACTGACATACCGTTTGGAAGAGAACCGTTATCTTCTTTGTGTAAATGCAGCAAATATTGAAAAGGACTTCGAATGGTTACAGCAGCATGTTGAAGAGAATGTCAAAGTGACAAATCTGTCAAATGACTATGCTCAAATCGCCCTGCAAGGACCATTATCTCAAGAAGTGCTCCAAACATTAACAGCAACAGACTTATCGGGAATCAAATATTTTAAATTCCAGGATAATGTGGATGTAGCAGGTCATTCGGTTCTTGTGTCCCGCTCTGGTTATACAGGGGAAGACGGATTCGAAATCTACGGTGCACCAGCAGCGATTGTTGATCTTTGGAACAAAATTTTGGAAGCAGGAAAAGACAAAGGGGTAGTAGCTGCCGGTTTAGGGGCACGTGATACACTTCGTTTTGAAGCTTGCCTGCCATTATATGGCCAAGAAATTTCAAAAGACATTTCACCACTGGAAGCGGGCATTGGCTTTGCAGTGAAATTGGCGAAAGATCCGCAATTTATTGGTCAGCAAGCATTAATTGACCAAAAAGAAAATGGCCTGACACGTAAATCTGTAGGTATCGAAATGATTGATAAAGGTATTCCTCGTCACGGCTATAAAGTATTTAAGGATGGCGAAGAGATCGGCTTTGTAACTACAGGAACTCAGTCACCAATGACAAAGCGCAATATCGGTTTAGCTTTAATTGACGCAAAATTCACAGAAGTTGGAACTGAACTAGAAATCGAAGTACGAAAAAATAGAGCAAAAGCTGTGGTGGTAGAAACGCCATTTTACAAGCGTGCAAAATAAAGGAGAACTTCAATCCGCGGGGATTCTCCCCCTTGATTGATAGTTGAACCAATCTCCTGCATTTCGAGGAAGATAAATAACTACCCGTGATTGCGGGATAAAACTTTTGAAAAGAGGGTTAACAATGAAACATCGTTATTTACCAATGACGGAACAAGATAAACAAGAAATGTTAGACCGTATCGGGGTTGCGACAATTGATGAGCTTTTCGAGGATATTCCTGAGAAAGTTCGCTTCCAAGGAAGCTACAATATTAAGCCTGCGAAGTCAGAAGCCGCTTTAATGAAGGAACTTGCACAACTTGCAGCAAAAAATAAAGATACAGCAAGCAATGTTTCGTTTTTAGGTGCAGGTGTCTACAATCACTATAAACCGGTAATTGTTGATCACGTGATTTCACGTTCGGAGTTCTATACAGCATACACACCATACCAGCCGGAAATTTCTCAAGGTGAACTTCAAGCAATTTTTGAGTTCCAGACGATGATCGCAGAACTGACAGGCATGGATATTGCAAACTCTTCTATGTATGATGGCGGTACGGCATTGGCAGAAGCAGGTATGCTTGCTGCAGGACATACACGTCGCGGTAAATTACTTGTTTCAGGAGCTGTTCATCCGGAATATCAAGATGTTGTAAAAATGTATGCGACAGGACAATCAATTGAAGTCGTGACAATTCCGACAAAAGACGGTGTGACAGATATCGAAGCACTTAAAGGCCTTATTGATGATCAAACAGCCGGTGTAATCGTTCAATATCCGAACTTCTTTGGTCAAGTTGAAAATCTGCAGCCGCTTGCTGATATTACACATGATGCAAAAGGATTGTTTATCGTATCTGCTAACCCGTTAGCTCTTGGCGTTTTAACACCACCAGGAAAATTAGGCGCAGATATTACAGTTGGGGATGCACAAGTATTCGGAATTGCAGAAGCATTCGGTGGTCCACACTGTGGTTATTTCGCGGTAACGAATAAATTAATGCGTAAAGTACCTGGCCGCCTTGTTGGGGAAACAGTAGACCAGGATGGACGTCGTGGTTATGTATTAACATTACAGGCACGTGAGCAGCATATCCGTCGTGATAAAGCGACATCTAATATTTGTTCAAACCAGGCATTGCTGGCACTTGCTTCTTCAGTTGCAATGACAGCTCTTGGAAAACAAGGGATGCAGGAGATGGCGAAACAAAATATCGTGAAGACACGCTTTGCTAAAAATGCATTTGAAGCAGCTGGCTTTGAAGTGATCTACCAAGGCGCACACTTCAACGAAATCGTAGTAAATACAAAGCATAATGTAACAGAACTAAACAAAGCATTAATCGAAAAAGGTATTATCGGCGGCTTTGACTTAGGTCGTGTTTATCCGGAATTAGAAAATCAT
>Ga0182739_1002772_pt1 | contig 16041 bp, 15 predicted proteins | sample eDN5th30CBELigBY_FD_128873 | JGI IMG/M metagenome (GOLD analysis project Ga0182739, IMG submission 128873) | Enriched backyard soil microbial communities from Emeryville, California, USA - eDNA 5th pass 30_C BE-Lig BY (version 2) (version 2) | ecosystem: Environmental > Terrestrial > Soil >... | reverse complement strand
GCGACGAGCACCCGGTTCATGCGGTTGGAGCCTGCGCCCAGGCGCCCCCGCAGGCCCGCCGTCCCGAACTCCAGGCGGGTGCCGAAGCGGTCGGCGAGGTCGGCGAGGGCCGCGGCGTCGCCGGATGAGGCCGCATCGATCAGCGGCACGAGCTCGGCGCGCGTCGCCTCGTCGGGGTCCTGCGCGAGCCACGCGCGGGCGGCCTCCAGCGGCGCGGGCATCACAGCTCGCCGATCACGCGCGCCAGGAGGGCGGAGATGACAGGCTCGGCCTGCTGCCCCGCCTCGATGACCTCCTGATGGCTCAGCGGCGTCGTCTGGATGCCGGCGGCGAGGTTCGTGATGAGCGACAGCCCCAGGATCTCCATGCCCGCCTGGCGCGCCGCGATCGCCTCCAGCGCGGTCGACATCCCGACGATGTGCCCGCCGATCGTCTTGGCCATGCGCACTTCGGCCGGGGTCTCGTACTGGGGTCCGCGGAACTGGCAGTACACGCCCTCGTCGAGCGTCGGCTCGATGCGGCGGGCGAGGTCGCGCAGGCGCAGCGAGTACAGATCGGTGAGATCGACGAAGGTCGCCCCCTCCAGCGGCGAGTCGCCGGTGAGGTTGATGTGATCGCTGATGAGCACCGGGGTGCCGGGGGACCACGTGTGCTTGATGCCGCCGGCGCCGTTGGTGAGCACCATGGTCTTCGCAGCCGTCGCCGCGGCCGTGCGGACGCTGTGGACGACGCGCCGCACGCCGTGACCCTCGTAGTAGTGCGTGCGCGCGCCGATCACGAGCACGCGCCTGCCCCGCGGCGTCAGGATGCTGCGGAGCGAGCCCACGTGCCCCGCCAGTGCGGGCCTGCTGAAGCCCGTGACGTCGGTGGCGGCGAGGGTGGCCGTGGTCTCGCCGATGAGCTCGGCGGCCTTGCCCCAGCCGCTGCCGAGCGTGAGGGCGATGTCGTGTCGCTCGACGCCGGTGAGCCGTGCGATGTCGGCGGCGGCTTCGGCGGCGACCTCGAACGGATCGGTGGCGGGGTCGTCGAGCGGGTGAAGGGTCGTGTCGGACATGCCCCCCACTCTAGGAACCCGTGCGGCACTCTAGGAAGCGGCATCCTCCGGGCGGGGTGGCGGCGATCGGTCCCGCGGGTTGAGAGAATGGATGTCATGTCTCTGAGCTTCGAGCGCACTCAGTCCGTCGCCGTCCTCGGCGGCGGTCCCGGCGGGTACGAGGCGGCGCTGGCCGCGGCACAGCTGGGCGCGGAGGTCACGGTCGTCGAACGGGCGGGCGTGGGCGGTTCGGCGGTCATCACCGACGTCGTCCCCTCCAAGAGCCTCATCGCGACGGCCGACGCCGCCGTCGCGATCTCCGAGGCCTCCGACCTCGGCGTGCAGCTGTTCGCGAAGACCGACTCCGGCAAGCCGCTCAAGCCCGAGGTCGCCATCAATCTCGCCGCCGTCAACAAGCGACTGCTGTCGCTCGCGCGGCAGCAGTCCGACGACATGCGCGCCCACCTGGTCGAGGCGGGCGTGCGCATCATCTCCGGTCACGGCCGCCTCGACGGGCCGCACGCGGTCGTCGTCTCGACCGGTCCCGGGGGCACCGACTTCGACCGCGTGGAGGCAGACACGCTCGTCGTCTCGGTCGGAGCCTCCCCGCGGGAGCTGCCGAGCGCCCGCCCGGACGGGGAGCGCATCCTGACCTGGACGCAGCTCTACGACATGAAGGCGCTCCCCGCGCACCTCATCGTCGTCGGCTCGGGTGTGACGGGAGCCGAGTTCGCCTCGGCGTACATGAACCTCGGCGCCAAGGTCACGCTCGTCTCCAGCCGCGACCAGGTGCTTCCCGGCGAGGACCGGGATGCCGCGAAGGTGCTCGAGAAGGTCTTCACGCGCGGCGGCATGACGGTGCTGTCCAAGTCCCGGGCCGAGAAGGTCGAGCGCACCGACGACGGCGTCGTCGTGACGCTGTCGGACGGGCGCACGGTCGAGGGAAGCCACTGCCTGATGGCGGTCGGATCCATCCCGAACACCGCGGGGATCGGCCTCGACGAGGCAGGCATCCAGCTGACCGACTCGGGCCACATCCGGGTCAACCGGGTCGCGCGCACCTCCGTGCCGAACGTGTACGCGGCCGGCGACTGCACGACGTTCGTTCCGCTGGCATCCGTCGCGTCGATGCAGGGCCGGACGGCGATCTTCCACGCGCTCGGTGACGTCGTCATCCCGCTCGAGCGGCGCCGCATCACGGCGAACATCTTCACCGCCCCCGAGATCGCGACGGTCGGCCGGCAGGAGGAGGACATCGAGTCGGGAGCGATCAACGGCTACGTCTACAAGCTGCCGTTGGCCGCCAACGCGCGCGCCAAGATGATGGGCATCAAGGACGGCTTCGTGAAGATCATCGCGCGGGAAGGGTCGGGCACCGTGATCGGCGGCGTCATCGTGGCGCCGCGCGCCTCCGAGCTCATCTACCCGATCGCGATCGCGGTGGAGCGGCGCATGACCGTCGATCAGGTCTCGCGCGTGTTCGCCGTGTACCCGTCGCTGTCGGGCTCGATCACCGACGCGACGCGCGCGATGCATCTCGTCAATCGCGACGACGACTTCTTCGGCTGATCAGCGTTCGACGGTCAGCTCCTGGATGAGGAGCACGTGCAGGTAGGTCGAGGCGGAGCCGTGGCCGTCGACCGTCGCGGCGACAGCGGGTGACGGCGCGGCGGCGAGGTCGATGCCGTGGGTCTCCTGGTCGCAGGGGATCGTCCCCGTGAGCGACATCGTCGAGCCGTCCGACGCCCGCACCTCGACGGAGACCTCGACCTCGATCCCGTCGCCGCCGAAGCAGCGCGCATCCGCCCGCTTCAGTGCGACCGGGTTCGCGAAGTCCATCCGGATGCCGTGCTCGTCATCCTGGTCCGGCGTGTCGGGCGCGGTCGCGACGAGCATCGAGGCGGCGCCTGCAGCCCCCGGCCCGTCGGACTGCTCGGCCTCGACCGTGTCGAGCCACGTCCGCGCCTCGTCGAGGTCGACCGCCGGCTCGGCGGCGCACGCGGTCAGCAGCAGCAGTGCGCCGCCGAGTGCCAGTGCCGGGAGGATGCGCATGCCGACCACGCTACGCGGTTCCCGTCGCATCGTCCTCCCCTTGTGCACGCACCCCGATTGAGGTACCCGAGGCACAGGGGATGAGTCAGCTGATCGTCAGCAGCTGGTGGCCGGCGGGGACCGTCGTGCCGGGGTCGGCGTTGATCGATCCGATGACGCCGTCCTTGTGCGCCTGCAGCGGCTGCTCCATCTTCATCGCCTCGAGCACGACGACCAGGTCGCCCTTGACGACCTGCTGGCCCTCCTCGACGGCGACCTTCACGATCGTCGCCTGCATCGGCGACTTGACGGCGTCGCCGGAGGCGCCTGCGTTGACGGTGGGCGCGTGCGAGCGGCGCGAGGGCGGCACGGCGGCGGGGCGGCCGATCTTCGTCGGAGCCTGCGCGATGCGGTCGGGAAGGCTCACCTCCAGGCGCTTGCCCGAGACCTCCACGACGACGGTGTGGCGCCCCTCGGCCGTGTCGGGAGCCTCCAGCTCGCCGTCCCACGCCGGGATGTCGTTGTCGAACTCGGTCTCGATCCAGCGCGTGAAGACGCCGAAGCGGCCGTCCTCGGCCGTGAACGCCGGGTCGCGCACGACCTTGCGATGGAACGGGAGGACGGTCGGCATGCCCGCGACCTCGAACTCGTCGAGCGCGCGCCGCGAGCGCTCCAGGGCCTCGGCGCGATCCTTGCCCGAGACGATGATCTTCCCCAGCAGGGAGTCGAACGCGCCCGAGACGCTGTCGCCGGCCGTCACGCCGGAGTCCAGGCGGATGCCGGGGCCCCCGAACGTCTTGAACTGGTGGATGCGCCCCGGCTGCGGCAGGAAGCCCCGTCCGGGGTCCTCGCCGTTGATGCGGAACTCGATCGAGTGGCCGGCGGGCGCGGGGTCGTCGTAGTCGAGCACGCCGCCCTCGGCGAGGCGGAACTGCTCGCGCACGAGGTCGATGCCCGTGACCTCCTCCGAGACGGGATGCTCGACCTGCAGCCGCGTGTTGACCTCCAGGAACGAGATCGTGCCGTCGGCGCCGATGAGGAACTCGCACGTGCCCGCGCCGACGTAGCCGACCTCCTTGAGGATGGCCTTCGACGCGTCGTAGAGGATGCGGTTCTGCTCCTCCGTCAGGAACGGCGCAGGAGCCTCCTCGACGAGCTTCTGGTGCCGGCGCTGCAGCGAGCAGTCGCGGGTGGAGATGACGACGACGTTGCCCTCGGCATCCGCGAGGCACTGCGTCTCGACGTGCCGTGGCTTGTCGAGGTACTTCTCGACGAAGCACTCGCCGCGGCCGAACGCCGTGATCGCCTCGCGCGTCGCCGACTCGAACAGCTCGGCGACCTCGCCGAGCTCGCGGGCCACCTTGAGCCCGCGGCCGCCGCCGCCGTAGGCGGCCTTGATGGCGATCGGCAGGCCGTGCTCCTCCGCGAACGCGATGACCTCGTCGGCCCCCGCGACCGGACCGGGCGTACCGGGAGCCAGGGGTGCCCCCACCCTCTCGGCGACGTGCCGGGCGGTCACCTTGTCGCCGAGCGCCTCGATCGCCTCGGGCGACGGGCCGATCCAGGTCAGGCCAGCACCGATGACGGCGCGCGCGAAGTCGGCGTTCTCGGCGAGGAAGCCGTAGCCGGGGTGCACGGCGTCGGCGCCGGAGCGGCGCGCGACCGAGAGGATCTTCTCGATCGACAGGTAGGTCTCTGCGCTCGTCGCCCCGTCGAGGGCGTACGCCTCATCGGCCAGCCGCGCGTGCATCGCATCGCGGTCCTGGTCGGCGTAGACGGCGACCGACGCTTTGCCGGAGTCGCGGGCGGCTCGGATGATGCGGACGGCGATCTCACCGCGATTGGCGACGAGAACCTTGGCGATCTGGGTGTTCCCGGACTGGGGCATGGATGCCAGCCTACCCAGCGCGAGCGACGCGCCTTTGGATCACTCGCACAAGATCATCGGGAAAACGTGGGCGGGAGTCTACGACGCGGAGGCGTTCCAGAGGTCGGTCCAGGTCACGCCGAGTTCGGACGCCAGCCGGCGCAGCGTCGACAGCGACATGCCGACGACGGTCGACGGATCCCCCTCCACGCGCGTGATGAACGGACCGCCGAGGCTGTCCACGGTGAACGCGCCCGCGACCAGGAGCGGCTCGCCCGTCGCGACGTACGCGTCGATCTCGGCATCCGACACGTCGCCGGCGAAGGTCACCGTCGCCGCCGCGACGGCGTGCGCCTCGACGGGGGCTGCCCCCGGGGTCACGCGGAAGACGCTGTGACCCGAGTGGAGGGTGCCCGTGCGCCCCCGCATGGCGCGCCACCGCGCCGTCGCCACTTCGGGCAGGTGCGGCTTGCCCAGGATCTCTCCGTCGAGCTCGAACATGGAGTCGCCGCCGACGACGAGTCCGTCGAAGTCGGGGAGCTCGTCCGCGAGCCGGGCGACGACGTCGGCCGCCTTGCGCCGCGCCAGCAGCAGCACGTGCTCCTCCGGGGGGAGCGTGCGGGCCTCCTCCGCCTCGACCTGCGCGATCACGGCATCCTCGTCGACCTGCGGCGCGCGTCCGATCGGCTCGATCCCCGCCTGACGCAGCAGCATCAGCCGGGCGGGCGAGGTGGAGGCGAGGCACACGCGCATCCCCCCACGCTACCGACCCGTCGCCGCGTGCGTCCCCGCCGGTCGTCGAGGAGGCGTCGTGGCGGCATCATCCGGTCGTTGAGCGAGCCGAAGGCGAGACGAAACGCGACACCCGTGTGGGAGAGTCGGGGGATGGCCCCGGAGGAGATCGAGCTGGACATCACCGACGTCGCGCACGGCGGCGTCTTCGTGGGCAGGCACGAGGATGCCGGCGCCGAGCGCGGCGGTCGCGTCGTCTTCGTCTCCGACGCCCTCCCGGGCGAGCGGGTGCGCGTGCGGCTGACGGACACAGGGAAGAGCTCCTTCTGGCGCGGCACGGCGACGGAGGTGCTGACGGCATCCCCGCACCGCCGGCCGCACGTCTGGCGGCAGGCCGGCATCGACGTGCCGCCGGAGCTGCGGCCCGGAGGCGCCGACTTCGGCCACATCGCGCTCGACCACCAGCGGGAGCTGAAGACGCAGGTGATCCGCGACGCGCTGCGGCGCGTGGGCGGCCTCGACCTGCCCGTGACAGTGGAGCCCGCGCGCCCGCTCCGCGGCGCCGACGGCGAGGTCGTCGCGACGGAGAGCGACGACGGGACCGGCTGGCGCACGCGCGTGAGCCTCCACGTGGACGCCGACGGCCGCGTCGGCCCCTACGCGCCGCGCAGCCACCGGGTCATCCCCGTCGACGACCTGCCGCTGGCGACCGAGGCGATCGCGCTGGCGGGCACCGGGCTCAGGGACGCGCGGCCGGGACGCCTCGATCTCGTTCAGCCCGCCGACGGCCGTGTGCGCGTGATCGCGAGGGCGGATGCGCCCGCGCGCGGCCGCCGCGGACCGCGCGGACCGCGGCGGGGCGGCTCTGTCGCCGGCGCGCCGCCGGCATCCGGCGCCGCCGCGCGGGAGGTCGTCGTCGAAGAGGTGTCGGGACGGCCGTTCCGCGTGGATGCCGGAGGCTTCTGGCAGGTGCACCGGCTCGCGGCGCAGACCCTCTCCGAGGCCGTCGCCGACGTCCTCGCCGCCGCGGGGCCGGATGCCGTGGACCCCGACGCGTGGCATCTCGACCTGTACGGCGGAGTGGGACTGCTGGCGGCCGCCGTGGCGGGCCTGGGCGGCAGCGGGACCCGCATCACGACCGTCGAGTCCGATCCGCGCGCGACCGAGCACGCGGGGGAGAACCTCGCGGACTGGGTGGGCGCCCGCGCCGAGACCGGACGCGTCGACCGATGGCTCGCCGACCTGGAGGCCTCCGCGTCGGCCGCCGAGCGCACCCGCCTCGAGCGCGGCGTCGTCGTCCTCGACCCGCCGCGCTCGGGCGCCGGCCGCGAGGTCGTCGAGCGGCTCGCGCGACTGCGGCCCGCCCGCATCGTCTACGTCGCGTGCGATCCGGTCGCCCTCGCCCGCGACCTCTCGACCTTCCACTCCCTCGGCTACGACGCCGGTGCCGTGCACGGGTACGACCTCTTTCCCCACTCGCACCACATCGAAGCGCTCGTCCTCCTCACCCGCGGGGTCGCGGATCGTTAGGCTAGGCGCATGACTCGTGTCGCGTTCATCGACGATCACGAGTCCGTGCGCCTCGGGCTGGAGGCGGCATGCGCGCGAGATGCCCACATGGACGTGGTCTTCTCCGGAGACACCGTCACCGAATACCTGAAATGGCGCACCTACTCCGGCTCGTCGCCGGCGGACGTCGTGGTGCTCGATCTCACCCTCGGCGACGGCACCACCGTGACCGAGAACGTCGTCCGGCTCGTGCGCGACCAGTCGGAGGTCATCATCCACAGCGTCGCCGACCGTCCGGCAGCCGTGCGCGAGGCGCTCGCCGCTGGCGCCGCCGGAGTCGTCAGCAAGTCGTCCCGCATCGACGACGTCATCCGGGCGATCCGCATCGTGGCCCGCGGCGAGCCCCTCGACAACGTCGAGTGGGCCAGCGCCGTCGACGGCGACCGTGCGTTCGCCGACGCGCAGCTGTCGGCGCGCGAGCGCGACGTGCTGCGGCTGTACGCGACGGGACTGCCGCTGAAGGCGGTCGCCGACAGGCTCGGCATCGCCTACTCCACGGCGAAGGAGAACATCACGCGCGTGCGGGTCAAGTACATCGACGTCGGCCGGCCCGCCCCGACTAAGGTCGACCTGCTGCGCCGCGCCATGGAGGACGGGCTCGTCGCAGAGGACGACGGTGACGTCTGAGCTGCTCCCCGCGGAGCGGCTGCGCCCCGTGCTGCCGCTCGGGGAGGCGGCTGCGGCGGGAAGCGAGCGCTTCTCGCAGGCGCGGATCGAGCGCATCCTCGGCGTCGTCTGCGGCTTCGGCTTCTCTGTCCTGGGTGCGCAGGCGTTCTTCAACTCCCTCACCTCGACCCAGGAGGGTCCGCTGTGGCGGATCGTCCTGGTCGTCGTGGTGTTCGTCCCGCTCATCGTCATGGTCGTCGCGAGCTTCAGCGGGCTCGCCACCCGCGCGTGCGCCGGCGTCTTCGCCGTCCTGTTCCCGCTCGTCCTGCTCGCGTGGCCGGCGGCGACGGCGGGGCGCGACTCGGCCGCAGCCGGCGCACCCTGGATCTGGTTCCTCCTCAATGTCGCGACGGTCGCCGCGGTGCTCGCCTTCCCGCTGCCCTGGCAGATCGTGTGGGCGGTGCTGGTGCCCGTGCTGTACGGCGTCGTCCGGCTCGTCCAGGTGGGAATCGGCGCGTTCCTCCCCACGGTCCTCGACGTCGTCTTCGCGATCATCCTGGCGCTCGTCTTCCTCGTCCTCGGGTGGATGCTGCGCGCCGTCGCGACCGCGATGGACACCGCCCGGAGGGAGGCCGTGCGATCGTACGCCGCGGCGGCCGCCGCGGACGCCGCAGAGCGCGAGCGGGTCGCGGTGGCCGCGCTCATGCACGACAGCGTGCTCGCGGCGCTCATCGCCGCCGAGCGCGCGCACTCTCCCCGTCAGCGGCAGCTGGCGGTCTCGATGGCACGGGAGGCACTGACCCGCCTGGCCAACGTCGACCGCGACGCGGGAGAGGGATCTGACGAGCCCCTCCCGCTCGCCGTCCTCGTCGCCGATCTGGACGCCGCATCGGCAGAGGCGGGCGGCCCCGCCGTCGACTCCCGGCTGCCAGAAGAGGAGTGGCGGATTCCCGGTCGAGTCGCCCGCGCCCTCGTGCTGGCCGCGACGCAGGCGATCTCCAACGCGGTCGTCCACGCGGCGGGAGCGGGACTGGCGGCGACCGTCGCGGCATCCGAGGGTCGTGTCGAGATCGTCATCTCCGACAGCGGCCCCGGGTTCGACCCCGACGCGGTGCCGGACGATCGCCTCGGCATCCGCGGGTCCATCTCTGCGCGCATGGCTGCGGTCGCCGGCAGCGCACGCATCGAGAGCAGCCCGGAGGGCACCCGCGTCACACTGTCCTGGGAGAGAGACGGATGAGGTTCTCGGTGCGGACGGCGCTCGCGGGCCTCGGCGTCGCGTTCACGACGTATCTCGCCGTGGGCGGGATGGTCTGGACGATCTTCCCGGAGCGCCCCCTCGTCGTCGTCGCCGCGATCGTCCTCTACCTCGCGACGACATGGCTCTGCATCTTCTGGGGCCTGCGCACCGACGACCCGCTGCCGGTCTGGCTCGTCGTCCTCGCGCTCATGACGGCGGTGATCGTCCCGAATGCGACCTGGTACGGCGCCGGCCGCGAGGCCGTGCTGGAGGCGTACGCGACCTGGGGCCTGGGCGGCATCAGCGCTCTGCTGGCGATCCTCGTCGTCCGGCGCCGGATCTGGGTCGCCTGGTTCGGCGTCGTGATCATCATGATCACGGGGAGCTTCTGGATCGGGGTCCTCAACGCCCTCTCGCTGGGCGCCGTCGGAGCGGTCGTCTGGGTCGGCATCGCGCAGTTCGTCCCCGGGCTGATGGCCCGTGCCGCGCGCGACACCGCCGAGCTCACGGAGCTGCAGCGGTCCTCCTCGGAATGGCTCGCCTCGCAGGCGGGGCGCCGTCGCGAGCGGCGCATCACGGTGCAGCGGGCGATCGCCCTCGCCGGCCCCGTCCTGACCCGCGTCATCGAGACGGGCGGCTCGCTCACCGACGAGGAGCGGGAGCAGGCGCGGCTGGCGGAGGGGCGTCTGCGCGACGAGCTGCGCGGGCGGCGGCTCCTCAACGACGACGTGCGCGTCCAGCTGGAGGCGGTCCGCCGCCGGGGGAGCGAAGTGACGATGCTCGACGAGGGCGGCCTCGACGGGGTCGAGGAGGAGGCGCTCGCCGCGATCCGGGGCGAGCTGGCATCCGCTCTCGCCGAGGCGCACTCGGAGCGTCTGTTCATCCGCACGTCGCGGCACGAGCACATCGCCGTGACGGTCGTGGGGCGCTCACGCAGCGAAGAGGACCCGGACGGCGAGGAGATCGTGGATCTCTGGCACGAGATCCACTGGCCGCCCGACGGCGGTCCGTCCTCGTCCTAGGAGAGTCGTCCTGAAGAAGAGGAGGCGAGGGGCGGCGAAGCCGCCCGCCCCTCGCCTTGCGAGCGGTTACCCGAAAACCGGCTCGCAGGTCGGAATGGTCTTCAAGAGCAGACCGACCGAACGCAGAAGCGTTCCAGCACTTCCTAGTGTGGGCTCCCCGCCGAACAATGTCTGTAGGTATTTTGGGGGACACCGGCGAGAAACCAGCCCCTGCTCGAGACACGCCGCGTGAGGTGGTTTCTCGCGCGCGGCGTGGTTTCTCGCGGGGAGGGACCTCGCGGAGGTCAGCCGCCGAAGCGGCCCCAGCCGAGGTCGCGGCGCAGCGGTGCACGCAGGGCGCGGGCAGAGATCTGCCAGCCGGATGGGCGCCGGTCCTCTTCCGCCACGGCCGCGGCCGACTCGGTCTCGTAGGCCTCGCTGACGACGGCGATCACCGCGGCGAGCTCCTCCGCGGTCGGCTGCCCCCGCAGCACGTCGACGCGCAGCGCATCGGCCGGCTCCGTCGCGTCGGGCCGGTCGGCATCCCTCCCGGTCATAGCGGGATGTTACCGTGCTTCTTCGCGGGCAGGCTCGCCCGCTTTCCGCGCAGCGCCCTGAGGGCCTTGGCGATCGCGACGCGTGTGGCGGCCGGCTCGATGATGCCGTCCAGCTCCCCGCGCTCGGCCGCCAGGAACGGCGAGGCCACGTTGTACGTGTACTCGTTCGCGAGCCGGTTGCGCACGGCCGCGACGTCCTCGCCCGCCTCCTCGGCCTTCTTGATCTCGCCGCGGTAGAGGATGTTGACCGCTCCCTGACCGCCCATGACGGCGATCTCGGCCGTCGGCCACGCGAGGTTGACGTCGGCGCCCAGCTGCTTGGAGCCCATGACGATGTACGCGCCGCCGTAGGCCTTGCGGAGGATGACGGTCACCAGCGGCACCGTGGCCTCGGCGTAGGCGTACAGCAGCTTCGCGCCGCGGCGGATGACGCCCGTCCACTCCTGGTCGGTTCCCGGGAGGTATCCGGGGACGTCGACGAGCGTCACGATCGGGATCGAGAACGCATCGCAGAAGCGCACGAACCGGCTCGCCTTCTCGCCCGCCTCGATGTTGAGCGTGCCGGCCATCTGCGACGGCTGATTGGCGATGATGCCGACGCTGCGCCCCTCGATCCGGCCGAAGCCGATGACGATGTTGGGAGCGAACAGCGGCTGCACCTCGAGGAACTCGCCCCCATCCGTGAGGTGCGAGACGACCTGGTGGATGTCGTAGGGCTGGTTGGGCGAGTCGGGGATGATCGTGTTGAGGAACCGATCGGCATCCGTCGTCTCGAACTCGAACGCGTGCTCGTAGTCGGGCAGCTCCGCCATGTTGTTGTCGGGGAGGAACCCGAGCATCGTGCGGACGTAGTCGATCGCGTCCTCCTCGTCCTCGGCGAGGTAGTGCGCGACGCCTGAGCGCGTGTTGTGCGTGTAGGCGCCGCCGAGCTCCTCCATGCCGACGTCCTCGCCGGTGACCGTCTTGATGACGTCGGGTCCTGTGACGAACATCTGGCTGGTCTTGTCGACCATGACGACGAAGTCGGTGAGGGCGGGGGAGTAGACGGCGCCGCCGGCGGCGGGGCCCATGATGATCGAGATCTGAGGGATGACGCCAGAGGCCGCCGTGTTCAGGCGGAAGATCTCGCCGTACTTGCCGAGGGCTACGACGCCCTCCTGGATGCGCGCGCCGCCCGAGTCGAGGATTCCGACGATCGGCATGCCGCCGCGGAGGGCGAACTCCATGACCTTGATGATCTTGTCGCCGGCGACCTCGCCGAGCGAGCCGCCGAAGGTGGAGAAGTCCTGCGAGTAGACCGCGACGGTGCGGCCGTGGATCGTGCCGACTCCCGTGACGACGGAGTCGCCGTAGGGGCGCGCGCGGTCCATCCCGAAAGCGGAGGTGCGATGGCGCACGTACTCGTCGAGCTCGACGAAGCTGCCAGGATCGACGAGCTGCTCGATGCGCTCGCGGGCGGTGCCCTTTCCCTTCGCGTGCTGCTTCTGCTGAGCGACGGCCTCGGCGTCGATGACCGCCTCCTGGAAGCGCGCGCGGAGGTCGGCGATCTTGCCTGCCGTCGTCGACAGATCCGGCTGCGTCTGCTGGTTCGGCTGGTTCTGCTGCTCTGGCTGCTCTGGCACGCATTCCACCCTAGCGAGCCGCCCTCGTCGCCGGTTGGCGGAGCGCCACAACGCCCGGCGGCTTCCGTTGTCGGCGGACTCCATCGTCCGCTCTCGTCGGCGTATCGTGGCGGCATGTCCTTCCCCGCTGCCGGATTCCCGCTCGCCGCCGCCGTGACACCACGACTGCATGTGGTCGACACGGTCGACTCCACCAACGCCAAGCTGGTCCGCGATGCGACGGAGGACGCGCAGGGGCATCCGCACCTGTCGGTGCTCGTGACCCGCGACCAGCGCGCAGGTCGCGGCCGGTTGGACCGCACCTGGACGACGCCCCCCGGCACCGCCCTGGCCGTGTCGGTGCTGCTGGACATCGGCGCCGTCGCACACGCCGACCGCGGTTGGATCCCGCTCGTCGCGGGCTCCGCCATGACGCGGGCCGTCGCGGCGCAGCTGCCGGGCGCGTCCGTCGCCCTCAAGTGGCCCAACGACGTGCTCGTCGACGGCAGGAAGATCTGTGGCATCCTCGCCGAGGTCCTGCCGGACGCCCCGAACCTGGTCGTCGTCGGCGCGGGCGTGAACACCACGATGGCGGAGGTCGATCTGCCGGTGCCGACCGCGACGTCGTTCGCCGCACTGGGGCGCACCGTGGACGAGGACCGCCTGCTGGCCGACTACCTGACGGCGCTGCGCGATGACGTGGCCGCACTCGCGGTGTCGGGCCCCGCCGCTGTGCGTCCCGGCATCCAGGAGCTGTGCGCGACGATCGGCGCCGAGGTGACCGTGTCCTTGCCCGACGGCACGACGCTCACCGGTCGCGCGGAGCGACTGGACGCAGAGGGGCGGCTGATCGTCGCCGCGGAGGACGTCGAGTCCGTCGTCGCCGCCGGTGACGTCGTCCACGTGCGACCGACCGCCTGAGATCCCCTCGGCCCGGCACCCCCGGCGGCGCGCCGGGCGCCGCGTGTCGGAACGCTCGGACACAATGGAGGCGTGACCCAGCCGAGCTCGCTTCCGGGACGGCCGCTGACGCCGGCCCCCGGCTCCGCGACGCCCGAGCTGCGGGTGGCGCGCCTGCGAGGTCACGCACGGCGGCTGTTCTGGTCGGCGCTCGTGCTCGTCGCGGCCGTGACGGCGGCGGCCTACTTCACGGGCAACCTGCCCGCGCCGCTCGACGGCGTCCAGGACTGGATGCTCTGGACGGCGGCGGGCATCGTCATCCTCCTGCTGGTCGTCATCCCCTACCTGCGCTGGCTGTCGCGCACCTACACGATCACGACCCGTCGCGTCGTCGCCCAGTCCGGACTGTTCGGGCGCCACAGACGCGAGCTCGCCCATGCCCGCGGATACACGATCTCCGAGCGCCGGGGGCCGCTGCAGCGCCTCTGGGGCGCGGGGACGCTCGTGCTCTCCAACGGCGTCGACGCGCCGCTGCGGCTGACGAACATCCCCGCCGTGCGCCTCGTGCACGAGACGCTCGCCGATCAGGTGGAGATCAGCCAGATCCTCATCCACCGCGACTCCCACAGCATCCCCACCGTCTCCGACTGAACGGCGGCACCGGGGCGATTCCCGGAACTGGGAAGATGGAGACGAGCAGCGGCGGACCGTCGCGAAGCACGCGAGCCAAGGGAGCGACATGTCACTCACGGTCGGAATCGTCGGCGGCGGCCAGCTGGCGCGCATGATGATCGCGCCCGCCGTCGAGCTCGGAGTGCGCGTCCGGGTGCTGGCGGAAGAAGCGGGGATGTCGGCGGAGCTGGCCGCGTCCGCCGTCGGCGACTACCGCGACCTCGACACCGTCCTCGCCTTCGCGCGGGATGTCGACGTCGTGACCTTCGATCACGAGCACGTGCCACAGGAGGTGCTGCGGGCACTCGTCGCCGAGGGGATCGCCGTGCACCCCGGCCCCGACGCCCTGCAGTTCGCGCAGGACAAGCTGCGGATGCGCGCCCGCCTCGCCGAGCTCGGGATGCCGCAGCCGGAGTGGGCGGGCGTCTCCGACGCCACCGGTCTCCAGGAGTTCGTCGATGCCCACGGCGGCCGCGCGGTCGTGAAGACCCCGCGGGGCGGATACGACGGCAAGGGCGTGCGGGTCGTGGAGTCCGCCGCCGAGGCCGAGGACTGGCTGTCAGCGCTCGAGCCCGAGGGCCTGCTGCTGGTCGAGGAGCTCGTCGACTTCACGCGCGAGCTCGCGCAGCAGATCGTGCGCCGCCCCTCCGGGCAGTCCGTCGCCTACCCGGTCGTCGAGACCGTGCAGCGAGGAGGCGTGTGCGCAGAGGTGATCGCGCCCGCGCCGCACACCGGCACGCGCCTCCCGGCAGTCGCGGCGCAGATCGGCACCGCGATCGCGGAGGGACTCGGCGTCACCGGCATGCTGGCGGTCGAGCTGTTCGAGACCAGTGACGAGCGGCTCCTCGTCAACGAGCTCGCGATGCGGCCCCACAACAGCGGGCACTGGAGCCAGGACGGCGCCGTCACGAGTCAGTTCGAGCAGCACGTGCGCGCCGTGCTCGACCTGCCGCTGGGAGACGCGACGCCGCGGCAGCCGTGGTCGGTCATGGTCAACATCCTCGGCGGCCCGGCCTCCGACACGCTCGAGAGCCGGTTCCCGGCTGCGCTCGCCGCGCATCCGGCGGTCAAGGTGCACACGTACGGCAAGGCCCCGCGCCCCGGCCGCAAGGTCGGGCACGTCAACGCCGTCGGCGACGAGCTGGACGCCGTCGCCTACGAGGCCCGCGCCGCCGCGGACTTCTTCGCGGACTGAACTCGTTCGTGGCCTCTGCGTTTCGTGGCCTCTGCGTTTCGTCTCCTCTGCGTTTCGTCTCCTCGCTGCGCTCGTCGCTCAACGACCGGTGGCGGGGGAACGCCGGTGAAGGGGGAACGCCGGTGAAGGGGGAACGCCGGTGAAGGGGGAACGACCGGTGACGGGGGAACGACCGGTGGCGGGGGAGCGACCGGTGAAGGGGAACGACCGGGGAAGGGGGAGTGGACGGTGAAGGGTGGAACGGACGGGAAGCCGTGCCGTTGCGGGCAGTTCGCAGGGTCGCGGCCTAGCCTTGACGGGTGACCCGGCCCCTGCACTCGTCTGAATCCCCGCTCGTCGGCGTCGTCATGGGCTCCGACTCGGACTGGCGCGTCATGAGCGACGCATCCCAGGTCCTCTCCGACTTCGCGATCGCGCACGAGGTCGAGGTCGTCTCCGCTCACCGCACGCCCGACAAGCTGCTCCGCTACGGCCGCGAGGCCCGTGCCCGAGGGCTCAAGGTCATCGTCGCCGGCGCCGGCGGCGCCGCGCACCTGCCCGGCATGCTCGCCTCGGTGACCGCCCTGCCCGTCATCGGCGTCCCCGTGCAGCTGGCCACCCTCGACGGCATGGACTCCCTCCTGAGCATCGTGCAGATGCCCGCGGGCATCCCCGTCGCGACCGTCTCGATCAACGGCGCCAAGAACGCCGGGCTGCTCGCCGCACGCATCCTGGGTTCGGCCGACGACCGGCTCGCCGACCGCGTCGAGCAGTACGCGCGCACGCTCGAACAGCAGGTCGAGGAGAAGAACCGTCGTCTGAAGGACTCGCTGTGAGGGGACTCGCCGTGAGCGCAGCCGCCGTCCGCGGGCGCGTCGCCGGGAACGCTCGGTGACCGTCGCGAGCCCGCCGCGCCCGGCCCCCGCAGCGGCGCCCGGCCTCCTGCAGAACGGCTACTCGCTGCGTGCCCCTGACACCGCATCCCCCGAGATCATGACCCGGCGGGCCTGGTGGCTGGTCGCCCTGAACTTCCTGATGCCGGGGTCGGCGCAGCTGCT
>Ga0182739_1002771_pt1 | contig 16042 bp, 18 predicted proteins | sample eDN5th30CBELigBY_FD_128873 | JGI IMG/M metagenome (GOLD analysis project Ga0182739, IMG submission 128873) | Enriched backyard soil microbial communities from Emeryville, California, USA - eDNA 5th pass 30_C BE-Lig BY (version 2) (version 2) | ecosystem: Environmental > Terrestrial > Soil >... | reverse complement strand
TCATGCCCGCAGGGCGGCTGAGCGCCCGGCGAATCCCTGGGGTCGGATGATCAGCGCGACGATCAGGACGAGGAAGACGACCAGATCGACGGCTCGGGTGGAGATGTAGGTGGCGACCATCGACTCGAGGACTCCGATCGCGATGCCCGCCGCGACGGTGCCGCGGATCGAACCCATGCCTCCGATCACGACGGCGACGAACGCCTTCAGCGTGATCGCGAAGCCGAGGCCCACGGTCAGGGTGCGCGTGTTGCCCACGTAGAGCGCGAGGCCGAGCACCCCGATGGCCGCACTGAGCGCGTAGATCAGCGCGACCACGCGGCCCGTCGAGATCCCCATGAGGGATGCGACCTCGCGGTCCTGGGCGACCGCCCGGATCGCATGGCCGCCTCGGGCGCGATCCAGGAAGAGCTGGAAGGCCACGACCACGCCGATCGCGATCACCAGGCTCACGATGGGGAACAATCTGATCGAGACGCCGCCGACGGCGACCACCGGGTCGGGCAGGATGTCCACGGGGAACACCTGGGTCTCCACGCCCCACACGGCGGTACCGATGTTGCGCAGGATGTACGCGGCGCCCAGTGCGGCGACGAACGCGAGGAACGTCTGCTTGCGCGCCATCAGCGGCGCATAGGCGAACTTCTCGATGAGGATCGCGATCACTGCGCCGACGATGGCGGCGGCGACGACCGCGAGCCAGAACGGCAGGCCGGCCACCACGAGGGTGAAGGCCACCAGTCCGGCGAACACGATGGTGTCGCCGTGGGCGAAATGCATCAGGCCGAGCACTTGATACACGACGCCGTACCCGACGGCCCACAGCGCGTACTGCGAGCCGACGGCGAGGCCGTTCACCAGTTGCTGGAACAGGAGCTCCATCAGTGTTCCTCCGTTGCGCCGGGACCGGTTTCGCTCCCGGTGAAGAAGTGGCCGACCACCTGCTCCGGCGTCGTCTCCGTGCTCGGGGTCGACGCCACGATCTGGCCGCCGACGAGCACGTTGACCGTCTCGGCGACCTTGAGCGCCTGGGTGGGGTTCTGCTCGACGAGCAGGATGGTCATGCCAGTCGCGGCGATCTCGGCGATGAGCCGGTAGATCTCGTTGACCAGGATCGGAGCCAGGCCGAGCGACGGCTCGTCGAGGAGCAGCATCTGCGGACGCGACATCAGGGCGCGTCCGAGGGCCACGATCTGCTGCTCGCCTCCGGAGAGGTTGCCCGCCGCGCCGTCCCGGCGACGCCCGATCACGGGCCAGCGATCGAGGAACTCCCGCACCTCGGACTTCAACGCACGGTGGTCGCGGCGCGCGTACCCGCCGATCAGAAGGTTCTGTTCGACGGTGAGGCTGCCGAAGAGGCGTCGCCCCTCCGGCACGAGCGCGAGTCCCTGTCGCGTCCGGGCCGACGCCGACGTCGCCGTCACGTCCGTGTCGCCCAGGTGGATCGACCCGGATCGAGGGCGAAGCAGCCCGGAGACCGTCCGCAGCAGAGTCGACTTGCCGGCCCCGTTCGGTCCCAGGACGGCGACGACCGAGCCGGTGCCGACGGTGAGGTCGATTCCGTTGAGAACCTGGGTCGGGCCGTAGCCGACGACGAGATCACGCACCTCGATCACGCGTCATCACCTCCCGTGTAGACGCGGATGAGTTCCGGATCCCGGGCCACATCGGCCGGCGCGCCCTCGATGACGAGTCGGCCGCTGTCGAACAGGACCATGCGCGACGACAGGCTCACGACGATCTCGAGACGGTGCTCGATCAGCACCAGCGCGGTGTCCGGCCGTGACCCGGCGACCTCCATGGCCGCATCGAGTAGGGTGGCGGCCTCGTTGGGCGAGAGCCCCGCCGTGGGTTCGTCGAGCAGGAGATAGCGGAAGTCGCCCACTGTCGCCCGCGCGATCTCGAGTCGCTTCTTCTCCCCGTAGGACAGATCGCCGGTGCGGTGCCGGATGCGGTGGGACAGTCCCACACGCTCGAGGGCGACGGCGGAATGCTCCTCCGCCTCACGCTGCCGGGCCCGGGCCCGCGGCAGTCCGAGCGATTGGGCGACCCAGCGCCAGCTCATCAGGCTGCCACCCGAGAGTTCGTGGTGCATGCCAAGCAGCACGTTCTCGAGCACGCTCAGCTCGTCGTAGACGCGGAGGTTCTGAAACGTGCGCACGACACCGCGTGCGCGGAACTGGGCGGGGCTGGCGCCGGCCGTCCCTGTCCCGTCGATCGAGATCGAGCCCGTCGAGGGCCGGTAGAAGCCCGAGAGGCAGTTGAGAAGGGTCGTCTTCCCCGAGCCGTTCGGCCCGATGACCCCGAGGACATCGCCCGGCGAGACCGTGAGGGACACGTCGTCCAGGGCGTGAACGCCCCCGAAGCGTACGCCCACCTGTTCTGCCTCGATCGCCATCAGCGGGTTCCCTTCGGAAGACGCATCCAGCTGGGACGACGGAGGACGCCCCCGCGCAGGTACACGGCGATGAGCACCACGATTCCGAGGATCGCGAGGCGATAGTCGACGATCGCCCGGATGTTCTCCTGCAGGAAGGTGATGCCCCCTCCGGCGACCGCCGAGCCGATCAGGCTCGTCGGCCCGCCGATGATCGACCAGAGCGTGACATTCATCGACAGCACTGTCGAGAAGTCGCTCGGCTGGATGTACAGCATCGTGACCGTCAGCAGGCAGCCCGACAGGCCGGCGAGCGCGGAGCTCAGGCCCATCGCGACGACCCGGGTGAAGACCACGCTCACGCCGACGGCCTTCGCGGACATCTCGTCGTGGTTGACGGCGAGCATCGCTCGGCCGAAGAAGCTGCGCGTCACCCGATGTGTGACGAGGAAGACGACAGTGAAGCCGATCGCCGCGAGCAGGAAGGAGTCGCGTCCCGTGGCGATCCGCCAGCCGAAGATGTCGACGACGGGGATGCCGAAGAACCCGGTGCCGCCGCGCGTGAGTTCGGGCAGGTTGATCAGTGCTTGCGTGATGATGATCGTGAACGCGATCGAGGCGAACGCGAAATAGTCATCGCGCAGCCGCACGGCGACGAAGCCCATCAGGACGCCGAAGATCGAGGCCACCGCGATCGATCCGAGCAGGGCGACCCAGAACGGCACACCCACGTCCGTGATGAGAATGGCTGCGGCATAGGCGCCGAGTCCGTAGAACGAGCCCTGCGAGAGATTGAAGATGCCCGCGAACCCGAACGAGATCGAGAGCGAGACCGTGATCGCAGCGTTGAGCAGCGCGACGGTCAGCACCTGGAGGGTGAAGGGGTCCCCCGCATTGAAGAGCACGATCACTCCGGCAGCGAGGATCGCGATGGCGACCCAGCGCACGACGGCGCTGCTCTGCAGCCGCTGGAGGCCGCGGGTATCGAGGGTCCCGCCCGCGGTGAACACGTCACCGCGGGCGGGGGTACGCCGGGAGTTCATTCGAACAGGCTGATCTTTCCGTCGGAGGTGACCGTGTACTGCGCCAGCACCGTGCGGTCCTCGGGAGCCGTGCCGGTGATCTCGCTGATGCTGATGACCCGCTCGTCCGCGCGCTTGCCGTTGGCGAACGAGATCGGGCCGGTGACACCGTCGGCGTCGATCTCGGCCAGCTTGTCCTCGAGGTCCTCGCGCGTCGCGCCGGCATCCGCGGCCGCTGCGATCGCGAGGATGGTGTCGTAGCCGTGCTGAGCGGCCGCCGACATCACGGTTCCGTGCTCGTCCTGGTATCGATCGAGGATCGCGACGCGGTCGGCGTCATCGCCTCCGAAGCCGAGGCCGAGATCCTGCGTGTACGCCCCGATCGCCGCGTCGCCGGCGGTGTCGAGGAACGTCGAGCCCCAGCCCTCGCCGAGCATGTCGACGTACAGGACGTCGGGGTCGGTGCGACGGATCTGGCTCAGCACCTGCGCGGCCGATGCCTGCAGGGATCCGGAGACGATCGCGTCGGGGGACGAGGCGAGTGCGTTGGTGACGACCGTCGCGTAGTCGGTCGCGCTCGGCGGGTAGACCTCGCGCGACGCCCACGTCAGGTCACGGTCGTCGGTGACGGCCTGCAGCCCGTTGAAGTAGAAGTCGAGCTGCGGGACGTCGATCGAGATGGAGACGAACGTGGCGCCGGGGATCTGGTCGGCGATGAACGACGCGGCGACCCGGCCGTTGGCGTCGGGTGCTGCGCACATCACGAACACGTTGTCGGCATCGGTCACGAGCGAGTCGCCGCATCCGAACGACGAGATCAGCGAGAGCTCAGAGCGGTTCGCCACGACGGACGCCGCCTGAGCGAGTCCGGTGTCGAGGAACCCGGCCAGCGCGAAGTACTTCGGGTCGGCCGCGAACTTGCTCGCGATCGAGTTGGCGGCCTGTGTCGTCATCTCGTCGTCGGCCGCCTCGATCACGACGGTGCGCCCTCCGGCGCCACCGGCCTCGTTGATGATGTCGGCAGCGAGCTCTGCGCCGTTCAGCAGCGCCTGCCCGCTCTCGGCGGAGTCACCGGACAGCGGTGCCGAGAACAGGATGCGCACCTCGTCGGCGTCAGCCGTGCTCTGCGGTGAACAGCCGGCGAGCGCGGCGACGACACCGGCGAGGGCGATGCCCGCGGTGAGGGTCTTCTTCATTTTCCGTCCTTCTGTGGTTGGGGTAGGGGTGGTGCTCGTCATCGAACGTTTCCGGGCGTGCGGTCACGGACAGCCCCGATGGCGATGCTCGCCGCGAACTCCGCGTGCATGAGGGCGACCTGCTCGATCGAGCGGTCGCGGTCGTTCTGGTACCAGAGGTGGCTGTATTCGCAGATGTTGATGATGGCGAAGGTCGCGACGGCGGCATCGCCCTCGGCGAAGACGCCCTCGCTCATGCCGCGGCGCACGACGTCCCGGACGCGCTCGAAGTAGATCCGGCTGCTGTTGCGCAGCGCGAGCGCCTGCTCGTCGGTCATCCATGAGGTGAGTTGCGAGTGCGAGAAGGACATCGCCGTGTAGCTCTGTGCGTCATCGAGGCCCGCCAGTTGGATGCGGGTGTGCGCGGCCGCCACGCGCCGCAGGGTCGATTCGGGGTCGGATGGGCCATCGGCGAATGCACTGTCGATGGCGGCGTTGAACTCCTCGATGATCTGCTTCAGCAGCGCATAGAAGAGGTCGGACTTCGATGCGAAGTGCCAGTAGAGGGCCGGGGCGGTGACGCCGAGTTCGGCGGCGATGTCCTCGAGACGCGTCGCCTCGTAGCCGTTCGAGCGCAGCAGACGCGACGCGACGATGAGTGCGCGCTGCTTCAGCGGCAGGTCGGCCTCGGTCGGGCTCTCTGGCATCGTCACTCCTTAATGACCGTTAAGTCCGGAACTTTATGACGATTAAGGAGCGGCTGTCAAGCCTGCGCGGAAGGTTCGGGCGCACCCGCGCGTTGGACCTCGCTGTGCGAGGACCGGCTTCGCGCGGAGGGGTGGGTGCAGTGAGCGACTGGAACGACAACGTCATCGGCGAGTTCCGCGAGAGCAAGGGGACGACCAACTACTGGGGGCCGAAGCTCGTGGTGCTGCACTCGATCGGCGCAAAGTCGGGTGAGGTGCGGCTGCAGCCCGTCGTCGGGTTCGAGCGCGACGGCGGCTGGCAGGTGGTGGCGTCGAAGGGCGGCGCCCCGGAGAACCCGGCCTGGTACCACAACCTGAAGGCGAACCCGTCGATCCAGATCGAGGCGCTCATCGACGGCGAGGTGGTCACCGTGCCCGTCACCGCGAGTGAGGTGCCGGAGAGCGAGTGGAAGGCCGTGTACGACGCGATCGTGGCCGAGGAGCCGCAGTTCGGCGACTACCTCACCAAGACCGACCGGCGCATCCCGGTGTTCCGCTTGACCCGCGCATGAGCGGCTGGAACGAGCGGGTGATCGCCGAGTTCCGCGCGAACGACGGGGTGACCAAGGGCTGGGGCAAGAGCCTCGTCGTCATGCATACGATCGGCGCGAAGTCGGGCGAGCTGCGCCTGGCTCCCGTGATGGGCCGGCGAGACGACTCCGGCGGCTGGTTCGTCGTCGCCTCGAAGGGTGGGGCGCCCGAGCATCCGGCGTGGTATCACAACCTGCTCGCGCACCCGCGGTTCGACGTCGAGGCGCACATCGACGGCGCCGTGGCGACGGTCGCCGTCGAAGCGCGAGAGCTCGATGGCGCCGAGTACGACGCCGCCTGGCAGCGTTTCGTGAGCCGCTCGCCGGTGTTCCAGGACTACGCCGACAAGGCGGGGCGGAAGCTGCCGATCTTCCACCTGGTGCGTTCGGCCGGCTGAGACGCACACAGGACCTCGCATGCGCGCTGCGTGTGCGCTGTGGCCGTCGATGTCACTCGGATGGCGGCGGGTGTCGGCGACGCGCTGCGCCGACGGCCGGGGCGTCACGCGATCGGCCCGAGCAGATTCGTGGCGACCGTCGAGTGCACCGACTCGGTGTCGCTCGGATGGTAGATGCCGGCGAGCACGTCGCGCTGCAGGCGTGACAGCTCGGCACTGCTCGCGTAGCCCCCGCCGCCCGCGACCCGCATCGCCTGATCGACGACCCGCCGAGCCGTCTCCGTCGCCCGGTGCTTCGCGCCGGTGAGCTTGCGGAACCAGTCGGCGCCGTGATCGACCCGCTCGTCGACGTCGCGGGCGAGGGCCTCGAGATCGGGGGCGAGCGCGTCGAGGGCGAGCGCGGCATCCGCGATGCGCCAGCGGATGTCGGGGTCGGCCGCGTACGGCGCGCCCCCGTTCCGCAGGCTGGTGCGCTGGTGCGCAGCGGCCACCGCCAGCTCGAGAGCCCGGTCGGCGATCCCCGCGTACACCGACCCGATGCTCAGCAGGAAGTTCGCGAAGATCGCGAACACGAAGGGGTCCGGGTTCGGGCCGACCGGCAGGAACCGCGAGATGCGCTCGTCCGGCACGACGGCGTGGTCGAGCCGAGTCGTGTTCGATTGCGTCGCGCGCATGCCGAGAGTGTCCCAGTCATCGAGCGTGGTCACCCCGGCGTCCTCGCGGGTGAGGAAGCCGTGCACCAGGCGGGGCGCCCCGTCTCCGGAGGTCTGCTTGCCGAAGACGCCGAGGCGCGTCCAGGCCGGGGCGAGGCTGGTGAAGATCTTGGTACCTGTGAAGGCGAAGCCGGAATCGACGGGTTCGACGACCGTCAGCGAGTCCCAGAGCACGAGATCGTTGCCGGGCTCGCTGTTGCCGAAGGCGAACAGCTCCCCGGCCTCGGCATCGCGGAGCACCCATTCCAGGCTGGGGTCGCCACGCTCGGCGAGGACGTGTGCGACACCCGTCCAGACCAGGTGCATGTTGATGCCCAGAGCCGTGGCCGGGGCGTGCGCGGCGAGCAGGCGCTGGTCGCGGACCGTCTCGAGCAGCGACCGCGGCCTGAGGTAGCCGGCGGTGCGCAACTCGTCGAGGTCCTCGGTGAAGAACGCGTTGTCGCGGTCGTATCCGGCGGCGCGCCCGCGGATGCGGGCGAGGAGCTCGGGGGTCAGGGTCGTCACCCGGCCAAGGGTACGCGGGGTGGTCTCGACACGCCGCTGCGCGGCTACTCGACCGGCTCAGGTCGCCGCACGATGGTCGTGCCCGCCACGACGACCGCCAGCAGAACCGTCACGATCACCACCACTCCGGTCACCCCGGCCACCGGGGCCGCCAGCGGCGCCAGCAGCATGAGTCCCGCCGCCGGCAGCAGCAGCCACGGCGGGATCTCGGCCTTCTGCGCGAACGGGAGGTACAGCAGCCAGAGCAGGATCAGCACCAGCGCGACCGGTACGGCGACGGTGAAGCCGACCACCGCATCCGAGATCTCGAGTTCGTGCGTGATCGCCTCGACCGCAGCCTCGAGCCCCGCCCCGACTGCGGCCAGCGCCGCGAACAGCAGGTAGTGGCCATAGCCCCAGAAGAAGGACCACTGGCGCCTGCGTTGCAGACCCTCGGCGGCCGGCTCGAGGAAGTACGTCCACCACAGCCCCACCAGCAGCACCAGGCCGGCGAGCCCGAGCACCACGAGCTCGGGGGTCAGTCCCGAGCTCAGAGCCCGCTGCACGGCGTTCGTCGCGGCGAAGACGCCCTCGCCCAGCAGGATGATGGTGAACAGCCCGTAGCGTTCGGCGATGTGCCGGGGATGCCAGGGGGTCATGCCCGGACGCTCGGCCCACAGCGGCACCGCCAGGTCGGCGAGCGCCAGCACGATGAAGGCGTACTGCCCGATCTCGGGCGGGAGCAGCAGGCGCAGCAACCACCCCGCCTGCACCACGCTGACCCCGACCGCGTAACGCAGGGTCGTGGCGCGCCGTTCGGGGTGCTCGATCGCCGCGCGCACCCACAGCGCGACGAGCCCGATGCGCATGACCAGATATCCGATCGTCACCCCCACGTAGTCGAGGTGCTCGAACGCCGTCGGGACGCCCGCGGCGAGGATGAGCACGCCCGCCATCTGGACGACGGTGAGGATGCGGTAGAGGGCATCGTCGGTGTCGTAGGCCGAGGCGAACCAGGTGAAGTTCATCCACGCCCACCAGATCGCGAAGAACACGAAGAGGAACGGACCGACCTGTTCGACATGGCCCTCGACGAAGCCGTGCGCGAGCTGCAGCACGAGCGAGGCGATCGCCACCACGAACACCAGGTCGAACAGCAGCTCGAGCGGGCTCGAGGCGCGATGGCTCTCGTTCCGGTCGCGCCCGCCCATGCGCACGCGGAACGCGCGGCGGCTCTCGTTGCGCGCGTCGTCGTGCTGGGGATGCTCGTGGAAGTCGGTCACGCCAGCAGCTCCGCCATGGCCCGCACCCCGGCCTCGACCTCGGCGAAGCTCGTCGACAGCGGTGACAGCCCGAGGCGGATGCCGTTCGGGCGCCGGAAGTCGGGGATCACCCCGCGCTCCCACAGCAGCGGCATGATGCGCTCGAACTCGGGGTGATCGAGCGTGATGTGGCTTCCCCGTCGAGCAGCGTCGCGGGGGGTGGCGAGCTCGGCACCCGGCAGCAGGTCATCGGCGAGGGCGATCGCGTGCTCGGTGAGCGCGACCGATTTGGCGCGCACCGCATCCAGGCCCGCCTCGTCGAGCAGTTCCAGTGCCGGACCCAGCGTCGCCATGCCCAGGATCGGCGGCGTCCCGCTCAGAACGCGGCGGATGCCGGGGCCGGGCCGATACCCCTGCCCCATCTCGAACGGGGTCGCCGAACCCAGCCAGCCCTGGATGGGCTGGCGATAGTCCTCGAGCAGCCCGGCCCGGACGTACGCGAACGCCGGGGCGCCGGGGCCTGCGTTGAGGTACTTGTAGCCGCACCCCACCGCCAGGTCGACGCCCCAGGCATCGAGCTGCAGCGGGATCGCCCCGGCAGCGTGACAGAGGTCCCAGAGCATGAGCGCGCCGGCCTCGTGCACGAGGTCGGTGATACCGGTCAGGTCGGCGAGCGCGCCCGACCGGTAGGCGATCGCCGACAGCACGACGAGGGCGGTGCGCTCGCCGATCGCCGCGGCCACCGCATCCGGGGTCAGATCGCCCGGCTCGAGCCAGCGCAGGGTCGCACCCGTCTCGGCGGCGATTCCCTCGAGCACATAGCGGTCGGTCGGGAAGTCGTCGCGGTGCACGACGATCTCGTCGCGGCCCTCCCGCAGCTTCAGTGCCGCGTGGATCTGCTTGTACAGCAGCACCGTCGTCGAATCGCCGATCGTGGTCTGGCCGGCCGCCGCCCCCAGGGCCACCCGGCCGAGCAGGTCGCCGAGGCGCACGGGCTCGGCGAGCCAGACCTCGTCCCAGCCGCGGATCAGCCGCCCGCCCCACTCCTCGCGCGCGACCCGGTTCAGGTTCTCGAGGGATGCGGTGAGCGGCCGGCCGAGGGAGTTGCCGTCGAGGTAGGCCACGAGCCCCGGACTCGGGGCGAAGCGATCGCGGAAGTGCGCGAGCGGATCCTCCGCGTCGGCGGTCGAGTAGCCCGCCCCAGCGGGCGTATCGAGACCTTTCACGCTGCTCCCAACTGTGCGCGGGCATCGTCGATGATGCGCAGCAGCTCGAGGCTGCGCTCGAGCGGATGCTCGGGCGCTTCGGTGCGTCCCTCCGCGATGTGCGCGGCGACCGCGGTGGCCTGATAGGCGAGACCGTCGCGATAGCGCAGGGTGCTCGGATCGGTGAACAGGCGCTCGTCGGTGCCCTGCACCAGGCGGAACCCGCCGGGCTCCCAGAACGGCCGGTCGATCTCGATGCGTGCGCGCTCACCGGTGACGGCGGCGACGTTCGGGGTGCTCGCCATCATCGTCGACGTCGCGATGCCGATCGCCGCGCCGTGGGTCGTCACGACGGTCGCCTGTTCCTCCACACCCGTCGGAGCGAGGCTTCCGTGCGCAGATGCCCGGTCGGGCGCACCGAGCGCGAAGGTCGTGAACCACAGTGAGTAGATGCCGATATCGAGCAGAGCTCCCCCGCCAAGAGCCGGGTCGAACGCGCGACTGGCCGGGTCGTAGCCGAACACCTCGCCGAAGTCCGCGCCGGCCAGGCGCAGGTCGCCGAGCACACCGTCGTCGAGCAGGCGTCGCACGATCGTGGTCTGCGGCAGGAAGCGGCTCCACATCGCCTCCATCGCGAAGACGTTCGCGGCGCGGGCGGCGTCGGCGATGGTTCGCGCCTCGGCCTCACTCGTGGCGAGGGGCTTCTCGACCAGCACGTGCTTGCCGGCGGCGATCGCCATCAGGGCGAGCCTGGCGTGTTCGGTGTGCGGAGGGGCGATGTACACGACGTCGACATCCGGGTCGGCGACGAGGTGCTCGTAGGCGTCGTAGGCGCGCGCGATGCCGTGCTTCGCGGCGAACGCCTGGGCCCTCTCGGCGGTCCGGGATGCGACGGCCACGACCCGCTGATCGGTGTGCGCGTGCACCGTGGTCACCCACGCATCCGCGATCGTGCCGGGTGCCAGCACCCCCCAGCGCAGGGCCGTACCACCCCGCAGCGGGGTGTGGGTCGGCTCGGGCAGGTGGGCGGGCAGCGGACTCACGCGTGCGACGCTACCGGTCGCGGGCGGTCCATTGGAGAAGTTGCTCGACCGGGTATGTCGTGACGATGCGCTCGGGCGGGATGCCGTTCTTCTCGGCGCGCTCGGCCCCGTAGTCGAGCAGGCCGAGCTGGCCAGGCGCGTGCGCGTCGCTGTCGATCGAGAACAGGCATCCGGCGTCGAGTGCCAGTGCGATGAGGTCGTCCGGCGGGTCCTGACGTTCGGGGCGCGAGTTCACCTCGACGGCGACGCCGTTGGCGGCGCACGCCTCGAAGACGGACTTCGCGTCGAAGGTGGCTCCGGGTCGGGTGCCGCGCGCGCCCTCGACCAGGCGCCCGGTGATGTGCCCCAGCACATCGGTGTGCGGGTTCTCGACTGCAGCGATCATGCGCCGGGTCATGGTCCGCGGCTCGGACTTCAGCTTGGAGTGCACGCTCGCGACCACGACATCGAGTTGACCGAGCAGCTCATCGGTCTGGTCGAGCGTGCCGTCGTCGTTGATGTCGACCTCGATGCCGGTGAGCACCCGGATGCCGTCGCCGCTCAGCCCCCGGACCACCTCCAGTTGCTCGGCGAGTCGCTCGGCGCTGAGGCCCCGTGCGATGGTCAGCCGCGGAGAGTGATCGGTGATCGCCAGGTACTCGTGACCGAGTCGCCGCGCGCTGTCGACCATGAGCTCGATCGAGGTGGTGCCGTCGCTCCATTCGCTGTGGGCGTGCAGATCGCCTTTGAGCTTCGCGCGCAGCTCGCTCGTCGCGGCGATGGCGCTCGTCTCGCGAAGCTTCGCGAGATACTCCGGCACCTCGCCCGCGAGCGCCTGGCGGATGACCGTGTACGTGGTGTCGCCGATGCCCTTGGTGTTCTTCAGCCGGACCGGATCGGCGAGCACCGCCGGGTCGAGGCCCACGACCACGTCACCCGCGGTGCGGAACGCCTTCGACTTGTAACGGATCGCGCGATCCCGCTCGAGCAGGAACGCGATCTCGGTGAGCGCGTCGACGGGGTCCATGCCCCCAGTCTCGCTGCAACACCAGCGGGTTGAGTAGCGCCGCTCCGCCCGAGCGGGTTGAGTAGCGCCGCCACGCGGCGCGTGTCGAAACCGCGCAGCGGGTTGAGTAGCGCCGCCACGCGGCGCGTGTCGAAACCCCCCGATCTCGACACGCGGCTCCGCCGCTACTCGATCAACGGGGCGCGGCTCCGCCGCTACTCGATCAACCGAGACCCCAGCACCGCCGCGAACTGCTCGACCGCGAAGTCGAGATCCTCGCGCTCCACCACGAGCGGCGGCGCGAGCCGGATCGTCGAGCCGTGCGTATCCTTCGCCAGAACCCCGCGTTCGGCGAGCGCCTCGCAGACCGCACGCCCCGTGCCGATGCGGGGGTCGATGTCGATTCCCGCCCAGAGCCCCGCGCCGCGGACGGCCTCAACCCCGTGACCGATCAGCTCGTGCAGACGCGCGTGCAGGTGCGCGCCGAGGTCGCGGGCGCGCGCCTGGAACTCCCCCGTCTCGAGCAGTCCGACGACGGCGAGGCCCACGGCAGCCGCGAGCGGGTTGCCGCCGAATGTCGACCCGTGTTGCCCCGGCCGGAGCACCCCGATCACATCGGCATCGCCGACGACGGCGCTCACCGGCACGATGCCGCCCCCGAGCGCCTTCCCGAGCAGGTACACGTCGGGGATCACCCCGACCCGCTGGGTCTCGAACGTCTCACCGGTGCGCCCGAGCCCGGTCTGGATCTCGTCGGCGATCATGAGCACGTTGCGCTCCCGGGTCAGCGCTCGAATGGCCTGCAGATACCCGTCGGGCGGCACGATGATGCCGGCCTCGCCCTGGATCGGCTCGATGAGCACCCCCACGACGTCGTCACCATGGGCGTCAAGGGCTGCCCGCAGCGCGGCCTCGTCACCATAGGGGACCGACACGAAGCCGGGGGTGAACGGGCCGAAGTCGGCCCGTGCATCCGGATCGCTGCTGAAGCCGACGATCGTCGTGGTGCGCCCGTGGAAGTTGCCGTCGAACACGATGATCTGCGCACGGTCCTGTTCGACGCCCTTCACCCGGTAGCCCCAGGCGCGGGCGATCTTGATGCCCGACTCGACGGCCTCGGCGCCGGTGTTCATCGGCAGCACCATGTCTTTGCCTGCGAGCCTCGCGAGTGCCTCGAGGAACGGGCCGAGCTTGTCGTTGTGGAACGCGCGGCTGGTGAGCGTCAGGGTGTCGAGCTGCTTCTTCGCCGCATCGACGAGCACCGGGTTGCCGTGCCCGAAGTTGACGGCCGAGTAGGCGGCGAGGCAGTCCAGGTACCGCTTGCCCTCGACGTCGGTGACCCAGGCCCCGAACCCTGCGGCGGCGACGACGGGCAGCGGGTGATAGTTGTGCGCGCCGAACTCGTCGACCTGGGCGAGGTAATCGGCACTGCGGCGCTCGGGGCTCACGAGCGCAATTCAAGCGTGCAGCACTTCACGCCGCCACCGCCGAGCAGCAGCTCGGACAGATCGACGCCGTGCGGCACGAACCCCCGCTCGGTCAGCTGGCGCTCGAAATCGGTCGCGCGCGAGGCGATGACGACATTGCGTCCGTCGCTGAAGCTGTTGAGACCGAGGACCGCAGCGTCCGCATCGGTGACGTGGATCGCATCCGGGAAGCGCTCGTCGAGCAGGTCGAGGCTCGCCGCGTCGAAAGCCTTCGGCAGGAAGGCGACACTGTCGGGCCCGCCGGACGGATCGAGCACCGCGAAGGCGGTGTCGAGGTGGTAGAAGCTCGGATCGATCAGCTTCAGCGTGACCACCTCGCGGCCGTAGATGTCGCGCAACTCCTGATGGCTGGCGACATCGGTGCGGAAACCGGTTCCGGCGTAGATCGTGTCGCCGACGAGCAGCATGTCGCCTTCGCCCTCGTTGGTGGCGACCGGCTCGCGCACGTCGAAGCCGTTGACACGGAACCACTCCATGTAGGCGGGTCCCTCGGGCTGACGTTCGGGGTACTCGAACTTCGCGCCGTAGGCGATGCCGTCGAGAACGTAGCCGCCGTTGGCCGCATAGACCATGTCGGGGAGGCCCTCGAGCGGCTCGATGAGGTGGATCTCGAACCCGAGTTCCTGATACTTCGCGAACAACGTCTCCCACTGGCGCCGCGCCAGACCGGTGTCGGTCGGGTCCTCCGGATGCATCCACGGGTTGATGCGGTAGCTCACGGTGAAGTGCTCGGGGCGGCACATCAGGACGGTGCGTTTTGTCGCGACGCGTTCTGGCATGGTCCTCAGTGTCGCACGCACGCATCCGGTGTTTTCCGGCGCGGTGCGCACCGAATCGGCGGGATGACTAGCCCCAACGCAACGATCGCGCGTACCCTGCCAGGATGGACAACCTCGACTTCGGGATCCTCGACCTGCTGCGCCAGAACGCCCGCGCGGGGTACGGCGACATCGGCGACCGCGTGGGGCTGTCGGCCTCCGCGGTGAAGCGCCGGGTCGACCGGCTCGTCGCCGACGGCGTGATCCGCGCGTTCACGATCCAGGTCGACCCGGCCGTGGACGGCATGGCCACCGAGGCGTACGTCGAGCTGTTCTGCCGGGGGACGGTGGCCCCGGAGGAGCTGAAGCGCATCCTCTCCAACGTGCCCGAGGTGGTGGATGCCTCTACCGTGACCGGATCGGCGGACGCCGTCGTGCACATCCGGTCGCGCGACATCCCGTCACTGGAGAACGCCCTCGAGAAGGTGCGCATCGCCCCGAGCGTCGACCACACGCGTTCGGCGATCGTGCTGTCGCATCTGATCCATCGCAGCTACGACTGAGCGTCGAGCTCTTTCGCGAGCCCCTCGATCACCTGCGCACCCGGCAACGCCGCGAGCGCGGACCCCGGCAGCAGGATCTTCGCCCCGCGGATGCCCGCCCCGATGATCACCTCGGGAAGTGAAGGGATGCGGCTGTCGACGTACAGCGCCCAGTCGTCCGGGATGCCGACCGGGGTGATACCGCCGTACTCCATGCCGGTGAGCGCGACCGCGTCGTCCATCGGGGCGAACGACGCCTTGCGGGCATCGAGCAGTCCGCGCACCACCGAGTTCACATCGAGCCGGGTCGTCGCCAGCACCATGCACGCCGCGTAGCGTGTCACGTCGCCGCGGCGCCCGGCGACGATCACGCAGTTGGCCGAGATCTCCAGAGGCACCTCGTACGCCGCGCAGAACGCGGCCGTGTCGGCGAGCGTCGCATCGATCGGGGCGACCCGCATCTCGGAGGTCACGGCCGCGGCTACGGGACCCGCCAGCAGTTCGGGGTGGTCGGCGGCGGGGACGAGGTCGAGCTTCACGCCTCCACGTTAGGCCGCGAGCAGCACCTCGCGCAGACCCGCCAGGGCCGCATCGAACGGGTCCGCGGGGTCGAGCTCGATCACCCGGCCGAAGTAGTGATCGAGCACCTCCGGCGCCGCCGGCCCGAGCACGAGCACCGCGTCGACCTCGGCGGCACGGGCCCGCAACAACACGTCGAGCGCGTGGGCCTCGGCCAGGTCGCGCGGCGCACCGTCGAGGACGAACCCGTCGGCATGCACGTCCGCCACGCTCCGGATGTGCTCCAGGTGCAGGTGTTCCGCGAGCGCCGCGCCTACTCCGTCTGCGCCGATGACGACGATCCTCATGCTGCTACCTCCGTGGTTTCGACAGGTTCGACCGGCTCGACCAGGTACCGCGTGTACGCGGCGATGGTCAGGAACGTGGGGAACTCCTCCTCCAGCGTGACCGCGCGGAAGATCTCGGCGGCCTGCTCGAATCGGCCGCCACGGTGGGTCTCGAGCGCCGCATCGAGCAGACCCGAGACGTGGTCGCGGGTGACCCGCGTGCCCTCGGCCGTCACCACGCGCTGGTGGATCCACTGCCAGAGCTGCGAGCGGCTGATCTCCGCCGTCGCGGCGTCCTCCATGAGGTCGTCGATGGCGGCGGCACCCACGCCGCGCAGCCAGGACTCGAGGTAGCGCAACGCGATGGACACGTTCGCGGCGACCCCCGCATCCGTCACCTCGCCCTCGATGCGCAGGTCGAGCAGATCGGCACCCGACACGCTGACGTCGTCGCGCCGGCGATCGACCTGG
>Ga0182739_1002769_pt1 | contig 16046 bp, 16 predicted proteins | sample eDN5th30CBELigBY_FD_128873 | JGI IMG/M metagenome (GOLD analysis project Ga0182739, IMG submission 128873) | Enriched backyard soil microbial communities from Emeryville, California, USA - eDNA 5th pass 30_C BE-Lig BY (version 2) (version 2) | ecosystem: Environmental > Terrestrial > Soil >... | reverse complement strand
GCCCGCCGCGACCTCGGCTACGCCCCCGCCGTCTCCACCGAAGAAGGCCTCCGCCGCCTCGCGGAATCATTCCGCGCGGCCGAGACAGTGCCGGTGACTCCGTAGCCACTCAGACTTCCCCATGGAATGGCCGGGCACCGGCCTGTCTCCGTCTCGTGGCCATTCCGCCCGCTGACGCTTACTTCCCCGGGCCCGACAGGGATGGCCTCGCCAGTCGCGCGGCGTTTATATCTGGGCCATCCCACCGTCGACGAACAGTTCAACGCCCGCGACGTAACTGCTGTCGTCCGAGGCGAGGAACACCGCGGCCTTGGCAATCTCGTCCGGGGTCCCCACGCGCCCGAGCGGGACCTGGGAGGCCATGCCGGATTTGAACTGCCGGGCCTCTTCCTGCGACCCGACCAGACCGTCAACGCCAGGCGTGTCGATGGGCCCGGGGCTCAGCGCGTTGACTCGGATCTTGCGGTCCTTCAGGTCCACCGTCCAGGTCCGGGCGAACGACCGCACCGCGGCCTTGGTGGCGCTGTAGACGCTGAAGGCGGGCATGCCCTTGATCGAGACGATCGACGCATTCAGGATGATCGACCCGCCGTCGGTGAAAAGGGGCAAGGCCTTCTGGACCGTGAACAGCAGCCCCTTGACGTTGATGCCGAACTCGCGGTCGAAATGCTCCTCAGTGATCTCGCCGAGCGGGGCGAACCTCCCGCCGCCGGCATTGGCGAACAGGACATCGACGCGACCATGCACCTCCTTGACCGTGGCATAGAGCCGGTCCAGGTCGGCCAGCTTGGAAACGTCCCCCTGAACGCCGATCGCCCCGTGACCGACCTCGGCCACCGCCTTGTCCAACTCGGCCTGCCTGCGGCCGGTGATGACCACCTTGGCACCTTCGGCGGCAAACCGCTTGGCCGTGGCCAAGCCGATCCCGCTGTTACCGCCGGTCACCACGGCCACCTTCCCGTCGAGCTTTGCCATGAGACTGCCCCCCGTTTGATATCTGGCCTCGAACGAGGGGCATAATAGGCTGAGCTTTCTCCAGGGCAAGTACACACCTTTTCGTAAGTACCCGAAGGCGGGAGGAACCGCGACGACGCCGCAAGTCTGTAGAGGTAGGCCGGAAGCCGATCGTCTCCTGGCATCTGGGACCGGGCCAAGGCGGTTCGGCGAACGCCAGCGGTTGGTGACCGGCATTAGTTCTCTAAGCACCAATCATCGAAATTTTTTGATTTTTTGATGTTTTGATGTTTGGGTGGCCGCGGTTGCTTGCAACCGGGGTGGCGGAGCCACAAGAGGTGAAGGCTGACGCGACGATCCGTCACAGAGCGTGATCGACGCCCTTGTCTCATCTCGCGATAGCCAAGTCTCTTGGTGAGGATCTCTTGTCGCTTCGCGACCCCGGTTGCAAGCAACCGCGGCCACCCAGAAGGTTCAGAAAAACTTGGGCCACATGCTTCGTTGCGAATAGCCCCAGAGGCTTCTCTGTCAGATGCGGTAGACCGCCGATTCTTCGAGAAACATGAGCCCTTGGAATCGAAGTACGAAATACCAAACCGGCCAATTGCAACGGCTGTACTGGGGCGGTTTGCCCTTGGGTCACCGACGACTTCATTCATAATTGCTGTTATTTTTTTGGTTTCAACAACGTATCGTCCTGACCAATCACGGGATTTGTCTCCGCGAGACGGACCCAATGCCCTCTCATTATGGTGCGCAAGACGAATGCAGGGCGTCCCAGGCGATCCCGGTGGCAAGCGTCCGCGGCCTTCCAGAAGACAAGCGGGTCGGTCCGCTTCCACCAGCGGATCGGCAGTGCAGGAATCCATCTCCGCACGTGCATCACCATTCTGGCCTAGTTTTTCCTGACAGCTATAATAGGCTGACAGAATCCGTAAGAGGGTCACCGTCACGAACGATCGCGACGCCGTTCTCCCTCACGGACATCGGTCCGGCGAACCGGTGCACGGCCGGGTTCGGGCTGTTGGATTTGCTCACGGGGGAATTATGGCGTGGTTCACTAGAGTGTCGCGGTTCGGCGACGTTCACGCGGTCTTCGGGCAGGAACACTACTACACCTGCGGGGTGGCCTGCGTGATCATGGCCGCCTTCAAGGTCCACGGGATTAGACCGAACACTCGAGCCTTCTTCAGCGAAGAGCAAATCCTGGCTAAAGCCAGGGCTCTCGGCATGCGCGACGACGACGCGACACGGGGCTTCAAAGCGAATGAGATCGTGCAATTGCTGAATGACGACGACCTCAGGATGCCCGGCTGGAGATATACAATATTTGATGCCGACCTGATACCGCGAAAGATCGCCGAGAAGGTTGGAGTGACCCACCGAATCGGCCCAATCCTTTCAGTCAACCCGGTGATCGTCGACATCAGGTGGTTCTCCGACAGGAAACAGGGGCATGCGCTGCTTGTTGACTCGGTCCGCTCCGTCTTTGGAAAGACGTACGCCACCGTTTGCGACCCTTCGGACGCCCATGTCCACGTCATCGAACTTGAAGAGGCCATTCCTGCTGGTGGGGGCGAAGACTACCTGACGCGGTACACGGGTGGGAAACCGGCCATCGGCGTCAACCTCTGGGGCAAACGGCCACTCCGCCCTGCCTTCGAGCCGCAGGGCCGCCCGGCGACCTTCTCAGGCACGCTCATCTGGAGAGACTTGGACTGAGCACCTGGCAACGATCGTTCTTGGCATGACCACATAAGGGTATCTGGCGTCTCGTCATCGAGACCCCGGTGCCCAGGCCCGCGATCCGGAGTCTCGAAGACGAGACCCCAGCCACCCCAACGATCGAGACCTCCAAATGACCGCGCCGTCGAACACGGCGACGCTCCCGACGGGCGTGTTGCCCTGATTACGGGTCTCGGTGGCGAACTCGAGGCCCCGCGGCATGAAGTCTTCGTGGTTCATCCCGTACTCTCTGAGGAGCCCACCCCCTACCTGGCCGCGTCGCGGCGGTCATTGCCACTTGACTGTGCGTGCACCCTTCACACTGCTTTTGGTGAGGTGCACCTTTTCTCCACATAAAGTGATAAACGATCAACAATTTCCGCCCGTCGAACACCTCATGTAACGAAACGGGCCCGTTGGAGCCCATAACCGTCACCGGCTCCAGCGGGGTCATCGGAAGCTGACGACGAGCCGCCGCGAGCGCATCGCTGGCGTGGGTATGTTCTTTCTCGTGAACGAGGAGTTCCGCGCGAGCCTGCTCCCACTCCTCACGACTGACAATCTTGGGTGTCGCTGCTTCCTTCATCGTGGCGACTCCAGCGGTCCGGCGTAACGGTAGGTATTGATCAGAACGCCCGAGGACGTGGTCTTTGTGCCGACGAAAGCGAGCTCGCGCGGGTTGGCTCCGTCCGAGAAGAAGCGTTTGCCCCGGCCCAGCAAGACAGGGTAGACGAGGAGAATGACCTCGTCGACCAGTCCCTGCTCGAACAGCGCGGCCGTAAGGGTCGAACTTCCCCAAACGATCAGGTCGAGGCCGTCGTTCGACCTGATGCTGCGAATCCCTTCCAGGATGTCAGCACCGAGGTCGCCGACCGGCCCCCATTCGAGGCTCTCCGGCCTGTGTGTCGCGACGTATTTCGTCGCGGCGTTCAAACCGTCCGCGATCGGACTGCTCGGCGCCTTCGGCCAGAAGCCGGCCCAAAGGTCGTAGGTGCGGCGGCCGAGCAGTAGGTCGAAACTCGCTCCCTGCGCCTCGGCAACAGCCGCTGCCCCTGCCGGTGATCGATAGGGGGCCGTCCAACCGCCGTTCGCGTACTCGCTGTCATTGTTTTCGGGCGAGATGATGCCGTCCAGCGAGATATGCGAGAAGATCCTGATCTTCCTCATTTCGAACCTCCATGCGACGTAAGTGGTCCCTTACTTTCCCGCCCGCACGGCCTCGATCGTGGCAATCTCCTCGGAGTCCTCGCATCCCTGATGGCTTTGTCAGAACGCCCGAAGCTCCTCCGACGAGTTGAACAATCGCTGCTTCTCGGCAGCGGCTCGAACGAGGTTCAGCGTGCCCAGATGGCCGCATCCATGGTCTGCGATGCTTTAGCCGAGCTGCTCGGCAAGCCCGACAATGATGCCCTCAGGCCCGCGGATGTAAGCAAGCCGGTATGTGTCCCCGTACTGCATTTCGCCAATGAGCTCGGCCCCGTGGGCGCGCATGTGCGCAACGACAGCGTCGATGCCATCGACGGCGAACATGACGCGACGGAAGCCCAGCGCGTTCACCGGCGCATCCACGGGCCCAAACCTGACCGCGTCCGGCGTGTGGAACTTGTCGAGCTCTATGCCCTGCCCATCGGGAGTCCGCATCATCGCGAGGGTGGCCCGGACATCCTTGAGCCCGATCAGGCCCCCGACCGCAGGCCCTTCGACCGTCGTCTCGCCCTCGAGCTTGAGACCCAGTTCGATGAAGAACGCCTTGGTGGCTTCGAGATCGTCGACAACGATAAGGACGTTATCCATCCGCTTAACCGACATATTCTTCTCTCCCTCGTTTCGCCGCTGAGGCCGTTCCCGAACGCTTCTAGCGCTTCTTGGCGATCCTGTAATGCACGGCCGCTTCGGATGCCTCGAAACCGGCCACCTGGTAGTCTTCCTCCACCCCCAGCCCGCCCAGGAGCCGCTCGCCTTCCCCCACGAAGACCGGTGCCATGACCAGGTGCAGCTCGTCGAGGAGCCGGGCTTTCCAGAAGGCCCGGACCGTGGAGACGCCGCCGTTGACCTTGACGTCCTTGCCACCGGCCGCGGCCCGGGCTTGCTCCAGGACCAGTTCCGGCGGTCCGTCGACGAAGTGGAAGGAGGTACCGTTCTCGAACTCCAGAGTGGGCCGGGGATGATGCGTCAGCACGAAGACCGGGTGCTTGAAGGGAGGGCTGGCGCCCCACCAACCCTTCCAGTCCTCGTTGGCCCAGGGGCCGCGAAGGGGGCTGAACATGTTGCGGCCCATGATGGAGGCGCCCACCCCCTCGAAGGCCTTGGACGCATAGCTGTCGTCCAGCCCCGTGGTGCCACCCTCGCCGCCAACCATGGACTTGAAGGTGCGGGTGGGGAGGAACCAGTTCATGATCTGGAAGGCATTCTTGCCGAAAGGTTCGGACTGGCTTTGGTGAAGGCCGGCTCCGAAGCCATCCAGGGAACAGCCAAAGTTGCGAACCACGACTTTAGGCATCCAACGCCCTCCGAACAAACGTCGCGAGCAGAGGTCGGTGGACGGGACCGACCCGGATTCGGGGATTGGAACCAGTTATCGGCAGAAAGTCAACGTCCGTACAGGTAAAATCGGCAACCGCGCAGAACGGCATGCTCCCGGGCTCGCCGGCTTCCAGTGCATCGCTCGCTAGCCCCTCGCCAGAGTTTCTCGAAGACCGTCCAGGCATCCCATCGGAATGAGAAGCTCGCTCGAAAAAGCTTGAGCCTCCCGATTGAGGGGCCTGGCCAGGCAGTCCCTACGATGGGGATGACCAACCGTACCATTGACAATTGTCGTACGCCCCTACCATGCTATTTCGATGAGAAATCTCGGTTGGCGATGTCACACCTTTGAAGTGGGGTCCAACATCGTGCGGAATCCCTGGCTTGCAACAGTCTCGCTGCTCGTGGCCCTCGACGTTATGGCGACTCAAGACGCGTTCGGACAACAAGCAAAAGGGATGAAGGCGAAGTTCGACGCAGTCGCCAAGACTCAGGCCGAATTGCACAAGAAATTCACTGATGATCTTGACAGGGCAACATCCGAGGAAGAACAAGAACGAATATATTCCAGGTATCATTCGGACGTGGCTCGAAATACCGGCAGAGTCCTGGAGATGGTTCGCGAGAATCCAGCGGACCCGAACGTCGTCGAGGCCCTGAGGTTCGTGATCCAGACCGCGGGGCGTGGGCCAGGAAACGAATCACAGCAGGCGATTGAGATCCTCCTTCGAAACCATGTCCGCGACCCGGGGATGGGGGAAGTTTGCGGGCGAATCTTCGCCTTCTGGTTTTCACCCGAGGCGGAAGCGTTGCTTCGTGCCGTACTCGAACGGAACCCGAATCGCCGCGACCGGGGTCTTGCCTGCCACACGCTGTCCTTCACCTTGGGGCTGCGGATCTCCCTGATTCGCTCGGTTCGACAGGGCGAGAAAAAGCTGGAAAATCATGTCTGGGAGCCGTTCAGGGAAGCGACGGAACGGCTCGTGAAGGAGACCGATCTGGAGGCGTTGGAGCGCGAACGCGAGGCGCTTCTCGAACGGGTCATCGCGGAGTTCTCTGATATCAAGGACTGGTTCAATCCCAAGCGATCGCTCGGAACGATTGCGGAGGGAGAACGATTCGCGATCCGCCACCTCTCCGAGGGTAAGGTCGCCCCTGAGATTACGGGGAAGGACCACGAGGGGAAGTCGTTCTCCCTGAGCGACTATCGAGGCAAGGTGATCGTGCTTACCTTTTCCACAAGCTGGTGCGGTCCCTGTGTCGCGATGTACCCCCAGCAACGCGAGCTTGTGAAGCGGCTCGAAGGCAGGCCGTTCGCACTGGTGAGCGTGAACGCGGACGAGGACCTGGGGACGCTCAAGAAGTCGATCGCTTCGGGCGAAATCACGTGGCGATGCTGGTGGGACGGTGGAATGGACGGGCCCATCACGACCCGGTGGGGCGTATCGGCCATCCCCGAAATCTATGTTCTCGACCGCGCCGGCGTGATCCGCGCGAAGGATGTTCGGGGCGACCGCCTGGAAAAGGCCGTCACGTCTCTCCTGGACGAAGCCCCAGTTAGCCTCAACCAGGACGCCAGAACGGCGAAGCCCTCCTCAAAGGCGGTTTCCCCAGTGCCAGGTTCTTAAGCTTTCTCGCAAAGGCCTGGCCGGTCAGAGAGGAGGGCAGGGCAGACGGTGGGGCCTGCCTGGGCTGACCGAGAAGACGAGCAGGCCAACCATTCATCTAGATATCCGAGGTCAACCTGCAAGCCTTCTGGACCTGCTCCGGCAGACTAAAGCCCACCCTACGGGAAATCACGGTCCCCTTTGATTTCTCGATGTTTTGAGTGGCCGCGGTTGCCGGCCACCCAATGAACGGGAAATTCAAGGAAAGGGCGACCAGGTGTTTAGAACTGGTCGGAGCCAACGACTTCGTTGCCGGCCCGCGTCGACAGATAGCTGAAAATCTTGGGGTTGACCGATTCCTTGATGAAACGGACCGATCCGTCGGCGAAGAGGAAGTTGCAGCCGCCGGGGTGAAGGCTCCAGAAATCGTCGGGACCGGCCCCCTTGTAGTTGGGCACGTCGACCCAGCGCTGATCGGGCGACGGTCCTGTGTGTCCCAGGATCATCACGTTGGCCGTCTCGCATGTCTGGATCGGCCACTTCGGATTCGTGCAGACCCGAGCGTAAGGTATCACGCCGACCCACGTGGCATCAGCGACGTTGCGTGACCGCTCGCCGACCATCAACGTCGAGCTCGACCCGTCGGTGATGTCACGAAGGCCAACCCGACTGTTGCGGTAAAAGATACCGTTGTTCTGCGCCGGGAACTCTTCGACTTCCCATTGACCGGCGGAAGCGACGTATTGACCTGGCGAGAGGTCTTTCGTCAGGGAGTTCCCCGAAGCGTCGTTGAGCGTCACCGCGCTGTTGCCGCCGGTGCTGCTGGGACAGAGAAAGACCGAAAGGATCGCCGTGCGGACGGTCGGCGACCCAGGATCGGTGAGCGGGAGGCTGAAGTTCACGGCGTTGTAGAGCGGCTTCTGTTCCAGGTCGTTGAGGATCATCGTGCCCCAGCCCCAGCCCGGCCCCGTTTCCGGGCTATCCACCTGGTTGGTCAGCGTTTTCGTGATGTAGCCGGGTGGGAAGGTGTCGTAGGCACTGTGATAGCTGTGAAAAGCCAGCCCCATCTGCTTGAGGTTGTTCGAGCACTGAGCCCGTCGAGCGGCCTCCCTCGCCGCCTGAACGGCGGGCAGCAAGAGGGCGATGATCACGCCGATGATGGCGATGACCACCAGGAGTTCAATCAACGTGAAGGCTCTCGGACGACCAAAGTCGGCGGGACGTCGCATGGTATGGCTCCGGTACTTGTGGGTCGCTTGGGATGTGGAAACAGCGGGACGGCACGCGGCCGGTTGGCGGCGGCATGCCGTGAGGCCATTGGCACATGCGACTTTTAGAACCGGAAGGTTTGGAGCCAGGCGAATCGCAAGGTGGGCGGGGCCTGGGGCCACCAAACCCGTTCCTGCAAGCCCTCCTCGGCGGCTGACGTGGCGACGGTGGTGGCGGGAGGGGGCAAGAAGAAGTGGAGGCCGAGGTCCGCCGCAACATCCACGGCGGCTCCGTGCGAGGCGGTGAGCGTCCCGACGCCCGAGTCGTCGCCGACGCCTCCATCGGGCAACTCGAGGTTGGCGTCCTGGACCATCTCGGCGAACGACCGGGCCAGGTCGGACGCCGCCTCGGCCTGTCGCAGAGGGGTCCCCGTGAGGGCGGCCAGCATCGAGAGTAGGAACGCCCAACGTCGCATCGCAAACGTCCTCCAGGCAGGTATCTTCGAAGATCCGCCCGTGCCGGTCAAGCTGGACGCATTGACCATCCAGAGGCCGATCTGCTACCTATGGTCATGACGGGCATGGGGTTCGCCCTCCTTCGGGAAACCGCCGCCGGGCTCACTGGCACCGGCGAGCTGATGACTCCTACTGGCTAATCACGCCGTAGGATGTCCATGCGCTGAGTTTGGGACCTGCTCCCTCTCTGCCCTGTCACCTCCTGCGGCGTGCTGGAACCCCAAGGGCTTTCAAGCACGCTTATGAGATTCCATCTCCGCGAACAGCTCGCCCTCGTCTCGTCACTCCTGACGTGGTGCGTCCTCGGGGCCGTCGTCGGCTTGCTCTCTGGGGCCGCATCGGCGGCATTCCTCGTCGGCCTCGCCTGGGCGACCGACACCCGCGAATCCACACCGTGGCTGCTCTGGCTCCTGCCCGCGGCCGGGGCCTTGATCGGCTGGGTGTATTCGCGATTCGGCAAGGATGTCGAGGGGGGTAACAACCTCCTTCTGGACCGAATCCACGCGGCCGAGGGCGACGTCTCGTGGCGGATGGCCCCGCTCATCGCCTTGAGCACCATCGGCACGCACCTCTTCGGCGGCTCCGCGGGCCGTGAAGGCACCGCCGTCCAGATGGGCGGGAGCCTCGCCGACTCACTTGGCCGGCGGCTCGGACTCTCACGGGAGGATCGCCGTATGCTCCTCATGAGTGGCATCAGCGGCGGATTCGGATCGGTGTTCGGTACTCCGCTGGCCGGGACCGTCTTCGGCCTCGAGGTGCTCTCGATCGGACGCATCCGTTATGACGCCCTGGTGCCGTGCTTCGTGGCGAGCACTGTCGGCGACCTCGTATGCCGGGGGCTGGGCGTCGGCCATCACCATTACGCGGTCGGCGTTATCCCGCAGGTCACTCCGGTGCTCCTCCTCTGGGTGCTCGCGGCTGGTCTTGCCTTCGGCATGGCGAGCCTCGCGTTCGCCGAGCTGACGCACGGCGTCCAGCACGTGGCGAAGACGCTCGTGAAACGCCCGTGGCTCCGCCCGTTCTTCGGGGGCCTGGTCGTCATCGGGCTCACCTACCTCGTTGGCACCCGCGACTACCTGGGCCTTGGGCTGCCGCTCATCGAGGGGAGCTTCGCGCCGGGCGGCGTGTTCCTGGGGGCCTTTGCTCTGAAGCTCCTGTTCACGGCCGTCACACTTGGCACGGGCTTCAAGGGTGGCGAGGTGACACCCCTTTTCTGCATCGGGGCAACGCTCGGCTCTGCGTTCGCCTGGCTCACGGGCCAGCCGACGTCAACGTTCGCGGCCCTCGGGTTCGTCGCCGTCTTCGCCGGCGCGGCCAACACACCGCTCGCTTGCGTTCTCATGGGCATCGAGCTGTTCGGGGCGGGGCTCGCCGTGCCGCTCACGCTCGCCTGCATCGTGAGCTACATCGCCTCCGGCCACCGAGGGATCTACCTCTCTCAGCAAGTCGACACGCCCAAGGCGCCGACCGTCCTCGTACCCGCGGGGATGGTCCTCCGGGATGCCCGCGGGGCCGTCATAGTTGAACCTCGCGGCGCGTTCGACGCCATTCGGCCCCCAGTGCAAACCCTTGAAATCGGAGGACTCATGGACGACGCAATACCGCCGGCCCTCGACGTTATCCCCTACGGCCAGCTCCGTATCTTCTTCCGCTCGGGCGACAAGCCGAAGGCCACGAGCTGGCGAGAGCGGCTGAGCAATAAGCCAACCTACCTCCGCGTTTTGCACGAGGCCCGCCGGTTCGGCCTGACGCACGGCACGGTGAAGCACTGCGTCTCAGGCTTCATGGCCAAAGGCCACGTCGAGCACGATCACTTCGAGCACGGCAACTCGCGCCTGCCGCTCTATGTGGAGCTCCTCGGGCCTCGCCCGACGCTCGAAGCCTTCTGCCAGGCCCTGGCCGAGCCGCTCCGCGGTCGGTTCATGGTCTACAAGGACATCGAGCGGTGGGCCTGGGACGAAGCGCCCGTGGCCGAGAACGCCTCGTGAGCGGAGCCGCGATGGTCTGGCCCTGGCTCTTGCTCCTGGCCTGCGGTTGGTTCGCCGCGACGGTCTCCGGGGCCGCCGGGTTCGGCGGGGCGTTGCTCCTCTTGCCGGTGCTCGCCTTGGTCCTTGGCGACAAGTCGGCGGTGCCGGTCCTGACCGTGGCCCAGCTCCTGGGGAACCTGTCGCGGGCGGGGTTCGGCCGGCGTGACATCCAGTGGCGGCCCGCCCTGCTGTTCAGCCTCGGGGCCGTGCCTGCGAGCCTCGTCGGTTCGCGGCTCTTTGTCGCGATGCCCACACCGTTGGTGCTCCGAGCGATCGGTGGCCTCCTGCTCGCGGTGGTGGCCCTCAGACATACAAGCTTCGGCAGGCGGAAAGTGCCCCAGCGACTCCTCGCTCCGGCCGGGGCCGGAGTCGGGTTCCTCTCGGCCATCGCCGGGAGCGCCGGACCACTTGGGGCGGCGGTCTTCCTGGGACTGAAGCTCGATCCGCAAGCCTACGTCGCAAGCGAAGCCGTGACCGCGGTCCTGATGCACCTGACAAAGGCCCTCGCTTATGGCCGTTACGCCGCTCTCTCGCGTGCCGACGTCCTCCGAGGGTTGCTCCTTGGCGGATCGCTCGTCCTGGGTTCCTGGACAGGACGAAAACTCATCACCCGGATCCCGAAGCGGGGCTTTTCGCTTCTGGTCGAAGCCTTGCTCATTGTCTCGGCCGTGTCACTCTTGCTCGGCAAAAGATAGCTCTCTTCGCTGACCTACCCTCGCGCTCGATCCGGAACCGCGACAGGTTCTCGTCGAGGAAGTTCGAAGCCATGGCCGAAGGGAAGAGTGAGGCCAGGGATAGACTTGCCAAACCACTCACCTTACCTTCTCAAAAGTGCCCGGCCAAAGGTCCGCCAAGATGCCCCGCCCGCGGTAGAATAGCCTCATGAAGATCGCGACCTATAACGTCAACAGCATCGGCGCCCGTCTCCCAGTCCTGCTCCACTGGCTCGCGACCTCGAAGCCCGATGTCGCCTGCCTTCAGGAGTTGAAGGCCCCGGACGAGAAATTCCCGGTCGAGGCCCTCCGCGAAGCAGGGTATGAGGCCGTCTGGCACGGTCAGAAGGCCTGGAACGGCGTTGCCATCCTCGCCCGGGGGGAGAAACCCCGGGAGATTCGACGTGGCCTGCCGGGCGACCCGGACGACATCCACAGCCGCTACATTGAAGCCGAGGTGAGCGGCGTCACCGTTGGCTGCATTTACCTACCTAACGGCAACCCGGCCCCGGGCCCGAAGTTCGACTACAAGCGGAAGTGGTTCGAGCGGTTCCAGGGCCACGCGGCAAGCCTGCTCGACCAGGGCGGCCCCGTCGTCCTGGCGGGCGACTACAACGTCATCCCAACCGAGCTTGATGCCGCCAAGCCCGCGAACTGGGTCAGGGACGCCTTGTTCCTGCCCGAGACGCGCGAAGCCTATCACCAGCTTCTCGCCCAGGGCTGGATCGACTCGCTCCGTCACCTCCACCCGGAAGAGAAGATTTATACCTTCTGGGACTACTTCCGGCAGAGCTTTGCTCGAAACTCGGGTATCCGCATTGACCACCTGCTCCTGAGTCCAGATCTCGCGCCCCGGCTGAAGGCCGCGGGCGTGGACCGCGACATCCGGGCGATGGAGAAGACCAGCGACCACGCCCCGACGTGGATCGAGATCGAAAGCTGACCACCGGCCTTGCCCCAGAAGGCAAGCCAACGGACTTCTGGGACGCAAGCCGACGCGAGGCCGTACATGCGATGATCCCCGAGGCCGATCATCCGAGCGATCAAAATGGCTTGCCAGATGTGCCGGCAAGGTGGCCAAACTCTTCGCCAAAGGCTGGCCGAGCCTTGCGCCGGGATGTCGGAATCCCATCCACGCTCGAAAGATCATGGGAATTGCCGGTCTGTTCGTACATAATCGGACCCCAGTCCTGGCCGTCTCCGTCCGCATTCGCCTCATCAGTATGGAGGAGGAGATCGATGTCGCATCTAAATCGTCGCCAGTTCCTGGGCCGTTCGGTCGCCGCCGGCATCGGCGCGAGCTTCGCCATCGGAGGGACCAAGTCGTCGGGCCGGGTCATCGGCGCCAATGACACCATCCGGATTGGGGTCGCCGGCCTGAACGGACGGGGAGGGTCCCACGTCGACGCATTCGCCGGCACCAAGGGAGTCGAGATCACCTACCTGATCGACCCCGACAACACGACATTCAAGAAGCATCTCAAGACCATCAAGGATCGCGGGGGCAGCACGCCCAAGACCATCGCCGACGTCCGACGCGCCCTGGACGACAAAGAGCTCGACGCGATCTCGATCGCCACGCCCAACCACTGGCACGCGTTGATGACCATCTGGGGCTGCCAGGCGGGCAAGGATGTCTACGTCGAGAAACCGGCCAGCCACAACGTCCACGAGGGGCGGATCGCCGTCGAGGCCGCGCGGAAGTACGGCCGGATCGTCCAGCACGGCACCCAGAGCCGGTCGTCGGGCGCCTGGGCCCAGGTCGCCGCGGCGGTCAAATCCGGTAAGTACGGCAAGCTCAATGTTTCGCGTGCCCTCTGCTACAAGCCGCGCGCGAGCATCGGCTTCAAGCCCGACAGCGCGACGCCGGAGAACATCGACTTCAACCTCTGGACCGGCCCCGCCCCCGAGCATCCGTTCAACAAGAACCTTGTCCATTACAACTGGCACTGGTTCTGGGACTTCGGCAACGGCGACATCGGCAACCAGGGGGTCCACGAGATGGACAAGGCCCGCTGGCTGATCCCCGGCGCCACCCTGCCCAAGAGCGTGATCTCCGTCGGCGGCCGGCTCGGCTACAAGGACCAGGGTCAGACGGCCAATACCCAGATTGCCGTGCTCGACTACGGCGACGCCCAGCTCATCTTCGAGGTCCGCGGCCTGCCGACCAGCGACTATCGCGGCGAGAAGATCGGCAACTTCGCCCACCTCGACGAGGGGACGATCACCGTCCTGCCGGACAAGAAGGAGAAGAACAAGGTGGTCCAGAAGGGGGGACCGGTCTTCATCCCCAAGGGAAGCGACAAGCCCGAGCCGCTCCCCAGCTTCGAGGCCTCGCGCGGACCCACCGACGGCAAGAAGGACCACTTCGGCAACTTCCTCGCCGCCGTCCGCAGCCGCAAGACCTCCGACCTCAACGCCGACATCCTCGAGGGCCACTACTCAGCCGCCCTCTGCCATCTCGCCAACATCTCGTACCGCCTCGGCAAGCCCACCCCCTTCAGCGCCAAGACCAAGACCTTCGGCGATAACAAGGAAGCCGCCGAGGCCTTCGAGCGGATGGAGGAGCACCTCAAAAGCAATGGCGTCAAGCTCGAGGAGGCGACCTACCAGGTCGGTCCCAAGCTGGCCGTCGACGCCAAGAACGAGTCGTTCGTCGACAACTCCGAAGCGAACGCGCTGCTGAGCCGTGAGTACCGCAAGCCGTTCATCGTCCCCGAGTCGATCGGCTGACCGGGCCAATCAACTCGACCTCGATCGATGATCCCAGAGGGCCCGGGCTCGCGAACGAGCCCGGGCCCGGCTTGGGCCCGGAGCCAGCGCACGTCTCCCTTTGGAAAAGCCCGATATGGCGCTCGACACCTATGCGGCCGGAGTTCTCCTGGTGTTCGCCAGCGCCATCGCGTCGGTGCTTGGCTTGCTGGGGATTCGAAGGCTGCTTCGGGGTCGCGACCTGCTCTCTTGCCACGACGTCGGCGGCTACCTGCTCTCAATCGTCGGCACCCTGTATGCGGTGATCCTCGGCCTGATCGTGGTCGACTCCATGAGCAAGTTCCAGGAGGCGCGCCTGACGACCGAGCAAGAGTCGAACTCGCTGGCCAACGTCCTGATCCTCGCCAACCAACTCCCCCAAGATCAGCGTGACGAAACCCAGCGCCACGCCAGAGTCTACATCGAGCGCGTCGTCAACGACGAGTGGCCCCACATGGCGCAAGGCGGCTCCTCGGCCGAGGCCCGCAAGGCCGCGATCCGCCTCATCGACACCGTCACCGACTTCGAACCGACCACCGAGAAAGAACAGGCGATCTACGCCGCCCAGCTCGAGTCCCTCTGCCAGTTCTGGGACAGCCGACGCACCCGAACCGTGGCCGCGGCCCATGGCGTCCCCTCCCTCGAGTGGGTCGTCCTCCTCGGGGGCGGCGGCCTCACGGTCGCCTTCACTTATTTCTTCAAGCTCGAACACCTGCGAATCCAGGTCATCATGACGGTCATGGTCTCAACCATCATCGCCCTGAACCTCTACCTCGTCCTGATGTTCGGCTACCCGTTCTCCGGCGACATGAAGATCAGCCCCGAAAGCTTCCAGGTGGGGGATGTGCTCGTCGAGCCGCTGGGCCCGGAATCACAAGGGCCCAGCCACCGCTAGAACGGTTTGCGCACCGAATGAGAGGACACTGGCCCTGTCGAACGAAAATAATCTCATAGGTTAGATCGGACAACTTGTTGTCCGCGGTCGCGAAGCGACAAGAGGCGCCCCGCAGGCCGAGGCCGCCAGGTCAAACCTTGGCCCCCGCACCGCCTCGAGTGCCTTCGGTACCAGGACAGCACGTTGTCCGGGCTAACCCAAAACACTCGCGTTCATGCCAAGATTGTCGGCCACCCAAAGTAAACCACTCTCATCGCATCACGGTCGATCAGGCGACTCGCCAACCTTCGCAGGGGGAGGATAGCTCGATGCGAGGCCTGAGCTCGATCGCGATCTTCCTGATCTTCAATGCCTATTGCGCCATCGTCCTGACCCTGGCCCGCCTGGCCGTCGATCCCGAGGTCAACTGGGCCATCGGCTTCTTCAGCTTGATGGGCTTCTTTTGCTTCGCGACCAGCCCCTGCTTCCACCTGATCAAGAGGCTCGCGATCCCAAGGTCCGCGCCGCAACGGCCCAACAAGCCATGGCCCACGGGTCCATAACGATGGCTGCTGTCGCCCAGACGAAGCCCAGAGCCTCGCACCGCGAAGAGGATCGGCCCTCCAATTCGGAGGTTGAACCGGTCGTCAAGAAGCTGCGGGGAGAGTGTACTCGAAGGCGTAGGAATGCTGACCGTCGCTGATCTCGATCTCCATCCGGCCGGCGAGTCCCACGAGTTGGCCGGAGCCGGAGTCGGGCACCACGGTCAGACTCAGCGACTGGGTCCCCCCTGACATCGTCCCGCTGTGCTGCAGGACGAAGCTGCCTTGCCGCCCGCTGAGAGTGCCGGTCACGCGTTCGATCGCCACATAGCCGGCCGAGCCCTTAACCGCCGTCAGGGCCGTGAGCATCTCGCCCTTGCTGGTGGCGATGAGGTCGCCGTGAAACTGCTTGTCGATCGACATTCGGCCCAGTGTCGATCCCTCGTCCTGGTCCGGCGGGGCCAGCGGCGTGAGCTTCACTTCGAACGTTCCACGTCCCTGCTTCGTCATGGCGACCTCACTTCACGGGAAACCACGCCTCGGACTGCATCCGCCTGCCGGCGATCTCGTCGGGAAGACAGCCGACAGGCGAAAGCCTAACCGACG